>Ga0067045_1027587_pt1 | contig 85683 bp, 76 predicted proteins | sample TerdegcTABiofilm_FD_59184 | JGI IMG/M metagenome (GOLD analysis project Ga0067045, IMG submission 59184) | Combined Assembly of (Gp0054472, Gp0054536) Wastewater bioreactor microbial communities from Singapore -Terephthalate degrading...
GGCGGAGCGCTTTCGTCTCAAGCTTCCCGCGGCTCTGGCCGCTGCCTCCGTTACCGTGGTCCTCATGGCGTGCACGTTCCAGCAGGTGGGCTACTGGAAGGACAGCACAAGCCTGTTTGACCGCGCATTAAAGGTTACGGTGCATACCGATGTCATCCATAACCAGCTCGCAATCGCCCTTGAAAAACAGGGGAAGTACGGGGAAGCGGAAAGACAATACGAAGAATCGCTGAGGATTAATCCCGGATACGCTGAAGCACATTTCAACATGGGAAATCTCCTCGCCGGGCAGGGGAGGATTGAAAAAGCTGAAAATCACTACCGCCAGGCCGTGAAATCGAAGCCGGATTATGCGGAGGCGTGGTACAATTTAGGGGTTGCGCTTCTGTGTGCAAGGAAATACGGGGAATCGGTCGCCTGTTTCCGCGAGGCATTGCGGATCAGGCCGGAATACGAGGAAGCACGGCATAATCTGATCATAGCCGAGAAAATGGGCATGCCTCTGAAGAACTGATGAATTCTGTCCGATCAAAAGTGACAGGCAGAGGTGATCAGTCACCACTCAGCCCATATTTTTGAACATCCTGTCAATGTAAACTGGTATCTGGGGGGGATTTCGATTGAGGAGCAGGGGCATTCTTAAATTGAGAGATTTTGTCGGAAGTTCCATTCCATCAGGTCAGGAAGCGGACAAGGAAATGTCCGGCAGGGTACGATGGCTGATGTTTTTAAGAATCGCCATCGTCACCTTTCTGCTTGGGCTCGCCGCTTTTATTCAGCTCAAACACGTCGGCCCGCTCCAGAAATCCTATCCCCTTCCTATTTACTCCGTAATCATTGTCACTTATGTGCTGTCCTTTTTCTATTTCGTCCTTCTCAGACAAATATCCGGCTTGAGAATCAATATATATATCCAGGCCATCTGCGATACTATTCTCATAACGATACTTGTCTACGTTACAGGAGGGATCGAGAGTAACTATTCGGCCTTTTACCCTCTGGTTGTTATCTATTCAGTTCTGTTCCTTTCTCTGCGGGGGGGCATGATTATAGCTTCCCTAGGCGGGGTTATGTACGGAGTCCTCCTCAGTTCGGAGTTCTACGGCCTGCTGGGTTCGTTTTACGACGTGCAGCGCTTTTATAGTTTCAGCCCCGGCCATGTGGCCACGAAAATAGCAGTTAATATTATTTCTCTCTATGTTATCGTTTTCCTTACCAGTTTTGTCGTGGAACAGGAGAAAAACGTCAGGAAGCTGCTTGCAGAAAAGGAACATGCCTTTGACAGGCTCGATGCGCTGCACAGAAGTATTGTCGAATCCGTCGAGGCGGGAATATTGACTTTTGACCTTGCCGGGAGAATCAGGACATTCAACAGGGCCGCCTCTGAAATCACCGGTTATCACTTTACGGAAGTCTTCAACAGGAATGCCGGAGAAATTTTCCCCGGGCTCTTCAGGACCATACAGGCGTTGGAGAGCGGGACGGATGGAAAGCGGGAGAACAGGAGATTTGAAATGATCTTTTCCGGAAAAGCCCGGGAAAAATCCATCCTGGGATTTTCGATCTCGCCGCTTCTGAACAGCGAAGGGGAAAAAGTCGGTGAAATTCTGATATTCCAGGACGTCACGGCGGCGAAAAAATTGGAACAGGAAATCGAGAAGAGCAAGAGATTTGCCCTGATCGGCGAAATGGCGGCGGGCTTCGCCCACGAAATCCGCAATCCTCTTGCGGCGATCAGCGGTTCCATACAGCTCCTGCAAAAAGGGCTCGAACTGAACGATACAGACAAAAGACTCATGCGGATCATCATGAGAGGGAAGGACCAGATGGAGGCCTTTTTGAAAGATTTTCTTCTCTTGGCACGGCCGGGCCGCGGCGAAAGGGAGAGATTGTACATCCCGGAGTTGATCGACGATATAATTGAATCGCTGCGCAACGGGCCGAATTGGGTCGAAGGGATCGAGATCTCGAAATCATACGGGAATTTGCGCATCGTCAGGGGGAACAAATCCGAAATCAGACAGGCGATCCTGAATGTCATCCTGAACGCTTTTCAGGCGATGCCGCAAGGGGGCTCTTTACAAATTGAGTGCACGGCCGTTTCATCCGATAATGGAAAAGAGTACATTCAAATCGGGATATATGATAATGGATGCGGCATTAAAGAAGAGGACATGGAGAAGATATTCGAGCCTTTCTTTACGACCAGGGACAAAGGGACGGGGCTCGGGCTCGCTATTGTGAGGAGGATTGTCGAGAGCCACCAGGGGAAAATTTTTATCGAGAGCGGCGTTGGGAGAGGTGCCCGATGCAGGATCATACTCCCGGCGGATTGAAAAAAGGCGATTGAAAAGACGCTCATCAAAGAGAATAACTATCCATTGACGTTCTACATGAAATCCGGGTGCGCAGATGGCAAAGATCATGATAGTCGATGACGACAGGGGAATGAGGGAATTTCTCGAAATCATGCTGGCAAGAGAAGGTTATGAAGTATTCTGCGCCGCAAGCGGCAAGGAGGCATTGCACCTCTGCCGCCGGGATATCTTTGACCTGATCCTGACGGATCTGAAAATGCCCGGAATGGACGGAATAAATCTCCTGAAAGAGATCAAAGAAATGTCTCCTGAAACAATGACTGTCCTCATAACCGCGCACGCCTCCGGAGAGTCGGCGGTAGCCGCGATGAAGGAAGGCGCATACGATTATATCGAAAAAAGTTTCGACGTTGAAGATCTCAAGGCGACAATCCGGGATGCTCTGGCCAAAAGAGGCGTCAAAAAGGATGACGCGCTGTTTATCAAGGGGCTGGAGGAAGCCGTTGGCTACGGCGATATCATAGGGAAAAGCCGTGAGATGCAAAAGGTCTATTCGATAATAAAAAAGGTAGCGGATACGACGGCGAATGTCCTTATACTGGGGGAAAGCGGGACAGGCAAAGAACTTGTTGCCCGGGCCATTCATCAGAACAGCTCCCGCAGAGAAATGCCGTTTATTGTTGTGAACTGTGGAGGAATACCGGAGAGTCTGCTGGAAAGTGAATGTTTCGGCTACATGAAAGGATCATTTACAGGCGCCTCAACGGATAAGCCCGGGCTGTTTGAAATGGCCAGAGAGGGGACAATTTTTCTTGACGAAATAGGCGATCTTCCTCCCATACTGCAGGTCAAGCTCCTGAGGGTTGTCCAGGAAAAGACATTCAGGAGAATCGGCGGCTCGGAAGACATCAAAGTGGATGTCAGAATCATATCGGCCACGAATCAGGAATTGGAAAGCAAAGTGAGAGACGGGACCTTCCGTGAGGATCTGTTCTACAGGCTGAATGTCATACCCATTCGCATACCTCCCCTGAGGAATCGAAGAGAGGACATTCCCGTTCTGACCAGATATTTCATTGACAAGTATTCGAAAGAATTCGGCAAGGAGATCAGGAAAATATCGAATTATGCGATGGAACTCCTGATGAATTACAGGTTTCCCGGCAATGTCCGTGAACTGGAAAATATCATCGAAAGGAGCGTCGCACTGGAAACCTCCAGTATCATCCTACCGGAAAATCTGGCATTTTCGGGAAATGAGAAAAATGGACCGGAGTCCATTCAGGACATCGAGTTCCCGGCCGAAGGAATAAACCTGAACAATGAGATGGCCTCCATTGAACGTCTGCTGATAAAAAAAGCCCTGGACAGGGCAAAGGGGTCCAAGACGAGGGCGGCGGAGCTCCTGAGCATCAGCCGCGATTCACTGAATTACAGAATCGAAAAGCTGGAGATCCATTAACAGGGCTTCGCTTGCCATACTTTCAGCCCTTTAGCCTATATTAAAGGTGTGTGATATTCCGAGGAGTTTGTGTGAAAATGACGCAACATGTCTATCAAAGGAAGGCGGGCGGGCTTTCAATGCGAATGCTGAAAATAGAATTACCGATTGTAAATCTCCTATATTAGATATAATCGGCGCCCGAAGGTAATACGTGGGAATTATCTGGCATGTGAATTGCTTATAGTCAGGTCAGGGCTCGGGCTTTGCCTCCTGAATTGAGCGGTCGGGCTGCAGTTTTGCAATAAAAGGAACTCATTACCAAATTTTAACCACTCGTGCCACTGCGCCGAGTCAACAAACATTATAGGAGGTACGCGATGTTTAAGAAGTTAAGAAAAGGGCAGAAGGGTTTTACTCTGGTTGAATTGATGATCGTTATCGCCATTATCGGTATTCTGGCAGCCATTGCCATCCCGCAGTTCGGGGCATACCGGGAAAGAGGCTTTGTCTCTTCTATGCAGGCGGATACTTCTTCGTTGAGGACGGCGCAAGAAGGGTACTTTGCGGATAAATCAGCATACACCAATGCGACATCCGATCTCACGGCCTATGGCTTCAAAGGCTTCTCGACCGGCAACGGAGCCAGCTTTACAACCAGCGCGACAAGCTTTACAGTACAGGTCACTTCCTCCAAGACATCCAAGACCGTGACCTATGACAGTGCGGCCGGCACAACTACCACGACCTAAAATGTCATTCCACGGTAACAGACAAGGGGGCTCTTTGAGCCCCCTTTTTCTACATGCGCGGACCGGAGCGTATTCCCCTGGAGGATAGCGGTAATGTCCTTACCTGCTCGATCCGCTCTTCTTACGGAATATAACTCTGATGGGGGAATGCTCAAAACCGAAAGTCTCCCTGATCCTGTTCGTGAGATATCGCCTGTATGAGAAGTGAACGGCTCTGGGTTCGCGGACAAAAAAGACGAAAGTCGGAGGCTTTACGGACGTCTGTGTCGTATAACTGAACACATTGGGCTTGTTGCGATATCTGGGGGGAGGATTCGCGTCGAGGAATTGCCGGACACTGCGATTCAATTCGGATGTCCTGATCCGTTTTGTGTACTGCGCGTACGCTTCCTGAAGCGTATCGAAAATATTCATAACGCGCTGGCCGGTCATTGCAGAAATGAAAAGAATAGGCGCAAAATCCAGGTATTTCAGATGCTCTTTGATCGCCTTGACATAAGTTCCCACTGTACTGTTGTCCTTCTCGATCAGGTCCCACTTATTGACGAGCAGGATGCAGAGCACTCCTTTTTCAAAAGCGAGGCCGGCGATTTTAACATCCTGTTCGGCCACGCCTTCCACCGCGTCGATTAGGATCAGCGCGACATCGCACCGCTCAAGGGTCTTCAGGGCCTCAATGATACTGTATTTCTCAAGCGTCAGACTTATCCTGCTCTTCCTCCGGATACCGGCGGTATCGATCAGGAGGTAATGACGGCCGTTTAATTCAAAAGGGGTGTCAATCGTATCGCGGGTGGTCCCCGGCATCGGATTGACGATCGTCCTCTCATAGCCCAGAATTTTATTGATGAGCGAGGATTTTCCCGTATTGGGCCTCCCGATCACGGCGATTTTTATGCGTTCCTCCGCTCCTTCTTCCGGCAGCACTGCCGGGGGCAGGTCCTCGATGACAGTGTCCATCAATTCGCCGATTCCCAGCCCGTGTTCAGCCGAAACAGGGAAGAGCCGGTCCGAACCGAGACTGTAGAATTCGTGAACCAGGGATTCCTGCCGGGGACTGTCGATCTTGTTGACAACGTAATAGACTTTCTTGCGCGATCTCCTGAGGAGGTCCGTTATTTCCCTGTCGGAGGGCATCAGGCCCTCTCGGCCGTCCATTACGAAGAGAACGACATCCGCTTCCTCGACGGCGATAACCGCCTGTTCGCGCATCTGGGCGAGGATCTTCTCTTTTGATGCGGGCTCGAAACCGCCTGTATCAATGATCGTGAATGTCCGGCCGCGCCAGGAAGCGTCGGCGTAGTTGCGGTCTCGGGTTGCGCCAGGTTCATCGATGACGATCGCCCTTTTATGTTCCGACAGACGGTTGAACAACGTTGATTTTCCGACATTGGGACGGCCGATAATGGCGATAACGGGCTTCACGGCGCCTCCGGCGCAGGCGTCGGACTTCAGGCCTTCACTGTGTGCCTTACGCATGCTTGTATCCCAGCTTCCGCAGTTTTCTTTCATCATGCGTCCAGTTTTTCTCCACCCGGACGAAGAGTTCCAGATAAATCCGGGCGGCGAAGAATTTTTCCAGCTCTATTCTCGACTGTCTTCCGATCTCTTTGAGCATGGAACCTCGTTTTCCGATCAGTATCCCTTTCTGTGACGCCTTCTCCACGTGGATGGTGGCCTGAATGCGGATGAAATTCCTTTCTTCGTCCTCTTTGAAGGAATCCACGGTCACGGCAGTAGCATATGGTATCTCTTCGCGGGTGAGGACGATGATTTTCTGCCTGATCGTTTCCGCCGCAATGAACCTTTCCGACAGGTCCGTGATCTGATCTTCGGGGAAATACCGGGGGCCCTCTGGTAGATAATCGAGCAAGGTATTTATCAGGTCGTCCATATTGTATCCGGTGAGGGCTGATATGGGAATAATCTCGCGAAAATGAAATATGCCACGGAAAGCGTCGATCTGCGGAAGGATGATTCCCTTTCGCGCAGTGTCCGTCTTATTGATAACCAGAATGACCGGAACGGAAGCGCTTTTCAGCTTTTCCAGAAGGGCCAGGTCATCCGGATGAGGCTCCGATGCCGCTTCGGTCATCAGGACAACGATGTCGACGGTTTCAAGAGTACCCATGGCGACATCGATCATGTATTTGTTCAGAGGTCCTCGGGCGGCGTGTATTCCTGGTGTATCGAGAAAGATCATCTGTGCGTTTTCGAGATTCTTGATCCCCATGATACGATTGCGGGTCGTTTGCGGTTTCGCTGTGGTAATGGCGATCTTTTCCCCTGTGACACGGTTGAGGAGGGTTGATTTCCCGACGTTGGGCCTTCCGATGATGGCGATGAATCCGGACTTGAACAATACGATTCTCCACAAAAAGCTAAAGACTAAAGACCCCCGGCTAATGGTCCACTGAAACGGCCAGGGTCCCTCTTTTCATAGAAGGGTCGGCTTTAATCCGCAACCCGGCCGGCCTTATCCGCTCTCTTATGAGGGGAAGATTGCGGTTTTCCATCCCTCGAAAATATGATATGTCTCGATCGCACATGAAGAACGTCACCTGAGATGCATTATGAGTATCCAGGGACCCGATGAGGTCGAAAGCCCTGTCGAGAAAAACAGCGCTTTCGACAAGGGACCGGAAAGCCGGATGGAACGGCCCGGCGATAATGACACCGGGTTTTTCCATCGCGGGATTCATCTGCAGCCCCAGCCGGATAACCGGTATGCCCTCGGCCGTGAACCGGTTCAGGGCATGTTTGCAATATACAACCGCATCGTCCAGGGACAAAGGAGTATAATCCCCCGACAGATAGAGCCCGGCAAGAGGAGTATCCCTGAAGACGATCGTCGGATGGACCCTTGCCATGTCGGGACGGAGAGAAATAACTTCCTCGACGCTGTAAAGAAAACCGTCCATGCTGTCTCCGGGCAGGCCGGCCATCAGATGGATACCGGTTTCAAATCCTCTTTCCTTGAGAAGGGCGATTGCATCCCGGACTTGCGCCGCGCTGTGAGTCCGGTTCGATTTCCGCAGCACTTCGTCGCTCATGGATTGAGCGCCGAGTTCCACCGTCCGGACGGAAAAATCCTCAAGAAGCTTAAGCCGGCCGGGGTTGATATAGTCGGGCCTCGTTGAGATCCTTACCGAGTGCACCAGCCCGCGCTCGATGTACGGCCGGGCATATGTGAGGAGCTCAACCTGGTAATCCTCCGGCATACCGGTGAAATTGCCTCCGTAAAAAGCTATCTGTATCCGATCTGCCGTGCGAAATGTGCGCAGGTGATTTTCAATAACGGTGTTGAAGAATTCTTCGGTAATATTCGGGGGGTGATCCCCCGCCGCTATCCTTTCATTACAGTAGATGCACCTGTAAGGACATCCGCTGTACATAATAAAAAGGGGTATGATCCGCCAGGTCATGTCCTCTGTGCAGCTTTGCTTTTTTTACGACCCTTCAGGAATGTGATAATTTGAGCTGATCCTCTCCGGACTGGATGAGCCCCATCTTCTTCAATTCCTCAAGTGCCTGCTTCGCGGCGTGCTGTTCCGCTTCTTTCTTGTTTTTCCCTATGCCGATCGTGGTCAGAATATCGGCTATGGATAATCTGATGTGAAAAATCTTATTATGGTCGGGTCCGAATTCCTGTACCATCCGGTACTTGGGGATGACTTTGAAACGATTCTGGCAGAATTCCTGAAGATAGGTTTTGTAATCCCTGTAAACAGGATGCTGAATCCACTTTTCCAGAAAGGGTTCAAAGATGTTCTGTATATAGCGGTATACGGTCTCAAAGCCGTTATCGAGGTAAATTGCAGCGATCACTGCTTCAAAAGCATTCGAGAGAATGGAGTTTTTCGATCTTCCCCCTGATAGTTCCTCTCCCTTTCCAAGCAGCAGGAAATCTCCTATACCGAACTGGCGTGCGAGTTCTGCCAGGTGTTGTTCGTTCACGATGGAAGCTCTCATTTTTGAAAGATGTCCCTCCGTGTAGTCGGGGAATTCGCGCATGAGGATATCACTGATGCAGAGGTCCAGTACAGCATCACCCAGGAATTCCAGCCTTTCGTTGTCCTGCAGATCGAGCGATTGATTCTCGTTGATGAAGGATCGGTGTGTGAGCGCCCGGTCAAGCAATTCGATCTGCTTGAAGGTATACGACAGTATCTCTTCGAATTTTTCAAGCTGCAATATTCTGTTTTCCATCTACACTACCGTTCCTATAAGTGTTCCGCCCGACACTCTCTCCGCGCGGATATCCACCACACGGTTGCAAAGAGAAGGTCCGCCCCCGGCGATCAGGACAGGGATATAGTTCCTGGAGAACCCCGTCATGAGACCGGAGGTACTATCTTTCTTGCTTTCGACCAGCACGGATAATTTCCTGCCCACGAACCTCTGCGCAAATGCCTTTCTCTTCTCTTTTCCCAGCATTCTTAACACTGCGGCCCGCTCCTTTTTCGTCTTTTCGGGAACCTGACTCGGCATCAGGGCGGCGACTGTTCCTGGCCGTTGCGAATACGGGAATACATGCAGATAGGCTACGGGTATTTCCGATATCAGATCCACTGTATTTCTGAATTCACTCTCCCCCTCACCGGGGAATCCCACCATCACATCCAATCCGATCGCCGCGTCCGGCAGCGAATCTACAATCTTCAAAATCAATTTTCTAAAAAAATCTATATTATAGTATCTTTTCATAAGGGTCAATATCCTGTTGTCGCCGCTCTGAAGAGGGACGTGTAAATGATGGCAGAGCACGCGCGAGTCTTTCATATGGGCGACCATAGCATCGCTTATTTCAGCGGGTTCAATTGAGCTCAGGCGTATCCTTTCGATGTGAACCAGCTTCTTTTCCAGCCTCCTCAGAAGCGCGAGGAGGTCGGTCCGGGGCGTCAGATCATGGCCGTACATGCCGAGATGAATGCCGGAAAGCACAACTTCCTTGAATCCTCTTCTTTCCAGAGAGGATATCTTGTGCAGGATCTGATTCTCGTCCATGCTCCTGTAACCGCCTCTGGCATAGGGTACTATGCAATAGGTGCAGAACGATTCACAGCCGTCCTGAATCTTCAAAAATGCGCGCGTGCGTCTTGAGACATTCGAAAAGGCGGATTCAGGTTCCTCCGGCCCGGCTCCGGATAGGGATTTCCACTTCTCCCGCACCATGATACTGGAGATGATCTCCGGCAGACCGTTCTTTTCCCGGTTGCCTGCGATGAGCACGACACCGGGGATTTTCGAGATTTCACCGGACGCAACCTCGGCGTAACAGCCAGTCACGACAATAGGCGATCCTGGATGAGCTTTTGCCGCGCGCCGGATAGCCTGCCTGGACTGGTAATCCGTTTTCGCCGTTACCGTACAGGTATTAACAACATACAGGTCGGCCTTTTCGCCCTCCCGCGCCTGCTGGAAACCCATGCCGGCAAGCCTGTCCATGAGCTCTTCGGATTCGCACTGGTTGACTTTGCAGCCGAGTGTAGTTATTGATACTTTCATTCAACTTCCCCGTTCAGCTTTTTATCTAATAACTTCCGCAGTGTCAATGCCGGGCTCGAAGACGATGTGGATTTGCCACGGAGTTTATGATAATTATACTTCAAAGAGTCCTGAGTTGAGTCTTGAAGTATCTCTTTAAAAACGACATGGGGCTTCTGGCATCCGTAAAAGAATAGGCGAAGGGCGAAAGCTCCCCATAGCCATTAGCCCGGGTCTTGAAGCATATATTTAAGAATGGCGTCGGGTTGCGAGAAAACAAGCTGAGAAGTTAGAGTGAGTGCGTGGACGCGATCATTCAATATCTGTCAGCCCATCCTTTTGTCATGATTATTGCGGGCATTGTGCTGCTCGTTGTCTTTCTTTACATGCTGAAGAGTTTTTTCAAATTTGTTGTCATTGGTATTCTGATTTTACTGCTGGCGATGATTGGATACCATTATTTTACAGCGGAAGGAAAATTCGAAGAACGCATAAGAAGAGCCCTTGTGAAAACGAAAGACCAGGCCGGGGAGGTTGTAGAGAAAGGGAAAGGTGCCCTGGCCGAACACGGGAAAAAGCTGACGAAAAGTCTTGACAGAGAGGGAACTCTTAAAAAGAAGAATGGGAATATCAAGGATGATTGATTGTGCCGTTATTCGGGATTACCGGCTGTAATTCCTCAGAAAAGGTCTACGACCATTGCCCTGGGAGGGCAGGCCGTTACACATACCTCGCATCCACTGCATTTTTCAGGATCAAAAAGAACTTTCATCGATACCGGATCCATGTGAATAGCTTCCGTCGGGCAGAAAGCGATACAAGCCCCGCAATGGACGCATTTTTCCGTATCCTGCGTAACGCTCTTGGAAAGCGGCTCTACCTTCAATCCCTTTTCTTTCAGAAAACGGATGCCTTTGTCGAAATTTTCTTTTGTTCCGCGTAGCTCCAGTACCAGTAAACCTTCCCTTCTGGGCGAGACTCTGGCTTTGAGGATATTGAAGACCAGATCGAAATCTTTTACAAGGCGGTACACGATCGGCTGATCCACAATATCTGCGGGATAGCGGATGACTACTTTTTTGGTGAACATTCTGGGCACCTTTTAAAATCCGAATCTATAGAATACATACTGCCGGTTGATTGTCAAGATGGAAGAATCCGGCCATGGCCCGTCGAACAAGCCCGCAATCCTGCCTCTGCTCTTGCCTTTTCTATCCCGGAGGGCTTAAAAGCACGGGCCAATCGTAAGTTTCGAATGTGTCCCTCAGGGGATGGTCATCTTCAACGACGTGGTAGGAAAGATTTCGGAATATTTTTTTCGCGATCTCGCGAACCTCGCTCAGAGGTACGACGTCGTCCTTCTTTCCATGGAAGATGATCGTGGGAATATCGGTTTGCTTTTCCCGGAAGGGGATGAAATCAGGTAGATCCAGGGCGGGCGCGAGGAGAATCAATTTTACTGTTTCTTCCTCGTGACGCAGGGCGTACATAGCGGCCATGAGGCCGCCGAAACTGGAGCCGACAAGTATCAAATTCCGTCTGTGGGAAAGAATGGTGTTCAGTTTTGTCATTCTGTCCGCCAGAGGTCCCTCGAAATCCTCTATGATCATATCCGGATATCTTGTCCGGAAGTAAACTCCTTTATTCCCCCGGCTGCTGCTTTCCAGTCCATGAATAAAAACTCGCGTCACATCCATCCTCGTTTCCTTCTCCTGATGATGCGACTCCATACTATGCATGGAGAATTTTTTCAAGGCACTGTTTAAATGTATTCGCCCCGAAGTTAATCGATTTTGAATCTTTGGGTTGTTAAATGTTCACATTTTGTTATAATCTCCCTCCAAAAAACAGGACATGTATTATGGCTTTGATTGCGCCGCTTCGCGCCGTGCGGCCGTTGAAAAAATACGTAAAGGAAGTCGCGTCGTATCCTTACGACGTCATCAGTTCTCAAGAGGCAAGGAAAATAGCGGACGTCAATCCTTACAGCTTCCTCCATATTTCGAAAGCGGAAGTTGATCTGCCCGAAGGCACCGACCCCCATGATGAGCGCGTATATGAAAAAGCGCGGGAGAACTTCGACGGCTTTATCAAGAGCGGGATATTCATTCAGGACCCGTTGCCCTTCTTTTATTTGTATCGTCTGAAAACAGATCATCATGAACAGTGCGGGATCGTCGCGGGGGTTCATCTTTCAGAGTTCGAATCCGGTCGCGTAAAACAGCATGAATCCGTGCTGCCGGACAAAGTCGTCGACAGGACGAGGCATATAGAAAAAGTGAATGCCCAGACAGGGCCCATATTTATGACATATCTGGCCAGGAGATCCATTGACCGCCTGGTTGCGGGCATTGTAAAGGACGAGCCTGAGTATGATTTCACGTGCGGCGACGGCATTACTCATACAGTCTGGGTCATCAGGGACAGGACAACTATTGCAGCTGTGCAGGATGAATTCAAGAAAATAGAATCGCTCTACATTGCGGACGGCCATCACCGGGCGGCTTCGGCCGTTGCCGTCGCCCGGAAGCGACGGGAAAAAGAGCGGCGTTACAGCGGCAAGGAAGAGTATAATTATGTGATGTCTGTTTTGTTTCCTCACGATCAGTTGAAAATTATGGACTACAACCGGGCAGTAAAGGATCTGAACGGTCTTTCCAGAGAGGAGTTCCTTTGCAGGGTGGGCGTGAAATTCCGGATCACACCCGATTTTTCCGCGAAATCCCCGGGAAAATGCCATCAGTTCGGGATGTATCTGAAAGGGACATGGTACTTGCTCGAGGCGGGCCGGGATTGCTATGATCCGGATGATATTATGAGCTTGCTGGATGTCACAATCCTGCAGAAACACCTGCTCGATCCCGTGCTGGGGATTCGGGATCCCGGCAATGACAAGAGAGTTGTATTTGTCGGGGGAATCAGGGGGATGGAGGAACTGGAGAGACTCGTCGATTGGGAAGCCTTTGCAGTTGCATTTTCCTTGTTTCCGCCGACACTGGAGCAGATGATAGCGGTGGCGGATGCCGGGAAAATCATGCCCCCCAAGTCAACCTGGTTCGAACCGAAACTCCGAAGCGGCATATGGATCCACCTTCTCGATTAAGTGCCCTGGCATCCGGAAGATCGACCCATGATGACGGAGAAAGAAGAGACTCTTGATGACCTCCTCGGAGGGAAGTTAAGAATTATTCAAAAGAAAAAAGGATATCGTTTCTCGATCGACGCCATTCTCCTCGCTCAGTTCGTCCGCCTCGGCAGGGGTGACCGGATCATAGATATGGGAACAGGCAGCGGCGTGATCTCCATGATTCTGGCCAGCCGGTCGAAGGATGTCTGGATAACCGGGCTGGAGATACAGGATGATCTCGCGGAAATGGCAAAACGCAGTGTAGCGATAAACTGTCTGGAAGACCGGGTCGAAATCAGAACAGGCGATGTGCGGCATATCGGCGATCTATTCGCTCCCTTTATGTACGATACAGTCGTATTCAATCCCCCCTACCGGAAAGTATATACCGGAAGATTGAGCAGGGACATGGAAAAAGCGGTTGCGCGGCACGAAATAAGAGGGACGCTCGGGGATTTCCTCTCCGCGGCGTCGTATCTTCTGAAGCCGTCCGGAAGGGCTTACCTTATTTATACAGCAGCAAGAGCTGCCGGGCTTTTTTACCGGATGAGAGAGGCCGGGATTGAACCGAAAAGGATGCGTATCGTGCATTCCAGCCGATCGACTGAGGGCGAATTCATCCTGATGGAAGGACTTAAAGGGGGAGGCGAGGAACTGTTGGTCATGCCGCCTTTGTTTATCTATGACGAGGCCGGCGAGTACACTGTGGAAATGAAGGCTATTTTCGAAGGAATCCACTCTCCCTTGTCCTTTTCCTGATCATTTCCTTGGCGATAACACGCTTGAGCAGGTTGCTCAGTTCGCTGTCCTTGATGGAAGAGGTGCATGCCTCGATGATTTTCCTGTCCCTTTCACGCAGAAGGGACATATCCAGCCTGAGAGGGGGCTTCTCTTTACTGAGGGGGCGCCGGGTTATTTCTCCAATGGAAAAGAAAATGTCCTTTATATCCTTTCTTCCGAGTGTCAGGTTAATTTTTTCCATTATATCCTGCTTCATAAATTGAAGCTGCTGCAACCAGACGGAATTCGATACCCTGATGTACAGGATGCCGTTCTTTAATTTGTCGAAACATGTCTGGAATGATATCAGGGGGCCGACAGCCTGGTTCCAGGCATCGCATACAGCGGGGTTTCCGATATCCAGCGGTATTTTGCGTTTCTTCAATGCCTTTTGAAGGATATCGCCTATCCGCGAAAAATCGGGCTGTTTTGTTTTTGTATCTCTTCTTCTGTATCTCACGGCGGAAGGATCCGATCCTGGATTGCAGGATTATTATTATCATGATAACCATGTTACTGTTATCATAATCAGAGTACAATATGGAATGTCAAAATACGTCAGAGGAGTTAAGAAATGGATTTGACGCAAGCGGTGCTTCAGGTGAGAAATCATCCCGATTTCTACAAGGCGGGGATGATCCTCAGTCATAACGGCGTGGTGAGAGGCGTCTCCCGCTCGGGGAAACCGGTCCGGGAGCTCAAAGTTAAAGTGAACAGGACGAAGCTGGCAGCGACAATCAACAGGATCAGGCAAAGACCGGGGATCATAGAAGTCGTCGCCGAAGTCGCGGAGGGACTCCTGCGACCGGGTGATGATATCATGCTGGTTGTGGTGGCCGGCGATTTCAGGGAAAATGTTTTTCCCGCCCTGATGGAAGCGGTTGAGACGATCAAGAATGAAGTAGTCCGCAAAACCGAGAGTTAGGAGAAACTGAAAAGTCAGGCAGGTACGAGGGAAATGGATAAGCACGAGGAGACGATCACCAGAATCATGCTGGGAATGCTGCAGCAGAAGGCTGAAGAGATTTATTCGGAAAAAATAATCCGCTACGGTATTCATCCGAAAAACTACGGAACGATTTCAAAGCCGGATGGGTATGCCAGTGAGGTAAACAAATGTGGCGAAAACATAGAGATGTTTCTCCGCATAAGTAACGACAGGATAGAGGATGCCGTGTTCACGACTGACGGATGTCTTTTTACTGTCGCCGCCGCCTCGGCATGCGCCGAAATGGCGAAGGGGAAGAGAATACGGGAGTGCCTTAAGATCAATCAGAGTTCGATCATGGCGTTTCTGGAAAGCATGCCGGAAGACCACGGCCATTGCGCATTCCACGCGGCACTTACTCTGCACAGGGCTTTGCGGAACTATGCTATTTGCAGCAGAGGCTTGCCGAGGAAAGCAGAGGCCGGAAAGATGAGAAAGTGAGGAGTTCGGAACAATGGGTATGAAAGTCGCCGTTTCATCGACCGGACCGGATTTGGAGTCTCTCCTGGACCCGAGATTCGGACGCTGTCGTTATTATCTGATCGTTGACACCGAGTCGCTCGCCTTCGAAGCCGTCGATAATTCAGCGGCTCCGTTATCCTGAATCACAAGGGGCACGGCGACGGGCAAGCTCGTTGCCGGGCATCGGGTCGATGCCGTAATCACCGGTCATATAGGACGCAAGGCCACAGCCATCCTCAGAAATGCAGGAATACGCGTTTATATCGGGGCGGCCGGGAAGATATCGGAAGTGATCGATTCTTTCAAGTCGGGACGGCTCGCCGCAATTTAAAAACAGTCTTGAGTCCGGAGTTTTGGGAAGCTCCTAAAATGAGTGTTCTTTTCCGGGGAAAACTCCGGCCTTTACTTCCTCGATATACTGCTCCACGGCCTTTTTTATGTGAACATTCAATTGTGCATACTTCTTTACGAATTTCGGAGTGAAGCGCTCAAACATGCCGAGCATGTCGTGAATGACCAGGACCTGTCCGTCACAATGGACGCCGGCCCCGATTCCTATTGTTGGTATGCTCAGGGATTTGCTGACCTTTTCAGCCAGATCGGCGGGGATGCATTCCAGGACTATCGAGAATGCCCCTGCTTCTTCAAGGATTTTTGCATCTTCGAGGAGTTTTTGGGCGGCGGCGCTCTCTTTGGCCTGTATTTTGTATCCTCCCAACTGGTGGACGGACTGCGGCGTAAGCCCGAGGTGAGCCATGACCGGTATTCCCGCGGCGCATATCCTCCGTGTTACTTCGGCCACCTCCCGGCCTCCTTCAAGCTTCACGCCATGCGCTCCGGCTTCCTGCAGAAAACGGCCCGCATTGCTCACAGCGTCATCCACGGAGGCCTGATATGACATGAAAGGCATGTCGCCGATCACCATGGCACGCTTCACCGCTCTGGATACGGCTTTCGTATGGTGAATCATATCATCCATTGTTACCGGTAGGGTGCTTTCATATCCGAGCACGACCATTCCCAGCGAATCTCCTACGAGGATCAAATCCAGCCCCGCTTCGTCGGCAGCCGCGGCCGTCGGATAATCATAGGCCGTCAGCATGGCGATTTTCTCCCCCTTTTCTTTCATCGCCCGGACTACGGACACCGTGATCTTGTTCATTTTTCCTTCCTTGCTCATTAGGAACCTCCTTGCAAAAGTTTTTTCAAAGTTTCTGCCTTTTCAGGACTCAGGGTCCCTTTGGCAATACCGATTTCCGCGGTGAATTTGCCCAGGATGCGATAAACCTCCAGCACGGAGGGCATTCTTTTCTGAAAGGTCCCGATGTGTTTCACGACCGTGCCGATATCCCCCCTTGATATGGGGCCTGTCAGGGATTGCACGGTTCCTGAGGATTCTATGTTCCTTATGGTACCCTTGACGAGCGGCCAGAAGGCCTCCAGTGCTTCCGATGAATTCAGGCCGAATGCAGCATAGATTTCCTCCACGATATACATGAGGGCCACCAGGTAATTGGATGCCATGCAGGCGGCAGCGTGGTAAAGGGGTTTATCCTCTTCTGGAACAAGCAAGGGCTTACCTCCCAATTCCCTGACAAACCGGACGGACCACGACAATATTTCCTTATCCGCCGTGATGCCGAACGTGCTTCCCGGAATATTTTCGATGCCCCCCTTAATATCCGCAAAGGACTGGATGGGATGAATGCTCGCGACGTAAGCTCCGGCTTTCCGGGCGGATTCCAGAAGGTCGAGCCCTCCCGCACCGCTCATATGTATTACTTTCTTCCCGGGCCGTACACCACCTTCGGCGGAAATGGAATTACAGACGCTGGCAATGGCGTCATCGCTTGTTGTGATCAGTATGCAGTCAGCCAGAGAAGCCGCATCCGAGAACCTGGTGAACGCCCTGGCGCCCGTATAGAACGCGCCTCTTTCCGCCGATGATTTTGAACGGCTGGCCACAGCGGCGATTTCATATCCTGATTTACGAAGCAGGCAACCGACGGCTGATCCTACCCTGCCCATCCCCAGGATGCACACAACGTCCTTTTTCACTGCTCATGATACCTCCAACCAAAAAAAAACCTCCGGACTGCAACCGGAGGGCGATGTTATGCGCTTCAATTTCTCTGAACCCGTCCGTCTCAGTCCATGATCTGGATCCAAGCGGTAGGAATGCGATATCATATAAAAATTACCGGGTCAATACAAATAATGGGCGATTTTGTTCTGCATTCAGAAGGATGTACGCGGGTTTTCAAGGGCCTTTATTCTTGTTTTTGATTATGATATTTTAAAAATGAGGTTTGGTAAATGGTTTCAGTTGAATTAATGGTCTTCGATTTTGACGGGACACTGGTGAACTCCGGTGAGGATATCGCCCGGTCCGTTAATTTCGTACTCCGGCATTTTCAACTGCCCGCCAAAGATCACCGGGAGATCATGGGCTTTATCGGGGATGGTGTAGTCAGTCTGATCGAAAGGTCGCTCGGCACGGCCCATATTGACAAACTGGATGAGGCACTGGAACTTTTTTCCCGGTATTACCCGGAACACATGCTGGACACATCGGGCCTGTATCCGGGAGTCGTTGAAATCCTGGAACACTTCAGAAACAAGAAGAAGATCATCGTGACCAACAAGCGTCATTATTTTGCATCCAGGATGGCCGATGCTCTCAAAATCTCGTCTTATTTCGAAGAGATCATCGGAAGGGACAATGCCGGCTATGTAAAACCCGATCATCGCCTCTTACGCTCAATACTCGACAAGTATGCAGCGAATAGCCGCCGCACTGTCGTCATCGGAGATGGATGCAATGACATCATTCTTGCAAAAGATGCGGGTGTCTGGAGTTGTGCATTTTTAAATGGTTTGAGTCTGAAAGAAGACCTTGTCCGTCTCGAACCGGATTTCACTTACAATGACATCCTTGAATTAAAGTACTTGTTTCACTAAGATTTTTTCGCGGCAGGCGGAATCCTGCCCAGTCGGGCATATCCGGGAAATACTGTTGAACAGGAGTGGAACGAATTGGAATCGCTTGGTATTTGCATCGGTGCATCCACATTGTCAGCAGCTATGGTGTTGAAAGACCGAAGCGGGAAAATAGAAATCACGAATGTACTTGTTAGGCCTCATAACGGGAATCCACGTCAGACCTTGATCGAAACACTCCGGCATTTTTCTGTTGATCGAAACACCCCTATAGTTGTTACAGGCAGGAAATTCCGCCATTTCGTGAATCTCTCCACGATTTCAGAGCCCGAGGCGGTCGAAACGGCGCTTTTTGGTCTTAACGGGGGAAAACCGGCCGTCAACGCAGTTATCAGCGCAGGCGGCGAAACATTTCTTATTTATCTGATCGGTAAGAACGGAAAAATAAGCGCCATACAGACCGGCAATAAATGTGCTTCCGGAACGGGCGATTTCTATATTCAGCAACTTAAGCGGATGAAGATGTCTCTGGAGGATGTTTCGAATTTCTCTCGGGATCCGCAGCCTTACAGGGTGTCCGGACGGTGCAGCGTGTTCTGCAAGAGCGATTGCACCCACGCGACGAACAAGGGAGTCCCAAGGGAGAAGGTCGTTTCCGGCCTGTGCAGGATGATGGCCGGGAAGATCCTGGAGATCATGAAAAGAATCCCCAAAAAGGACATCATGATTATAGGTGGGACTTCGCAAAATCAGGTCATGATGGAATATCTCAGGGACGAAATTGAAAACCTGATCGTTCCGGATGAGGCACCTTACTTCGAGGCTGTCGGTGCCGGTATCTGGGCTGCGGATCACAAGACGATTCCCTTCGACCAGGAGGAAAAACTGTTCAGAGATGAAAGCCGTTCATTTGCGCGTTTGCCCCCGATCGCGGGCAGCAGCGCTCTCGTTGATTTCAGGGATGCCCGCATGTCTGCACCGCAGGACGGGGATATGTGTATTCTGGGTCTGGACGTAGGCTCCACGACGACCAAGGCCGTTCTCGTGAGAGCATCGGATAGTTGCATACTGGCTTCTGTTTACCTCAGAACGAACGGCGATCCGGTGGGAGCCTCGAGGGCCTGCTATGCTGATCTGCACCGGCAGCTCCAGGAGAAGAAATGCAATATCCTGATCACCGGTATGGGTGTTACAGGTTCCGGACGCCAGATAGCGGGTCTCCATGCCATGGCGGACGGAATCATCAACGAGATCATCGCCCATGCCGCGGGCGCGCTCCACTATAATGAGAATGTCGATACTATCCTGGAGATCGGCGGGCAGGACGCGAAATATACGTACATCGTCAACGGCGTTCCTTCCGATTACGCTATGAATGACGCATGCAGCGCCGGAACAGGATCATTCCTCGAGGAGTCCGCCAAAGAGACGCTCGGCATAGAAATGGAGAAGATCGCGGACATCGCCCTGGGTGGAGAAAATCCGCCCAACTTCAATGACCAGTGCGCCGCTTTTATCAGCAGCGATATCAAGAACGCATTCCACGAAGGGATCGGTACGGAGGATATCGTATCAGGACTGGTCTATTCCATTGCCATGAATTACAACAGCCGTGTCAGGGGCAACAGGCCCATAGGAGACACAGTGTTCATGCAGGGAGGGGTTTGTTACAACAAAGCGGTGCCGATGGCGATGGCCTCGTTGACAGGAAAGAAAATCATCGTGCCGCCCGAGCCGGGTCTGATGGGGGCTTTCGGTGTGGCGCTGGAAGTCCGCCGCAGAATGGAACTCGGCATCATGCAGAAAAAAAGTTTTTCCCTCGAGAAATTAAGGGACAGAACCATCGAATATGACGAGCCTTTCATCTGCCGCGGGGGCAGGGAAGGGTGTGACCGCAAGTGTGAAATTTCTCGTATCAGGATTGAAGGAGAAGTCTATCCGTTTGGCGGCGCCTGTAATCGCTGGTACAACCTGCGATCCAAGATCCGGGTTGACACTCAAAAACTCAATCTTGCCCTGCTCTATGAGAGATTGGTTTTCGAGGAATTTGTCGGGGCGGAGCTCGCCGGGGCAAAGAAAGAGGCGCGAACAGTCGGGATCAACAAATCTTTTCTGGTCAACCAGCTTTACCCTCTCTTGCACTGCTTCTTCAGCCGTCTCGGATTCAGAGTTAGATTGCCGGAAAAACCGGAGCAGGAGGGAATGGAATACAAAGGAGCCGCTTTCTGCTATCCCGCAGAAATATCGCATGGTTACATGTTGAATCTCCTGAGGTTGAAAACAGACTTCCTGTTTCTCCCCCAGATCAAGGGCGGCTATGTTGAAAACGGCGGCAGGAGGAGCGCAACCTGCCCTATTTCCCAGGCGGAGCCCTTTTATCTGAGGAGCGCCTTTAAGGGCCACGAAGAACTGAAGCAGATAGCAGCCCGCAAGAGACTCCTGACCCCGGTCATTGATTTCTCCAAAGGGTATGAGGAGGCCGAGGACGCTTTTGTCTCAATGTCCGAAGCGCTCGAAGTTTCGCAGCGGGAAGCCCGGATGGCGTACCGGGAGGCCGTGGCCGTTCAGAAGAGGATGATCCGGCGAATGAAGGAGGCGGGAGGAGATGCCCTGAAACGGCTCGAAGAAGACCCCGACAGGTTCGCTGTAGTCCTCTTCGGGAGGGCTTACAATGCCAATGTCTCGGAAGCGAATATGGGTATACCGCATAAATTTGCGTCCCGGGGCGTTCAGGTTATTCCCTGCGATTTCCTTCCCTTGGAAAAGGAGTGCCTGGACCGTGAAATGTACTGGTTTTCGGGTCAGACTATCCTGAAGGGAGCGGGGCTGGTCAGCCGTCATCCACAGCTCTTCGGCTGTTTCATTACGAATTTTTCCTGCGGCCCGGATTCATTTCTTGTCGGATATGTAAGAAATATAATGGAGAGAAAACCGCTTCTGGTGCTGGAGCTGGACAGCCATGTGGCGGATGCCGGGTTGGAGACGAGGATTGAGGCCTTCATCGATATTGTCCGCAATTACCGTGAACTCGTGAAGAGGAACGTGATATCCAAACAATCGCCTGCCGGGAAGGCGACATGCCGTTTTGATCGCGAAAAACAGAAATTCATCGATTCCGCCGGAAAGGAATATGCGATTACCGATCCTCATGTTCATGTCGTGATTCCTTCCATGGGGAGATTTTCCAACAAAGCCGCGGCGGCGGTTTTCAGGGGGATGGGTGTCAGGATGACGGCTCTCGAGCCTGCTGACCCGGAAATTCTCAAGATCGGGCGGGGCAACACGAGCTGCAAGGAGTGCCTGCCGCTGCTCCTTACCACGGGCAGCCTTCTAAAGTATCTTGAGGAGAGAAAGGATGAGGACGAACTACTCGTCTATTTCATGCCCACGGCTTCCGGACCGTGCCGGTTCGGCCAGTATTCCATCTTCATGAAAGACCTGGTTTCCAGAAGAGGACTGGAAAATGTGGCCTTGTTTTCGCTGTCTTCAGAAAACAGTTACATAGATCTCGGTCTGAAGAACCTGACTTCGAGACTGTGGGCCTGTATTGTTATATCGGATATCCTGGAGGATATTTATTCCGTCCTCCTGGTCAATGCGGAAGATACGAAACATGCCATGGATATTTACAGGAGGGAGTGTGAAAGGATACTGGAGGGATTGGAGAAATATGCCGACCTGAAGAGCCTGCGGGGCGTGCTGGAGACCGCTGCGGTTAACCTGAGAGGTATTCCGGTCCGGAGGACAGTTGAGGATACGCCTTTCATATTGCTGACGGGTGAAATCTTCGTCCGCTACGACGATCTGTCCAGACAGTTTCTTGTGGAGAAGCTGGCGGAGCACGGCTTTGCGACCAAGGTATCCAGTATGATCGAATGGATATATTACACGGACTGGTGCGTTCAGAAGGGTTTTTCAGGCAAGGATGAGTTCAACTTCAAAAAGAAGCTCTCCATGTATCTGCGGTCTAAAATCATCTGGCGGCATGAAAGGACGATCAAACAGGCCATGCGTACATGCGGTCTGTTCCCGTGCCGTTTGGAAGACGTCAGACCTTTGATAGAAGGAGTGCGGCACCTGATACATCCTGATCTTCTGGGAGAGGCCATTCTGACCGTGGGAGCCTCCATGTCCGAGATATTGGAACATTATTGTGGAGTTATCGCCATCGGACCATTCGGGTGCATGCCCAACCGCATTGCCGAATCCATTCTTTCACGGGAGATGAATAGGGAGGGGAAAAAGGCGATCGGCCCCAGGGGAGCAGAGCTGGTGGAACGTTTCCCGGATATTCAGGAGCTGCCTTTTCTTGCAATAGAAAGCGACGGCAATACATTTCCGCAGATCATCACGGCAAAACTGGAGACTTTTTTGTTGCAAGCGAGAAGAGTTTACAGTCAAATGGTCAAAAACAGACAGGACGGTCGTTTTGGTTGAACGGGATTTAACGGAGAAAGTCAGGGATACGATCGAGAAATATCGGCTGCTGGAAAAAGGGGACAGAGTCGTTATCGCTGTCTCCGGTGGCCCGGATTCGGTATGCCTCCTTAATATCCTTGCCTTGCTGGCGGAAGAATACGGGCTGGCGTTGCTGGCCGCGCACCTGAATCACGGATTGAGGGGTGCGGAATCTGATCGGGATGAAGCATTTGTGCGGCGGCTGTGCAGCGAGCTGGGGATTCCACTAGAAAGTCGACTCGTAAGAATTGCGAATATAAGGCGAAAGGAATGTCTGGAAGAAATCTGCCGCGAAGAGCGGTATAAATACCTCGCAGCGGTATGCAGGAACAACCGGTTCACGCGGATCGCTCTGGGGCATAATCTGGATGACCGCGTGGAGACCATTCTAATGAACTTTCTGAGGGGGAGCGGTCCGGAAGGGCTGAAAGGATTCATGCCTATGCGGGACGGTATTTATATACGCCCCCTTTTCAACACGACCAGGCAGGAGATACTGGATTTTCTTTCATCGATGAAATTGCCCTATGTAGTGGACAGTTCCAACGAAAGCGAATCTTACTTGAGAAACAGGCTGCGCCGCCGGTTGATACCCGAATTGAAGAGAAGATATAATCCCGCCCTCCCGGAAACCGTTATCCGCATGTCTGAAATCATGAGACAGGAAGACGAGTTCATAAAGAAGACCGCGCATGAGGTCCTCTCGGGATGGGATGCCAGCCAGAATGGGGATGAGGTGATCATACCCCTCTCCGAATTGCTCAAATGCCACGAAGCCCTCCGTATGCGTATAATCAGAGAGATCCTCATCCGGCTTTCTCCATCCAAAAAAGGAGTCTCCTATCGGCATGTCGCCTCCATACTGGATCTGGTGAAAGGGAGAAAGCCTGCCGGCCGGCTGGATCTTCCATTCCGGTTGGAGGCCAGGCGGGATTACGACCGCTTGATCATCTTGAGGCGAAGCGGGCCCCTGGGCAGAAAGAAGAGACCTGAATCCGCCGGAGCGGCTTCTTTTCGTTACCCCGTCGAAATACCCGGCTCTCTTCGCATAGCGGAGGCGGGCATGACGATCCGGTTTGACTTTGTAGACGTAATGCCGGCGTCTCTGAATGCGGGTAACACAGTTTACATGGACTTTGAAAAGATGGTCTTTCCACTGGAAGTCCGTAACTTCAGGCCGGGAGACAGGATACAGCCTTTTGGGATGAGCGGGACAAAGAAAGTCAAGGACTTTTTCATAGACGAAAAAATACCCAGAGCCAGGAGAAGATGCATGCCGCTTCTGGTGGACCGGGAGTCGGTTCTATGGATCGTCGGCCGCCGTTTGAGCGAGAAAATCCGGGTGACAAACGGGACAAACGAAATATTAAGAGCAGAAATTATTTGATAAATTTACAATATTAGTATATTTATAAAAGATTCTCCGCCCACGGGTATACGTTTTTTTCCGATTTCTGCGGGGAATGCTCAGGGTGCTGTTTGACATTCATTTTTAAGCAGCCTGTAATGTTTTTAAAAGGAGAGAGTCAGGGTTGAGTTCATTACAAAAAAATATAGCCCTCTGGCTGGTGATAAGCCTGATCTTCATATTGCTGTACCATTTTTTCAACCAGCCGCGAGCTGGCAGAGAAGACATTATTTTCAGTGATTTTATCGATTCCGTTGACAAGGGACAAGTTGCCGAGGTCACAATTCAAGGGGAAAACGTCTACGGCAGCATGATCAACGGCAAGAGCTTCAAGACGTACGCCCCCAAAGACGCGGGCTTGGTAGCCCACCTGAAGGAGAAAGGGGTCAGAATAGCCGCCAAACCCGCGGAAGAGTCTCCCTGGTATATGACTGTCCTCGTATCCTGGTTCCCTACATTGCTCCTAATAGGTGTCTGGATTTTCTTCATGAGGCAAATGCAGGCCGGAGGGGGCAAGGCGATGGCATTTGGAAAAAGCAGGGCGCGCCTGATGAACGACAAGTCCAAGAGGGTAACTTTCGATGACGTGGCGGGGATTGAGGAGGCAAAGGCGGAGCTGAAAGAAATCGTCGAGTTTCTGAAAGATCCGAAGAAGTTCACCCGGCTGGGCGGCCGCATTCCCAAAGGAGTTCTTCTTGTGGGGGCGCCCGGCACCGGTAAGACGCTCCTGGCGCGTGCCATCGCCGGGGAAGCGGATGTTGCGTTCTTCAGTATCAGCGGATCCGATTTTGTGGAGATGTTCGTAGGAGTGGGCGCCTCTCGCGTGCGCGACCTCTTCAACCAGGGAAAGAGAAACGCCCCCTGCATAATATTCATAGACGAAATCGATGCGGTGGGCAGGCACCGTGGAGCCGGTCTTGGCGGCGGCCATGATGAACGCGAACAGACTCTCAACCAGCTCCTGGTTGAGATGGACGGATTTGAGTCCAATGACGGCGTGATCCTGGTATCCGCGACGAATAGGCCGGATGTTCTCGATCCTGCCCTGCTCAGACCGGGAAGATTCGATCGTCAGGTCGTGGTTCCTCTTCCGGACGTCAAGGGGAGGGAAAAGATCTTCGAGGTGCACGCGAAGAAGACGCCGCTCGATGCGAACGTGGATTTTACGGTGCTGGCCAGAGGGACTCCTGGATTTTCAGGCGCTGATATAGAGAATCTCGTCAATGAGGCGGCTCTGTCAGCGGCCCGGATGAACAGGGAACGGGTCACCATGAGCGATTTCGAATTCGCCAAGGACAAGGTGCTTATGGGGGCGGAGCGGAAGAGCATGGTCATAAGCGATCAGGAGAAACGGGTTACGGCCTTCCATGAATCGGGGCATGCGCTGGTGGCGAAACTGCTGCCGGGCACGGACCCGATACACAAAATCACGATCATCCCCCGCGGAAGGGCTCTGGGATTGACGCAGCAGCTGCCGATGAACGAGATGCACACTTACCCCCGGAAATATCTGCTGAACAATATAGCAATTCTCCTCGGCGGGCGTGCAGCTGAAGAAATCGTACTGAATGATTTCACCACCGGCTCGGGAAACGATATCGAAAGGGCGACCGAACTGGCGCGGAAAATGGTTTGCGAGTGGGGCATGAGCAGCGAGATGGGGCCTCTGAGTTACGGGAAGAAAGAAGAGCAGATTTTTTTGGGGCGCGAATTTGCGACCCACAAGGATTACAGCGAAGAGACCGCGGAAAAGATCGACCGGGAGGTCTCGAAAATCGTCCTCGAACACTATGAGAAGGCAAAAAATCTTCTCATGGAAAATATGGAGACCCTTAATAGGATAGCCAATGAGCTTCTGGACAAGGAGGTCCTGAATGCTGACGAGCTGGATGCCCTGATAGGTTTGAAAGTGGAGCAGACGGCAATTCCCGAGGCCCGCACGGGTTGAGGCGTCTGATCTATGGATATAAATGCAAGACTGCTCTGCGTAACATCACTTCCCGAAGCCGTTGAGGAATTGAAAAGGATCGGCGTTGAGCCCTACGGCATCGAATCCATGGCTCCGAAAATGATGCATGTGTGCATCATCTTGGACAGCATCGAGTGCCGGGTAGCCAACATTATCAAGCAGGACATGCTCTCCCTGGGTGGTGATGCCGCTGTTTCGAGAGGGTCCATAGATTGCAGCGTTCCCAGGACGGACGCGATAATAATCGGCACCTTCAAGCAGGTAGAAAGATTCGCGCAGAAATTAGCCCTTCAGCCATTCGGATTGAAAAAATTATCCGAGGACATAAGGAAAATCCTGGTCGACATTCATAACCGGAATTTTCTGATCCGGACCTCCAGAAGAACCATCAGGATCGGAAGGCGGACCCTTGTCATGGGGATTCTCAACATGACACCCGATTCGTTTTCGGACGGTGGGCGGCTGCATTCCACGGATGAAGGGGTAAGACAGGCGATGAGAATGGCGGAGGACGGTGCGGATATCATCGATATCGGAGGCGAGTCATCGCGCCCGGGATCAGAAGGGGTGCCACTGGAAGTAGAGCTGGAAAGGGTTATCCCGTTGATCGAAGCACTTTCGGGTCTTATTCAAGTCCCGGTATCCATCGATACCACCAAGGCGGAAGTCGCCCGAAGGGCGATAGAAGCGGGAGCGGAGATTATCAACGATATCAGCGCAATGACAGCGGACGGCCGGATGACCGAGGTGGCCGTTCATTACGGTGCGCCCGTTATCCTGATGCATATGAGAGGAATTCCGCGAACCATGCAGGAGGGCGATTTGAGATATGCCTCTCTGAGGGGAGAGATCATTTCATACTTGAGATCAAGGATGGAGGATGCGGTATCAAGAGGAGTGGAGCCCGATAAATTCATCGTCGATCCCGGAATCGGCTTCGGGAAGGACGTGAGTGATAATTTAAAAATCATAAAGTACCTGAAAGAGTTTAAGACCCTGGGAAGGCCGATCCTCGTGGGACCATCCAGAAAGGGTTTTACGGGTAGAATAACGGGAGTGGATATACCGCAGGAGAGGCTCGAAGGGACGGCTGCGGCGATTACTGCGGCGATTATAAACGGGGCGGATATCGTGCGGGTGCACGATGTGAAATTCATGAAGCGCGTTAGTATGATGGCGGATGCGATCGCCAGGGCTTGACCGGGGCGTGCAATGATTTGCGGCGTTGGAATCGATATCGTCGAGATATCGCGGATAGAAAAGGCCATGAATAAATGGGGCGGCAGGTTTATCAATAAAATTTATTCGCACAGAGAGATTGAGTATTGCAGGCACAAGCATTTCCCCGCACGCCACTACGCGGTCCGATTCGCGGCAAAAGAGGCTGCCATGAAATGCCTGGGGATCGGCATGGGGGCGGGGCTGGCGTTCAGGGAGATAGAAGTCGTGAATAACCGCAGGGGCAAGCCGGAATTGATCATTCACAGTGATCTGAGCCCGCTGTTGAAAAGTGCCGGTCAGGGCGTCCTTTTCCATCTTAGTCTTACCCATTCGATCGATTACGCCGCGGCAGCGGTTATACTGGAAATAATCGAAAAATGAAAAGAGGCTCACAGCAGAGATGCGGAGGACGTCTTGTTTTTTCCCGCCCGGTTTTAATTGGTTGATTTTACCGAAAAAAAATATTAGATGATTGACCTGCATTTGATCTCAGAAAGTCCTGAAGAGACGCTCAGAATAGGGCGCATCGTGGGAGAAAATCTCAAGGGAGGAGATATTGTAGCGCTGATCGGGGAATTGGGTTCCGGAAAGACCTGTCTCACCCAGGGGATCGCCCGCGGCGCCGGAGTTTCCGAAAGATATCAGATAACGAGCCCCACATTTACGCTGGTGAACGAATATCCGGGACGGATACCTTTCGTCCACCTGGATATTTACAGGCTTTCGGGCTCCCGGGACCTCGTGGAAATGGGATATGAGGATTATTTCTATGGGGGAAGTGTTGTGGTCATTGAATGGGCGGAGAAAATCGGCGACCTGCTTCCAGGCGAAACCATATACATTAATTTGGAATATCTGGATGAGAACAGGCGGAAAATTCTGATTTCGGGAGAGAACGACAGGATCATGAAAATCAGGAATGCTCTGAAAGAAGGGGGATTTCATTAAATGGGGCTGGTTGTTCAGAAATACGGAGGAACTTCGGTTGCGAACGTGGAGAAGATCCGCAACGTCGCGGGAAAGGTTATCAGGGCTAAAGAGGCAGGTGACGATGTGGTAGTCGTCGTATCGGCGATGGCCGGTGAAACGGACAGATTGGTCAAGCTTGCCCACAGCGCGTCAGGAAACCCCAATGCCAGGGAGTACGATGTCCTCGTGTCCACCGGAGAGCAAGTAACTATTTCCTTGCTCTCCATCGTGTTGCAGGAAATGGGCTACAAGGCAGTGTCGTTTCTCGGGTATCAGGTTAAGATCATTACGGACCAGTCATACCGGAACGCGCGGATCATAAAAGTGGAAACGGAGTGCATAAAATCGGAACTGAAAAAAGGAAATATCGTCGTGATCGCAGGTTTCCAGGGGGTCGACGAGAAAAACAACATCACGACTCTTGGAAGGGGCGGCTCCGATACCAGCGCGGTAGCTCTGGCGGCGGCTCTGAACGCCGACTTGTGTGAGATATACACGGATGTCGACGGGGTTTATACGACGGACCCGAATGTATACGAAAAGGCGAGAAAACTCGGCAAGGTATCCTATGACGAAATGCTGGAAATGGCCAGTGCCGGGGCCAAGGTGCTCCATCCTCGTTCAGTGGAGCTTGCAAAAAAATATGATGTCCCGGTCTATGTAAAATCTTCGTTCAATAATGATAAAGGGACCCTGGTTACGAAGGAGGATAACGAGATGGAAAGAGAGGTAGTGTCAGGGGTAACATATGACAAGAATCAGGCGAAGGTCACGGTCATCCATGTTCCGGACAGACCCGGAGTCGCCGCCCGCCTGTTCACCCCTTTATCCGATCAGGATATTGTTGTCGACATGATCATACAGAATGCGAGTATAGACGGTTTCACGGATCTGACTTTTACGGTTTCAAAAAAGGATGTCGGAGAAGCCAGGAAGCTCCTCGAATCGGCTGCAAAGGATGTCGGAGCGCAGGGACTGCACTTTGACGAGAATATCTCAAAAGTCTCTATTGTGGGCGTCGGCATGAGGAGCCATGCAGGAGTGGCTTCCCGCATGTTTTCGGCACTTGCCCGGGAAGGGATCAACATCCTCATGATCAGTACGTCCGAAATCAAGATATCGTGCGTTATTGAGGCCAAATATACGGAACTCGCCGTGAGAGTTCTTCACGATGCGTTCAAACTGGAGAGAGAGATCGGGAAAATATAATACAGCCCAAAACCCCCGCCCGATGGGGATGCTTGGGCGCAAGGCCATTTCAAACCGGGAGACCATGGCTTAAACTCTGTTAATCCGATAGCTTGGACTCATGTCGACTGTCGACAGGCAAATCCAGGGCGCTATTGTTCTCGTTCTGATGATAAATATCGTTTATCTTGGAAGGGTGTTTCTCTTCTACGAAAATCCGATGACATCACCGAGGCCGCCATATTCAGAAGAGAGAAAAGGCTACAAGGCCGTAGAACTTGCGGGTGACACAGATGCCAGGGGGATTTACTTCGTGCCGGCGAATACGACATTGTCCCGGCTTCTCGATATCGCGGATATCGGGGACCGTAAGGGTTTTGATCAAAGAGAACTCAACCGGATACTGGAGAATGGAGACCGGGTAACACTCCCGTCGGGAAGATCGCCTCAGGGAGATCAGCGGACTGGAAAAATAGGAAATGCGAAACGGTACGTTCTCGATATGCCGATTAACGTGAATACAGCACGTCTGGAAGAACTGACGCTGATCCCGGGCATCGGAGAAAAAACGGCGGAGGCGATTCTTGAAGCAAGAAAGGAATTGGGCGGCTTCAAGAATATAGAAGATATCATGCTGGTGCGCGGAATAGGGGAAAAAAAGCTCAGGATATTTCGCAATTACCTATACGTTGAAAGAAAATCGGATCGCGGCGGCAAAGCGAATACGGATGCCGCGAATCCTTCCTGATGGAGCCATCATGTCCCGTTTTTTGAAAAGACGGGATTTTTTATTCCCCGCTTCGAAAGGAGGAAGGCTGGAAGCTTATGCAGAAATTGTTTTACCCGGAAAGTGTAGCTGTGTTCGGCGTATCGGGTTCATCCACTAATCTGGCCAGGAACATCGTTCAGAATCTTGATCGCTTCGGGTTCAAGGGGCAGGTCTTTCCTTTCGGTCATGAGGGTGGACATCTGGACGGACGGCCCATATACCGGGATATCGGGGAAATCAGGCAGATTCCGGATGTGGCTGTCCTGCTCATCCCGGCACGCTTTATCCCCGGAGTCGTGAATGCCTGCGGGCAAAAGGGAGTCCATTATGTCGTGATCGAGTCCGCAGGGTTTACCGAGTATTCGGAGGCAAACCGGGATCTGGAAAAAGATCTCCTCGAGGCCGCGAGGAAATGGAACATTCGGTTTGTCGGTCCGAACTGCATCAGCATCCTGAACCTGGATAACGGTCTGGCGCTGCCGTTCGTCCCGCTTGCGCCGGCTATGACAAAAAAAGGGAGTGTGTCTGTTGTCGCCCAGAGCGGCGGTGTGGCCCTTACATGCATGAGGCTTTTTTCATTCGAGGGGATCGGCTTCAGCAAATTGATCAGCATGGGAAACAAGCTGGACCTTAACGAAAACGACTATCTCGAATTCCTTATTTCCGATCCGTCCACGGAAACCGTTGTTTTATACCTTGAAAATATCGCGGACGGCAGGCGGCTCCTTCAACTTGCCGCTTCGACATCGAAGCCAATAATAGTACTCAAATCAAACACAAGTCCTTCAAGCCGCCAGATCGCACGTTTCCATACTGCTGCGCTGGCCGGGGATGACCAAGTCGCGGAGGCTGCCATGAAGCAAGCCGGCATTCACCGCGTGCCGAATATCCAGGAGCTGCTAGAAACGGTCAAAGTGTTTTCGCTTCCACTTATGAAAGGGAACCGTCTCGGAATCCTGTGCCGTTCCGGAGGAGAAGCCGTTCTGCAGGCCGATGCGGCGCATCGATACGGGTTTGAACTTGCCCGGTTCTCGAATGCTTTCTTTGACATGATCCGTAAAGAGGTGAGGGCCGGAGTGATCAGCATGACGAATCCCCTCGATATGGGGGATATCTTTGACATCGATTTCTATATGCGGATTCTCGAGCGCGCACTCATGGAAGTGGAAGTTGACGGCGTCGTGATGGCCACTGCGGATATTGCCGATACTGAAATCGAGCCTACGAAAAGACTGATTCGAGCCTCACATGAGCTGGCCCGGAAGTACGACAAGCCCGTTGTTTTTTGCACAATCCCCGCAAAGACCGAATGGTTTTCCGTACGCGAAATTTCGGACATGCCGGTATTCTCGGAGAGCGATTTGGCGGTCAAGGCGCTGGCCCGTTCCCGTGAGCACCACCGTCGTCAATTAAGGAAAAGAACGAAAGGCGGCGGGAGCGTGGTCCCGGCTGTAAGGGTTTCGCGCGCGAGGGCGGGCGCTTCTGGAGGCGTTTACGATCTTTTGAAGAGATATGGACTTCCCGTCGCGCAATACGCGACGGCGGGGAATATCCGTGAATGTCTGGATGCGGCGCAGCAGATCGGGTACCCTGTGGTCCTGAAGATATCCGATCCGGAGATCATCCACAAAACCGAGGCAGGAGGCGTCAAATTGAACATCCGTAGCAGCCGTGATCTGAGAAAGGCTTTCCGCGAAATGGAAGACGGGTTTCCCGGAAAAGACCGGGTATTCCTGGTGCAAAAGATGGCTCCCGCCGGGACGGAGGTGATTATTGGAGGGCGGCAGGACAATGAATTCGGGGCTGTCGTTCTGTTCGGTCTGGGCGGGATTTTCGTGGAAGTCCTGAAGGATGTCTCATTGAGAGTGGCGCCGATCGGCCGCAGGGAGGCTCGGGAGATGATAGAAGAGATCAGAGGTGCCGCGCTGCTGAAAGGCTTCCGCGGTTCGCCGCCCGCGGATCTGAATGCGCTTGGAGATTGCCTGGTCAGGATATCCCGGCTTATGGTGGAGAATTCCTGGATCAGGAACCTCGATATCAATCCGCTGATTGTATACGAAATGCGAAAAGGATGCGTCGTCGTTGATGCTAAGATGGAAAAGGAATAGACATGCCTCCCGAGAAATGGGAAATCATTTGGACCCGGCTGGACCGCACATATCGCGTTTTTGGACTGCGGACGGATCACGCCAGATCGCCCCGCACGGGAAAATCGCACGATTTCTTCATCATGGAATCCTCGTCGTGGGTCAACATTATTCCGCTGACGCCTGAAAATGAGGTTGTTCTGGTCCGGCAGTACCGGCACGGCATACGGGAAAACACCCTCGAGATTCCCGGCGGCATGGTGGAGAATGGCGACACACCGGAGGAAGCGGCGATACGGGAATTGATGGAGGAGACGGGTTACAGAGCGGGCAGACTGCAACTGCTCGGCTGGGTGCATCCAAATCCGGCGATCCAGAACAACCGCTGTTACACTTATCTGGCGTCAGGCGCAGTGCCCGCCGGCAGGCAGAGTCAGGATGAACGGGAAGATATTGAAATCGTGCTCCGCCCTTTGGCGGAAATTCCGGAACTGATCATGGGGGAATCAATCACCCATGCCCTGGTCATCGCCGCGTTCCATCGTTTCTTTTCCGGATATCTTTGGAAAGACAGGAATCCGTAAAACGGGATTCATAATTCTTGACATGAAAAACGTCTGATGATACTTTTTTTCAGTCGGGGCGTGGCGCAGTCTGGTAGCGTATCTGAATGGGGTTCAGAGGGTCGGAGGTTCAAATCCTCTCGCCCCGACCATTGCTTTCAAGTGCTTTCTTGATTAAGTAGTATTTTTTTTCAGACCCTGGCGCATAGCGTCCGGGTCTTTTTTATTGAAAAAGTCCCCGCACCGGTATAAGGAATCGGCAGACTTTGAGAGTTACTGTTTTGCAGGCTTTCCAATGAGGCTGAGGGCGCAGGGCTAACGCTAAAGGCCGATGACTCTCTTTTGAAGTTAAGAAGTTGGGAAGGTTGCCGGGCAGATAAAAAATTTTCAACTGTCTGGCAAATACAGGACCGGAGATGATCTCGCAGGAGCCGAAAATCAGGGTCGGAATACTTGACTGCAGCGAGGAAATTCGGGGGAGAATGAATGGGATGTTCCGATCACCGAAAGGCGAATTATTGTCCGGAGGATTCACGGCAATAGCGCGGGGCCGCAAGGTCGTGCTTGCCGGGGAGGATGGGAGGGATATCCTGGAGGACGGCGAAATCCGCCTTGCAGGACAGGCGGGTTCCGCTTTTACACTCTTCGGCGTTACGATTGGAGGGGGCTTTCATTGGGCAAGGGATGAAGGTCAAACATTCCGGGGGGATCTGGTCCTGGTGCCGAATGAAAACGGGACTGTAACGGCAATCAACGTTATACCCCTTGAAGATTATATCTGCAGTGTCGTTTCCTCGGAGATGAGCGGAGAAGCGCCGCTGGAATTTCTGAAAGCACATGCGGTCGTGTCGCGCAGTTGGCTCGCGGCGATGCTTGATGCCCGGGACCGGCCAAGGGAGAGGATTGTCCACTCCGGAGGGGTAAAAACGAGAGAGGAAAACATCCGCTGGTACGGGCGGGAAGATCACAACCGATTTGACGTGTGCGCGGACGATCACTGCCAGCGATATCACGGCATAGAGCGGAAAATGAACGAGCGCGCCGCGGACGCTGTTGCCGGGACGCGCGGCCTGTTTTTGGTCTATCGCGGCCGGATATGCGATACGCGGTTCTCGAAGGCTTGCGGTGGCATTACGGAGAACTTTGAAAACGCATGGGAAGACGTACACGTCCCGTATCTTTCCTCGATTCCGGATGCGCCCGTCAGGCATCGTCCGATCAGGACTGAAAAGGATGCCGGGCGGTGGCTTCTTTCGGAGCCTCCAGCGTACTGCAATGCCCCCGATATCGAATTTCTGACGAGGGTTCTTCCGTCAATAGACCTGGAGACGAAAGACTTCTTCCGGTGGAGGATAGAGTATGAGCGGGAGGATCTGGAAATAATCCTGAGAGAAAAATCAGGAATCGATTTCGGAACTCTGGAATCGCTAGTGCCCATCGAGAGGGGACCTTCAGGCAGGATTGTCCGGCTGATGATTTCCGGATCGAAAAAAACGGCGATTGTCGGGAAGGAGCTTGAAATAAGACGGTGGCTCTCTAAAAGTCATCTTTACAGCAGCGCTTTTGTTGTATCGGTTGTGCACGGTTCCGATGGAAAGCCCGCGCGGTTCATTCTCCACGGTGGGGGCTGGGGGCACGGAGTTGGTCTTTGCCAGATCGGGGCGGCATGCATGGCGGAGCGGGGCTTCACGGCGCAGGAGATTCTCAGGCATTATTTCAAGGGAGCCCGATTGAAGAAATTATATTGACGCTGAGAGAATCGGCAGGCTGTTGACCGGATGGCAAACTGTTTTTTCCTTTCACCTTACGCTCTTGGCCTGTATTTTTTGAACAACTTTTTCAGTGCTGACAGACGGAAGCGGAAAGCCTGGGAATGGAAAAAGGAAGGACCCTGCCGGCTGATTCCCGGAATGGGACACAGGTAAAATCCGGCATGGAATACAGAAAACCCGCCTCCCGCAGACCATGGACATGGGTGCCCTCACTTTACTTCGCCGAAGGGATTCCTTATGCTATAGCCATGACGGTTTCCGTTGTCATGTACAAGAGGCTCGGAATCTCGAATGCGGATATCGCTCTTTATACAAGCTGGCTCTACCTTCCGTGGGTGATCAAGCCCTTCTGGAGCCCTTTTGTGGATATGCTCAGGACCAAGCGGTTCTGGATCGTCGCAATGCAGGTGCTGATCGGAGCCGCCCTCGGCTCGGTGGCTCTGACTCTCCCCGGACCGGATTTTTTCCGTTACACGCTCTGCGTTTTCTGGATAATGGCTTTCAGCTCGGCAACACACGATGTCGCCGCGGACGGCTTTTACATGCTCGGACTGCAGCAGTACCAGCAGGCCGCATTCATCGGGATCCGCAGCATGTTTTACCGGATTGCCATGATCGCCGCGCAGGGCGGCCTGGTTGTTCTTGCCGGATTTCTTGAGGCACGGGGCTCCTGCACGGTGGCGGCATGGTCAACGTCCTTTTTGATCGCCGCCGGCATTTTCCTGTGTCTCGCCTTTTACCATTCTTTCATTCTGCCGTGTCCCGTATCGGATAAGGCGGCGAAGCGGAGACTATCGGTGAGCTTCGCGTCCGCATACCTTCATACGTTCGCACTGTATTTCAAAAGGAAGGACATCCTGGCTGTCCTGGCGTTTTTCCTCTTTTACCGGTTCGCAGAGGCCCAGCTCGTGAAAATGGTCGCTCCTTTCCTGCTGGATGCAAGAACCCGGGGCGGCCTCGGACTTTCGACCGCCGAGGCCGGCTGGGTTTACGGAACGATCGGGACCGTCATGCTTGTGGTGGGCGGCATTTTCGGCGGTATCGCCGTTTCCAGAAAGGGATTAAAATTCTGGCTCTGGATCATGGTCTTCGCAATGCACCTGCCGGATCTGATTTTTGTATACCTTTCCTGGGCGATGCCGGATAATATGCTGGTCATTTCAGCGGCGGTCGCCGCCGAACAGTTCGGGTACGGGTTCGGCTTCACAGCGTACTCACTCTTCATGATCATGGTTTCGGAAGGGGAATACAAAACTGTCCACTATGCCGTTTCAACCGGCTTCATGGCTCTTGGTATGATGATCCCGGGCATGTTCAGCGGGTGGGTGCAGGAACTGACCGGGTACCGTTATTTTTTCCTATGGATCATTCTGTCCACGATTCCGGGATTTATCGTCCCCGCGATTGTGAAGATCGATCCGGACTTCGGAAGGAAGAGAGAGGGGCAGGGATGCCATGGAGATTAAAACCGCGTTCATTCTGGGCGCCGGCCTCGGGATGCGCCTTCGCCCCCTGACGGTCAATTGTCCGAAGCCGCTTTTGCAGGTGGGCGGCCGACCCATTATCACATACGCAATGGATCATCTCATCTCCGTGGGCATCGGGAGGTTTATCGTAAACACGCATCATTGCGCCTGGGTTTACAATAAAACATTTCCCGCAGGGCAATGGCGTGGGATACCGATCACTTTCCGCCATGAGCCCGTTCTGCTGGAAACGGCGGGAGGGATAAAGAATATTGAGGACCTTCTCGTTGAGGATAAGGCGATTGTGGTATACAATGGCGATATTATCACTAACCTGCCGCTCGAAAAGCTCATCGCGGCGCACGCGGCCGCCGGAGCTGAAGTGACTTTGGCCCTCCGGAGCAGAGGTCCTTTGCTGAACGTGAGCTTGAACGAAAAAGGGGAGATATGCGACATACGAGGGCTGATCGGCCATCCAGGTGTGATGAGATGCCTTTTTGCCGGCATCTACATCGTCGAAAGGCGCTTTCTGGAGCGGCTGCAGGCGGGTCGAGTCGAGTCGGTCGTGCCGGTGTTCGCGCGCATGATCCGACGGATGCCGGGGTCGGTGGCGGGAGTACTCATCGATGAGGGACTGTGGTACGACATCGGCTCCATCGGGGAATACGAAAGATTGAACGAATCGCCGCCGGTATGGGAATCATGAGAGGAACGATTCTGAGTGGTGAAATGGAGTCCTTTGTCCGACGCGGGCTTTGCCTGGGCGCCGCTGCCTTCCGCTGTGTTGCGGTTTACGGCGGAGGCTCGGACCGGGATTTTTACCGCATCCTTTACGGGAGCAATGAATCCGCTATATTGATGCGTTACGGCCGTGCCCGCGAGGAAAACGGGTTTTATGTGCGCATAGCGGAATTCCTGCGATCCATAGGAATCAGGGTGCCGCGGATCTATCATCACAGCCCGGAGCAGGGACTCGTCCTGATGGAGGACCTCGGAGAGGTGAGCCTGTGGATGCTCCGCCTGGCTCCGGAGGAAGTCAGGATGAAGTATTACAAAAGGGCGCTGAAGGAAATCTGCACGCTCCATGCATTCCCCGCGGATGCTTTCCCGATAGAGACAGTTCCCCTGATGGAGGGCTTCGGTCCTGCGCTTTACCGCTGGGAGCGCGATTATTTCAGAATTAATTTCGTCGCCGGATTCTGCAGGATCGATCACGGTTCTTATGATGCCGGGCTCCTGGAAGAAGAATTGGATGCGCTGGCCGGCAGGCTTGAAAAAACAGGCAGGTCTCTGATTCACCGCGATTTTCAATCTCAGAACCTGATGGTTCTGCGGGACGGGATTGCGCTCATAGACTTTCAAGGCATGAGATATGGAACGTGTTTTTACGACTTGGGCGCGCTTCTTTATGATCCGTACGCAGCCCTTACAGAAATGGAGAGGATGGAATTACTCTCCTACTATTACACTATATCCGGTTCAGGCATGAAGTGGACCGAATTTCAGAAATGTTTCAGAGAAGCGGCTGCGCAGCGGCTGATGCAGGCTCTCGGTGCTTTCGGATTTCTGGGACTCAATCAGGGTAAAAAGGATTTCCTCGGCCACATCCCTTCCGGAGTCGAAAATCTCATCGATGCGGCCGGCCGTTCCGGGCGCCTGCCGCAGCTCAAACTTCTGGCTCTCAATTGCAGGACGGCTGTCTTGCTTGGGAAAGGGGAAAAATGAACGGCATGATCACCGCAGTCTTTCCATTCAGCCGGGAAGATCATTATGAAGAGATGAGCCGTGTTTTCAACAGGTCGCCTCTTGTCAAAAAAATAATCGGTGTTTACGGCCGACCCTCGGGGACCGCTGGAAAGCAACGCGGGAAATTATCCCGGAAATCCGTAATCTGCAACGGGGTCCTCACATCCGGGCAGACCCTGAGTGCCGTCCTGGAAGATATCCGTTCAAAATATATCCTGCTGATCACGGGTAATGATCCGATCTGGTGCGGTCCGGGTATGGTGGAAAGATTCGTGGACGTGGCGGAAACGACCCGGGCCGGCATGGTGTATTCCGACTTTTTCGAGAGACAGGGAGCAAACAGATGGGAACACCCCCTTATAGATTATCAGCTGGGGAGCATCCGCGATAATTTCGATTTCGGCCCGATGGTACTGATATCCATGGATGCGGCAAGACAGGTTTTGAAGAAATACAGGCCGATACCGGATGTCTCTTATGCTGCGCTGTATGACTTAAGGCTGAAAATATCTGCTGATTTCAGTATATTCCGAATACAAGAGTTCTTGTATACAAGGATCGCCCGCAGTTTGTCCGCAGACAGTATTTTCGATTATGTAGATCCCCTGAACCGGACGGTCCAGATTGAAATGGAGACTGTCGCGACTGATCACCTTCGGCGGACCGGAGCCTATCTGGAGCCGGTGTTCAAGAAAGTCCCTCCGGCGCGGAAGAGATTTCCCGTGGAAGCAAGCGTCATCATACCGGTCCGGAATCGCGCCAGCACGATCGCCGAAGCTGTTCACAGCGCACTGGCGCAGAAGACCGACTTCCCGTTCAATGTTATCGTCGTCGACAATCATTCCGACGATGGCACCACGCGAATCCTTTCCTCCCTGGCAAAAAAACACCACGAGATAAAACACCTGATAGCCTCGCGGGACGACCTCGGGATCGGAGGGTGCTGGAACGAAGCTCTTCTTTACAATGAGTGCGGCCGCTACGCTGTTCAGCTTGATTCGGATGACTTGTACGGCGCAGATGACGTTTTGCAGAGGATCGTCGGCGAATTCAGGAGGGGAAATTATGCCATGGTGATCGGCTCCTATACCCTGGTCGATGCCGCTCTGCGGGAAATACCTCCCGGGCTTATTGACCACCGGGAATGGACGGACGAGAACGGTCGCAACAACGCTCTTCGCGTTAACGGGCTGGGCGCTCCGAGAGCCTTCAATACCGCCCTCATGCGAAGAATAGGATTTCTCAATGTGAGTTACGGAGAGGACTACGCGGCGGCATTGAGACTGTCGAGAGAATACCGTATCGGGAGGATTTACGACAGCCTCTATCTGTGCAGGCGATGGGAGGGGAATACTGATTCATCTTTGCCTGCCGACATCAGAAACCGCAATGATTTCTTCAAGGACAGGATCCGCTCTATTGAAATACTCGCTCGGCGGAAGATGAACGGGCTGCCATGACGGAAGAATCTTTGCGCAAGAGGATATTCTCCTCATATAGCGGCCCGGATTCGCCGCCGCTCAATGATCTCGCGGCGGAGCTTTTACGAGCGCAGAATGCCTCCTGGCCCGGACTCGCCGAGGCCTATCGGGCGCTTGATGCTGTGGAGATTCGTGAGGTTGCCTGCGCCGGTTTCGCCGTGAAGCTCCAGTACAATCCTCGCCGGATTACGAGCAGCGGTGCCAGGACGGATCCGGAATCCGTCAAAAAGAGGAGATGTTTTCTGTGCATCGGCCATCTTCCCGAAGAGCAGAAGGGGATAATATATCGGGGATCGTTTCTCGTCCTGATCAACCCGGCACCTATACTGACTCCACATTATACCATAGCGTGCATCCATCATGAACCGCAGTCCATCGAGAGGTCCCTGGATATTTTTCTCTCTCTGGCAAGAGATTTCGGGCCGGACATGGATGTCTTCTACAACGGTCCGCAATGCGGTGCATCCGCGCCGGATCACCTTCACTTTCAGGTTGTACCGTCCGGAGCTCTTCCTGTGGAAAAGGAAACACCGCCGTACGGGAGGCGATCGCTGCTACTGAGGCGGGACGGAGTGGAGATCTCCAGGGCGGCCGGCCTGGGACGGGAAATAGTGGTATTTGAAGGAAATAATCCGGATTCCATGGCGCACACACTCAGGAAATTCATTTCTGTCATGGAATGCAGAGGGTCGCTCCGGGAGCCGATGCTGAATATGATAAGTACATATTCAGCATCGGGATGGCGCGTCCTGCTGTTTCCAAGAGGGAAGCACCGTCCTTCCTCCTTCTACAGTGAAGGGGAGGAAAATATTCTGGTAAGCCCGGCTGCACTGGACATGGCGGGCTTGATCATAACCCCGCGCCGGAAGGATTTCGAGACCATGAATGCCGGGAATATCCAGAGCATGTTCAGAGAGGTATCGGTGGAGGAGAAATCCATTGCGAATTGGTGGAATTTATTCAAGAAAAATATGGGCGGAAGGCGAAAAACTAAGAGCGGATAGAAGAGACCGGCACCGGGCTTCATGCATCCGGAAAAGAATAGAATGAAGGCAAAAGGTGGAAGAAATTGCCGCCCGCCAAAGGGAAATGGCAGATAAATGCAGTATATACAGTTGGTTATAGACAAACCAATTGACTTCCAGTGGATGAAATGATAATAATCAACAAGAGACGGGCATAAGGCGGATATTATGTAAATTGATCCTTTTGTTTGGAGAGAGAGGTTAAAAAACAGCGTAACCGCCGTATAACAGGCGGTTTTTTGATGAATATGGTACGGTATTTGCTGTTGACAAAAAGGGGATCAAATATATAATAATGCTTTTTGGCGAGAGTGGCGGAACTGGCAGACGCACTGGACTTAGGATCCAGCCCGTTTCTTCGGATTAGGGGTTCGACTCCCCTCTCTCGCACCATAACAGTGAGGAGAGGAGCAGCTTCGTGAGTGAAACGGCATTAAATGTAAGAGTGGAAGAGATCAGCTCGATCAAGAAGAAAATTTCTTTCGACATTCCCTGGGAAGATGTGAAAAAGGAGCTCGACTCGGTTTACGGGAAAATAGGCAAGAAGGCGAAAATAAAAGGATTCAGGCCGGGCAAAACACCGAGAAAGATACTGGAGGCCTACTATAGGCACGAAGCGGAAGACGAAGCCATATCAAGCATTATCAATAAATTTTATTGGGATGCAGTGGAGAAAAATCATATTATTCCGGCCGCCCAGCCGGTGATTGACCAGGCCGGCATTGAAACCAACAAAGCTTATTCATTCTCGGCAACAGTCGAAATCAAGCCGGTAATCGAACCGAAAGATTATATCGGCCTGGAGATAGAAAAAGAGGAAATCGAGATAACCGATGAGGATGTGGCCCGTCGTTTAAGCGACCTCCAACAAGCCTACAGTACTCTGGAAACCATCCAGGATGACAGACCTGCCATCGCCGGCGATTATGTCTTCCTGGATTTCGAAGGGAAAATGGATGGAAAACCTCTCGATGGCATGAAAAGTGAGAATTACCTGCTTGAGATCGGCTCAAAGACCTTCGTGCCCGGTTTCGAGGAGCATCTGATCGGACTGAAAAAGGGGGACACGAAGGAATTCACAATCAAGTTCCCGGATAATTACCATAAAACGGAACTGGCCGGAAAGGACGTCAGTTTTTCCGTTGCCGTCAAGGAACTGAAAGAAAAGAAAGTGCCCGGCATTGATGAAAACTTCTTGAAAAATTTTGAACAGTATGAATCGCTGGACGCGCTCAGAGAGGATATTCGCAGGACCCTCGAAGAAGAGGGGAAAGAGAAAAGCAAAACCGAATTCACCAGAAAAATCATTGACCGACTCCTTGAGAGCAATCCATTTGAGGTGCCGTCGTCAATGGTCGACCGGCAGATATACATAATGATGCTCAATGCGCAAAGGCAGATGTCGTTCAGCGGAATGGATCCGAAGCGTGCCGCGGAGCTGTCGTACCAGATGCGCGAGAGTTTCAGGGATGAAGCGGCCCGCATCGTGAGATCCGCACTGCTTCTGGAAAGCATTGCGCAAAAGGAATCCATCAAAGCGCAGGAAGATGAAGTCGAATCCAGATTGAAAGAGATTGCGGCCAAGTATGCGAAAGATATCGATTCCCTCAGGGCTTCCTATGAGAAGGAAGGCATGATGGATGATCTGCGTTCCGAAATCGTCGAACAAAAAACCCTTGCTTTTATAGAGGGGAAAGCTAAAATTAATATCATTAAAAAAAGGCTTCAGGAAAAAGAGGATTGAGCATGGCATTGATCCCGATGGTGGTTGAGCAGGACGGAAGAGGAGAAAGGGCGTTCGATATCTATTCCCGGCTTCTGAAGGACAGGATTGTATTCCTGGGAAGCGCAATCGACGACGACATCGCGAACATAATCATTGCTCAGATGCTCTATCTGGAATCCGAGGACCCTGACCGCGAGATCTTCTTCTACATAAATTCGCCGGGCGGCCTTGTCAGCGCGGGAATGGCTATCTACGATACCATGCAGTACATCAAGCCGAGCGTCAATACGGTATGCATGGGGCAGGCCGCCAGCATGGGCGCGCTGATCCTCGCCGCCGGGGAAAAGGGAAAGAGATATGCTCTGCCGCACGCGCGGATACTGATCCATCAGCCACTCGGCGGTTTTCAGGGCCAGGCCACTGATATCGGAATACAGGCCAATGAGATATTGAGATTGAAAAAGGAATTGAATTGTCTTCTGTCGCTACATACAAGCCAGCCGTTCGAGAAGATAGAAGTGGATACGGAGAGGGATTATTACATGACGAGCGAGCAGGCATTGGAGTACGGAATCATCGATAAGGTGATTACAAGAAGGGGACAGTGAACAAAAGGGGGAGGTTCATCTCCATGGCAAAAAAGTACAGAGACAATGAAGGCACAAGAGGGATGCTTTTCTGTTCGTTCTGCGGAAAAACCCAGAACGAGGTTAAAAAGCTCGTGGCGGGCCCTTCTGCTTATATCTGTGATGAATGCATCGAGCTTTGCCGGGGCATCATTCAGGAAGAGACGGAAATCCAACGGGTGGAGTCCACAAGGAAGAGAATTCCCGAGCCCAAGGATATCAAGAAATTTCTCGATCAGTACGTTGTCGGCCAGGAACGTCCGAAGAAGATTCTGTCCGTTGCGGTCTACAATCATTACAAGCGACTTTACTCGGGTGGGAACCTCGACGGCGTCGAAATGCAGAAGAGCAATATACTGCTGATCGGGCCGACCGGGTCGGGCAAGACCCTTCTGGCCAAGACACTTGCGCGGATGCTCGATGTGCCGTTTGCGATTGCCGATGCGACGGCCCTGACAGAAGCGGGATATGTAGGCGAGGATGTGGAAAACATCATCCTCAGCCTGCTCCAGAATGCCGATTATGATGTCGAGAGGGCTTCGAGAGGCATTGTCTATATAGATGAGATCGACAAGATATCGCGGAAGTCTGGAAGTCCCTCAATCACCAGGGATGTTTCGGGGGAGGGAGTGCAGCAGGCCTTGCTGAAGATCATCGAGGGCACTCTGGCGAATATTCCTCCCAAGGGCGGGAGAAAACACCCCCAGCAGGAATTCATCCAAGTGGACACAACAAACATTTTATTCATCTGCGGTGGGGCGTTCGTGGGGCTTGAGGATATCATCGAAAAGAGAACCGGCGTGAACGCAATGGGATTCGGCGCGGATATCAAGACCAAAAAGGAAAAGAGGATCGGGGAGATCCTGCAGGAAGTTCAGCCCGAGGATCTTCTGAAATACGGATTGATCCCGGAGTTCATCGGAAGACTGCCTGTTATTGCAACTCTGAATGAACTGGACGAAGAGGACATGATCAAGATACTGGTGGAACCGAAGAATTCGATTATCAAACAGTACAAGAAGGCTTTCGAGCTGGAAGATGTGAAGTTGAAATTTACAGATGGAGCCCTCCGGGCCATTTCGAAGCTGTCGATTGATCGCAAATCCGGGGCAAGGGGTTTGCGGGCCATCCTTGAAAATATCATGCTGGATGTCATGTATGATATTCCCTCGAGGAATGATGTTAAAGAGTGCGTGATCAGCGAAGACGTGGTCATGAAGAAGGAAACGCCGATTCTGATTTTCGAAAAGAAGTCAGAAACGGCTTAGTTAGGAAGAAATAAATTACGATTAGGTTGAGATGATGTTTAATTTCAAGAAAAGTAACGAGAAAGAAGACAAAGGGCTGATGATCCCCCTTCTTCCCCTCAGAGACGTGGTGGTATTTCCACACATGATCGTGCCGCTTTTTGTAGGAAGGGAAAAATCGGTCAATGCCCTTGAGTCCGCGATGAAATATGAGAAAGGCATCTTCCTGTCGGCTCAGAAGAGCGCTCAGAAAGATGATCCGGCCGAAGAGGACATTTACAGTGTCGGAACCATCGGCATTATCATTCAGCTTCTGCGGCTCCCGGACGGTTCCGTTAAGGTACTGGTTGAAGGGAAGAAAAGGGGCAGAATCAGGCAATACGTTCCCAACACGGATTTCTTTATTGTTCAGGTTGACGAACTGGATGATCTATCCGGCACTCAGGTCAAGACGGAAGCGTTGGTAAGGAGTATCATTGAAGCGTTCGAGGCATACGCGAAATTAAGCAAGAAGATACCGGCCGAGATGCTGGGTACGATTTCCTCCATAGATGATCCGTCGAAACTGGCGGATGTGGTCGCTTCTCATCTGGGCGTGAAGCTGGAAGATAAACAGAGGATTCTCGAGATCATCGACGTTACGGACAGGCTTGAAAAGATATACAGTCTGCTGGTTTCCGAAACGGAGATTCTGGAAGTTGAGGAAAGAATCAAGAGACGCGTAAAGAAGCAGATGGAAAAAACCCAGAAGGATTACTACCTCAATGAACAGATGAGAGCCATCCAGAAGGAAATGGGTGAAAAAGACGATTTCAAAAACGAAATCGAGGAACTGGAGAAAAAGCTCAAAGCGAAGAAATTATCGGAAGAAGCCCATAAAAAAATAAAGCACGAGATCAAGAAGCTCAAGATGATGGCGCCCATGTCCGCGGAAGCGACTGTCGTCCGCAACTACATCGACTGGGTCCTGGATCTCCCGTGGTTTGAAAAAACGGAAAACAAGAACAGCTTGAAAGAGTCGGAGTCCATTCTCGAGGAAGATCACTATGGCTTGAAAAAGGTCAAGGAGAGAATTCTGGAGTATCTGGCGGTCCAGAGCCTGGTGAAAAAGAATAAAGGATCCATATTGTGTCTGGTCGGTCCTCCAGGCGTCGGAAAAACCTCCATTGCAAAATCGATCGCCAGGGCGACGAACAGGAAATTCGTACGCCTTTCTCTGGGCGGGCTGAGAGATGAAGCCGAGATCCGCGGTCACAGGAGGACATACATTGGCGCCCTGCCGGGCAAGATTATTCAGTTGCTGAAAAAGGCAGGCTCCAATAATCCTGTGTTCTGTCTCGACGAGATCGACAAACTGAGCTCCGATTTCAGGGGAGATCCCGCCTCGGCGCTCCTGGAGGTTCTCGATCCGGAGCAGAATTTTGCATTCAACGATAATTACCTGGAAGTGGACTATGATCTTTCCGATATCATGTTCATAACAACCGCCAACGTCCTGCCGACCATACCGGCTCCGCTGCAGGACAGAATGGAAGTGATCCGGATTGCGGGATATACGGAGCCGGAAAAACTCAACATCGCGAAGAAATTTTTGGTCGCGAAGGAAATGGAAGCCAACGGTCTGACGAGTGAAAATATCAATTTCTCGGAAGGCGCCCTCCTGCGTATAATCAGGCAGTATACGAGAGAAGCGGGAGTGAGAAATCTGGAAAGGGAAATAGCTTCCATATGCCGGAAAGTCGCTCGCGAAATTGTTACTGAAGGACATACCCATCAGATCAAGATTTCTTCCAAAGCAGTGGAGAAATACCTTGGCATACCCAAATTCAGGCATGGTGAGACCGAAGGAAAGGACGCGGTCGGCTTGACGGTCGGCCTTGCCTGGACGGAAGTCGGTGGTGAGCTCCTGCCGATCGAAGTCTCGACAATGCGCGGTACGGGAAAGCTGACGTTAACGGGAAAGCTCGGGGATGTCATGCAGGAATCCGGACAGGCGGCATTTACGTATGTGCGTTCGCGGGCGGATGAATTTGGTCTTCCCGAGAACTTTTACAGGGATACGGATGTCCACGTGCATGTGCCGGAAGGCGCCATTCAGAAAGACGGCCCTTCCGCGGGCATCGCAATTGCCACTTCGATAGCATCCGCGCTCACGAAAAGGAAAGTCCGGGGTGACCTTGCAATGACCGGCGAAATCACTCTGCGTGGAAGAGTATTGCCGATCGGCGGTCTGAAGGAAAAACTCCTGGCCGCACACCGCGGTAATATCAAGACGGTTGTAATCCCCAAGGACAATGAGAAGGATCTTGTTGACATTCCAAAGAATGTTATGAACGCCCTCGAGATCGTACTTGTGGACAGTGTGGATGAAGTGCTGAAGGTCGCCCTTTTGAAGGACGGGCTTGAGATAGAGAAGCAGGCTGGTGCAAACGGAGATGATTTCGACGTCAGCGCTAAAGAACAACCGGAAGTCCGCATGAATGCCTGACCGCGACCCGCATCCGGCGATCCGCGTTCAGGTTTTTGGAAGAGCGCCTTTTTCAAGCAATATGCATTCGCTGAATTTATTGCTTGACAACATGGAAGAAGATGCTAAATAAATGCGTTCTATCATCGAGGGCGGATAGCTCAGCCGGGAGAGCGCCACGCTTACACCGTGGATGTCACAGGTTCAAGTCCTGTTCCGCCTACCATGTCAGGTATCTTTTCAAATTACAGCCCTTCATTGTTTTTGAAAAGATGTAATAGGGGTCGTAGTTAAGCTGGTTATAACGCCGGCCTGTCACGTCGGAGGGCGTGGGTTCAAATCCCATCGGCCCCGCCAGATTCAAAAGGGATTGACCCGATCGGGTTGATCCCTTTTTATTTGAAACGAACAAGCATTGTTTTCTGCTGTCCGATAGTGTAAAGAATTGGATCAGCTCAGGTATCAGGGAGAAATGGTTATGCGAATTACGGACGGTACGGAAGATTGCTGGGTCTGCCGAACGGAGAAGTCGGTCATTTATTGCGACGGCTGCGGGAAGCCCCTGTGCAGGGAGTGCAGGAAATTTGATCTGTGGGGATATGGGTGCGGACATGTGGATACGAAAGTGTTCTGCGCAGTATGCTATAATGATATACAGATTAATCCGTACGGCGGAGAAAGGGACTGAAAGAGCACTGATCTACAGCATGGAATGAGTTATTATGAAATACGAAGGAGACATTATCAGGCCGCCAAGCGAGGCAGGCAGTCTGCTGCTGCAGATTACTGTGGGCTGTTCTCATAACCAGTGTACTTTCTGCAGGGCTTACAAGAAAAAGCGGTTCCGGATCAAAGAGTTCGAAGAGATCGAGGAAGATATCCGCGAGGCTGCTGAGTATCCATATCCGGATAAAGTGTTCCTTTGCGACGGCGATGCTTTGATCGTTCCCCAGAAGAAACTGGTGCGGATTCTGGAGTCCATTCGAAAATACCTGAAGGGTGTCGAGAGGGTGGGAGTATATGCCAATGCGAAAAGCATTCTGAAAAAAACACCCGACGAGCTTGCGCAATTACGTGAGCTCGGGCTCGGCATCGTTTATTTCGGATTGGAAACGGGAAGCGATGAGCTGCTGATCCAAATTCATAAAGGCGCGGACAGCCGGAAAATGGTGGCGGCGGGGCGGAGGATCAAGGAGGCTGGGATCGCGCTTTCAGTTACTGTTCTTCTTGGCATTGGGGGTACGGAAAAAAGCATAGATCATGCGAGGGAAACGGCAAAGGTATTGTCGGAAATAGATCCGGACTATGTTGGCGCGCTGACGGTTATGGTCATCCCCGGCACGCCTTTGTACGAGCAATATGCGGCGGGCACATACAGAAGGCCGGAGCCGTACGATTTGATCCGGGAGCTTGGATGTATGATCGCAGGTTCGAATTTTACGAAATGCCTCTTTACATCCAATCACGCGTCCAATTATCTGGCGGTAAGGGCGAGACTGCCGCAGGATAAAGAAAGAGTGCTCGCCGCCATAGACGGCGTACTGCGCTCTGGAGGCCGGGGTATGCTGCGGCCGGACTATCTGAGAAGACTGTAGGGAGGAAGCCATTTTTCAGAGACTCGCGGCAAAATTGAGGAATTATTTCGGACCACACAGGGATAGAGACAAGCTGCGCCTTGAGAGGGAGATTCAGTCCATTATTAATGAGGGCGAAGAAAACGGACTTATCGATCAAAACTCGGGTGAAATGATTCAGAGCATTCTCGAATTTAGGGAGACTGTGGTCCGCGAGGTTATGGTACCCCGGACCGAAATGGTTGCATTGCCGAGCGACGCAAACATGGAGGAAATTATCGAGTGCCTGATAAAATTCGGACATACGCGGATGCCAGTTTACAGCGGAAATCTTGACAATATCATCGGAATACTGAACGTCAAGGATCTTTTGAAGTTCTGGTCCAGGCCGGTTACGGAAGCCGATATTATTGCGAGTCTGAGGAAGCCGTATTTCATTCCCGAGACAAAAAACATCCAACAGCTCCTGCCGGAATTTAAGCATAAAAAGTCACACATGGCCATCGTAATCGATGAGTACGGCGGCACGTCCGGGCTGGTTACGCTGGAAGATCTGCTGGAGGAGATCGTCGGCGAGATTCGCGATGAGCATGACCTGGAAGAAAAGGAGATAATAGAGCTTCCGGATGGTTACACCCTCGTGGAGGGTAGGACCAAGATCGAAGATATCGAGGAGTATTTTAAAATAGATATTCCGCAAGGCAAGTACGAAACGCTGGGAGGGTTTATTCTGCATCTGATAAGGAGAATCCCCCTTGCTGGGGAGATCGTATCCTATAAAAATCTTGTAATGACGATTGAATCAGCGGACGAAAGGAGCATTAAAAAAGTCAGAATCAAATTTAAAGAGGGACCGGAGTCGAAGGTGCAAGGATGAACAGGAAAGACATTGCCCTTTCTGCATTATCCGGCATTCTCCTCTTCCTGTCGTTTCCGAAGTTCGGAAACGGGATTGTTGCATGGGTATCGCTGGTACCTCTTCTGCTTGCGCTCAGAAACCTGAATATCCGCGAGGGGCTGGCGGCTGGCTTTATCGCCGGGGTGATCTATTATGTCGGAATCGTGTACTGGATAGTCCATGTGATCATCAAGTACGGAGATCTGCCGGTTTATGCGGCGTTCACGGCCATGCTGCTCCTGGCCTCGGTTCTTAGTCTGTATCTTTCGTTGTTTTCAGCGGGAGTTGTTTTTTTCAGGAGAAGAGGGGTCCCGGAGATCGTTTCCGCTCCGCTGCTCTGGATATGCATCGAATTCATCAAGTCGCATCTCTTCACGGGATTCCCCTGGGAAAATCTCGCCTATTCACAGTACCGGTACCTCGTCATCATCCAGGCGGCGGACATCGCGGGCATTTACGGCATCGCGTTCGTCATCGTATTCATCAACACTGTCATTTACAGCCTGATCGCGGACCGTGGAAACAAAAAAGAATCGATCGCCGTAGTCGTGGCGGGACTTGTCCTCTTGGGCGCCGTCGCGCTCTACGGAGTCCATCGCGTTCAGGAGATTTCGAACGTCGTGAGGAATTTGCAAAAGCACGATGTTGCTCTGATTCAGGGCAATATCGACCAGAGTATAAAGTGGGACCCTGCTTATCAGGATGAATCCCTGCGGATATACAAGGACCTGTCTGAGCGGGCTATCCGGCAGCCCGCGCCCGAGCTGATTGTTTGGCCGGAAACCGCAACGCCGTTTTTTTTCCAGGACACGGACGAAAGACATCGCGAGATCCTGGATATAGCGAGGAAAGGGCGGTCGTTTCTCCTGCTCGGAAGCCCGAGTTACCGGGCGGAAAGCGCCGTGCAATATTACCAGAACAGCGCGTTTATGATATCTCCCGAAGGAGATATTGTGGGAAAATACGACAAGGTGCATCTGGTTCCCTTCGGGGAATATGTCCCGCTCAGAAAGGTATTCCCTTTTATGAGCAGGCTTGTTATGGGCGTAGGTGATTTTCTTCCAGGCGAAGGTTACAAGCCGCTGGCTGTGGGAAAGCACAAAGCAGGAGTCTTGATATGCTATGAGGCCATATTTCCTGAAATCAGTCGTGCCTATGGGAAAGCCGGCGCCGAGTTATTCGTCAATATCACCAACGATGCGTGGTTCGGCAGGACATCGGCTCCTTACCAGCATCTTACCATGGCCGTTTTCCGAGCCGTCGAGAACAGAAGATACACTTTGAGAGCGGCCAATACCGGTATCAGCTCCGTTATCGATCCCACGGGAAAGATTCTATCGGAAACAGCCCTGTTCGAAAAGGCTGTTTTGAAGGGAAAAGTGGGGTTTCTCGGGAGCAAAACGGTCTATTTGGAATACGGGGATGTACTCGTTTATGCCGGATTTATTATTTTGGCGCTGAGCGCAATTATTTCAAGGAAGGAGAAGAAGAATGTTTGAGGAAATTACCGAGAGCATGAAAGAGCTGAGAACCAGAATCGAAATACTTCGGGGTTGTCTTTGAAATCGAGGAAAAAGAACAGAGAATAAGAGAACTGGAAAAAGTGATCCAGCAGGAAAATCTCTGGAGCGATCCGGAAAGAGCGAAAGAACTGCTCAGGGAAAAGACGAAACTGCATGATGTAATCGAAGGCTGGAAGAAACAGGACGACGCTCTTCGGGACATTGAGACACTCTTTGAACTGGCTGAAGAGGAAAACGACATGCAGGCGATCGAGGAAGTCCGGGGCGACATCGAGGAGCTGAGAAAGGCGATCCGGGACGAAGAGCTGAAGATGATGCTCGGGGAAGAGGAGGACAAGAAAGGTGCGATCGTGACAGTTCACGCGGGAGCCGGAGGCACAGAGGCGCAGGACTGGGTGGAGATGCTCTTGCGGATGTACCTGAGGTGGGCCGAAAGAAGAGGGTTTGAAACGAAAATCATCGACTTCCAGGCCGGAGACGAAGCGGGAGTGAAAAGCGTGACGTTTACGCTCGAGGGGGAGTATGCTTACGGTTATATAAAAGCAGAAAGCGGCATACACCGCCTGGTCAGAATTTCTCCTTTTGATGCCGCGAACCGACGGCACACTTCCTTTGCGTCGGTCTTTGTGTACCCGGAAATCGGCGACGATATCATCATCGATATAAACGAGAAAGACCTGAGGATAGATACATATCGATCCACAGGGGCCGGCGGGCAGCATGTAAATAAAACGGATTCCGCAGTCAGGATCACGCACCTGCCCACTGGAATCGTTGTGCAGTGCCAGAATGAACGCTCTCAGCACAAGAACAGGGCGATGGCGATGAAAGTTCTGAAATCGAGATTGTATGATTTAAAGCTCCGCGAAAAGAAAGAAAAAATGAGTGAAATAGAAAAATCCAAAAAAGACATCGCGTGGGGCAGCCAGATCCGTTCCTATGTCCTGCACCCATACAAGATGGTCAAGGACCACAGGACAGGCAGAGAGACCGGCAATGTGGGCAGGGTTCTGGACGGAGAAATCGATGATTTCATCGAATCCTATCTGCTCAGTGAGAGAACAGACGCCAAGTGCGCAAAATAAGGAGGGCCAATTTTAAAAGGAAAATAGCTTTATTTAACCCCAAAAATGTAATATGTTCATTCCGATTATCTGAGCAAAAACGGATCAAGGAGCTTCCAATGGCGGAATTCAGAAGAGTATTCTTTTTTTCGTTCTTTCTGATTTTTTTGCTGTCTTGCTCGTTTCCTTTGAATGCGACGTCTCAATCAACATACCAGAAAAATCAGCACGGCGCTCTTCAGAAAACCGGTGATGAAAAAACCGACCCTGCCAAAACAAGGTTCTCAGCGGTTGTTTATCAGCCGGACGAAACAGGCGGGGATTCGGGCCAGCCGAGGATAAAAAAAGTCGAACCTGCCGGCGATGTCCAGAACAGGCCGTCATTCAGGACGAACCAGGGGCAGGACAGCCAGGACGTGCAGGAACAGCAGGAGCTGCTGGACCAGGCCCTTGATCTTCTTAACCAGTCACGGGGTTTCTGGCAGAAGGGAGACATCGACAATTCGCTGCGCTGTCTGGACGAGGCCTACGCGCTGATCCTGGAAGTCAACGGAGAGCCGGAGATAGCACGCCAGAAGGATGATCTGAGATTGATAATAGCGAAACGAATTCTCGAAATATCATCGTCACGGCATACAATGACCACGGGGAAACAGAGCGAAATACCCATGATCATGAACGCAGATGTCGAGAGGGAGATCCGGAGTTTTCAGACTGTAGAAAGGGGGTTCTTTATCCGGTCCTACCAGAGGTCCGGTTTTGCCAGGCAGATCATTCTGAAGCATCTGAAGGAGGCGGGATTGCCGAAAGAATTGTCATGGCTTCCGCTAGTGGAGAGCGGTTTCCAGATCAACGCCCTCTCGAGGGCCAGGGCGCTTGGGTTATGGCAATTCATACCTTCCACGGGGTACAAATATGCGCTGCAGCGCGACCGCTGGATAGACGAGAGACTCGACATAGAGAAATCAACCAAGGCGGCGATTGCTTATTTGAAGGAGCTCCACGATATCTTCGGGGACTGGCTTACCTGTCTTGCGGCTTATAATTGCGGTGAGGGGAGAGTTTTGAGGGTGATTTCGAAACAGCGCATAAGTTATCTGGACCATTTCTGGGATCTGTATCGGCAACTGCCCAATGAGACCGCACGTTATGTGCCGCGTTTTTTGGCCACCCTGCATATTATAAAGAATCCCAAGAAGTACGGAATGGATCTTGGCGAGGAGTTGGAAAAACCGATTCCGTACGAAATGGTCAGAGTCGAAAAATGCATGAGGCTGCAGGATATCGCTCAGCATTTGAATATCTCCAAGGAAGTGATGACGACGCTCAATTCGGAGTTGCGGCTCCAGACGACTCCGGACAGGGAATATTTTTTGAAAGTGCCCCCGGGCATGGCGGTAAAGCTCGCATCGGCAGTAGATAATATCCCCAAGTGGGAGCCGCCTAAGCCGCCGAGCCGGACGCGCAGCGCGGCTCTGGTTCGCCATAAAGTCAGGAAGGGCGAATCCCTCAAGAGTATAGCGAGGAGATACAAGACAAACGTGCAGGACATTATGGAGTACAATGATCTATCGAGCAATAAGCTTAGGTCAGGACAGATTCTTCGGGTGCCGGCGAGAGGATACGCCAAGAAAAAATCAGCAAAGGGCGAGCAGCACGCTTCTAAAAGCGAGCGGCACGCCTCCGAGAGCAAGGTCGTAATAAGATACAAGGTCAAGCAAGGCGATTCCATTGCCGCCATTGCCAGAAGATATCACACGACGACAACGGAAATACGGAGATTGAACAGCATCAAGGGAAGCAAGATTACAGTCGACCAGATGCTGCTTGTCAAGGACGGCGCGCAATAACACACATATATTGCGCCGGGCTCGTTTATTCTATCTGGTATCCCTTCAGGGCAAGAAAAATTTCCCGCTCTTTTTGTCTCATCTTTCGGGCTCCTGTGCCTGAAGCTTCATGCTCATATCCGAGCAGGTGCAGAACTGCGTGGATCATCAGATAATCGATCTCATCTTCCAGCGCCAGCAGGCCCTTTTCGGCGTCCCTCCGGGCTGTTTCCACCGAGATAACGATGTCTCCGAGGACGCGGGGATTAATATATCTGAATTCTCCCTCTCGCATCGGGAAAGAGATCACATTGGTCGGGCGGTCCCTGTCCAGATATCGCCTGTTGAGATTGCGCATGCCCTCGTCATCGACCAGAAGCAGACTTACATCGTGATCGCCGCAGCCGAGAATATCCAGAATACGCTGAAGCTCGCAGCGCAGGCGTCTAGTGCCTGGTTTTATTTTTTTCTGCAGGTTTGTGATCCGGATAGCCATTTGAATCCTTTCGACTGCCGTTGTCTCTGAAAGCTGGCTCGGAGTAATTGATGCGATGGTGGAAGATGGCGTTAAGGGTTCGGACGAAGCTCTCCGATATTTTATTGAGGTCGCGCATAGTCAATTCGCAATCATCCAGTTGCCCATCCGTGAAGACCTGTTTGATTCTGCTCTGGACCAAATTCTTGATCCTCGACGGCGTCGGGTCGGACAGCGCTCGCGAGGATGCCTCTACTACGTCGCCGAGGAGAACGAGGCCGGCCTCCTTTGTCTGCGGCTTCGGTCCGGGATACCTGAAATCGCTCTCCGGTATGGAACGTATGGACGGGTCCTTGTCCTTTTGAGCTTTTTCGTAGAAGTAGCCTACGATGCTCATGCCGTGGTGCTGCCGGATTATATCCGTGATCGCCCTGCCCAGCTTGTATTTCTGGGCGAGTTCGCACCCGTCTTTGACGTGCGATATAATCACAAGACTGCTCATTTTCGGTGAGAGCTTGTCGTGCTTGTTTTTCCATCCCTGCTGGTTCTCTATGAAATAGAGAGGCTTGTTGATCTTGCCGATGTCGTGGTAATAAGCACTGACCTTCGCGAGAAGGGAATTCGCGCTGATTGCCTCCGCGGCGGCTTCGACCATGGAGGCCACGATGATGCTGTGGTGATAAGTGCCCGGTGCTTCCACAATCATCCGCTGGAGAATGGGCTGATCCAGATTCGAGAGCTCGAGCAGCTTGATGTCAGTGGTGTATCGGAAAAGAGATTCAAAAACCGGCGTGATTCCGGCGACGATGGCGCCCGACAGGACGCCTCCGATCAATCCCATGAAGAGCTTGAGGATGGTGTCGGCGGATGCGAAATTTCCAGAGATGAGAACAATGCATAAAATGACCAGCATATTGACCATGCCGGCGAACAGGCCTGCCTTGAAAAAAGCTGAACGCTGTTTGAAATACGCCATATGGTAAGAAGAAACGGAACTCCCGAGGAAAGAGAACAGGAACATGGAAATCTTCGCGTCGAACAGAAACGTAATCAGAAACGAGGAGAAAATGGAGAATACAAAAGCGATGTAGCGGTTCAGAAAGACGTTGACCATCAAGGCGGACATGGCGAACGGGATGGCATAAAAGAGGGCTTCCGCGGAAATATAGGGCAATGTGTGCGCGATGGATTCGGAAATAAAAATACCCGCCCGGACGAGAAACATCTGCAGGACGGCGACAACGGAGAGAAAGAGGATATCGGTGTTCGTCTTGTCGATGTTTTTTACGAGATTTTTGGATATGTGATACAGGACGGCGGAGAGAACCATGAGGATTAACATTATCCCCAGGAAAGTGGTCCGGCTGAAAAGAGTGCCCCCGCCTGTTTTGTAGAGCGCGTCTATCTTGAGAAGATCGTCCGGCGTGAGTCTGTCTCCCGCTCTGGCAATGACCTCGTTTCTGGATACTTTAAAATAAACAGGCTTGACGTGATCGAGTACAAACTGCTTCCTCTTTTCAGTCGCATCTTTGTTGAATGTCAAATTGGGCTGAATCAGCCTTTTCGCCAGGGATATCGACATCCTCCTCAAGTCCGCGGGTTCCCTGCCTAGGACGGCCAGGGACTGGTCTTGCAAATAACGGTCGATGTTTTCCATATCCAGAACGGAGGATAAATCCTTCCGATCCTCTTCCTTCTGGGTTTTTATATCTCTTACGATAACCCCGCGGCTCTTCGCCCATTTCATGTACTCCTCATGGCTGACCAGGTCAATGGAGTACAGGGACTGGATAAACTGCACGAGGCGGTCGCCGATTTCAGATGAGAACCGATTTTTGTGAAGGAATGCCAATTCCTGGTCGGTAAGAACCGTACCGACCGCTTTTTCGAAGTCGCCTTTGATTTTTCTAAGGGTATCGCGTCCTGTGGCGGGCGGAACAGGTTCATCTGTTTCGCCTCCATTCGAACGGTAATACCGATGCCGCACGATTGAAAAAGCCCTCGTCACCTGGTTGCAGATGGAGGAGGGGGCGTCTTTATCGTAATCATAGACAGGCTCCAGATTCCTGGCGGCGTCAATTTTCCGCTGCTGTGTCGCGACGACGTCTTCCACAAGAAAATCGTGATCCGCCTTGATGTCTTTTTCCAGAATCATTCCCACATTGAATTTTGTGGGGATGAAGCGGAATTTCGGCACGAGGAGGACCGTCAGAATCACACTCAGGAGAATCAGGATCATCCATCTCTGAAAGACGATGCTACGCACGAATTCCGGCAGGATATCGACCTTTGCCGGATGATTCTTCAATTTGATCGCTGCTTCGCTTCTGTGCATAGGGAGCAAGTGCCGCGCTACCGGACAGGCTTCTTTTTGATCCGGTCCAGATGATTATAGGCCCGGATGATTTCCTGGACGAGCGGATGCCTGACCACGTCTATTTCCGAAAAATATATAAACTTGATTGATTTCGATTTTTTTAGAATCTCCTCGGCCTCAATAAGTCCTGAAACCTTCTCCGGCGGAAGATCGGTCTGCGTGATGTCTCCGGTAATGACGGATTTTGACCCGAATCCCAGGCGCGTCAGGAACATTTTCATCTGTTCGGAAGTCGTATTCTGTGCTTCGTCGAGAATCACGAAGGAGTCATTTAATGTCCTTCCCCTCATGAAAGCGAGAGGGGCGACTTCAATAATGCCCTTGCCGATCAGTGCGGATGCTCTGTCGAAATCCATCATATCGTAGAGAGCGTCGTAAAGAGGGCGCAGATACGGATTCACTTTCTCGGCGATGTCGCCCGGCAGGAAACCCAGCTTCTCCCCGGCTTCGAGAGCGGGCCGGGCAAGCACGATCCGGCTGACCCTTTTTTCAAGCAGGGATGCAACGGCCATCGCCATGGCCAGATATGTTTTTCCGGTTCCGGCGGGACCGATACTGAAGACCATGTCATAATTCCGCATGGCGTCAATATAATGCTTCTGGGCTATGCTTTTAGGGCTTACAGCTCTTTTTTTTGAACCGATGAAAACAGTGTCCATGAAAATGTTCTCGATATTCATGGAGCTGTCTTCAGAAAGGATGCGGTGTGCATAATCGATGTCGGCCGGATACAGGGGATATCCCTTCTCGATAATGGAATAGAGCTGCCCGAGCAAGTTTTCCGCGAGATCGACGGCTGCTTTCTCCCCTGAAAAGGAGATGGTATTTCCCCTGACGTGCAGTTTTATCTTCTGCAGCTTCTCAATGAGCTTGATGTTTTTATCATGCTCACCGAGAAGAAGCTTGACGACCTGAATATCCGGAAAACTGATTTTTCCGTTGATGATTTCTGCTTTGTTCTTCAAAAGTTTTTACTCATGGGCGGTCGAAACAGGGATCGCCCGGGGGTTTTCATAAATAGGTTGTTTTTTATCATTTCCGGTAAAATATTGCAAACTTAAGACCCACTGGTGCAGCCACGGAATCCTGAAGGGCGCCTCTCAGGGGTGCAAAAACAAACAGGCATATACCTTTGCATTCCCGATCATATTCTCGATGGTGCAATACTCATTCGGCTGATGCGCCGTCAGCCCTAACCTGCACCACACCGCTGCCGGGTAATCGAGGCTTCGGAGGCAGGCCGCGATTGTGCCTCCACCGATGCCTACCGGAATAGGTTCGACGCCATAAACGGTCTTTACGGCCGATTGGAGCGCGATTACGACGGGAGCATCGCTCCGGGTGGCGGGAGGAGCCTGGCTCTGTTGAACCGGTGAGAATTCTATAGTCACTCCGAATCGCTTTTCCGTTTCATCGCAGATCATTCTGATTTCCGAAAGAACGTCCTCTAGTCTGTAAAAGGGAAGCACCCTGCTGTCCATATAAAAAACGTCTTCACCCGGAATGGTGTTCACGTTCGACACATTGGGATCCTTTCGCGTCGGTTCGAATGTGCTTGCCGGCGGATCGAACAGGGTATCCTCAAGGGCGAAAGACCGGTGGAGGTCGTCCAGCCTGACGACTAGATGGGAGGCGGCCCGGAAAGCATTCAGACCGAGATCCGGTCTGCTCGCATGGCATTGTTTGCCGGTGGTCTTGAATCGAAGCCACAGGATGCTCTTCTCGGCCACTTCGATCTTGTCTCCGCTTTCGCTTCCGAAATCAGGCACGACATAGATATCGCTTTTCCCGAAAAGAGACGGTTCAGCTTTCAACAGGTATTTCAAACCCCACTCGCTTCCGGTTTCCTCATCTGATACAATGGCCAGCCGTATAGTGTTGGGGGGGGTGATTTCGGCGTCAAGGAACGCTTTGGCCGCGAAAATCGAGGCGACCATATCCTGCTGGTTGTCCTCAGTTCCCCTTCCATAGATTTTACCGTCATCGACGCGCGCCTTGTAAGGATCCGAACTCCAGAAGGAAAGCTCCCCGGGCGGGACGACATCCATATGTGTCAGTATCCAGGTGCTCTTTCCGGGATTCCTGCCCCTCAGGGTGACAACCAGATTGGGGCGGACGCCCGAGGATACCCGTCGGTCGAGGGCATTGATCAGTCTGATATCCGTAAATCCCATATCCCGCAAGCGGGCCTCAAGGAAACTGGATTTTTCCGATTCTCCGTCGCCTCCGCTTTCCGGGGAAATGGCGGGGATTGCCGTCAATTCGGTCTGGAGGCGGATCATGTCGTCCCGGTACGAATCGATTCTCTTTGCGATGCTTTCGTAATCAGTCATCTCATATCTTCTCTTTTACTTTCCGGACTTTTCCAAAAATCGAAAGGGGCTTGCCGAAGTCCGTCTCATTCCCGACGATCAGGATCACGGCGCTGCCGGCGGACAGATACGATTCAGCGGCCTTTCGTACAGCTTCCGCCGAGACGCGCTCTATGTTGCCGCGGTAAGTGGAGAGGAAATCATCGGACAGTCCGTAAAATTCCATCATCAACTGCTGCATGGCAATCTTTTCCGCCGAATCGAGGGAGAAAATGAAGCTGTTATCGATAGACTTCTTGGCCCAGGACAGTTCTCCGGACGTGACCCCTTTCCTGCCGATATCTTCAATGATCTCCTTCATCGCGGATATCACTTCCGGGGTGGACGATGATTTTGTCAGTGAATAGATATCGATCACTCCGTATGAGCCGCGTGCGGAGTAATTACTTCCCGCGCTGTAGGAGAGGCCTCGCTCATTCCTGATTTCACGGGTTATGCGGGACGCGAAACCGCCACTGCCGAGAATGAAATCAAGGACCGTGAGCGTGTAATAATCGTGGTTCGTTTTGCCGGGCACGATGTATCCTATAAGGATGATTGATTGAGGAGCCTCCTTCCTGATGTAATAAATCGACCCGTCTCCTTCCCTCCGCGGATCAGGAACGGCCCGCTTTTCTCCACTTGCCCGCCAGTCTCCGAAATGACGGATGATCAGTTCCCGGGCTTCTTTTCCTGAAATATCGCCAGTGACGGCGATTATCATGTTTTCCGGAAAATAATGCAGCCTGTGGAATTCCCGCAGATCGCCTGTTGTAATCTTAGCGATCGACTCGATTGTCGGCACTTTCCCCCTGGGGTTGTCCCGGTAGATCAGACGCTTGAATTCCCTGAAAGCGATCTTCTGCGGTTCATCCTGGATTCTCCTCAAGGATTCGATTTTCACATTCCTGGCCGATGCGATCTTCTTTTCCTCGAAGGCGGGGTATCTTATCATCCAGGAAAATATCCTTATCACTTCGTTGATTTCGTTTTTGTGTGCCGATATATCGACGGTGCACGATTCTGAATTCGTTGAAAAAGATATCTGCGATGCTGTATGATCCAGTATTTCGTCTATACTATCCCCGGTCATGAAGGATGTGCCCCCCGTCCTCAATCCTACGGCGGTCATCTCAGCCAATCCCTCTCTGCCGTCGGGTTCGTAAACGGAGCCTGCGCGTATGACGACTGTAACATGGACCAATGGAATCTCCCGGTTTTCAAGGGTATGCAGGATGATTTTATTGTCGAGCACAGTTCTTTCCGTCCTCGGCGGGTTGTACATGAGGGAAGGGTACCGGATGTCGTCGGGGCGGGGCAATGTATCACCGCCTGAATATGAGGATGCCGGAACGAAGAAGAAAATGGCGGCAAGGAGTATGAAAAAGGTCCTTTTCATCGGGTATCCTTTCGGTTGAGAATGGCCACTGTTCGATTCTCCCGGTTCAGATATTTCCTGGCGGCGGCCATGACGTCCTCCGGGGTTATCTTTTCTATGATTTCGGTATGGCGGATCATGTAGCGATAATCGCCTGCCACCGATTCATAGTAGGAAAGCTTTCCCGCCATCCCCAAATTGGAGTCAAGATCCCGGAGATAGTCCATCCTAATCTGGTTTTTCACTTTATCCAGCTCCGTGCGGGTAACCGGTTCCTTTTTCAGCTTCTCGATTTCCGCATAGATTTCGGATTCCAGTTCCTGAGCAGTATGTGGAGAGCGGGGAGCGGCAAAGATCGCGAAGAGGTTGGCGTAGCGGCTGCCGGGAAAGCCGTTTGCGGTTTCCACGCTTTCCGCCAGGCCCTTGCGCTCGACAAGGGTGCTGTAAAGCCGGGAGGTGCGCCCTCTTGAAAGCAGGACTTCAATTACGTCGAACACGTAATCGTCGAAAGAGGGCAGAGCGGGCTTGTGATACCCGATGGCTATGCTGGGATTGGCGTCATACACCAGTTCGACCCTCCTTTCGCCTGTCTGTTTCGGCTCTTCCGTAATGTGGGAAGGCGGCTCTTTCTGGGAGTGTATTTTTCCGAAATACCTCCGGATCAACTCCATTGTACTTGCAGCGGACACATCTCCGACGATCGCGATAACCGTGCGGTTCGGCGCGTAGTGCATCTTGAAAAAATCCCTTACGTAATCGAAGCCGAGGTATTCCATGTCCGAGGGCCAGCCGATGATCGGCTTGCGGTAGGGATGGGCGATAAAAGCGGCGGCCATGAACTGCTCGACCAGCATTCTCTCGGGGACCGATTCTATGGTCTGCCTCCGCTCCTCCCGGATTACATCGCGTTCGGAATAGAACTCACGGAAAACTGGATTCATCATGCGGTCTGATTCGATCCTGGCCCAGAGCTCGATTTTATTGGATGGAAGACTCACATAATAGGAAGTCAGATCGTGTCCCGTGGAGGCGTTCATGTGAACCCCCCCGTTTTCGGTATAAAGCCTGTCTATCTCGTTCTTGACGACCAGGCTTCCTTCCCTTTTCTGCAGGTCGGATAATCTTTTTTTCAGGGCTTCTATTTTCCGGGGATCCGCCTTGTCCCCTTTTCCTTTTTCCAGATCAAGTGCGTTTCCCACTTCTATTATCGAGGCCAGTATTTTTGATTCCGCGCGATAATCCTTTGTGCCTATTGTTTCGGTTCCTTTGAACATCAGGTGCTCCAGAAAGTGGGCGGTTCCCGTCCGGCCGGAGATTTCGTCGACGGCGCCGGCCCGGTGCCTGATATACAATGACACTGTCGGGCTGATATGCCTCTCCAGAATGAGCACTCTCAGGCCGTTTTCCAGAGTATACGCATGCACGTTTTTCTCCAGGTCATAAGAAAATGCCTGCGCGGCAGCAAAGAGATACAGGAAGGCCACCGGGAGAAAAATCCGGTTAACGACTGTGCCGGTCTTCGTCATGCTCATGTGGGTTGTCCTGATTTTTCCTGAATAAGCCATAGACCTGAAACGCGGGGTAAATAATCCCCACGGCGCTGATGAGAATTACCAAATTCGAGGCGAAAAAACTTGCCAGAAATTCGATGGGGTTTGTCAGCCGGTAAGACGCGATGAGGATGTCTATACCCATGGCGAGAAAGAAAGTGGAAAAGGAGCAGATGAGGGCCGTCCTTATCCACCATTTACGGGTCTGAATCATCTGCTTTGCATTCATTTTTCAATTTTAAACTGTTTCAGCGATTGAAGCAAGTCGTCTTTAGCGTGTCTTTTTAGCTCTCGGAACATCTCGTATGTGAGGTCACTGCTGCGGCAGGGCAGGAGGGTGTTGTTGTGGAAAAGCGGCTCTGACGTGATATCGTAAGGAGAACCTTGAACGGCTTGCTCCCAGATGGGCGTTCCGGGGATGGGCGAGAATTCCGCCAATACCGGTTTTGCGCCGCAGGACTTGACAAATTGTATGCTCTCGAATATTTCGCGCCTGCTTTGCCCGGGCAGTCCGCAGAGGAGGTAAACACCGATATCGTCGGCGGCGTACCCGGCTCTCCTGAGGAAAATGACGGCTTTCCGGAGATCTCCGCAGGAGGCCTTCTCACCCGTGGCAATCTGTCTCGCGATATCTGAAGTTTCAAATCCCAGGCGGATCGTGCGGACGCCCGCACGGAACATCAGTCTTGCAAGCTCTCCCGTCATTGTCCTTGCATGCAATCCATTCGGGCAGTGAAAATTGCAGGTGAGGCCGCGCCTCAGGATTTCTTTGAACATAGGTACGGCTGTATTTTGAGGCTCCGCGAGCAAGGCGTCGTCATAGAAGGAAAAGTGCCGAACACCGAAACCACGGTGCCAGTACTCGATCTCATCTACGACTTTCATCGGGTCTCTTGTCCGGCGGGTGGGATGGAGGATCCGCGATGCGCAGTAAGTACAGCGGTAAGGACATCCCCTGGAAGTGAGGATCGGGACCTGATCCAGGACGGGGAAAATGTCGAACGCCGGGTAGGGGTATGAGTCAAGATTGTTCAAACAGGGTTTGAAACGGAGATCCATGTCGAAGACTCCTTTCAAAAATCCGGGGAGACCCGCCTCCGCTTCTCCGGGGATCACATAATCCGCCCCCGAGAAACGCATCGCATGTTCCGTGCAAAGGGTTGCGTATACCCCGCCAAGGACGATCGGTGTCCCGGGGATGATTTTGCGCACTATCCCGATGGTTTCGAAAACACCGGGGTACCAGTATGTCATCATGGAGGTGACGAAAACCAAATCAGGCTTCTCTGTACGCTTCAGTTGCGCCTCCAGAACGGCGGGAGCGATACCGTAGCGGTTGTACCGCCTGGGTATGTCCCGCAGCGCTTCCGGCCTGGCAACAGGCTCTTTGAAAAACTTTCCCTTTCCGGAGGGGCTCCTCTTCGGTGCGCGGGCGGGATGCGCTTTAGCCATATCCGGATGAAACGGATCCAGGCAGTCGATAAAGTCGATATTGATTCCGTTTGCCCGCATCCAGCCGGCGATATACATCAGTCCGAGAGGCTTGATCCAGAAATCGTAGGCAGCGAAATCGTATATCCAGGGCTGGATGAAAAGAATGCGTTTCATTTTAAAACAAAAGCTTCTTGGCGGGAGCAGGAGGGCGTTTCTTCTCTGTTTGGAGAAGCTCTATTTCTTTCTGGATATCCGATGCGCGCTGGCTGTTCGGTTGAAAATATTTCAGGGCTTCTTTGAAGTGGAAAAGGGCGCTTTCAGTTTTCCCCTTTTTTTTGAAGAACATTCCGAAATTGAAGTGCGATTCACCCTGATCGTTGGCTTTCCCGTAATTCATTGCGAGATTATAATAAATATCTGAATCGTCAGGCCTTTTTTTCTGATAACGCAGGTAGAGATTCAGGGCCGTCCTGTAATCGTTGATCTCTTCGTATGACCGGCCGAGGTAGAGGAGGGTATCTTCGTCATCATCGTTCAGTAACATTGCCTTGCGCAGGACCCCGATCGCATCAACCGTTTTCCCTGATTTGAAGTAACAGATGCCCAGTTCCCGCAAAACATCCACATCGTCGGGCCGGATTTTCAGCGCCTTATAGAAGTTTGTTACCGCCTCGTCGATCCTGCCGAGTCTGCTCTGGATTACAGCGGCTCCGTAAAGCGCGTCAACGTCTTCCCCGTTCTTGTTCAATTTTTCCTGGAAATACTTTTGGGGTACAGCGACATCTTTCTCGCTGAGCATGAGAATGGTTTGGATCCTCTTCAGCCCCCCGATAATGTTGGTCGAGCCGCCGTATCGACGGTATCTGGCCTGAAGAAGGCCATCGATGTAGTGGATGCGCTCGTCTGTTCCGGGGTGGGTCAGAAAATAGGAAGGTATCGCGTTGGAATAGAATTCATAATTCTTCATGATTTTAAGGAAGTCAAGCATTCCCCTGCCGTCATATCCGGCGGCGACCAGATAGTTCATCCCGAGGCGGTCGGCCTCTTCCTCGTTTTCACGGCTGAATTTCAATTGCAGGGCTCCCGAAGTCGCCATAGAGATGCCCAGCGCGGCTTCAGAACCGGTACCGCCTCCTCCCAAAAAAGCCCCGGCTACGATGGCTGCAAGAGTGGCGATTCCGATCTTCTGCGATTTTTCGATCTGGGAGGCTATATGACGGGCATTAACATGCGCTATTTCATGGGCAAGGACGCCGGCAAGCTCGTTTTCGTTTTCAACCAGTGTAATCAAGCCTTTATTCAGATAGACATAACCTCCCGGCGTTGCAAAGGCGTTGACTGCGGAGCTGTTTACAATAGAAAAACGGAAACGAAAATAGGTACTGCTGTTCTGGGAGGCGATTTTATTTCCAAGCTTCTCAATATAGTCGTTAGCTCTCTTGTCCCTGAGCAGGAAATTCCCCCGATTCAGTTTATCATAGATCTCCTTGCCGAGCTTGTTTTCGTCGTCTATGGAAAAAGCGAAAGAGGCCCTCTCGCTAAGACAGGAAAATACAATACCGCAGACTGTCAGTAAAGCGATCATTCTCGATATGAATTTCCCGCCTATACCGGATACGCGCCCATCGCAAGCGGATGTTATTATTTCAAATCTGGAGCGGATCATAATTTTATAAGATCATATCTTTTTTATGAAAAATTATCAAGGCGGCTTTATTTTGGGGTAAGGCTGCGCTCGATAAAGTGTTGTCTTGGCCCTGGGTGGTATGGTATGTCTGGCGTAAAAAGAGTCATTTAGTCAGCAGGCTTTTGAAAGAGGTTCATCTACGGCATTGCTCTTCAAACCTCATCGCTCAACATAGTTTTATATACTTCTCACGATTCGGTTTTTGCGTCTTGTATCTGAACCTTTTTGAACAGCCTGCGCTGACAGGAGTTTTCAACTATTATCCCGTATTTTTTGAGTGTCATGAGAAGAGAAAGGGGATTGGTTATTACAATAGATGGTCCGGCCGGGGCGGGTAAGAGCACCGTGGGCAAACTGCTTGCGTCGAGGCTTTCGTTTACTTATCTGGACACCGGGGCACTTTACCGTGCGCTTGCTTACAGGGTGCTGAAAGAAGGAGGCGCCGCGTCGATTGGAAATTTGTTTGATTTATGTGCGAGAACCAGCATATCCGTCAAGAAATGGGGAAAAGAAATAAGGGTTTTTGTGGATAATGAGGACGTAACCGGAAAAATCCGGACGATGGAGATCGGCATGCTGGCCTCGAGAATTTCCGCCAGACCGGAAGTAAGGAGCTGTCTTCTTCCCATCCAGAGGCAGATCGGCAAAAGAGGGTCTATTGTGGCCGAGGGCAGGGATATGGGCACAGTGGTTTTCCCCCGGGCGGATTTCAAGTTCTTTCTTGATGCAAGCGTGGACGAGAGGAGCAGAAGGCGTTATCTGGAAATAAAAGGTGAGGATTGTTCCGCGGATGTCGAGAAAATAAGAAAAGATCTGACAGCCAGGGACGAACAGGACCGGACCAGGACCATCGCGCCATTGAAGCCGTCGGAAGACTCGATCATAATCGATTCAACCGCAATGGGAATTGATGAAGTCGTTGAAAAAATGCTCGGCATAATACGGAAGGGTCGGCAATGAGGATACTGTGCGGTAATTTTCCTTCTTCTTTAATTTTCTTGATATTTTATTCCTATTATGTTAGTCGATTTCAATTCGAGACGTAGATTATATTATTTGCAGGGGGGAAAGTTTTAATGGTCAATGTTAATCACCAGGGCTTAATAAATGATAAGGCGGACGATGCTCCAAAGAAAGAAAAAGAAGAGGGAAAGCAGGAATCCGAGCAGAGCAAGAGTCTGAGTTTCAGCGAGCTTTATGAACAAAGTCTGCAGGATGTGCCTCTGGGGGAAGTCGTAACCGGGCGCGTGGTACAGATTAATAACGACGTGATCATGGTTGACGTGGGATATAAAACAGAAGGGCAGATCCATGCGGATGAATTGAAAGACGACAAAGGGAATATAACGGTTTCCGTCGGAGATATGATCGAAGTCCTTGTAGACCGCAAAGACGAGGAATATAATTTGATTCTGTCCCGGGACAAGGCCGCTAAAATGAGAATGTGGAACGAGGTTAAGGCTGCTTGTGAAAGTAACGGGACTATCAAGGGAACCATTGTTGAAAGAGTGAAGGGCGGCTTTTCCGTGGATATCGGAATTATGGCATTCCTGCCGGGCTCGCAGGTGGACATAAAGCCTGTAAAAGACCTGAACAGCTTCATCGGCAAGGTGCTCGATTTCAATGTGCTGAGTTATGATCGTAAAAGAAATAATGTGGTTTTGTCGAGAAGGGCGATTCTTGAGAAGGAAAGAGAGGCTGAGAGAAAAATCCTTCTTGAGACGATCGAGGAAGGAAAGATTGTCAAAGGGATAATCAAGAATATAACCGATTACGGCATATTTATAGATCTGGGTGGAATTGACGGGCTGCTCCACATAACGGATATTTCATGGGGGAAAATCAGCCGGCCGTCGGAGAATTTCTCTAAGGGAGATTCAATCAAAGTAAAAGTACTTTCCTTTGACCGGGAAAAGGGGAGAATATCGCTCGGGCTTAAACAATTAAGGGATAATCCGTGGGATGTGATAACACAACGGTATCAGGTCGGATCCATTGTCGAGGGAAAAGTGGTCAGCATCATGGATTATGGTGCGTTCGTCGAACTGGAGGAAGGCGTGGAGGGGCTCGTCCACATCTCCGAGATGTTCTGGACCAGCAAGAAGTTCAGACATCCCTCGAAGATACTGTCTGTTGGAGAGACGATCAAAGTGATGATCCTCGATATCAATCTGGAGAACAAGAGAATTTCGCTCGGCCTTAAACAGACCGTTTCCAATCCCTGGATGGCCCTGAAAGAAAAGTACCCCCCTGGAAGCATCGTGAAAGGTACAATAAGAAATATAGCCGATTTCGGAATTTTCGTCGGTGTCGAAGAGGGCATAGACGGTCTGGTTCATGTATCGGATATATCCTGGAAACAGAGGATCAAGCACCCGTCGGAATTTTATAAAAAAGGGCAGGAGATCGAGGCGATTGTGCTGAATGTGGATGTGGAAAACGAGAAGTTTTCTCTCGGAATCAAACAACTCGAAAAAAACCCCTGGGAGGAAATGGCCTCCAAGTACGGGCCTGGCTCAATCATTTCGGGTAAAATCACGAATGTCACGGATTTCGGAATTTTCGTCGAGATCGAAGAGGGGGTCGAAGGACTCGTCCATATATCGGAACTGGGGCACAAGAAAATCAAGACGCCTTCGGAGCTGTTCAGCATTGGGGATACAGTATCAGCGGTTATCAAAAACGTTGATTTGAAGAGCAAGAAGATTCGGCTGAGTATAAAGGATTTTGAATCCTCGGCCAATGAATCCTCCGCGACGCAATATATCAATAATCAGGAAAAGATCGGTTCAAATCTCGGGAAGGTGCTTGCCGGAGTCAAACTCTCTGATGTTTGACAGGGCCGTCCTTAGTTCAGGTTCCGGAGTTTTTGAAAATTCCGGACTCTGAACAGAGGACAAAGCCCGGGCGACCGTAAATGCCAAAATGAGAAGACACCCCGTAATTTTCGGCATATTTCTCCTCTTTGCAGTCGGCATCCTTTTTTTTCTTTTCATGTTCGGGATTTCCCGCTTAGGCGGGGAGAGAAAGAGTTTTGCCTCGAGCGAAAAGATCGGTGTCGTCAATGTCAAGGGCATCATAACCGACTCCAAATCCATCGTGGATCAGATCAGCCGCTATAGCGATGACGGGAAGATAAAGGCGGTCGTCATCAGGATCGACTCGCCCGGCGGAGGCGTAGCGGCGTCGCAGGAGATTTATGATGCGGTAACGAATCTCAAGAAAAAGAAAAAAACAGTGGTCTCCATGGGATCTGTCGCCGCCTCGGGAGGCTATTACATCGCGTGCGCGGCGGACAGGATTGTCGCCAATCCGGGGACGGTTACCGGGAGCATCGGCGCGATTATGCATTTTTCCAATGTCGAAGATACCTTAAAAAAGATCGGCGTGAGATCGTCCGTCGTGAAAAGTGGAAAATACAAGGACAGCGGATCGCCCCTGCGTGAGATGACCCCGGAGGAGAAACTCCTGTTTCAGGGTGTTATCAATGACATTTATGAGCAGTTTGTTGAAACAGTGTCGAAGGCGAGGAAGATATCCCGCGAAAAGATGAAGGACATTGCCGACGGCAGAATTTTCACAGGAAGGCAGGCCCAGAAACTGGGTCTTGTAGACACACTGGGGGATATGAGCTCCGCCATTGATACCGCCGCCGGCCTGGCGGGGATAAAAGGCAAACCCGAGGTCGTTTATCCCAAAGAAAAAGGATTTACAATCTGGCGGTACATAGCTGATGAATTGAGTTCCGCCGTAGTAAGAGAATTGAGAGGGGAAATGAAGGGGACGTATTTCCTTTCCCGCGATCACCAGTTGCAGTTCGTGTTAGAGTGACCGCGCGGGAGCCCGTTTGACGAAACATGGATTACAAGTCGATAATCATTACGGAAGCGCCGGGCTTTGCGACGGTGACACTGAACAGGCCCTCGGAAATGAATGCCCTTTCCAGGGAAATGAGACTGGAGCTGGAAGATTGTTTTTCGAGGCTTGAAGCAAACGATTCCGTGAGAGCGGTTGTATTGACCGGCGGGGATTATGTCTTTTCAGCGGGCATGGATATCAAGGAGATGTCGGCGCTGCCCGACGGGGAGATAGATGATTATTTCAAATCCATTATAAGCTATCTTCAAAAGATATATCTGTTTAAGAAACCGGTCATTGCAGCCGTGGGGGGCATTGCCCTCGGAGGGGGCTTTAACCTGGCTGTTGTCTGTGATCTCATCATCGCATCGGAGAGCGCGATCTTCGGGCATCCCGAATTGAAATTCGGTCTCAATCCCCTTTTCGATCCCCTAAGTCGTATTGTGGGAATAGCCAAAGCCAAGGAGATCGCGATGCTCGGCGAGCCGATCGGGGCGCACGAAGCACTGAGGATAGGGCTGGTGAACAAGGTGGCGCCGCCTGATAGATTCATGAACGATGCCAGGCTTATGGCGAAAGAGCTTGCACAGCGCTCTGCAAAGGCCGTTGAGGCGGTAAAACGGATATCCGACATAGTAGCCCGACTTGACAAAGGTTCAGCGCTCGAATATGAGTTTGAAATCTCCGCCCTGCTCTTTTCGAGATCCGAGCGGAAAGAGCATATGAGAGAATTTATTGAGGATCTCAGGAGAAGAAAAAAGAGGTAAGCAGCTTACGGCGCCCACCCCTTTTGGTTTTGCCTTTCGTCCTTCGCCTAAATTAATACATATCCTCATCATAATTCGGCGAGGCGAAATCTTTCAGTTGATCTCTTCTCTTTTTGTGTTGTAATTTTCTGAGGGCCTTTGCCTCTATTTGCCTGATTCTTTCCCTGGTCACACCCATCATTTCCCCTACTTCTTCAAGGGTGAAGGGCCCGTAATTGCATGCAACCCAGGTGCAATTGCAGAATGTCTCGTTTTTCAACCACCACTCGCATATATTATCCTGGCATGGTTCAGTAATAAACACATTGGTTTTTTTACATTTATAAAGATTGGACATATTTTGATACACCTTTGATTTATTTGTATTTATTCTATAGCATGTAGAGTGATTGTCAATATAAATTTGGGTAAAGACAGACCGTACCAGGGGAATTCTGTGAAAGCTCTTTCCTTTTACTCGGTTACACTCTCTGCCTCCACAGGGCTTGTTGATAGGCTGTGGACATCTCTGTTGAAGGGGAAAGATTATTTCCATTATTCTGAACACGAAGACCTTATTGCCCGTTTTTTTACCATTGATGCTTTACTTTTCAGCAACAGATCCACCCCGGAGGAACATGGACGGTCCGATCTCGCCTGGAAAGGCGTGCCGACTTATGAGGATCATAAGCCTTGACAATTGAAAGGCGATCCATTAGCTTACGCATCAAATGTACCATGACGAGGGGGTAATATGATAGGTGTTCTGGTAATTACACACGGAAATCTGGGATTCGAATTGATCAAGGCCGCGGAAATGATAAAAGGGCAGTTGATCAATGTTATTCCGATATCCGTCAATTCTGAAAAGGGGGTTGAGGATATCAAAAAGGAGATTACCAGTGCCATAAAGAAAGTAGATACAGGCGAAGGGGTCCTCATCCTGACGGACCTGTTCGGGGGGACATCTTCAAATATCTCTCTATCCTTTCTTAAAGAAGGTAAAATCGAGGTCGTTACCGGCGTGAATTTACCCATGCTGCTTAAACTTGAGATCAGAAAAGAGAAAAAGTTGACGGAACTTGCTTATTTTATAAAAGATTACGGGAGAAAAAACATCTCTCTGGCGAGCGAGATATTAAAGAGGGACGTAGGTGTCAAATAGAGTCATGGCGGCCGCAGGCGACGGGTAAAAACATTATATAATTCAGGTGATTCTGTTGGATTTTTCTCTTGTCAGGGTCGATAACCGCCTGGTGCACGGTCAGATACTGGAGGCCTGGCTGCCTTATACAAAAGCTGCATCCATCATTATTGCCGACGATGATGTAGCAGGCGACTTCTTCAGGGAAACCGTCATCAAAATGGCCGTTCCGAGCGATATCGAAGTCCTGGTTTTCACTATAGAGGAGTTCAGTAGACTATATACTTACAATCATTCCGGAGGCAAACGCACGATACTTCTGTTCAGTACTATCGGCAACGCCTTGAGGTCTTACGATCTTGGTTTCAAATTCCGGAAGCTGAATATTGGAAATGTCTACAATGAAGAAGGCAAAATCCGCTTTGCCGCTTCTATATTCCTGACTGAAAAAGACATCCGGGATCTGCAATCCATGTCTGAAGCAGGGGTGATAATTGACTTGAGATGCGTGCCCCGGGATAAACCGTTGAACTTCGGCGATATTGCGGGAAAGATTTCAGCGGCCTCCAGGAGTTCCTCCGATGAACAAGGATAATTTCCGTGCTGCTTGATACCGCAATTGTCGCTGTTGTTGGAGGCATCATAGGTCTTGATCGCATTTATCTCCAGTCCATGATATCAAGACCTGTTGTGGCCGGGACGATAACGGGCCTGATTTTAAAAGACCCGTACACGGGTCTTGTCACAGGCGCGCTGGTCGAGCTCATCTGGATAGATCAATCCCCTATAGGTACTTCCATCCCGCCCAATGATACGGTTTCGGCCATTCTCATTACGGCTTGCGCCATTCTTTCGGGAAGCATGCTGGGATCTCTTTCCCAGGAATTGATAGTCACGGCCATACTGCTGTTCCTCCCTTCGGCCGTTATTGCCAGGAAGATCGACATCTGGATCATTACGACGAATGACATCCTTTCGAAAAAGGCCCTTGAGGACGCCTCTGCCGGGAATATAAAAAGGGTGGCCGGAAGGCATCTGACGGGGTTGGTGAAAAGTCTGCTCTGCGGTGTTGCTTTTTTGCTCGTGGCGCTGGTTTTGGGGACGCAGATCCTGATCTGGATATTCCCGAAAGTTCCCGCCGGCGTGCTGAGGGCGTTTACATATACGTATTATTTCCTCCCCCTGCTCGGTATTGCAGTTACACTGAATACGATCAGACTGAGAGGTATGATTCCTGTATTATGCAGTATTTTTTTAGTGGCTGCTCTTCTGATTGAATTACTTTTGTGATAAAGGGATTAAGAAAATCCATGGTCTCTGATCATAATGCCGCAGAAAAGGTGGAGATCAGGCGAATGACGCTGGAGGACCTTGATGAAATTCTTGAAATTGAACACTCTTCCTTTGGGTCGCCCTGGTCCAGGGATATGTTTAAGGCGGAGCTTCGATCGCGTATCTCGCTGTCTCTTGTCGCCGTATTCAGGGAAAAGGACAGGGAGTATATAGCAGGATATGTGAATTTCTGGATGGTTGCCGATGAGTTTCACCTCAACAGCATTGCCGTCAGGAGGGATTTGAGGAGAAGGGGGATTGCATCTCTTCTTATGGCGGAAGTGATCAGGACCGCGAAGATGAACGGCGCCGTCTGCGGGACCCTCGAGGTCAGGAAATCCAATGCAGCGGCTCTGTCGATGTACGAGAAATTCGGTTTCCTCATCAAGGGAATCAGGCCTTTGTATTATACGGACACCATGGAAGACGCTTTGATCCTCTGGGTGGATATATAAGTCGTCTTTCGGCTTTTAAACATATTTTCTTAGTTGCATATTCTATGGAACACGGCCCTGTTTCACCCAGGTCATTGGTGAGTGCGCGGATTGAGGCCAACAGGGAAATCAGTCCCGGTTTCTTCTTGATGTCTATCATCGTTCCCGAAGAGTATCTGGCCGGCAATCCCGGCCAGTTCGTGATGATCCGCGTAAAGGGGATAGAGGCTCCGCTGCTGGGCAGGCCGCTCAGCATCCATTCCCTTTATCCTGAAGGGAGCAGGATCATATGCGAGTTTCTCTATCAAGTGGTCGGGAAAGGGACTTCTTTGCTGTCCGGCCTCAATAAAGGTAACGAAGTATTAATCATGGGCCCATTGGGCAGGGGCTTCTCCATTATTCCGGATATTCAAAATGTCATCCTGATCGCCGGAGGCATGGGGATCGCCCCCCTGACCTACCTGGCACAACATTACCGGATGCGTCATCCCGGGACCGGCATCATCTGTTATTGGGGCGCAAGGACGAAAGAAGTTCTGGTCGATCTGGAAAGGCTTCGGAAATCCTGCGCGGAAATCCGCGTGAGCACAGATGACGGGAGTTGCGGCTTCAGGGGAAGTGTTACGGAGTTATTCATGCGGGATATGGATCGATATCCTAGTGATACGGCTGTGTACATTTGCGGTCCAGTGGCCATGTTGAAGGCACTGAAGAGCGCGCTGAGAAATCGTTTTCCGGTATGCGAGGTTTCGGTGGAAGAACGGATGGCCTGCGGCATCGGGGCATGTCTTGGATGCGCGGTTCGGGTCGAGGGAGGCGCGTACAAGAAAGCATGCAAAGACGGCCCTGTTTTTAGCCTAAGCGAAGTGGTATGTGACTGATGGGAAAGGCGGGCGCATATTGATGAAGATGGAGGTTGATCTTGGCAGGGGCCTGGTGCTCAAGAATCCCGTAATGACCGCCTCCGGCACTTTCGGCTACGCAGAGGAGTATGCGGAATTTGTTGATGTGAACCGAATAGGCGCAGTTGTTGTCAAGGGTGTCTCGCTGAAGCCGAGGGAGGGCAATCCGCCTCCCCGGATCATCGAGACAACGGGCGGTATGCTCAACGCCATCGGTTTGGAAAACGTGGGTATTGATCGTTTCATCAAGGATAAGCTGCCTTTTCTCAGGAAATTCGATACGAAAGTGATTGTCAATATCTATGGAGAGAGCATCGAAGAATTCAGGTTGCTCGCACAAAGATTGAATACTGTCGATGGAATACATGCTCTGGAGGTCAATATCTCCTGCCCGAATGTGGAAAAGGGCGGGATCGCCTTCGGCGCGGAAAGAGAGACAGCTTCCAGAATTACACAAGCAGTCAGGGCTGCCACAGATCTTCCCGTTATCATCAAACTGACCCCGAATGTTACAGACATTACCGAGATCGCTTCGGCTGCCGAGGATGCCGGCGCAGATGCCTTGTCTCTCATCAACACGATCAAGGGGATGTCGGTCGATATAGAAAAGAGAAAACCTCATTTGAAAAACGTGACCGGAGGGCTTTCCGGTCCGGCTGTAAGGCCGGTCGCGGTCCGTATGGTTTGGGAAGTGGTTCGGAAAGTCTCTGTTCCGGTTATAGGTGTGGGCGGGATTGTCGCGGCGCGGGACGCTCTTGAGTTCCTGATTGTGGGTGCCAGGGCCGTCCAGGTCGGGACTGTAAATTTTATCAATCCGGCCGCGACATTGGACGTTCTCAAGGGACTGGAAGACTATCTGGTTAGGCATGGCATGAGCGACATCAACGAGGTGATAGGGACGCTGGAGTATGGGGAAAACGGAAATTATTGCTGAAGGGATCTACCTGATCGGGGGTCCGAATATCTCGTATTCTGAAGATGCTACGGTTTTCGTTATCGATTTTTCCGGAGAGTTGGTGATGATTGATTCTGGTGCGGGCAGGAGCGCGCGGATCCTGATCGCCAATATGGAGGGAGCGGGTCTCGACCCGTCGCGGATTTCGACCGTCGTCCTCACGCACTGTCACATTGACCATATAGGTGCAGCACCCTATTTGCGGGAGAAATTTAAGTGCAGGCTCATTGCACACGAAGAGGATGCCGGAGCTATTGAAACGGCAGATCCGGTTCTGACGGCGGCGAACTGGTATGACACGGACTTCCCTCCCACGGAAATTGACATCAAGTTGAGCGGACAGGGATCAGTACTTGAGTTCGGGGGCGAAGGCATCCACTGGCTCCATACGCCGGGACATACGCCGGGCTCTCTGTCCTTATACCTGGATCGGCAGGGAAAGAGGATCCTTTTCGGCCAGGATATCCACGGACCCTTCCTGCCGAGTTTCCGCTCGGATCTGAATCAGTGGCGCGCATCAATGAGAGCACTTCTCGATCTCCATGCAGATGTCCTGTGCGAGGGTCATTTCGGCATATTCAGAGGCAAGGAGCAGGCCAGGAATTATATAGAGCGCCATCTTCGCATGAATTCGTAGCAGGACTAAGAGCGAAAGCAATTCTTTTTCTCCTTCAGCCATATTAGCCCTGTGCCGTTCTTAATACGGTTTCGGGCGCCCGTCTAATGACTAAAGGAAGTTCAGCTCCTTCGCCTTTGGCCCTTCGCTCTGAGCCTATTCTATTAGTCCTCTGTTAACCCCTGATATTCTTCTAAGGTATTTCGAAAACCAAAATCAGGTATATCCGAGATAGCACAATTTCCTGAAACAAACTATCTTTAATCAAGGATTGGATTTTGACTATGTCTGAAAGGAGGAGGAAAAATGAGGAAGCCAGTCATCAAGTTTGTCTCTATATGCTTGGTAGTGCCGATCTTTTGCCTCGGAATGGTGCCCAGAATAGAAGCGGGCATGGCACCATCAGCAATGATTGTCCCACAGCAGAGCGAGAGAAGCGAAGATATAGGGAAAATCCAGAAATTCCTGGAAATGAAAATGATCAGCGAGAAATTGAAAAGTCTCGGCTTTACCCCGGATGAAATTCAAGCGAGGCTGTCGGGGCTGAATGACCAGCAGATCCATCAACTCGCCCTGCAGGTCGATGACCTCAAAGTTGCGGGAGATTTCACCGCAGCGCTCTGGATCGGCGCCATCATTATTATCCTTGTTGCCGTGGTACTCTATTTTTCGGGGGCGATGAAATAACGAAAATCAGAGACTCTTTTCAATTCACTCCGGAATGGGTATTGTAAATACGATTCCAACCGTGTATACTGGCGACGCGTTGCTTGGGGCATGGAATACAATATGGAGGTTTGCTCATGAGGAAGTCGTTGGTGAAACGCGTTGCCCTTTGCATGGTTGCGGCTATGTGTGTACTCGGAATCGTCCCCCGGGTGGACGCGGGGCTTGTTGCCAGCCGGCCCCTGCTTCCGGTCGACCGGGAATCGGATCTTCAGCTGATTCAGAAAGTCCTCGAATTGAAGATGATCGGTGAGAGACTCACCGAGCTCGGATTCACAACGGAAGAAGTCCGGGCCAGGTTAAACGATCTGAGCGACCGGCAGATCCATCAGCTTGCTGTCAACCTGGATGAAATCAGGACTGGCGGCGATGGGATCGGCCTCGTTATCGGACTGCTCGTCATAGCTATTCTGGTTGTTATTCTGATTCAGCTTACCGGCCATAAAATAATTGTAAAATAAACAGTATCCGGGCGGGCGGTTAGCCCGCCCGTTTAATCCCTTTATGGGATTTTTTTTAAAATTGAAAAAAATAATCTTCTTTTCCGTCTACAGCTTCCTGACTGTTCTGATAGTGCTTAATCTGGTATCATGCACAGCAGCAGTGCAGTCAGTGAAACCGGGTGAAGGGCATATCATTCCAGGTGTCCCATTCTATCCTCAGGAAGCCTTTCAGTGTGGTCCCGCCTCTCTTGCCAGTGTATTGAATTACCGGGGAGTCAAGATTACGCCTGACGAAATCGCGTCGGAGATTTTCAGCAAAAGCGCAAGGGGGACACTGGATTTCGATCTGGTTCTATATGCTCAGAAAAAGGGACTCAGAACCAGACAATACAGGGGATCCATTGCGGACCTGCGGCGCAATATTGAATCCGGAAATCCGGTTATTGTTCTGGTAGATTACGGTTTCTTGGTGTATCAGATCAATCATTTCATGGTTGTGGTCGGGTATACGAAAGACGGAATAATCGTCAATTCCGGATCAGGCCGGATGAAATTCATGCCGCTGGAAGAATTCATGACGCCCTGGGACAGGGCAAAAAACTGGTCTCTGCTTATAGAGTAGCTTGACCAGGCCGGTTTCGCCTGTCTGCGCGCAACGCACAGGCAGGCCGGGGAGTGACTGCGCATGATGAACAGATTGTGGATAACTCCTGCCTTGGTGGCGATATTGGCTGCCGGGTGTGTTATGCCGCGCATCATCATTGCTGAAGACCCCCTTACCGCCGAAGAGCATCTTAACCTGGGAGTCGCCTATGAGAGGAAGGGGGAATTAGACCTGGCGATCAGGGAATATGAACTCGCTGCGAAAAAAACCGGAAAAGCCTATCTATATCTCGGAAACGTCTATTTTCAAAAAAAGGAACTTGATCGGGCCGAGGAATCTTACAGAAAGGCCATAAGAGAAATTCCGTGCGAGGCGGATGCATATAACAATCTGGCCTGGGTTTATTTTGTTCGAGGGAAAAATCTGGATGAAGCGGAGAAGCTTGCTTTGAAGGCCATCGAACTGAACCCGGCCGGAAGCGAAACCTACGCGGACACCCTGGAAAAGATCCGAAGATTGAAAAACAAAAGCAGTCCGTAATCCCCTTCAAATCGAAATCTACGGCCGAAAAATAAAAAGAATGGATTTTTTTCTCGACATTCAAACGGATTTTTGGTTTAATCCCCTCCGTCGTATAAAGAATCAATTCAATTACACTCTCTCAATTTAAGATCCTAAGACACAATTACTATTGTGTATCAATAAGTTGTTTCATTTTTGCAAAATCGAATATCATCGAATAATATTCGACTCTTATCATAGTGGAGTCTGAGCAATTTTCAGCATTGGATATTTTTTTCGGCAAAGGAGGTGATACGGCTCCGGCGAGATTATTCGTGTGTTTCATCCGGAAGTGGGAAATTGTAACAAGCCAAAAGCAGGTTTTCTTTAAGGAGGGTGATTATGACCGAGGCATTTAAAGATTATGTCAAAAATAAATACAGCAGGCCCGCGCCACTCAAAGGCATTCGTGTTCTGGAAGTGTGCACGCTTCTCTTCGGCCCTGCAGGACCGTCTTTCCTGGCGACAATGGGGGCGGAAGTTATCAAGATCGAGCTTCCACCGGTCGGCGATGTGACACGCTCTCTCAACCCGTTCGGGTGGTTTTACAAGGAACAGGGACCGATGTTCATGCATATCAATCCGTCCAAACTGTATATGGCCCTCGATCTTCATAAAGAAGAGGCGCAGAACCTGTTCAAGGAGCTCTGCGCCAAGGCGGATATTGTGGAATTCAACCTCAGACCGGGCGTGACAAAAAGATGGAATATCGGTTATGAGGAGATCAGAAAAATCAACCCCGGAATTATTTATATAGAAAAAAACGGATTCGGCCAGTGGGGCCTGTATGCGGAACAGGACCGTCCGTCCAATGACGGAGCGGCTCAGGCGCTTTCAGGCTATGCCTGGATGTCGAGTTTTCCGAAACGTCCTCCTTTGAAGCAGAGCATCTGGGTATGCGACGTTTACGGAGCCCTGATGGGAGAAGTGGCCGTACTTGCCGCTCTCCATCACCGGAAGAAAACAGGCAAAGGACAGTATATCGAGATGTCCCAGAGTGAGAACATTATGAGGGCCATGGGATGGATCTGGCCTTACCAGCAGTTTGCCGGCAAGGGTGCGGAACCTTCCGGAAACAGGGATCAGTGCGTGTGCCCTGCGGACACATTTCTGTGCAAAGACGACAAATTTGCCGCGATCGCGGCGCCGGCGCCGGATGAATTCAAAGGGCTTTGCGAGGCGATGGGGAAACCCGATCTGGCGAATGACGCCAGGTTCAAAGAGCATACGACCCGTTTGAAGGAAGAGAACGCGATGGCCATATTAAAAATCATCGCTGATTGGGCGGTGACCAAAACCGCCGACGAGATCGAGAAACTCGGAATCAAACACGGCTTTTCGGCGTCGAGGCTCCATAATGCAAAAGACGAGAACGAAGATCCCCACCGCAGGCAGAGGGATTTCGTCAAAATGATAGACGATCCGATGTATGGTCGCTTCCCGGATCATGAGTTTCCTGTGATGATGTCCAAATCTCCGCCTAAACACTGCTGGACGGTAAGGCCGGTCGGCTTTGACAACGATTTTATTTTGACGAACATTCTCGGCAGGAGTCAGGCTCAGATCGAGGCGTTATATGCCAGCGGAGTTGTAGGTAAATGGAAAGATCAGCAGGGCCGCCGGCCGCCTGCGGATTGGGACCAGAAGGCCGGTGCAATTTTAAGGAGGTAAGGACCATGACAGAACACAAAAGACCGAAATGGGCGCAATGGGCTGATTTCATAAGAGCGCAGGATGATCCCGCCAAGAATTACGAGAAACCTGAAGCCCTGGATGATTTAGTTGTGCTGGATCTGAGTTCGCGGAGTATGGCGGGCTGCTATTGCTCTTCGCTTCTGGCGGAACTCGGCGCACGGACGATCCGGATAGAGCCGCCCGGCGGGGATCTGGTCAGGACGTATTCACCCAATGGCATGATGCACATGGGAACGGGCATGGCATACCTCCAGGAGGGGAGGAATAAATATCATATTACTCTGAACCTGGAAAAACCGGAAGGCAGGGAAATCCTGAAGTCGTTCGCCGGTCAGGTGGATATCATAATCGAAACATATCCCACCGGAAAAATGGATGAATGGGGGATCGGCTACAGCGAACTGAGCAAATTAAATCCCCGCCTTATATTCACTTCAATTACGGGGTTCGGCCAGTTCGGACCGGAGAGTTACCGGAGGCAGTATGATTACGACAACGTAAGCCAGGCCCGTTCGGGCATCCAGTATGCCACGGGAGAAGTTCTGCCCGAGGGGAAAAGCCCGAAAGAAGTGCCGTACGCTGTGCCCACAAAAGCAGGACCCTGGATTGCCTGGGCGACCTCCGGAACCTTTGCGGCGGTGGGGATACTGGCGGCTATTCATTACCGGGGCATCACCGGAGAGGGTCAGGCCATCGATGTCTGTACGCCGGAAGCCTATGAGCGTTTTAATGATTATGCCCTTCACTGGTATGCGGATCAGGGAGTCATAAACGAGAGGTTCGGAAACCTGGATACAGCATTATGGCTTTATGGTTTTTACCCCACCAAGGACGGCGGCGTTTTTCTCGGCGGTCTTCGCCTGGAAATGTGGAAGGCCTTTGTGGATATCCTGGGCAAGTATGAGGAGTGGGGAGCGGAGCAATGGACGACGCTTGCGCCTTTTATGAAGAAAGACAGCCAGCTCAAGTACCAGGCGATGATGAATCCGCTCACCGCTCAATATACCAGTCATGAGCTGACGATGAAGTCGATCGAATATGCAAAGACCGGACGCCTTGCACCCATAACGACGGTGGTCGCGGAAATTGTCTCCCCCTGGAAGACAATGCATGATGAGGTGTGGAAGGATCGCGGGATATTCACACCTGTAAAAGACCCTGTTTACGGAGATGTAATATGCGCGCAGGCGCAATGGAAGGCTACGGAGACGCCTCCGAGGACAAAATGGGTATGCCGTCCGGTAGGTTATGACAACGGATACATATATCTCAATTACTTCGGCTACGGGCCGGTCAAACTGAAGGAACTTCAAGATAAGGGAATTATTTAGTTTTAATTGGTTTTAATTGGCGGGACGGAAAGATCCTTTTTCGCCCCGCCGTCGCGAAATGGGCGAAAACGGCATAATGCGCGGCGCGTGTCTGCTATTGCCATCCGTGCGTTTTTGAGATAAATACTCAAAAAAAGGAATAGACAGAAAGGAGATGTACAGGTGGAAATCAAGAAAATATGTGTATTAGGCGCCGGTTTGATGGGAAACGGTATTACTCAGGTTTGCGCTCAGGCAGGCTATGAGGTCAGTATGAGGGATATCGAGCAGAGGTTTATCGACAACGGAATGAATACGATCCGGAAGAACCTGAGCAGGGATGTCGAAAAGGGAAAGAGGACACATGACGAGATGAACGCCATCCTTGGCAGGATCAAGCCTACTCTTGATCTGAAAGAGGCCGCACAGGATGCGGATCTTGTTGTCGAGGTCGTAATCGAGGTCATGGATGTGAAGAAGAAGGTTTACGCCGAACTGGAGACGATCGTGAAGCCCGAATGCCTGTTTTTCACGAATACGTCCGGCTTGAGTATAACCGAGATGGCGGCGAGTACGAAGAGGCCGGACAAATTCATCGGAACGCATTTCTTCAATCCCGTTCCGGTAATGAGGCTTCTCGAAGTAATCAAGGGGTACGAGACCTCGGATGAAACTCTGGAAGCGGCAAAGGCATGGGGCAAGAAACTGGGGAAAGAGGTCATTGTTGTCAACGAGGCCCCGGCATTTGCCGTAAACAGGATTCTCTGCACAATGTTGAACGAGGCTTTTTTTGCCCTCGGCGAGGGTGTGGCGTCCGCCGAGGATATCGACAAGGGAATGGTACTCGGCTGTAATCACCCGATCGGTCCTCTTGCTTTGTCCGATCTCGTCGGACTCGAAACCCTCCTGAGAGTAGTGGAAGGCATGCACAGGGAACTTGGTGACAAGTACAGGCCCGCTCCGCTTCTGGTCAAGCTGGTGCGCGCCGGGAATTTCGGGCGTAAAACGGGAAAAGGCGTTTACGATTATACAAAGAAGTAATTTACAGCAGCGAAGGGGCGAGGCCGTCTCGCCCCTTTATCCTGAATGAATGAGAAAACATAATCGAGGGTGATTACAAGGATCATTTAAAAAGAGGGGGATCGAAAATGGCTGGAATGTTGAAACCTTTAACGGCTGCGGAGAAAGAGAGATTCAACGTCATTAACAAGGAGAACCTGGAATTCCTGATGGACCGTTACAACAAGGTCAATCGCTGGGTTATAGCGGACATGATACGAAGAAGCGCGTATCACTATCCGGACAAGAGGGCATTGATTTTCAAAGACAAGGTCCTGACATACACACAACTCGAAGACGAATGCAACCGGGTGGCGAACGCTCTTATCGATCTGGGCATCAAGAAATACGACCGGGTTGCGATTCTCGCGCACAATACCATTCATCATGTGATTACCTGGCTCGGATGCGCCAAAATCGGGGCGATCTACCTGGCGGTCAATTATCTCCTCAGGGGAAAGGATATTTCCTACTGCATAAACCACTCCGAGAGCAAGGCGTTCATTGTCGAGGACAACCTCTTCGATCTGGTCAAGGATGTTCTCAATGATATGCCGACAGTGAAGACGTGGCTGTGGTCCAACCAGGCAGACGGGAAACCCCCTGCCAGCAAGCAGTTTGCGGATTTCGACGAATGGTATAAAAAATATCCCGCGACTGAGCCGGACGTGATCCTCCATATCGAGGACCCCTGCCAGATGACCTACACCAGCGGCACGGAATCCCTGCCCAAGGGGGTCATAATCAGCAATCAGGCGCTGATGGCGCAGTACATGGGCTGCATCGTGGACGGGCAGTATGATGAAGACGATGTCTCGATCAATGCTCTGCCGATTTATCACTGCGCTCAAAGGGATGTGTTCATGAACCCGGTATTCTGGGTAGGCGGCACCAATGTCTTGATCTCTCCGGATATCGGCCAGATATTGAAGAATATCGCCGATTACAAGGCCACTATGTTCTTCGCTCCGCCTACTGTCTGGATAGGCATGATGAGGCACCCGGATTTCAATAAATATGACCTCTCCAGTCTTAAGAAATGCTACTACGGCGCTTCCATCATGCCGGTGGAAGTCCTGAAAGAGATCATGGAGAGATTGCCGGGAACAAAGATTTACAATTATTACGGACAGACTGAACTCGCGCCTTACCATACGATATTGAAAGCCAAGGATGCTCTCAGGAAGCTGGGTTCGGCAGGTATGGGAGGGTTGAATATGGAGACCCGTCTTGAGGACGATGATTTCAATCCGATCAGCAAACCTGGAATGCCCGGCGAGATATGCGGTAGAGGTCCCCATGCCCTGATCATGTATTTCAAGGATCCCGAGAAGACTGAAGAAGCAATGAAAGGGGGATGGTTCCATTCGGGGGACGTCGGAATCATGGATGAGGATCGGTATATCACCGTAGCCGACCGCAAAAAAGATATGGTCAAGACGGGAGGGGAAAACGTGCCGACGCGGGAAGTTGAGGAGGCGATATACCTTGATAAACGTGTTCAGGAGGTTGCTGTTATCGGCCTGCCGCATCCGAAATGGGTGGAAGCCGTGACGGCCATAGTCGTTCCGAAAAAGGGTGAAAAAATCACTGAAGAGGAGCTGATGAACGTCTGCAGGCAGGAGCTTGCGCCGTTCAAATTGCCGAAAGGGATCATTTTCGTCGACGCGCTTCCCAAGACTCCGACCGGGAAAATACTGAAAAGAGAGATGAGGACGACTTACAAAGATTACTTCACGGCCAAATAATATTTTACTCAAGACAGGCGAAAAAAGGGGCCATTTGGCGCGGATATCGGCGTTATCGGCCCCTTTTCCGATAAAGGACGTGATGTGTGTGGTGGATGTCCTGCTTATAAATCCAAGACATAACGGCAGATCGGAAATCCCTCCTCTGGGGCTGGAATGCCTGGCGTCCATGCTTTTACATGACGGCTTGGATGTTGCGATCTGCGATCTGGATGCCGGAATCCCGTTGGAAAAGTGCGATGAGTTTCTATCCAGGGAAATCAGACTTCACAATCCGGGGATCATCGGCGTCTCTTCCATGTCCGGCAGCTATGCATCCGCAGCGAGGGTGTGTGAAATAGCAAAGGAAATGGATCCCGGGCTGTTGACGGTCATGGGAGGTATACATGCGTCTGTTCTTGCAGAGCCTGTTCTGCGGGATAATCCCTCCGTAGACGCGGTCGTCCGCGGCGAGGGAGAAATTTCTTTTTCAGAACTCGTGAGAAGATTTTTGAAAAAGGAATCATTTTGGGAAATCCGCGGCATCAGTTTCAGGCGGAAAGGACGGATTATCCACAATCCTGATCAGGTGCTGATCAGTAATCTCGATGACCTGCCCGCGCCTGCCCACGGCCTTGTCGATAACCGGCTTTACAGGACAAGGAGCATATCATCCGCCAGGGGATGCTTTCATCGGTGCACATTTTGCTCCATTCAGTCCCAATATCACGGAAAGGTAAGGACAAGGGATGTCGGCCGGGTGGTCGAGGAAATAGGGGCTCTCATCAGCTGCGGGGCGAAACGAATTATGTTCACAGACGATAATTTTACATATGACATGAAGAGAGTCCGTGACATATGCGCGCAAATCAAGCGAAGGAGCATAAACGGCAGGGTGGAATTTTTTGCAGAGGGGAGAATAGACGATATCTGCAGGAATCCTCTCATTGCCGGGATATTGAGTGACGCCGGTTTCCGGGGGATATATATTGGGGCAGAGTCCGGATCGCAGGAAATACTCGATTATTACCGGAAGGATATTGACACAGACGATCTCGCCAGAGGTGTGGCGTACTGTGTCGAGCAGAATCTTACACCCGTGGTCAATTTCATCCTCTTCGGCCCAAGGGACTCCATACGGACAATCCGCGAAACGATCAGCCAGGCCAGAAACTTATATGAAAATGGAGCGGAGATTACATTTGCTGAAATGCTCATTCCCTATCCGGGCACGCCTATACATGAGGAGCTGAAGATCAACGGTAAATTCGTGGAGACGCAAGGGGCATTTCATTTTCAGCCCTACGGGGAACTGGATATAGAAAGGCTCCTGAGGATATGTGACCTGTCGAGGGGAATAGCGGATCTGCTGCATGCCGGGGATTATCTTTTCCAGGAAAAGAAGACATATCTGAGACTTGGTTACATCGATGAGATGATTTCCGGGCAGGTGCCCCGGGAATTCGATGAGGCATACAAATCCCACGCGACTACTGGGCGTGTTCCACAGGAAATAGAAAATATCCATAAAGAACTCAACCTTCTGGCGATTAATTAAAAACTAATGAGCTAAAGACGCAGGGCTGATGTGCGGTTCTGCTGCAAGCTAAGGGCTGAGGGCGAAAGGCGAAATTACACATTGTATTGATCGCATCTTTTTCCCCCGCGTTTTCGCGCCTGATGAAAGAAAATCTTGCCGGTGCCGTCGTTATGAAGTATGATCCGGGCGTATTTCATGACGGGGTTGGTGCATGCATTTACGAATGTTTTACCGATGGATTTTGAAATCCCATCAATGAATATGATCGGGATCGTTTCAAAAAGAAGAAAGGAGGCTGGCTGATGGATTTTGGATTATCGGAAGAGTTGAAGATGTTGAAGGACATGGCGTACAAGTTTGCGCAGGCGGAGATTGCGCCGGTATCGCACGATTGCGACAAGGAGGAGAGATACACGCCTGAGATCAGGAAGAAAGCTGCGGAGCAGGGTCTGGTGGGTGCGTGGATACCGGAGGAATACGGTGGTGCGGGTGTTGGGGTACTGGGCAACACGATCATCACGGAGGAGATTTCGAGGGTGGACATGGGGATCGGGCTCAACATATATGCCGCCACGTTCGGCTGCGAGGCGATCTATTTTTACGGTACGGAGGAGCAGAAGAAGAAGTATCTACCCCCGGTATGTCGCGGGCAGTGGGTGAGCGCGGGCGCGTTCACGGAGCCGAACGCGGGCACGGATGTTGCGGGATATAAGACACGGGCGGTGAAGGACGGGAAGGATTTCGTCATCAATGGCAACAAGATGTTCATCACGAACGGGACGGTTTGTGATTTCATGGTGGCGCAGTGCATCACGAATCCGGAGCAGAAGAAGCACAACAGTTTCAGTCAGATCATCATTCCGGCTGATACGAAGGGGGTTATCAGGAACAAGCTTCACGGCAAGATGGGGATTCGTTCGAGCGACACGGCGGAGATCACCTTTGAGGATGTGCGAGTTCCGCAGGAGAACCTGGTGGGCAAGGAGGGCAGGGGTTTTTACCAGTTGATGCATTTTTTTGATGTAACCAGGGTGATGGTGGCTGGTCAGGCTATCGGGCTATCGCAGGCGTGTCTTGACACGGCGGTGAAGTATTCGAAGGAGAGGACTGCGTTCGGGCAGCCCCTGGGGAGCTATCAGGCGACGATGGCGAAGCTGACGGAGATGGCGATCCGGGTGGAGTCTCTGCGGACTCTGGTGTACAAGGCGGCGTGGCTGATCGATTCGGGCAATCCCGACTACACGCTGGCGGCGATGGCGAAGTATCTGGGCGGCCAAACTGCGGTATTCTGTGCCAATGCTGCGGTGGAGATTCACGGTGGCTACGGGTACATGGATGAGTACGCGGTTCAGAAGTGGTACCGGGACGCGAAGATACTCGAGCTTTATGAAGGCACGAAGGAAGCCGA
>Ga0067045_1002696_pt1 | contig 85548 bp, 90 predicted proteins | sample TerdegcTABiofilm_FD_59184 | JGI IMG/M metagenome (GOLD analysis project Ga0067045, IMG submission 59184) | Combined Assembly of (Gp0054472, Gp0054536) Wastewater bioreactor microbial communities from Singapore -Terephthalate degrading...
CCCGAATCCGTGGGGAACCCCGCGAAGTACTACTACAACAACGTCGGGTGTGGGCTGGCGCTTCTCGATGCCATGGTCGAGGCCGGCGTGAAGACGATCGTGTTCTCGTCGAGCGCTGCCGTGTATGGCGATCCGGTGCGCGTCCCGATCCCTGAGGACCACCCCAAGGATCCGAAGAACCCCTACGGCCGGACGAAGCTCGTGTTCGAGTGGATCCTCAAGGACTACGGGGTCGCCCGCGGCCTTCGGCACGTGTCGCTGCGGTACTTCAACGCCGCTGGCTCTGACCCCGACGGGGAGATCGGCGAATGCCACGATCCCGAGACCCACCTCATCCCGATTGTCCTCGAGGTCGCCCTCGGGGTGCGGCGCGAGGTGCAGATCTTCGGCACCGACTACGAGACGAAGGATGGGACAGCGGTTCGGGACTACATCCATGTCTTCGACCTCGCCCGGGCGCACGTCCTCGCCCTGCGGGCGCTCGAGGAGGGGCGAGCGGCGCCGGCCTACAACCTCGGGACGGGGCGCGGGCACACCGTGCGCGAGGTGGTGGAGTGCTGCCGGAGGATCACCGGCCGCGAGATCCGCGCCGTGGACGCGCCGCGCCGGGCAGGGGACCCGGCGGCCCTCGTTGCCGATCCGTCCCGGGCGAAGAGGGACCTCGGCTGGGAGCCCCAGTTCATCACGCTCGACCCGATCGTGGAGACCGCCTGGCAGTGGATGCTCCGCCGGGGGCAGTAGCGGACTGTGAGGCGGGCCGGGTCCGGCTTCGGAGAACGGTTGTGGGCACGTGGTTCACTGCTGTCGAACGAGGCCATGACGGGGCGCGTGGCCCCCTTCTACCAGAGAAAAGTTGCCTCTTCTCCTTCGTTCGGGGTATTGTCCGTCTTCCATGGGAAGCGAGATGGACAAGGAGAAGGGAGGAGGGATGGACGAGTACGAGGTTGACTTGAGGGACTACATTCGCGTCGTGTGGTGGGGTAAGTGGATTATTCTCGGGGTGGTCGTGGTCGCCGTGGGCCTAGCTGCTGTGGTCACAGTGCGCTCCCCGGACGTGTACCGCGCCGAGGTCCTGTTGGCCGTCGAGCGGCCGATGGGGGTGCCCAATACCTATGCGCCTCCCACCGCGGATCTCCTGGTGGAGCGGGTGCAGGATCGGGAGCTTCTCGAGCGAGCTGCTGCCGAGGGTGTGGTCAGCGCGTCGTGGCTGATGGGAAGCGTGACGGCCAGAAAACAGGGCTCGTTTGTTCAGATCACCATTCAAGGCTCTCTTCCTTCACACGACCTCGCCGGGGCCGCTGGGCGCGTGGTGGCTGCGCTTCAGGAGGAGGCCGCCGCTGAACTGGCGGAGTCCATCGTGCTACGGCTAAGCGAACTTCAATCGAAACGGGAAGCCTTGCTTCTCAAGGCTGGAGACTGGGAGGCAGAGCTGGCCCGTTCCCGCGCTTGGGCTGAGGCCAGTCGCGATCAACTCCGGTCCAGGATCGCTGAGTTACAGGGTAATCCTGAGGTACTGGGGCTGAGTGTTGGAGATGGGGCCACCATCCGTGGGTATCTCGTGCAGAAGGAGCTAGACCTGCTCTACGCTCGCCTTCAGGCCGCGGAGCAGGCATTGGACGAGATGGATCGGCTCGGTTCGGCATACGTGATGGGCCTTCAGGAGCAAGTAGCCCTCCGCAACCAGCTTGCAACGCTAGGCCAGGAAGAAGCCGCACTACGGAATCTGCTGTCCATGCCCCCTCAGCCGGTGGTCGTGGTGCGCGGGCCTACGGTATCCGGGCCGCTCGGGGCGAGCCTGAAGATGAACATGGCTGTGGCTGGAGTGCTCGGGCTATTTGTGGGTGTTCTGCTCGTGTTCTTCGTCCACTGGTTGCGATTCGAGCCGCAGGGAGGGGACAAGACGGATTCCACGCGAGCGGATTCCGGCCAGCCCCGCGTCGGCTAGAGCGGAGGGTAACGAACGGCGTTTCCAAGCGCGTGGGGCAGCGGGAGTTGGGGATCAGGAGCAGCCCCAACGTAGCTTGTTGGGGCACAGCCGCCAGGTCACAATGCACCCTGAATAGGGGGTGGGCGTGCGGTACTTCGGGACGGATGGGGTGCGCGGGGTAGCGGGGGTGGACCTCACGGCCGACCTCGCGTTCCGCCTGGGACAGGCGGCGGGGTATGCCTTCCGCCCAGAGAACGTCCTGTTGGCTCAGGACACACGCCTCTCCGGACCGGCCCTCGCCACGGCCTGTGCGTCCGGGCTCGCCGCGGCCGGCTGCGATGTGGACCTCGCGGGGGTCCTCCCCTCCCCGGCCGTGTCCCACCTCGTGGTCCAGTCCGGGTACGGGCTGGGCTGCGTCGTCTCCGCCTCCCACAATCCCCCCCCCGATAACGGGATCAAGTTCTACGGCCGCGATGGGCTGAAACTATCGGTTGCCGACGAGGAACGGGTGGAATCCCTCCTCGAAGCTAGGCCCCGTGCCGGCCCGCGGGGACGGGTGACCCCTCGCCCGGCGGTCGCGGAGAGCTACCGTTCGTTCCTCCGGGAGAGGGGCGGTGGCCTGTCTCTCGCGGGCCTGAAGATCGTCCTCGACTGCGCCCATGGGGCGACGGCGCGGGTTGCGCCGATGCTCTTCGCTGACCTCGGGGCCGATCTCGTCCTCCTTGGGGCGGAGCCGGATGGGGCGCGGATCAACGCTACCGGCGCCGCGGCGATGGATGCCGTGACCGCAACCGTCCCCGCCGAGCGGGCTGACCTCGGCATCGCGTTCGACGGCGACGGCGACCGGGCCCTGTTCGTGGACGGCCGGGGCGATATCGTGGAGGGGGATCGCCTGATCGCGGCCCTCGCCCCGCACCTCCTCAGCTGGAACGAGCTCTCCTCCCCCGAGGTCGTGTTCACCGTGCTCGCTAACCTCGGGGCCGAGCAGTACCTGACCGCACGGGGGTTCCGGGTGGAGCGGGTGGACGTGGGCGATCGCAACGTGGCGTGGGCGATGCGGGAGGGGGGGAGCGACCTCGGGGGGGAGCCCTCCGGCCACATCATCTACCGCCCGTGGGCCGTGACCGGGGACGGGATCCTCACCGCCCTCCTCGTGCTGCGGGTCCTCATCCGGGCGGGGACCGACCTTGCCTCCCTCGTGGCCCCGGTCCCCCTCTACCCTCAGCTGCGCCGGGACGTGCCGGTGGAGGACCGGGAGGCGGCGCTCGCCGACCCCCGGGTGCGGGCCGCGATCCGGGCCGCCCAGGCCAAGCTCGACGGGACCGGCCGCCTGATCGTGCGCCCCTCGGGGACCCAGCCCCTCATCCGGATCATGGCCGAGGGCTCCGAGGAAGCCGCCCTGCACGATGCCGTCGGCATTGTAGGAGGCGCCGTCGCCTCCTACGCCGTGAACACGCCGCCAACGGCCTCTCACGCCTCTCTCCTCACGCCCAAGGAGGCCTATGAGCCCTGATTCCATCCACATGGTCGTTGTTGGAGCTGGTTACGTTGGCCTTACCACCGGGGTGTGCCTTGCCTACCTTGGGCACCACGTGACGTGCGTGGACACGGATCCGGAGAAGATCGCCCTCCTCAAGCGTGGGAAGAGCCCGATCCACGAGCACGGGATGGAGGAGGTAATGTCCCTCGCTGCCCCACGGCTCGCCTTCGCTGAGCGCGCGCCCGAAGTAGTGGGCGATGCCGACCTCATCCTCATCGCTGTGGGCACCCCGTGTAAACCCTCCGGCCAGGCTGACAATCGTTATGTCGAGGAGGCAGCGCGCGAGATCGCCGCTGGCCTGCAGCCGGGTCGGAGCTATACCCTGGTGGTCAAGTCTACCGTGCCCATTGGGACCAACCGCCGGGTGGCCCACGTGGTGGAGCAGACCTTGGCTGACCGCGGGCTCGAAGGGAAGGTCAAGGTACGAGTGGCCTCTAATCCGGAGTTCCTCAGCGAAGGGACAGCCCTTCAGAACATGCTCTACCCCGACCGGATCGTGATCGGAGCTGATAATCCCGAGAGCGCCGATATCCTGCGCCAGCTGTATCGCCCCATCCTTGAGCAGACGTTTGATCCACCGCCTTCCCTCCCCCGGCCCACCGCCTACTCCCTCCCTCCCCTCGTGACCACCGATCCCATCAGCGCCGAGATGATCAAGTACGCCGCCAACGCTTTCCTCTCCATGAAGATCAGTTTCATCAACGAGATCGCCGGCCTGTGCGAGAAGGTGGGGGCCGATGTGACCGAGGTCGCCCGGGGCATCGGCCTCGACCCTCGCATCGGGCCTCGCTTCCTCCAGGCCGGACTTGGGTGGGGCGGAAGCTGTTTCCCCAAGGACACCAAGGCCCTCCACGCTATGGGCGAGGAACTGGGCGAACCGACGTTGCTTGTGGACGCCTCGATCGCCGTGAACCAGCGCCAGCGCCAGCGGGCTGTGGACCGGCTGCAGAACGCACTCAAGGGGGTACGGGGCCGGGTGATCGGGGTGCTGGGGCTGTCCTTCAAACCGGGAACGGATGACCTCCGCGAGTCGGCGTCACTCGATCTAATCTGTCTTCTCTGCTAGCGGGAGACCCACGTGTTTACTCACGACCCCGTTGTCACGGAGCACTTGCCAGATGAAGGGACCATCACTAAGATGTTGGCCGAAAGATGCGTCAAAAGAGGTTTCGCCTAAGGGGTAGTTATGGGCTGAGGAAGGGGGTGTATGTTCTATGAGTGACCCCGGCGGGGACTTTGTGGTAGGAGTATTGGGACTAGGGCATGTAGGGTTACCTACAGCTGTGTCTTTCGCTGAGCTAGGCTGGAAAGTGGTGGGCACGGACCATGACACTGAGAAGGTAGAGAGGATCTCCTTGGGCAAGAGTCCCTTCTATGAGCCAGGACTTGAAGCGATGCTCCAGCAACATCTGGAGAGCGGGCATTTTCGGGCTACACCTGACGTGGGGGAGGCTATCCGAGAGGCTCATATCCTTTTCATCTGTGTGGGCACACCCCTTAATCCAGATGGCTCAGCTGACCTTTCTCAAGTGGAGGCAGCGGTGCGGTCTATCGCCGACAACCTCAATGGCTACAAGCTGGTCGTAGAGAAAAGCACTGTACCTGTGTTGACGGCTAGCTGGATCAAGCGGACTTTAGAGCGCTTCCGTTGCCAAATTCATGGGTTTGACGTTGCCTCCAACCCGGAGTTCTTGCGGGAGGGGGCAGCGTTACACGACTGCCTTCACCCTGACCGGGTGGTGGTAGGAGTCGAAGCGAACCGGGCTGAAGAATTGCTGCGGCGCCTCTATCAGCCTTTGGTAGATAGAGGCTTGCCTTCGGAACGGCTTATCATTACAGATCTGAACACAGCTGAATTGATTAAACATGCTGCCAATGCCTTTTTAGCTCTTAAAATCTCCTTTATTAATATGGTAGCCGACCTATGCGACGCTACTGGCGCCGATGTGGTAGATCTAGCTCGAGGTATCGGACTCGATCCTCGCATCGGCCCTCATTTCCTACAAGCTGGGATTGGCTTTGGGGGATACTGTCTTCCCAAAGACCTTCGTGCTTTCATCCACGTGGCCCAGGAACGCAACGTGGATTTCTCACTTCTGGATGTGGTTGAGCGGATCAACCGAAGCCGGGTAGAACTCTTTATCCAGAAGGTGAAGAAGGCTTTATGGGTTCTGAAGGACAAGCGGCTGGCTATCTGGGGACTATCTTTCAAGCCCCAAACCGATGACATTAGGGAGGCCCCTAGTCTCCACATTGTACGTGGCTTGTTAGACGAGGGGGCTAGGCTCAGACTCTTCGACCCGGAGGCCATTGAGGCATTTCGGCAGCAAGTCCCGCCCGGTGAGCAAGTTTATTATGCTAATGACCTCTACGAGGCTGTTCATGGGACTGATGCCTTGCTATTATTAACAGAGTGGGAGGAATTTTTGAGTGCAGATTTTGCGCAAATAAAGCAGCTAATGGAACTACCTATCATAATAGATGGAAGGAATGTTCTTGATTCACAAAGGCTCAAGTCGCTCGGATTTGAGTATCATGGGATGGGGCGGGGGGTATAAATTATAAATGAGGATGTTAATCACCGGAGCAGCTGGTTTCCTGGGCTCGCATCTCTGTGACCGATTTATTCAAGAAGGGCATGAGGTAATAGGGCTGGACAGCTTCGTTACCGGGGCGCCGGATAACATCGCTCACCTCTTCGGCCATCCTCAGTTCCAGTTCATCAAATATGACGTGACCAGCTTTCTCTATATCCAGGACCCTGTTGATCTTGTCCTCCATTTCGCCAGCCTTGCCAGTCCTAAGGCCTATCTAAGTAACCCTATCCATACTATGAAGGTGGACTCCATCGGAACCTTGAACACCCTAGGGCTGGCCAAGGCCAAGGGGGCTAGGTATGTCTTGGCCTCTACATCTGAAGTTTATGGGGATCCAGAGGTACATCCCCAAACAGAGGATTATTGGGGGCATGTAAACCCCGTAGGACCAAGGAGCGTTTACGACGAATCCAAGCGATTCGCTGAAGCATTGGCCATGGCTTATCACCGGGCTCATGACTTAGATGTGCGGATTGCCAGGATTTTTAACACCTATGGGCCCCGGATGCGTGCTGACGATGGTCGGGTTGTACCCAGCTTTATCGTTCAAGCCTTGCAGGGTGAGCCATTGACGGTCTATGGCGACGGCGCTCAAACCCGCTCCCTTTGCTATGTGGAGGATCTGGTGGAGGGGGTCTATCGCCTGGCAACTTATGAGAGCCTTGCTGGGACCATTATGAACTTAGGAAACCATGACGAAGTAACAATTCTGGAATTAGCCAATCTAATCAAAGAGCTTATCGGGAGCATTTCGCCCATTGTTTTCCAGCCTTTACCCAAAGACGATCCGCGGCGTCGCAGACCTGATATTTCCCTCGCGAAGGAACTTCTAAATTGGGAACCCAAGATCCCGGTGCAAGAAGGACTCAATCACACCATTGCCTACTTCCAGGAGGTTATCCAAAACGAGCCTTAGAGCCCAAATCCTGCGTGGGGGAGCTTACCTAAGCTTGCGCCAAGGGCTAGGGATGCTGATTAGCTTTGGAGGAGTGTTATTACTTACCCGCGCTATCGGACCGGGAGCATACGGGCTGTATGCGGCAGTCCTTGGGGTGTATACGTACCTCCTCAATTTTGGCCAGTTGGGCATAGGGGTTTATTTGATCCGCCGTGAAGGAGATGTCACGTCAGAGGATTATCATCAAGCCTTTAGCTTGCTGTTGCTTTTAGGGATAAGCATTGAAGTTTTAGGTATTTTAGTTTTACCTTTAATTGCTGATTGGATGCATCTTGAAGGTTTTATCCCCGTGGCTGTTGCCATATTCGTCGGTTTGCCGCTTAATCTTTTAACCCTCCCTCCATTAGCCAAGCTCGAGCGGGCCCTCAACTATGGCCAGGTGGCATTAGTGGAGCTAGGAGGACAGATTGCCTATTACTTGGTAGCTCTGCCCCTGGCCTTCAGTGGTTTTGGGGTATGGGCACCAGTTGTAGGCTGGTGGTGTCAGCAGCTACTGATGGTGGGACTTTTGTATAAGATCACCGGTTACAGACCACATTGGCACTGGGAGCCAGCTCGACTTCGGAGCATGACGAGTTACGGGCTTGGGTTTTCAGCTTCCATATGGGTATGGCAGCTTCGTTCATTGGTAAACCCTCTCATTGTAGGACGCTATGCTGGTGCGGAAGCCGTGGGGTTTATCGCCTTAGCTATACGCTTAGTCGAGCACCTCAGCTTTGTCAAAGGAGCTGGTTGGCGTCTTTCCATTGCGGCTTTGGCTAAGCTACAAGAGGACCGGGCTCGGCTGACCGAGGCCCTCACTGAAGGAATGCGCCTCCAGATTCTTGGTGTTGGCCCACTCCTTTTGGGTTTCGCTTTGGTCGGGCCGTGGCTTATGCCGATCTTGTTTGGCGCACAATGGGCGCCTGTGATGGAAATCTTTCCTTTTATCGCTTTGGGTTACCTCGTAAATGCACTATATGGTTTGCATTCCTCAGCGCTTTATGTGCTAAAACGCAACTGGAATGTTACCATATTCCACTTGGTTCATGTTGCTCTTTTTATTGGGGGAGCTTGGTTATTGGTTGCACGCTTGGGAATCATAGGATATGGCTGGGCAGAGATCGTGGCTTTGATGAGTTATGGAGTAATTCACTTTCAACTCATGAAATATGTGGGGAATCCAGAGTATCGGGTGGCCGGAATCTGGGCTTTTGCCTTTGCTCTAGCTTTGTTTTGGCAGAGATTTGGTGTGCTTGCCTTTCTCCCTCTTCTGGGTGTGCTAGCCTGGCCGGAGAGCTGGCGGGTGCTTATGATCTGCTGGGGAAGCTTACGAAGGAGTATAAACCATGGATAAGCCGTTTGTAAGCATTATTATTAATAATTACAACTACGAACGATTCTTGCGAGATGCAATCACCAGTGCTTTGAACCAGACTTATTCACATACCGACGTGATCGTAGTGGATGATGGTTCTACCGATAATTCCCGACAGATCATCGCAGAATACGCTGACGCAGGTTGTGTCGTCCCAGTGCTCAAGGAAAACGGTGGGCAAGCCTCGGCTTTCAATGCAGGTTTTGCTGTCTCGAGGGGGGATGTTGTCGTGTTTTTGGACGCAGATGATCTGCTCTTGCCGAAGGCTATTGAGGAGGCAGTAAAGGTGTGGGAACCTAAAGTATCTAAGGTCCAGTGGCGCCTTCAACTAGTAAACGAAAGGCTCCAGTCACTGCCGGCTACTTGGCCGGCAAGAGAGGTATGCATGCCGTCCGGCAATTTGCGAGAGACTTTGTTGCGTTGGCGTCATTATATTTCGCCGCCGACAAGCGGCAATGCATTCTCGCGCTGGTTACTAGAACGCATCCTGCCTATGCCTGAGGTGGAGTGGCGCATCGCAGCCGATTCCTATCTGCTTTCTCTTGCTGCACTTTATGGAGAGGTGCGTTCAGTGGACAAGGTGCTGGGGTACTACCGGATTCATGGTAGCAATCTTTGGTACGATGAGGGACAAAACATAAACAAGCTAATCCAGCAGGTAAGGACTGACATTTCGAAAAAGCATCTTCTGGAGCATGTAGCCCATGATCTAGGTTTAGAGTTCAAGGGAAGGCTCATCCCAGATGGAGCTAAAGTGGAGCTGGCCCTAGCTGTACTGGCACCTAAGGAATTAAAGGCCTTAGGACAGACATCCAGCCGGTTGAAGATCGCTTTCAAAGGCATATGTTCCTCGCTCGCTTACCCCTATATTCCAAATTTATGGGCTAAGACTAGGCTTATTGCTTGGTTCCTCTTTGTAGGAATTTTACCTCTTCCTATAGCGCGCTTACTTGCTACATTAGGTATATTTCCTGCCTCTCGCCCTATCTGGTTAGCACGGCTTTTGGGGATTGCTCATAAGCTTTCACCCGAAGGAGCCTCGGAGGTGCGCCCCTAGAACGGAACCACCCGAAGTGCTAAGAATTGGAGGAAGCACACAAAGGGGTGCAGGATGAAGAGCAACGGAACCGGGTACAGTCCAACGTTCAAGTTCCAGGTGGTGTTGGAGGCCGTTAAGGCCGAAGGAAAAGGTGGGGAGGCCCAGATGGCCCGAGCCTGCGGGGTGCATCCGGTCACATTGGCCAACTGGAAGCGTCAGTTCCTGGAGCGCGGGGCCGAGGTGTTCGGGGGTAAGGAGGAGGTGAAGGCCTACGAGAAGAAGGTCGCTGAGCTGGAACGGATGGTAGGGCAGAACGAAGTTGAGATTGCCCTGTTGAAGAATTTTTTACGGGAGAGCTGACCTTGGAGAGGAAGTTGGAGCTGGTAAGGGAGCACAGGAAAGAATACGGACTGAACCGGTGTCTATGGGCCCTTTCGGTATCCAAGTCCACCTGGCACCGGCATAAGGAGCCCAAGGTCAGCCAGGAAGATGAGGAGCTCAAGGCCAAGGTACTCCAGGCGGTGGGAAAACACCCCGCCTACGGGTACCGCAGGATCAAGGTGGAGCTTGAGGTCCACCATGGGGTCGTGGTGAACCACAAAAGGCTACGCAGGGTGCTTTTAGAGTGGGACCTAGCCCTGAGGAGGAAGGTGGCACGGCCCCGGCCGAGAGGAGTGAGGGTGATCCTCAAGGAGGCAAAAGGAGAACTCAACCTGCTCCGAGATCGAGAGCCCAAGTCCCTTCAGGTCTTATGCACCGACTTTACCGAGATCAGGTACGCTGGTGGGACCAAGAAGGCGCATCTTATGGCGATGATCGATCCTGGGAGTGGATGGGTGCCCGGTTGGGCGGTGGGGGATGAGCGCCGACCGAGAGCTGGCCCTGAGGTGCTGGGAAGTTGCCAAGGAGAGCCTGTTAAAGGTGGGTCGGGATCCCCAGGGGCTGATCGTGCACCAAGATCAGGACACGGTGTACACGAGCTACGACTGGCTCAGGACGCTTCTGATCGAGGACGGGGTGGTGGTCTCCTACTGTGAGCGTGGAGCAAAGGACAACCCGTGGATGGAATCGTTCTGGGGGCACTTCAAGAGGGAGAACGCCTCCCTGCTTCTAGAGGCAGCCACTTTGGAGGAGCTCTGGTGGGTGATCGGGAGGCAGGTGGATTACTACAACTACGAGCGCAGGCACTCCAGCTTTGGCTACCGGTCGCCCATGGAGTACTTGACAGGTGAGGGCCTCATCGCTAATAATAAGATATTAGTCAAAAGAGAGGTCAAAAGTGGCTCCGTTTATGGGCTCCCTCAGGTTTCTCTTTGCCATTCCTACCTCCCTCCACGCGCGGTGGATCGCGGAGGTGGTGTTCGGGGCCTCATGGGTCGGGGAGAGTGGACCGGCGCTAGCGCTCCTGGCGTGGACGGTGGCTTTGGCCAGCGTGAACTGGCCGCTCGCTGATGCCCTCACCACCTAGGGGCTCCAGGTGCGACGGGCAGAAGTTCAGGCGGTGGCCGCGGTTTTGGGGGCTGGTGCGTATTGGTTCTTGGGCCGAGGCTGGGGTGCACTGGGCGCGGCGGGGGCGGCGCTGGCCGTCGAGACCGTGCTGGCGGTGGGCTTCCTCGTCCTCAACCCGGACGCAAGGACGCTCGTGCGCACAGGGCTCCTCTCCGTGGCCGTGAAGGCGTTGGTGTTGGTGGCGTTTGCCTGGGCCGTGACATGGGTGGTAGGATCCGGCTGGCTCGGGTTTGGGCTCACAGTGGCAGCGACAGGGGGAACTGTTCTCGTGATGGACCGGGAGATCAGGGGATACACAGTGCGAGGGATGAGGATGATCGTGCGCAGGGCGCGCGCCGCGGGGATAGGTCGGGGAGTATGATGACCCCGCAGGTGTCGGTCATCATGCCCGCGTTCAACACGGGGCGGTGGATCCGCCAGGCGATCCAGTCCGCCCTCGATCAGACCTTGACCGAGGTCGAGATCCTGGTTGTGGACGACGGTTCAACCGATGATACCGTCGCGGTTGTAGAAGGCATCCGGGACGAACGCGTTCGGCTTCTCCGCCAACCCGAGAACCGCGGACTCAGCGCTGCGAGGAACGTCGCATTGGACCATGCACAAGGGACGTGGGCCGCGATCCTCGATTCGGACGACTGGTTTGCCCGACGGGACCGACTTGCGACGCTCGTCGCTCTTGGGGCTGCGCACAATGCTGACCTCGTGGCCGACGATCTCTACCTGGTGGAGGATGGCAAGGACTGCGCTTGGGCGATGATGCTTGGCCGGAAGGCGCTCCACTTGCGGGAACCTACCTGGGTGGACCTTCCGCTGTTTGTGAAATACGACCTAGGCCCGATTAAACCTCTGGTGCGCGTGGCGTTCCTCCGCGAGCGTGGGATCCGTTACGATGAGACTTTGCCCATTACGCAGGACTGGCGGTTTCACATGGAGTGCCTTCTTAGCGGAGCCCGGTTGATCCTTTCTCCGGAGCCGGACTATGCCTACCGCATGCGCCCTGGATCCCTTTCCCGAAGCGTGTTGGCTGTTCTGGACGAGGTGGAGACGAACCTCCGCCGGTACCTTGGCGACGAACGGGTGGCGGCACACCCAGAGGTGGTGGCCCTTCTTCAGGAGAAGCTTGCCGAGGTCCGCAGCAATCGGCGGTATTACCGCGTCATGGCCCCGCTCAAGGAACGAAACCTGGCCCGGGCTCTTGCCGCGGCGATTCGCACCCCGGACTTCCCATGGCTCTTTGCTTTGCGGGTTGCGAATATCGTGGACTATCGGGTGCGGCGTCGGCTGGTGAAGTTGAGCTTGCCGGGGTGAGGATGTCGCCAAGTAACCAGAGTCCGCGAATCACGGCGCTCACCCCCACGTTTAACCGTGCCCAGCTCTCTAGGGGCTCCCTATGCGATGGGCTGAACTTCAGGCGCTGGCCATGGTGGTAGGGGTTTGTGCGTATTGGTTCTTGAGCGAAGCCTGGGGCGTGGTGGGGGAAACGATGACCCCGCAAGTGTCGGTCGAAGGTGACACATAATGGAAAAGATCGCATTGTTTCTTCCCTCACTTCACGGCGGTGGAGCTGAACGGGTGATGGTGAACCTGGCCCGGGGCTTTGTGGATAAGGGCTTGCAGGTGGATTTGTTGCTTGCAAAGGCAGAGGGGCCTTATCTATCGGAAGTGCCGCCAACGGTGCGGCTGATAGACTTGGGTAGCAAGAGAGTTTTATACAGCCTTCCGGGGCTTGTACGGTATCTACGAGGGGAACGCCCGAGGGCATTGCTTTCGGCCATGGACCATGCCAACGTGGTGGCACTTTGGGCTAAGAAGCTTGCTAGGATACCTACACGGGTGGTTGTTAGCGTGCATAGCACCCCAAGCGTTGCTACTAAAAGAGCTAAAACTATGCGGGGGCGGATGGTGCCTGTGCTCATCCAAAGATTTTATCCCTGGGCAGACGTGATAGTAGCCGTTTCCGAAGGGGTCGCTAAAGACCTGGTGGAGCTTACTGGGTTGCCAGAAGAAAAAATCCATGTGATCTATAATCCTGTGATAACGCCTGAGCTCTTCGCCAAGGCCGAGGAGCCACTGGACCATCCTTGGTTTTGCCCTAGGGAGCCACCAGTAGTCTTAGGTGTGGGAAGGCTGACCGAAGCGAAGAACTTTTCCACTCTTATTATGGCCTTTGCCTTGGTGCGGCAGAAGCGTCCGGCAAGGCTCATGATTCTTGGAGAGGGAGAGGAGCGGCCAAAACTTGAGGCCTTGGTGCGGGAGCTGGACTTGCAGGACGACGTATCCCTGCCGGGGTTTGCCAACAATCCCTATAAATACATAAAGCGGGCGGCGTTGTTCATACTTTCATCAAGATGGGAGGGACTTCCTACGGTGCTGATCGAGGCTTTGGCATTAGGTACGCCAGTGGTTTCCACTGACTGCCCAAGCGGTCCTACAGAAATTTTGGAAAATGGTAAATGGGGAAAACTAGTGCCAGTAGAAGATATACAAGCCTTAGCGAGAGCCATGAGTGAAGCATTGGCTAAGCCAGAACGACCAACCCCAAAAGCCTGGGAACGGTTTGCCTTAGAGACCGCCTTCCGCCAATACGAGGGGGTTTTGTCAGTATGAAAGTGTTCCGATTTATCCTTATGCTTATAGGTGCCATAGTAGCTGGTCTGGCCGCGACGGCATTTACTGCTTCACTAAATAGTCTGATCTTATTTCTATCTTTGATGATGCTTTTCTTTTCTAGTTTGACTCTTTGGTTGCGATATCGTGTATATGGTGGCAATGATCCTTTTCTTCTCTTTGTTGCATTCTTCATCCTCTACAATGGCCTCTTTTTGCTTCAAGTAGTTTGGAGTATGTACAGAGGAATACCTGTTTCGTCGTCATTTCCTGTTAGCTTCGATCCTGATACCTATCTCAAAGCTGCTTTGGCTAGCTGTTTAGCTTCGATTTCACTCTTTGCTGCGACAGTGCTTGCGATGCTAATCCCTGTTCACACAAAGAAGCAATCTACGGCTGAAACGTGGCCTATGCCTACACTTCGGGCAGGCATAGTCGCCTTTTTCATTGGTTTAGTGCTACTCTTCTTGGACTTTCAGCGGATTGGTGGTTTCTTTTATGCCTTGTCCTTGCCGCGTGGGGTCCGATTGAACTTATTATCAGAGGTTAGGGGCAGCCTCCCGTATGCACCGTTTATATTCGCTGGGTTAGCATTAGTATGGTTGGATTATGCCCAGCACAGGACAGGCAAATTCTGGGCTTTCGGGCTTTTAGGCTTCTTGATCTTACTCATGCTGGTCCAAGGTGATAGGCGCTTCTTGACCTACGCTATTTTAATAGCGTTTGCGGCTTATACTGGTATTCGATATCCTAGGTTCAGAATAAGTCCTAGGTTGATTATGGGGTTGGTTATCCTATTTATAGCCTACAGTTTCTTTGGCCAAATCCGTTGGTTGCTGCAACCTGTGCTATTTGGTCAGATTAGTCTACAGGAAGCCATAGAATGGGTAGAGCAGAACGCCTCTGCAACATGGTTTGCCCCAAGTGTAGGCGAATTTGCTGGACCGTACTTTACCCTCCTTTACAGCATTGAGTACTCATACCCACCTGAGGCTCCTTTAAAAGGGATGAGTTATCTACAGGCAATCCCCAATCTGCTGCCTCGCAGCTTGTATCCGGGTAATAAGCCCGCGGTTATTTGTGACGCATTTGCTGATTTTATCTATCAAAAGTATATGCCAGGACGGGAGTCAATTATAGGCTGGGGGTATAGCCCAGTAGCCGAGGCTTATAACAACTTTGGGTTGTGGGGAATATTTATCCCGTTTTTTTTACTTGGTCTCTTGTGGGAATGGGTGGCGCGCCTTAGATACAGAAGTCGGACCGGTATTATCGTCTATGTCTTACTAATGCCCCAGGTGCTCAATCTTAACCGAATAGCAATAGCATGGAGCTTTCAAGAATGCGTTTACTTCATAGGAGCCGGTTTATTGGTATTAACAATTAGAGCGATACTCCCCAGAGGAAAAGCTCGTGGTCTAGGCAAGGCATGAAAAATTCAATGAGACCCTCACTATTCGCGGTTGGCATCGGTGTTACTGCTCAGGAGAGCAGAAACCTAGCTGGCGAGGTGAGCATATTATGATGGTGGTGAATTGGCATAAGCCAGTTGCCTACTTATCATCTGTCATTATGCATTCCAGGCGTCGGATACTAATAAAGGTTCTCTCAAGCCAGTTCATGCTCGCTGCTTGTATACTGATATGAAGCAACACTTTATTGTGTTCATTTCTACTGGTCTTGGTTACGGGGGCGCGGAGACACAACTGTTGCACCTGGCTACTCGGCTCAAGGCCCGCGGCTGGGATGTACGGGTGGTCTCCCTTACGCCGCCCAAGGCTTACGTCCCGGAGTTGGAAGCAGCGGGAGTGCCGGTGATTTCTCTTGGGATCAGGGGGAAAGTGCCTGATCCTCGACCTGTCTTTCGGCTAGCGAAGATGATTCGCACCTGGCGGCCCCAAGTTGTCCACAGCCATATGGTGCACGCCAACCTCGTGGCGCGGCTTGTCCGACTCTTGGCGCCGGTCCCGGTACTCATTTGCACAGCTCACAACATTGATGAGAGGGGTCGTCGAGGGTCAGGGCGCCTGCGCGAAATAGCGTATCGACTTACTGACCCCCTATGCGACCTCACTACTCAAGTGAGCCAAGCGGGGCTGGAGCGCTATGTGCGTATAGGGGCAGTACCCCAGCACAAAATCCGTTATCTCCCGAACGGCATAGACACAGAACGATTCCGCCCTGATCCTGAGTTTCGTGCGCGCCTGCGGCAGGAGTTGGAATTGGAGGCCGCCTTTGCTTGGCTGGCTGTGGGGCGGTTTGATGTCCAAAAGGACTACGCTAATATGCTCCAGGCGTTCTCTCGGGTGGCCCCAGAGCGGAGCGAGGGGCGCCTTGTGATAGCCGGCGATGGTCCCTTACGCCCATCTATGGAACAACTGGCCAGCGATCTAGGAGTAACCGATCGGGTGAAGTTTCTGGGTATTCGCCGGGATATACCGGCTCTGATGGACGCCGCCGACGCATACGTGATGTCCTCAGCCTGGGAGGGGATGCCCATGGTGCTTCTCGAAGCCGCGGCTACCGGCCTTCCCATCGTGGCCACTGATGTGGGCGGAAACTCCGAAGTGGTGATCGACGGCAAGACCGGCTTCCTCGTGCCACCGAAAGACCCTGAGGCCTTAGCTCAGGTGATGGTGCGGCTCATGGATCTTCCCCAGGAGGAGCGCCGTCGCGTGGGCGAAGCCGCCCGCCAACATATCGTGGCCAACTACAGTCTGGACCACGTTGTGGACCAGTGGGAGGCGCTGTATCGGGACTGCCTGGCGCAGAAAGGCGTTCGGATTGAGTAAGGGCATGGTTATCCAAGGAAGAGTGCTGTTTATAGCCACGGTCTACACCCACCTTGCGGCGTTCCACATCCCGTTCATGAAGCTCCTCCAGAGTTGGGGCTATGAGGTCCACGCCGCGGCGTCGCCGGCGGAGGGGCGCAGGGACGCGGTGGAGGCGGCTGGGGTGCAGTGTTGGGACGCCCCGTTTGCCCGGTCGGCCACGAGCCTCCAGAACTGGAAGGCCTACCGAGAACTTAGATCTCTGCTAAAGAAGAACCACTACGATCTCATCCATGTCCACACCCCCATGGCTGCCTGGCTTGGGCGACTGGCGGCCAGGCGCACCGGCCAAGGCCCGGTGCTCTACACCGCCCACGGGTTTCACTTCTATAAGGGCGCGCCCTGGCCCTATTGGGCGTTCTATTACCCGGCGGAGCGGATCGCCGCTCACTGGACAGATGGCCTTATCGTCATGAACTCCGAGGATTTGGAGCGGGCCAAGCGGATGGGCTTTGTCGAGGGCAAGAACCTTTTCTACGTCCACGGCGTAGGGGTGGATTTAGACATGTTTTCTAGCTCCCCCATTGACGGAGATTCCATCCGAAAAGAAGTTGGCTTGGATGACAAAGATGTGGTGGTTACCTGTGTAGCGGAATTTATCTCTCGAAAGAACCATGCCCTCCTTTTGGATGCCTGGAAACTCGTGGCTCAGCAAGAGGATAAAGCACATCTTTTGCTGGTTGGAGAAGGCTGTCTTCGTAACGCCATGGAATCTCGGGTACATCAAGAGAGAATCCCTAGAGTTCACTTCTTGGGGTTACGGCGGGATGTCCCCGACATCCTGTCTGCTACTGATATCCTCACGTTGACCTCAAAGCATGAGGGTTTAGCTCGATGCATTATGGAGGCCATGGCGGCGGGGAGGCCGGTGGTGGCCACGGACGTGCGGGGGAGCCGTGACCTGGTCGAGCACGGGGTCACCGGCCTCCTCGTAAAGCTCGGAGATGTTGAGGGCCTCGCCGAGGCGCTTCTTTGCCTCATTCGCGACCGCGGCCTGCGGGAGCGGCTAGGCCAGGCCGGCCGAGCCAAGATCCAAGCCTATTCCATAGATCGGGTGATCCAAGAAATGTCCGAAATCTATGCTCGATACCTTTCGAAGCGCGGGACTGGGCCATAGGCAAGTCGGTAAGGAGCGAGTGGCCATGGGCCGCCGCGGCCGGGAGTATGTGGAGAAATATCATGCGATCCCGGTGTTGGCGGATAAGCTGGAACAGGTGTTAAGGGAGATCGTGCGTGGTCCGTAGTCCGTGGCCTGTAGAGGCATGTGGGAAGTGGCTCGTGGCAGGTGGCGATGACATGGGTCAGACGGGCCGGGAGAAGACCCAGGCCGATTTCCTGGGCCATGTTCTAGGATGGGCGCGCTCCATGCCCGGTGCTGGGGGCGAGGCGGGCCGGCGGAACGGGCGGGAGGAGTGGAGGGGAACTGGTTATTGCGCCAACGAAGGTGGGATTTGAGGTGGCGCGGCAGCGATGTGCAGTTGAGGAAATGGAGCGAAGGTCACTTTCCCAGCCCCAGTACACGCTGGCGAGACCATCTGTGGGGGAGTGGGGCAAGGGGTTGACGCCGTGATGGCACAGGCGAATAGGGAGGTTTGGGGACGCATCGCGCGCCCGGTGACGCTCGGGTACATGGGGTTCCTCGCCTACATGAGCCTGGGGAGGGCCTATCCCCCTGCCCTCGCTGCCCTCGACCGGGCCCTGGCCACGTGGGGCTCAACGGTGTTCCATTTCGGAGGGTACGCGTTCCTCGCGATCCTCTTCGCCTGGACGCTATTTCGCAGAGGCCGGCACCGGCTTTGGCTCGCCATCGCGGCGGCATTCGCCTATGGCAGCCTGCTCGAGATCTTCCAGTTCCTCGTGCCGGAGAGGGTGCCGTCCGTGCTGGATTTGGGGGTCAACTTGGCGGGTGCGGTCGCCGGCGGGGTTTCCCTCTGGGGCGCGGCGTGCGTTAGGTCCTGGCGGCTGGAGTCTTAGGAGAAGGATGCGAACCCTCGTCTTGACTGCGGTAACAGGCGAGGATCGCTCTATGGGAGTACGCATGAGACGGCCTCCCTGCTCGACTTAGGAGCGTCGCGGGATCGTCAGGTAAGATTGTCTTGATGGCTGGTCGGAAGGATGCCAGGGGCGCGGGAAGCGCCGCGAAGGAGGCGCGGTTGTGAAGGAAGGCTGCGGTTGGTACCTCAGATTTGGGAAGCGGGGCTTCGATGTGTTGCTCTCGGCCTTAGGATTGATGGTCCTCTCGCCGGTAGCCTTGGTGGTGGCCCTGACCATCCGCCTCACCATAGGCTCCCCGGTGATCTTTCGCCAGGTGCGGCCTGGGCTTCATGGCAAGCCTTTCGTGATGTACAAGTTCCGTACGATGTTGGATCTGCGAGACGAGGAGGGGAATTTGCTCCCTGATGAGGCGCGCCTGACAAAGCTTGGGAAGTTCCTGCGACGCCTAAGCCTGGACGAAATCCCAGAGCTGTGGAACGTGCTCAAGGGTGATATGAGCGTGGTTGGTCCCCGTCCGCTTCTCATGGAGTACTTGCCCCTGTATACTCCAGAGCAAGCGCGGCGCCACGGGGTGAAGCCAGGCATGGCCGGGCCAGTTATCATGAGCGGTAGGAACATCCTCGACTGGGAAGAGAAGTTCAAACTTGACGTATGGTACGTGGACAACTTGAGTTTCTTGCTGGATTTGAAGATCCTTGCGCTGACGGCTTTGAGGGTTCTAAAGGGGGAGGGAGTCTCCCGACCAGGCCACGAGACGATGCCTAAGTTTCAAGGTACGGCCCAATGAAGCAATACGTTATTGGGGCCGGTGGGCACGCCAAGGTTGTCCTTAGTAGCTTTCTTGCTTCCAACGTGCCTGTGGAAGGTCTTTTCGATGACGATCCCCAGAAGCAAGGGCTTCAAATCCTTGGGGTCAAAGTTGTAGGAACTATTGCCGATGCCAAGGAAAGGGCCTCGGCACGCGGGGTATTGGCTATCGGTGACAATCGAACCCGGCGAGCCTTGGCACAAGAGCTTCAGGGGTGGGAATGGCTGACGGTCGTGCATCCCCGCGCCTATGTTCATCCTTCAGCAAATTTAGGGCCTGGGACAGTGGTATTCGCTGGTGCGGTCATCCAACCCGAGGCTCGCATTGGAGCCCATGCCATAATCAATACTGGGGCTACGGTTGACCATGATTGCTTGGTCGGGGATTTTGTCCATCTGGCCCCGGGAGTTCATCTGGCTGGCGATGTCACGGTTGATGAAGGTGCACTTATCGGCTTGGGTGCTGTGGTCCTACCTGGGATCAAGGTTGGGGTGTGGGCTATCGTGGGTGCCGGAGCGGTGGTGGTGGAGGACCTTCCACCTCGTGTGACGGCTGTAGGAGTGCCTGCCAAACCACTAAAGAGTGCGCGAGGGATGAAGCAGTCATGATTGAGCGTATCCCCATGTCGGCTCCGGACATCGCTGAAGAGGATGTCCAGGCGGTGGCTGAGGTAGTCCGATCTGGGCGACTCGCCTTAGGACCTAAAACGGAGGAATTTGAGCGCCGGATTGCCGGGTATGTGGGCGTGCGGTACGCCGTGGCCGTGAGCTCGGGCACCACAGCTCTCCACCTCATTGTGAAGGCCCTTGGGATCGGGCCGGGTGATGAGGTGCTTGTCCCTTCCTTCACCTTCGTCTCTAGCGCTAACGTAATACTCTACGAAGGGGCTAGCCCCATCTTCGTGGATATCGAGCCCGACACGTACAACCTGGACCCAGAGGACCTTGAGAGTAAGGTGACCCCGCACACGAAGGCAATCATGGTGGTGGATGTCTTCGGTCACCCGGCAGAGTGGGATGCAATTTCAAGCATCGCCAAGGAACATGGCCTTAAGGTGATTGACGACTCATGTGAAGCGCTTGGGGCGGAGTACAAAGGTCAAAAACTTGGACAGTTCGGGGATGCTGCCGCGTTCGCGTTCTATCCCAACAAGCAGATGACCACTGGCGAAGGTGGGGTCATCGTCACCAACAATGAGAACATTGCCCGGATGTGCCGCAGCATGCGCAACCAGGGCCGAGGGGAGATGGGCGAGTGGCTTGAGCACGAGCGGCTGGGCTATAACTACCGAATGACCGAGATGTCCGCGGCTCTTGGGGTATCACAGCTTCGTCGCCTCGAAACCTTGCTCGCCAAGAGGGAGCGTGTGGCCCGTATGTACACCGAGCGCCTCGCCGGTCTTCCCTGGGTGCGTCCACCGGCCGTGCGGCCCCATGTGCGGATGAGCTGGTTCGTGTACGTAGTGACGCTGGCCGAGGGGTTGCACCGGGACCCAGTGATGAAAGCGATGGCCAAGGAGGGCATCCCCACCCGGGGCTATTTCTCTCCAGTGCATCTGCAGCCGTACATCCAGGGTCTGCTGAGTACGCGGGGCGGGATGCTGCCCGTTACGGAATCTGTAGCGAAACGGACGATTGCCTTGCCGTTCCATGGGAACATGACGGAGGGGCAAGTAGAGACGGTGGTAGAGGTCCTGAAGCGGGCATGTGCCGCGTAGTTCCCTGTTCGGTGGATGGGGAGCCGCAGTCATGCATGAGAAGACGTTCCGTACTCGGGCAGTGGACTGTCGGGCGAACACGTGGAAGTTGGTTAGGAGGTAGGGTACGGCAGGGCGAGACAATCGGATAAAGCGGAACTTCGGGCTCCTCTCCCGGGCGTGGGCGAAGTTCCTCCTGGATCTCGTCCTCTGGTCGGGGGCGGTTCCGCTCGCCTATCTCCTGCGCCTGGAGACGATCCCCGCCCAGTACACCCCCAGTGTGCTCGCCTATGCGCTGATCGGGCTCCCGGTGCACGCGGTCCTGATCTGGGTGTTCGCGCTTCACCAGCAATCGTGGTCCTCGATCGGTGTCCAAGACCTCGTGCGCCTCCTGGTGGCCGTCGGCCTGGATACAGTGGTGCTGTTCTCTGTGGGGCTGGGCCTCACGGGCATGATCTTTGTCCCGCGCAGCGTGCCGGTCATCACAGGGGCGCTGGCCTTGCTTCTCCTCGGTGGCGCGCGTTTGTCGGCGCGCCTGGTACACGAGGCTTCGGGCCGGAAGGCAGCCCGCGGCACGCGACGGGTCCTTATTGCAGGAGCAGGCCAAGCTGGCACGATGCTCGCCCGGGAGATGCTCCGCCACCCAGAGGCGGGGCTTGTGCCGGTCGGGTACCTCGATGACGCTCCGGCCAAGCAGCGCCTGCGGTTCGGTGGGGTGCGGGTCTGGGGGGGGTTGAGCGATCTACCCCGCGTGGCGCGGCGGTTGCGCGCTGACGAAGTGTTGATTGCAATTCCCTCGGCGCCGGGGGAAGTGGTGCGGCGGGTGGTGGAGGCGGCGCGGGAGGCGGGGATCCACTACCGCATCATGCCGGCGCTGCACGAGATCCTCTCGGGGCGGGTGTCCATCGGCGAGCTACGGGAGGTGGATTTGGAGGACCTTCTGCGGCGGGAGCCGGTCCGCTTGGATCTGCAGGAGATTTCCGCTTACCTGTCGGGCAAGGTGGTGTTGATCACGGGCGCTGGGGGCTCGATCGGCAGCGAACTTGTTCGTCAGGTGCTGCGGTTCGGGCCGCGGGAGATCGTCCTCGTCGGCCATGGGGAAAACAGCCTGTTCTCTCTGTGTTTGGAGCTCGGTGCACTGAGGCCACGGCCCCCCTACCGCGTGGTGGTGGCGGACGTGCGGGAGCTAGTGGACATCGAACCGGTGTTCCAGCAGTATCGCCCTCAAGTCGTGTTCCATGCCGCGGCGCACAAGCACGTGCCGCTGATGGAAGAGAACCCCGCGGCGGCGGTTCTGAACAATGTGGTGGGCACGAAGAACGTCGTCGAGCTCGCTCTGCGCTATGGGGTGGAGCGGCTGGTGAATATCTCTACTGACAAGGCGGTCAACCCCACATCGGTGATGGGGGCTACGAAGCGCGTTGCTGAATACCTGGTGCAGCGGGGGGCTGAGCGGGCGGGGGCAGGACAGGTCTTCGTGTCTGTGAGGTTCGGGAACGTCCTCGGGAGCCGGGGGAGCGTGGTCCCCACGTTCCGCGCCCAGATCCGGCGGCGAGAGCCGGTTACGGTGACCCATCCGGACATGCGACGGTACTTCATGACCATCCCCGAGGCAGCACAGCTTGTGCTCCAGGCAGCGGGCTTGGGAGAGAACGGTCGCGTGTATGTCCTGGACATGGGGGAACCAGTGCGCATCGTGGACTTGGCGGAAGATCTGATCCGTTTGTCGGGATTGGAGCCCGGGAAGGATATCCCCATTGTGTTCACGGGCGTGCGGCCGGGGGAGAAGCTGTTCGAGGAGATCCTGACTGCGGAGGAGGGAACGGTCGCCTCACGCCACGAGAAGGTCTTCGTCGCTCGCGGCTCGCCTCCCCCTGAGGCAGAGTTCGGGGCGCGGCTGGCGGCTCTGCTTGCCGCAGCGGAGGCTGGGGACGGAGGCGCGATCCGTACGGCCCTTCAAGCCCTCGTCCCCACGTATCGGCCGACTGATGCGCTGGGACCTGACGGCCCAGGGAGTTCGTAGGGCAGGCTTTGGCACCGGGAGACCACCTGCGCCGGTGCGGGGGTGGCGCCCGGCTGCGGATGTAGTCCTTCTTATTGGGAGAAGCTCGCGAGATTAAACCATCTATCTATTCGTTTTGGCCGTCTACGTATCACCCCACCTCAATTGAGGAAGTCGCCCATCTTGACAGCCGATCCACAGCACTATAATCGTTCCCGTGAACGGGTTCCGGGATTGGCTTGAACAGGCAAGGGGAATCTCGCTCACGCTGAGCGCAGTATGGCCATGGGGGACTACGCTTGGGCGTGGTTCGCCGCGCACCAAGCGACCGCGGCGGCGAAGGCCTTCCACATGAGGTACGGGCAGATCGCATGGGGCCACTCGGTCCTGGAACTCCTCGCCGGGCTTCCCGACACTGTACGGCCGGGAGAGGAGCTCCTCGGGAGGGATCGTCCTCTTTGACCGCGAGGGGACGTTGGCTGGGCGGCGGGCGGGCGAACGGGAGGACGGCATGGAACTGAAGAAGGTGCGGATCGAGAAGCCGGATGATGTGAACCTGATCCTCGGGCAGGCCCACTTCATCAAGACGGTGGAGGACCTCCACGAGGCGCTGGTGACCGCTGTGCCGGGGGCGAAGTTCGGGCTCGCGTTCTGCGAATCGTCGGGCCCAGCCCTCGTGCGCTGGTCGGGGACGGATCCTGAACTCACCGAGCTCGCCACGCGGAACGCCTCCGCCCTCGCCTGTGGGCACGCGTTCGTCATTCTCCTCCGCGGGCTGTACCCGATCAACGTCCTCACTGCGGTGAAGCTCGTCCCCGAGGTGTGCGGGATCTTCTGCGCCACGGCGAACCCAGTGGAGGTGGTCGTCGCGGAGACGGAGCAGGGGCGGGGGATCCTCGGGGTGGTGGACGGGGTGAGGACGAAGGGCGTGGAGGGGGAGGCGGACCAGGAGGAACGGAGGTCGTTCTTGCGCCGGATCGGGTACAAGCTGTGACCCTCCGCGCGGTGCTCCTCGACCTGGGTGGGCCGGTCCTGGATGAGGAGGCGGAGTATGAGGGCTGGGAAGCGTCCAGCGTTCGCGCGCTCGCGGCGGAGGGGATCACCGTCCCCCCGGCGGAGTTCGCGCGGGAGCTCGGGGCCGCGATCGCCCGCTGTGACCCGGACGCCCACCTCTCCGCGGTGTGGAGCTTCGTGCGGCCGGATGTGGACCGGTTCCGCCGGATTCGCGACGCGTTTCGCGACCAGAGGCGGGCGTTCGTTGAGAACCTGCGCGGCGTCGCGGTCCGCCCCGAGGCGCGGGAGGCGATCCCCACCCTCGCGGCCCGCTACGCCCTCGCCATTGCCGCGAACCAGCCGGAAGCGGTGTTGTCCCGGCTCGCGGAGGCGGGGCTGCTCGGCCACTTCCGCTGGCGGCACGTGTCGGAGGGGATGGGGATCGGGAAACCGTCCCCGCTCTTCTTCCGGATGATCCTCGACGGCCTCGGCGTGCGGGCGGAGGAGGCGGTGATGGTGGGGGACCGGCTCGACTTCGATGTCTTCCCCGCGAGGCTCGTTGGGATGAGGGCGGTCCGCGTCCGCGTCGGGCTGTACGCGGGTCAGGAGCCGATCTCCCCCCTCCATGTCCCCGACTTCACCCTCGACACGCTGGCCGAGCTCCCCGCTGCCCTGGCCTCGCTGGGGTAGCCCCCTCTTCGGGGCGGGGTGCGCGGGGAGCCCTTTCGCCGGAGAATCGAGCTGTGGAACGGTACGACGTGGCTATCGTCGGAGGGGGGCCGGCCGGTGCGGTGGCCGCCCGGGCCGCGGCGCAAGCTGGAGCGCGGGTCCTCGTGGTCGAGCGGGCCCCCCGCCGCCCGCCGCGTTGTACCGGGCTCGTCGGGGCCCCGTTCCTCGACCTCGTGGCTGTGCCTCCTCGCCTCGTGCTCCGCGAGGTCCGGGCGGTGCGCGTCTGCGCTCCCGGCGGCGGGGTCCTCGGGTTCCGCGCTGCGGGGCCGAAGGGGTACGTGCTCGACCGTGGGGGGCTCGATCGGTGGCTCCTCGACCGGGCGGGCGAGGCGGGGGCCACCGTGCGGTGCCCGGCCGCGGCGGTGGGCGTGGCGGGGCAGGTCCTCCACACGACGATGGGCCCCGTGGAGTTCGGGGTGCTCGTCGCGGCGGATGGGGCGATGAGCTCGGTCCGGCGGTGGGCGGGCCTCTCCCCGTCCGCGGAGGTCGTGGTCGGGGTGCAGGCCATCGTCGCCGCGTCGCCTCCCGAGGGGGGGGACGAGGTCGAGGTCCACGTGGGGAACGAACTCGCTCCCGGTGGGTTCGCGTGGGTCGTCCCGGCGGAGGAGGGGACGGTGCGGGCCGGGCTCCTCACCGTGGCTGGGCGCGGGGCGTACTCCCTCCTCGACCGGTTCCTCGCCCGTCGGTTCCCCGGGGAGAGCGTCGTTCGTCGGGAGGGGGGGCTCATCCCGCTCGGCCCCGCACCGTGCACGGTAGGGCCGCGGGTCCTCCTCGTCGGCGATGCCGCCGGGCAGGTGAAGCCCCTCTCCGGGGGCGGGCTCCTGTTCGGGGCGATCGCGGCCCGGATCGCCGGGGAGGTCGCGGCGGAGCGTCCAGACCACCTCGGGGAGTACGAGGCCCACTGGCGGGCTCTACTCTGGGAGGAGATCGCGTTCGGGCTCCGCGGCCGGGTGGCGTTCGTCTCTCTTCGGGATGGGGAGCTCGACCGGATCGTCGCGGCGCTCGATCGCCCTGAGTTCCACCGCCTCGTCGCCGAGGAGGGGGACATGGATCATCCGTCCCGTCTCGTTCAGGCGGTGGTGGTTCGGCCGGGCCTGTGGCCGGCGGTGATCCCGCTCGTGCGGGCACTGGGGGGCTGGGCTCGGGTGCGGGAGCTCGCCCGCGGTTTGCCCTCCACCGCCGGGCCGGGATAGACTCCCGCGTGCCTAAGGGGAAGGCCAGCAAGGGACGCCGCGGCGGTCCCATGGTGCCGCCGGGCGGTTGGCTGTCCCGCCTGCGGTTCTGGGGGTTGGTGTTCTTCCTCCTCTCGATGCCCCTCTTCTTCTCGCCGCGGAACACGGAGTACGGGTACGCAAAGACGATCTACACCCTGGTCTTCATCTCGCTTCTCCTCATCCTGTGGGCGGTGGAGTCCTTCCCGCGGCGGGAAGCGAAGGTCGAGCTCTCGTGGCTCTTCCCGCTCCTCCCCGCGCTGCTCCTCGCTGCCCTCCTCTCCCTCTCCGGGGGGACGCCGGCCGGGGTGGTTCTCCAGTCGGCGACCATCATCCTCTACTTCGGGTTCATCTTCCTCCTCGTGGTGAACGCCCCCCTTGGGGATCGAGAGGTCGTCCTCCTCCCCGGGGCCCTCCTCCTGGCGGGGTTCGGGAACGCCCTGTTCGGCCTCCTCCAGCACGTCGGGGTGGTCCCCGGGGCGCCGGGCGACCCATTGATCGCCACGATGGGGAACCGCCAGTTCCTGGCCGGGTTCCTCTCCTACCTCGTCTTGCCGGCGGGGATCCTCCTCATCCGGCTGCGACGGGCGTGGGCGTGGGTCCCTGCGCTCGTCGGGATCGGGTTTATCCTCGCGGTGATGCTCCTCACCCGTCAGGTGGCGGTGCGGCTGGGCCTGGTAGCGGGGCTCCTGTTCGTCGCGTTCGGGATCGGGTTCTGGCCGAGCCGAGCCGGGACGTGGTACCGCTGGGTGGCGGCGATCGCCATCGGTACCGCTGCCCTGGGCGGGGTGCTCGGGGTTCAGGGCCTCGTCTACGCCGCAGCGGTGGGGGGAGGGGCGGCTGCGGTGTGGGGTCTGGGGAAGCTCCTCCGCCGGTTCCCCCGCTTGTGGATCCCCACCGTGGGCCTCCTGGTGGCGGCGATCGTCCTCCTCCTTCCCCCGACCACGCCACTCGCGCCGGTGCGGGAGCTCTGGGAGCGCCAGTCGGGGGCGATCCGGGCGTGGGACCTCTGGGTCGGGTACGAGATGTGGCGCGACCGGCCGCTCTTCGGGATCGGCCTCGGGGGGTACAAGATCCAGTTCGTCCCGTACAAACAGGAGTTCCTCTCCTCCCCCCGTGGGGCGAACTACGCGTTTCCGTTCCCGCGCGCGGATCAGGCCCACAACGAGTACGTCCAGGTGGCTGCTGAGCTCGGCACGTGGGGGGCGATCGTGGTCCTCGCCGGGCTCGCCCTCGTGGGGTACTGGGGGCTGCGGCGGGTGGGGGCGCAGAATGATCCGGCGAAGCGGGTCGAGCTCCTCCTCCTCGGAGGGGGGCTGATCGCGGTGTTCGTCCACGCTGTCCCCACGTTCCCGTTCCACCTCCCCGCGTCGAGCCTGGCGTTCGTGACGATCCTCGGGCTCGCCTTCTCGCCGCGCTACGGGCCGGTGGGGGACCTCGCGGTGACGCTCCGGGGCTATCGGCTCAAGCTGACCGCCGTGGCCCTCTCCCTCCTCTCCGGCGTCGTGTCGGTGGTCGCGGTGCGGGACATGGTCGCCGATGCGTACCTCCTCGCCGGGCAGGTCTCGTTGGGGTACGGCGAGGTCGCGCTCGCCCGGGAACAGCTTACCCGCGCGGTGGAGCTCGACTTCTGTCCCCGGGTGAGCCTGTACTGGCTGGGGATGGCGCACGCCCAAGCGGGGGACCTCGCGCAGGCCCAGGCTGCGCTGCGGGCCTGTCTCAACCGGTACCGACCTGAGGTGGTCTACCTCCAGCTCGCGTCGGTGGACCTCGCGATGGGGGAAACGAAGGAGGCGCGGGCGCTCCTCGAGGAGCTTCTCGCCACGATCCCGCCCCGGGAGATGGAGCTCGAGGCCCGTTACCTCCTCGCGGTCGCCGACATGTCCGATGGGGACCTCCTTTCCGCCCAGCGCCGCCTGGAGGAGATCCTCGCCCGGGACCCGCACCACGAGCTCGCCCAGTTCCAGCTCGGGGAGGTGGCGCGGATGAGGTACCAATGGGATGAGGCACGCACCCATTACGAACGGACGCTTGAGATCATCGCTGCGAAGGAGAAGGCCCTCCAGGCCGCGTATGGGACCCAGGTCTCGCTCGCCAAGCTCGGGGAGCTGCGATCCCAGGCGGAGCGGCTCCGCGGGCTCCGGGCGCGGATCGAGGCGATGCTGCGCGAGATCCCGTAGGACTCAGGCGTGGTCGGGGCCGTAGCGGCGGTAGAGGATCAGGGCAGCGGGCCCTGCCCCGAACCCGAGCTCGCGGAGGATCCCCTCGATCGCGCTCCCCCGCACCGGCTCTCCGTCCCACGTGCGCACGGTCAATCGTCGCACGGGGCCGGAGACGAGCGTGGTGAGGAGTTCGAGCGCGGGGCGGAGCTCATTGGGGGAAAGGCCGGCAAGGTTCGTGAGCCTCTCCCCCTCGACCGCGAGCACGGGATGGCCATCGCGCAGGACGAGGTACGCGCCCGGTCCCGTGCGGAACCGCCGGCCCGGGTCCGCGGGGTCGGTGAGGGGGAACGGCGCCCCCGCCCCGTAGAGGAGGGCAGGGTCGGTGGACGGGAGGAGGGTCCACCCCGAGCCGGGGCCCTCCAGGCCGCGGAGGACGTCCTCGCGGGCGAACTGGGCTCCCGCCAGGCCGTCCACGAGGAGGCCCCGCGCGAGCTCTCCCCGCCACTCGCGGCGGGTGAGGAGCGGGTAGAGCTCCCCCCACGGCACGGCGCCCCCGTCCCAGGCCAGGATGCCGCGAGAGAGGATCCCGTACCGGGTGAGGAGGAGCTCGAGGAGCGCCTCGCGCTCGTCCTCGCTGAGCTCCCCCCCATCGGGCGGGAGGAGGGACCACCGCCCACTCCCCCCGTGCCAGATCCGGGCCTTCCCGGGCCTAAGCGGCGGCGGACCGGCCTGGAGGGGGGCCAGTCCGTCGTTCGTGACGATCCCCGCCCGGGCGAGGTTCCACAGTGCCACCGCGCACTGGGTGGCGGGGAGCCCGACGTCGCCGGCGAGCTCGACGAGGAACCGCGGGCCCCGCTCCCTCAGCCGGTCCACGAGCGTCGCTTCCGCCGGGGTGAGTTCCTCTCCCCGCACCGGGTACGCCTTGGCGAGCCACGGGGCGGTCGCGCGGTGAACGAACGCGACCGCGAGGTCCCGTCCTCCCCCCGGCCGGCCCCGCCACACGAACTCCCCGCTCCGCAGGAGGTCCTCGACCCACGCCGGCTGGTACCCGGCCACCCGGCTCGGGAGGACTTCCCCGTCCCACAGCGCCCACGGGAGGGCGATCCCCTGGAGCTGGGTCAGGACCTGGGCGAGCCCCTCCGCCTGGCGCACGCGGCCCTCCGGCGTGCGGTGCTGGTAGCGGAGGAGGAACGCCTGGAAGGCAGCCGGGGGCTGGGGGTGGACCACGGCCCGCCGCGCGGCGAGGGAAAGCCGATGCAGCCGTTCGAGCGTCTCCTTTCGCGTCCACACCCTCTCTCCCCGCCAGATCCCAGTTACGAACGGTGGGGCGGCGAGCGCGGACTCGATCACGCCCTCGGGGAACGGGTACCTCTCCCGGAGGGCGGAGCGGGAAGCGAGGGCGCGGCTCGCCACGTGGCGCTGGACGATCCCGACCTGGGCCTTCTCATCCCCAGCGAGGGCGGCCCGGTAGAGGGGGAGGTCCTCTCCCGTCACGAGCCGCACGGCGGACTTCGACCCGGGGAAGTCCACCCCCGCGATGGAGCCGGCGGCGAGGAGCCCGGGCACGGCGCCCCGGGCGGCAGGGGATGCCACGGAGGTGAGCTCGTCCTCCCCCACGTCCCCCAGCCGGCGGAGGAGCGCGAGGAGCTCGGCCCCGGTCCGCGCCCACTGGCCCTCGCCCGTCCCGCGGAGCTCGCCGTCCACGCGGTCCACGGTGCGCGGATCCACGACGCTCGCGAGGTCGTGGCCGAGGAGGGGGAAGAGATCGCAGGCCGCGATGCCCGTCGGGACCGGGCCCGGTTTGGGCTCGTCCCACTGGTAGAGGTACGTTGCCTGGAACTCCCAGAGGAGGCTCGCCGCGAACGGCGAGGGGGCCACCCCGCGGTGGACGGCGACCTCGACTTCGCCCCGCTCTAGCCTCCCGAGCCAGTCCCGGACGCCGTCCACCGGCAGGATGTCCTGGAGGATCTCGCGGTAGGTCTCCGTGACGAGGGGGAACCCGGGCTGGGCCCGGGCCGCTTCGAGGAGGTCGCGCGCCGCGAGCCGCCTTAGCCAGAACGAGCTCCGCCTCCCCGGCCGATCGCGGGGGAGGAGGAGGGCCCGGCCCGCGTTCTCCCGGAACCGGAGGCCGAACAGGGGCGAGCGGGCGAGCTCGGCGAGGAGGAGGCGTTCCACCTCGTCCCTGCGGAGCCCCCGGATGATCTCGACCGCCCGCTCGAACGGGACCTGGGTCAGCCGGAACAGGATCCCCGAGTCGCTGTGGAGGGAGGCCGGCTCGAGCCCCACCTCGTCCCGGAACCGGGCGAGGAGGGCGAGGCGCAACGCGAGGTGGAACTGCTTCCCGTACGGGGTGAGGACGGCGAGGCGCATTCCTCCCCCCTCGTCGGGGAACCCCTCGACGACGAGGCGGCGATCGGTGGGGACGATCCCCCGCTCTCGCTGGTCGGCGATGTAGCGCGCGGTGTTCTCGGCCGCGGCGGGATCGAGGGCGCAGGTCTCCCCTAGCCACGGGACGAGGTCCGGGTCGCCGAGCCGCGCCTCGATCTCCCGGGAGAGGCTCCCCACCGCCTGGCCGAGGTGGAGGTCCCGGCCGTAGGCCTCGCCGCGCCAGAACGGGATCTTGGCCGGCCCGTCCCCCGCCGTGACCACGACCCGGTCGGGGGTGATGTCGAGGATCCGCCACCGGTTCAGGCCAAGGACGACCACCTCCCCCACCCGCGCCTCGTACACGAATTCCTCGTCGAGCTCCCCGATCCGGTCCCCTCCTGGGGTGTACACCCCGTATTGGCCGGTGTCGGGGATCGCCCCCCCCGAGGTCACGGCGAGGCGCTGGCTGCCGGGGAGGGGGAGGAGGACATCGTTGGCCCGGTCCCAGGCGATCCGCGGCCGCACCGACCACAGCCCGGGCTCGGCGAGCATCGCCAATACCGAATTGAACGCGTCCCGGGGCAAATCGGAGAATGGGCCCGCGCGGCGGATGATCCGGAACAGGTCGTCCGTTGGGATCCCCCCTCCGGCGACGATGGCCACCACCTGCTGGGCGAGGATGTCCAGGGGCCCCCGGGGGATGTGGAGGGGGGCGAGGTCGCCCGCGCGCATGGCCCGGGCGAGGGCCGCCATCTCCAGGAGGTCGGCCCGCGTCTTGGGGAGGAGCCTCCCCCGCGACGGGGCGCGGTAGAGGTGGCCGGCCCGGCCCACCCGCTGCAGCCCTCGCGCCACGCTGTGCGGCGATTCCACCTGCACGACTTGGTCCACCACCCCCATGTCAATCCCCAGCTCGAGGCTCGCCGTGGCCACGATGGCCGGGATCTCCCCTGCCTTCAGCTTCTCCTCGATCTCCCGCCGCCGCTCTTTGGCCACCGAGCCGTGGTGCACCTGGACGAGCTCGTACCCCGCCAGTTCGTTCACCTCGGCCGCGATCCGCTCCGCGGTGCGGCGGTTGTTGACGAACACGATCGTCGCCCGATGGGAGAGGATGAGCTCGTGCAGCCGGGCATAGATCGAGGGCCAGATCGAGCCCGCGGGGAGGGCCGTCAGGTCCGGGACCGGCGCCAGGACCAGGAGGTCAAGGCCCTTCCGCAGGCCGGCGTCCACGATCTGGACCGGCCTCTCCCGGCCGTCGTCCCCGAACCCGCCCAGGAACCGCGCCACCGTCGCAAGCGGCCGGATCGTCGCCGACAGCCCGATCCGCTGGAACGACCGCCCGCCGGTCCCCGGTTCTCCCTCTCCATCGGAAGAGCTGCGGACGAGGGCCTCCAGCCGTTCGAGGAGGAGGGCGAGGAACGTCCCCCGCTTCGTCTCCGCCACGGCGTGGATCTCATCCACGATCACGGTCCTCACCCCGGCAAGTGTCTCCCGGGCCCGGGGCGAGGTGAGCATGAGGTGGAGCGACTCCGGGGTCGTGATGAGGATGTGGGGCGGCCTCCGGACGAGGCGCTGTCGCTCCGACGGCGGGGTGTCCCCGGTGCGGACCCCGACCCGGACCTCGGGGAGCGCGATCCCGCGCGCCCGGGCGAGGGCCTGGATCCCCGCGAGGGGCCCCTGGAGGTTCCGCTCGATATCGTAGCCGAGGGCCTTCAGGGGCGAGAGGTACAGGGTGTGGACCCCGGGAAGCGCGGGCGGCTGGGTGAGGAGGCGGTCGAGCGTCCACAGGAACGCGGCGAGGGTCTTCCCCGACCCGGTCGGGGCAAGGAGGAGGGTGTGGGACCCAGCAGCGATGGGCGGCCAGCCGAGCTCCTGGGCGGGGGTCGGCGCCCCGAGCTCGGTCCGGAACCAGTCCCCGATGAGCGGGCTGAACCTCTGCAGCGGATCGGGGGGAGGAGCATTCGTCCGTTCGGTCGCGGTCACAGCCCGATTCTAAGCCGTCCGCCTCCGAGGGGTGGCGCCGCCCACGGGCCTCCCCTACACTTCGGGGCGCTCAAGGAGGATGGATGCGCACGCTATCCCAAGTGCTCGACGCGACCGCCCACCGGTTCCCCACTCGGCCGGCCCTGTTCTACGAGGGGAAAACGATCTCCTACCGTGACCTCGTCCGGGAGGTGGATCGCCTCGCCGCCGGGTTGGTGGCGTTGGGGATTGAGCCCGGCGACAAGGTCGGGATCTGGATGTCGAACATCCCGGAGTGGATCGCGGCCTACTTCGCGATCGCCAAGGCGGGGGCCGTGGTTGTGCCCATGAACACCCGCTACAAGACCCACGAGGTGGAGTACATCCTCGGGAACGCGGAGGCGAAGGCGGTGTTCATGTCCCAGGGGTTCCTCGGGATCGACTACGCGGCGATGCTCGCCGAGGTCCGGCCGAACCTCCCCCTCCTGCGGGAGGCGATCACCGTGGGCGGAGAGGCCCCCGGGCTTCGACCGTACGCCGACGTCCTCGCCCGCGGCGGGGACCGCACCGCCCAGGCCGAGGTCGCGCGCCGCGGGGATGCGATTGACCCGAACGATTGCGTGTTCATCCTCTACACCTCGGGCACGACCGGCCACCCCAAGGGGGCGATGCTCTCCCACGTGAACATGGCCGAGAACGCCCGCCAGATCACGGAAGTGCTCCGCGCAACGGAGGAGGACATCTTCCTCCTCCCCGTCCCGTTCTTTCACTGCTTCGGGTGCGTGATGGGGATCCTGGGGGCGGTGACGTGGGGGGCGGGGATCGTCCCGATGCCCGTGTTCAAGGCCGATGCGGCCCTCGATCTTGTTCAGAAGCACCGGGTGAGCGTCCTGTACGGGGTGCCGACGATGTTCGTCCTCGAACTCGAGGAGCAGCGCAAGGCAGCCGCCGCCGGTCGGCCCTACGACGTAGGGAGCCTGCGTACGGGGATCATGGCCGGCGCCCCGTGCCCGGCGGAGGTGATGCGGGGGACGATGGACGACCTCGGCTGCAACGTGTGCATCTGCTACGGGCTCACCGAGGCCTCGCCCGTGATCACGATGACCCGGTTCGACGATCCGTTGGACAAGCGGGTGGAGACGGTGGGAAAGGCCCTCCCCGGGATCGAGGTGAAGGTCGTGGACGACGCGCGGCAGGAGGTCCCCCTCGGCGAGACGGGGGAGCTCGCCTGCCGGGGGTACAACGTGATGCTCGGCTACTGGAAGAACCCCGAGGCGACGCGCCAGGTGATTGACGACGAGGGGTGGCTCTACTCCGGTGACCTCGCGACCCTCGACGAGGAAGGGTACGTGCGGATCGTGGGCCGGAAGAAGGACATGTACATCGTAGGCGGGTTCAACGTCTACCCGGCGGAGGTGGAGGAGGTCCTGTTCACCCACCCTGGCGTCCAGAACGTGGCTGTGGTCGGGGTCCCGGACCCCGTGATGGGGGAGGTGGGGATGGCGTTCCTCATCCCTCGTGAGGGTCATACCCTCGATCCCCAGGAGGTTGTGGACTTCTGCGCCCGCCAGATTGCGGCGTTCAAGGTGCCGCGGTACGTGATCGTGGGGCAGGAGTTCCCGATGACCGCGTCGGGGAAGGTGCAGAAGTACAAGCTCGCCGAGCGGGGAAAGGAGCTCATCGCCTCCGGCGCGACGACGCGGCTGGAGCCCCGCAAGCCCGGGCGGTAGCCGATCGGCGGTCGGGCAGGTCCTGCGGCGCCGGGACGAGCCCCGGCGGACGAAGGGTTCCTCCGTTCCCCCTCCGGACCCGACTGGGGTGTATGCTTGGGGCGTGGAGTTCGCACGGTACCTGGTCCACCCCGAGCGGTGGGAGGAGCTCCCCCCGGAATGGGGCCTCCTCTTCGCCCGGTCGGCCCAGCTCGCGGTGGAAATCGGGTTCGGGAACGGGGAGTTCCTCTGTGAAGCCGCCCACGCGCATCCGGAGCTGAACTGGGTCGGGTTCGAGACGAGCCTCACCTGCGTCGTCAAGGCGGGGCGGAAGCTGGCGCGGGCGGGGGCGGAGCACGTCCGCCTGGCGCGGGTAGATGGCCGGTTCGGGCTGCGGGAGCTCTTCCCGGACGAGAGCGTGGAGCGGGTGGTCCTCCATTTCCCCTGCCCATGGCCGAAGCGGAGCCACGCCGAACGGCGGGTGATGGATGAGGGCTTCGCCCGGACCCTGGCCACCGTCCTCCGGCCCGCGGGGGAGTTTGAGCTGACCACGGACGTCCGGCACTATGCCGAGGACGCGGCGGGGGACCTCGCCGCGGTGGGGTTCAGCGTCGCGGGGCCCGAGGAAGTGGCCACCACCGGTCCGGGCACGCGCTACGAGGCCAAGTGGCGCCGGGCGGGCCGCGCGATCTGGCACCTCCGGGCGGAACGGGGACGGAAAGGGAGTACACTGCGCATCGCGGAGGGGATGATGCCCCATGTGCGGGTTCACCGGTCGGTTTCGGGGGACGCGCTCGCGCGCCTCGGTGGGCTGAAGGAGGCCTGGCCCGGCGGGGCGTTCGTGATCAAGGAGGTCTACCTCTCTCCCCGCGGCGCGGCCCTCCTCCGCGCGTTCGCTACCGACGAAGGGTTTGAGCAGCAGTACTTCCTCGCCCTCGTGCGTGAGGACGGGGCAACGCTCGTCAAGCTCGACGGGGCGGCGGTGCCGTTCCGCACCCCGGCCGTGAAGCGATCTGTGGCCGCGGTCGCCGCGGCGTTGGAGGGACGATGAGGCGGATCCTGTTCGTGGTGGCGGTGGTGGGCGTGGGAGCGCTCGCATGGGGAGGAGAAATCGGAACCCAGTTTGAGGTGGGGGACCGGGCGAGCGGGATCGGGTGGGTCCAGCTCTCGGGCGGTGGATCTCCGGTCCAGCTGTCGGGGCGCATCGAAGGGGACCTCCTCTGCGGCTGCCTCCGCCGGGCCCAGGTCGGGGCGTCCATGGTGGGGGGCAGATGGTCGGGCGGGGTCGAGGCGGTGGGGCTCGCGAGCGGCCGGGTGGATGCCTCCGCCACGGGCTCGTGGAAGGCCGTGACCCAGGCGGATCTGGGCCTCGTCTCCGCTCAGGTGGGGGGGAAGGCGACCACGGTGGATCTCCTCGGTGGTCGGTTCCTGACCGCCGCGGGGTGGGCGTTCGGCCGGCTCGATGCCGATCCGTGGTGGGTCGAGGTGAGCGGGAACGCGGCCTGGCCAGGAGGGAGCCCCCATGCCGAGCTCCGGCTCGGCCTCACGGGGCCGATGTGGGCCACCCTCTCCCTCTCCGATGCGGGGACGGGCCTCGAGTTGGGATCCGGCTCCCCGGAGTTGTCCATCCAGACCTACCTCTCCCTTCGCCCGGCGTTGCAGACGGTCACCATCGGGCTCGGGAGAGAGGGCGTGCGCCTCCAGCTCCGGCTCACGGTCCGCGGGGAGGGGTCGCCATCGGGGAGCCTCACCCTGACCGCGACCGAGGCTCCGTGGCTGGGGACGGTGGTGGCCTCCTTCTCCGGGCGCGCGCTGGAGAAGGTCAGCGTCGAGATCCGGTACACGCTCGGGACGGACCCCTGATCTAGCGCGGGCCCCACTGGGGGGGGACGTAGTCGGGGAGGGCGGCGGCACCGAGGAGGCCCGCATCGTCCCCGAGTGGGGTGAGCTCGAGCTCTGGCGATCCGCGGGCCATCGCCCCGACCGAAGCGAGGACCTGGGGGCCGAGGAACCCCCACGACCCGGTGAGGCCGCCCCCGAGGACGATGAGCTCTGGCTCGAGGATCTCCCACAGGATCGCGATCCCCTGCCCCAACGCCCGACACGCGTCGGCAACGAGGGCATGGGCACGGGGATCCCCGCGCTGGGCACGCTCCACCACCTCGCGGGCGGAGAGGGCTTCCCCCAGGGCCTCGGACCCGCGGCGGGCCAGGCTCGCCCCCCCCGCCAGGGCCTCCAGGCACCCCTTCTTCCCGCACCCGCACGGTGGGCCGTCGGGGCGGAGCACGATGTGCCCGATCTCCCCCGCCTGGCCGGTCGCTCCCCACACCACGCGGCCGCCGGACACGATCCCGCCCCCGATGCCGGTGGACCAGGTGAGGTACACGAAGTCGCGGCGACGGTGGCCGAACGCGAGCTCCCCGATCGCCGCGCAGGTGGCGTCGTTGGCGAGGTATACCGGGCAGGCGAAGGCGCGCTCAAGTTCCTTCGTCACTTCGACCCCGTTCCAGTGCGGGAGGTTGGGGCATCCGAGGATCCTCCCCTCCCGCATGTCCATCGGGGCGGGGGCCCCGACCCCGATCGTGGCGGGGCGGGCCCAGCCCGCGGCGGCGAGGACCTCTCGGATCGCCTCCCGCACCTCTTCGATCCCGCGCGTGGGGAACGCCCGCCGGGCGACGATTCGTTCCTCCTCCACCGCCGCCACCCGGGTCCGGGTGCCCCCGATGTCCACCCCGATCGCCCGCGCCATGGCTCCGATCATACCGGCCGCCCCTCCCACTGGGGAGAAGGATGGGGTATAAACGGGGCGAGGGTCCCGTGAAGAAGAGGCAGCGCAGGGTGCAGCGGATGTGGATTGTGGGGGTCTTCCTCCTCCCCGTGGCGTTGGGGGTCATCCCCGACGTACCCCATCCATTCCTCAACCTGTTCCTGTGGTGGGTCCCTCCGCCGCCGCGGGTCGAGGTCCCGGCGCCGCTCCCGGGCGTGGAGCGGGTGCTCGTGATCGCCCCCCACCCGGACGATGAGCTCCTGGCGTTGGGGGGGACGATCGCCCACCTCACGGAGGAGGGCCACCAGGTCCTGGTCGTGTTCGTCACGAACGGCGACGCGAACCGGGCCGCCAAGCAGGTGTTCACCTTGAACCCGCTGCGGCGGGCCGAGGACTACCGCGCCCTGGGGTACCGGCGGCAGAAGGAGGCGGCGGCCGCCCTGAGGGTCCTCGGCGTGCCCAAGAGCGCGGCGATCTTCCTCGGGTACCCGGACCAGGGACTGACGGCGCTCGGAACCGAGAACTGGGAGAGGGAGAACCCGTACCCAAGCCCCTACACCCAAGCCAATTACCCGTTCTACCGCAGCAGCTTCAGCCTGACCGCGATGTACTGTGGGGAGGACCTCGTGGCGGATCTGGCTACGATCCTGGACTTGTTCTCCCCGACCGTGATCTACCTTCCCCACCCCGAGGATGGCCACCCCGATCACCGGGCGGCGGCGCAGCTTACGCTGATCGCCCTGCTCCGCGGGGAGGTGAAGGACGATCCCGAGCTGCGGCTGTACCTCGTCCACGCCCCGAGCTGGCCTGCCCCGCGGCGGCTGGCCATGGATCTCGCGTTGACGGTCCCCACCGCCCTCGACCCGTGGGAGTGGAGGAGCCACGAGCTCACGGAGGAGCTGATCGGGCTCAAGCTCAGGGCGATTCAGGCCTATAGCTCGCAGCGCATCACGAGCGGGAGGTTCCTCGCCAGTTTTGTCCGCCCGAACGAGGTCTATGCGGTATCNACCGCATCNGCTCTCCCNGGCGGGCCCGTCCCCAGGTGATCCCTGCCCGCGTCCAGTTNCGGCTTGGGTTGTGAGGAGCGTTCCCNGGGCGTAGAATTTCAACGTCCCCATGCCGGAACGGATTGAGACCGCATTCATTGAAGACGAGATGGAGCAGTCGTACATTGACTACGCTGTCTCCGTCATCCGTGCCCGCGCCGTCCCCGACGTCCGCGACGGTCTGAAGCCGGTGCAACGCCGGATTCTCTATGGATTCAGGGAGCTCGGGCTCATGCCGGGCAAGCCCCCCCGCAAGGCGGCGCGCATCGTGGGGGAGGTGATGGGGAAGTTCCACCCCCATGGGGACATGGCTGTCTACGAGGCGATGGTCGGCCTCGCCCAGGACTTCTCCACCCGCTATCCGCTCGTGGACGGGCAGGGGAACTTCGGATCGGTGGACGGGGACGAGCCGGCGGCGATGCGGTACACGGAGGCGCGCCTCGCCCCGATCGCCCGGGAGTTCCTCGACGAGCTCGATGAGGAGACGGTGGACTTCCTCCCCAACTTCGATGGCTCGCTCGAGGAGCCGGAGGTCCTCCCCGCTCGGTTCCCGCACCTTTTGGCCAATGGGGCGTGGGGGATCTCGGTCGGGATGACGACCCAGATCCCGCCCCATAACCTGGGGGAGCTGATCGCGGCCACGCTGTACGTCCTCGACCATCCCGATGCCACGGTGGACGAGCTCCTCCCCCTCCTCCCGGGGCCGGACTTCCCGACGGGGGGGATCATCGTCGGTCGGGATGGGATCCGCGCTGCCTACGAGACTGGCGAGGGGAGGCTCACCCTCCGCGCGCGGGCGTTTGTGGAGGACGAGCGGATCGTGATCACGGAGATCCCGTACCAGGTGCGCAAATCGACTATCCTGGAGAGCATCGCAGCCAAGGTCAAGGATGGGGACATCGAGGGCATCGCGGACCTCCGCGATGAGTCGGACCGGGAGGGGCTGCGGGTCGTGATCGAGCTCAAGCGGGGGGTGGATGGGCACCGGATCCTGCCGCGCTTGCTCAAGCTGACCCCGCTCGAGCGCACGTTCTCCTGCCACTTCCTCGTCATCCAAGATGGGAGCCCGCGCACGCTCTCCCTCCCCGAGATCCTGAAGGCGTTCCTCTCCTTCCGGCGGACGACGGTGCGGCGGCGGACCGAACACCGCCTCCGGGTCGCCCAGGAACGGGCCCACCTCCTCGCCGGGTTCAAGCTCGCCCTGGAGAACCTCGACCAGGTGATCGAGATCATCCGCAGCGCGTCCGAACCGGCGGAGGCGGAGGCCCTCCTCGCCGCCGAGATCGGCCTCTCCCCCAAGCAGGCGGATGCCGTCCTCAAGATGCGCCTCTCCCAGCTCACGAAGCTCGAACGGCGCAAGGTCGAGGAGGAGCTGACCGAGCTCGGGACGAAGATCAGGGAGTACGAGGCCGTGCTCGGCGATCCCGGTCGGCTGGACGCCCTCATCCGCGACGAGCTAGCTGAGATCGCCCGCCAGTACGGGGACGGGCGGAGGACGACGACCGTTGAGTCGTCGGAGGCAGTCGAGCTCGCCGCCCTCGATGCCCCGCGGCTGGACGTGATCCTGTGCGTGACGGGCAAGGGATACGTGAACACCACTGGCTGCGAGGCATACCGCGCCCAGGGGCGGGGCGGGAAGGGCGTGATCGGGATCCGCCCCAAGGAGGGGGACTACCTGCGGACGATGGTCACCGCCCACACCCACCAGGACCTCCTCGTGTTCACCGACCGCGGCCGCGTGTTCAAGCTCCCCCTCGGGCGCCTCGAGCCGGGCGACCGCGACTCGGTGGGGAAGAACCTGCGCCAGTTTCTGGAGATGGGCCTGGACGAGGAGATCCGCGCCGTGCTCCCCGTGGACGGCTATGACGGGGGATACGCCCTGCTCGCCACCCGCCAGGGGATCGTGAACCGTAATGCCCTCTCCGATTACGCCAATGCCCACACGAAGGGGATCCTCGCCCACTCGATCCCCGATGAGGACCGCCTCGTGGACGTGGCGATCACCCATGGGGAAGGGCAGATGGTCCTCGCCACGGCAGGCGGGCACGTGATTCGTTTCCCGGAAGAGCAGGTGCGCGTCACGCGGCGGCCGTCGAAGGGCGTGATTGGGATCCGCCTCGCCGCGGGGGACCGCGTGGTGGGGATGGTGTGGCTTCCCCCCGCTGAGACGGAGAAGCGGCTCCTCTTCGTGACGGAGATGGGGCAGGGGAAGCGCGTGGAGGTACCCGATCTCCCCATCCAGGGCCGTGGCGGACGAGGGGTCATCGGGATCAAGCTCGACGATCATGGCGGGCCGCTCGTCACGGCGATCCTCGTCGCCGAAGACGACGAGGTGGCGCTGTCCACGGCGGGGGGGAAGGTGATCCGGTTCCCCGCGGCCCAAGTGAGCACGTTCTCCCGCTATGCGCGGGGGGTGCGCCTGATCCAGGTTGAGCCCGAGGACCGGGTGGTGTCGGCGGTGGTGGTGTGACCTCCATCGGCGCGGGGACAGGCAAGGAAGGGTGAGGATGGACCTACGGACTGAAGTGGAACGACAGCTGACGGTGATGGAGCGGAACGCGGAGACCCTTCTTCCTCGAGACGAACTGGCCCGGAAGATCGAATGGTCGCTCCGCCAGGGGAGGCCCCTGCGGGTCAAGCTCGGCATTGACCCGTCCGCCTCTCAGCTCACGTTCGGGCACGCTGTCGTACTGCGGAAACTGAGGGAGTTCCAGGAGTTGGGGCATACCGCGGTCCTCGTGGTGGGGGACTTCACCCGTCGCATCGGCGATCCGTCGGGGAAGTCCAAGACGCGGGAGCCGATGTCGCCGGAGGAGATCGAGCGCAACATGCGCACCTACCGGGAGCAGGCGTTCCGGATCCTCGATCCCCGGCAGGCGGAGGTCCGCTACAACTCGGAGTGGTTGGAGAAGTTGACCCTGGCCCAGGTGATCGGGCTCACCGCCCGGTACACGGTGGCGCGGATGCTGGAGCGGGAGGATTTTCAGCGCCGGTTCCGCGAAGGCTCAGCGATCACGATCATGGAGTTCCTCTACCCTCTCGCCCAGGCCTACGACTCGGTGATGGTGCGGGCCGACGTCGAGCTCGGTGGATCCGATCAGAGGTTCAACCTCCTCATCGGCCGCGATATTCAGGAGGCCTACGGCCAGGATCCGCAGGTCATCCTCACGATGCCCCTCCTCCTCGGGACCGATGGCACGTTCGCCATGTCCCAGTCCCGCGGGAACTACATCGGGGTCGGGGAAGAGCCGGAGGAGCAGTTCGGGAAGATCATGTCGCTCCCCGACGAGCTCATGCCCCAGTACTACCAGCTCCTGACCGATATCCCCTGGGAGGAGGTCGCCTCGTTGCACCCGAAGGAGGCGAAGAAGAGGCTCGCCGCGACCCTCGTCGCGTGGCTGCACGGCGAGGACGGGGCGCGGCGGGGGAAGGAACACTTCGAGCGGGTGTTCGAGGAGGAGCAGCCGCCGGAGGAGATGCCGGAGGTCGCGGTGGGGGACCTGCTCGATGCCGACGGGACGGCGAACATCGTGGACCTCGTCATCGCGGCGGGGCTGGCCTCGTCGCGGTCTGCGGCGCGGCGGCTCGTGGAGGGGGGGGCAGTGGAGCTCAATGGGGACAAGATCTCCTCTCCGCGGGACCGGGTCGTGGTGCGGACGGGAGCGGTCCTCCGGGCGGGGAAGCTCCGTTTCGTCCGCCTCAAACCCTGACCCGCCTCAATCCGCCGTTCGCCAGTCGAGCTCACCCCATTCCCCACCGAGGAACGCGAGGTCGGCCGGACAAACGTCCCCCTTGGCGTTGTCGCGGATGGTGTTGGCCCCGCCGCAGACGCGTCCGGTGAAGACGTACCCTGTTCCAATGCAGTATCCGTGGTACAGGGCGATCCCTGCCCCCTTGCTCCCGACGATGGAGTTCCCCGCGATCTCGGCCTGGGCGGAATCGCGAAGGGTGATGCCCCCGCTCCCGCCGCTCTCGGTGATGAGGCAGTCCATGATCACGGCCACGGCCGTCTCCCCAAGGCCGATCCCCCACACTTCGTTTCCGGTGAACACGGTCTCGCGCACGGTGGCGGTGGCCCGTTCCCCTAGCCACATCCCGCCCTGTTCGTTGCGGGACAGTCGGCACCGCAGGAGCTCGAGGGCCGTGTCCCCCACCGCGTGGATCCCGCGCAGGTTGTCGGACAGGACGCAGTCGGTGACGACGGCGCGGGCGTCGGCATCCATCACCAGCCCCTCCGATCCGTAGCCCACAGCCACCCCCGTTAGGACGAGGTCGGTCCCGCCGACGAGGGACACCACCGCCGACTCGCGGGTGGACTTCGCGGTGAGGAGGACGATCCCCTCTGCTTCGATGCGGATCGGCTTCCCGAGCGTGATCCCCGCCGGGTAGATGCCCTCGGTGAGGACGAGCTTCCCTCCGGGGAGGAGCGCGTCGACCGCCTCTTGGATCGTGGCGTAGTCGCGGCTGGGGAAACGGACTTCCTCCCGGGACGCCGCGACAAGGGGCGCCCGTAACGAGCCGGGGAGGTTCCCCACGAGGTCCACCCCGTTCCCCTGCATCCGGTTTCCCTCCCCCGATGGGGGAACGCGGGATAGGGACAGGATTCCCTGGGCGGTCCACCCCTCGATCCGGTTGTCGCGGATCTCCGCGTGGGCCGCGCCGCGCACGGAGATCCCCGCTCCCCGCCCTCCGGAGATGGTGGACGCGACGATGGACCCCACCGCTGTTCCTTGGAGTTTGATCCCATCCCACCGGACGCGGGAGACGGTGCAGCCGACGAGGCGAAGGGAGGACGCTTCGCGGGCTACAATGCCGTCCCACGTCCCCTCGACCGTGGACGAGGTGAGGGCCACCTCTGCCGCATCCTCCGCCCACACCCCGGCGTCGCGGTGCCCGGCGATCGTGCACCCGGTCAGGTCGGCGGAGGCCTGGTCGCGGACCCACAGCCCGTAGCCCTCGCAGGACGAAATTGTGGACCCGGTTGCGGTGAGGTGGGTCTCGTCGCGGATCCACAGGCCATGACCTTCGCAGCGGGTCACGGTGGACTGAGTGAGGACGAGCCGGGCCGCGTCGGCGAGCCAAACCCCGCTCGAGCGGTTGTCCGCGATCGTGACTGCGTCCAGGGTCGCCTGGGCCTGGCCTTGGACGTGCACGCCGTACCCGATGTTGGCGCGGATCGTGGAGTTGTGGATCGAGGCCAACGCCCCATCGTGGAGTGCGACCCCTGGCCCGCGGTTTTCGGAGAAGGCGGAGCGGTCGACCTCCACCGTGGCCTCCCCGGTCACGAGGAGGCCAGGGGCCCCGCTTGCCTCGCTGAACTTGATCCCGACGATGACGACAGGCCCCTCGCCCGCGAGGGGGCCCTCGATCGTGAGGGCGGGATGGCCCAGTCGGCCACTGCGGACGATGGTCTTTGTGGGCCCCGCCCCGCGGAGGGTGACGGGCTTCGTCACCCGGAGGCTCTCCGTCCACGTGCCGGCCTCAAGGCAGATCACCGCTCCCGGTGGGGCGAGGTCGAGCGCGGCCTGGATCTCCTCTCCCGGCCGCAGGGAGATCGTGCACGGGACGCCTTCGTCTTCCCCCGGACGGGCGCAGGAGACGAGGAGGACGGCCACGAGGCCGAGCGCTGCCCACCGGAGGATCCGTGTCACGTCACGCATGGGCGGCGATTGTAGAAACCGTCACTCCCCTCTGCCACCGTGCGGCGGCCGATGTCGTACCGGAGCATCAGGTCCACCCCCTGCCGGGGGCCGGGCTACCGCCAGCCCGTCACAGGGTGCGCATCTCCTGCGCCTTCTTCTCCACCAGGTCGTCCACCCGCTTCACGTACTCGGTCGTGAGGTCGTCGAGGGCCTTCTGCAACCGATGATGGTCGTCCTCCGCCAGCCGGCCGTCTTTCTTCTCGGCCTCGAGCTTCTCCCGCACCTCGCGGCGCACGTTGCGGAGGGCGACCTTCGCCTCCTCGGCCCTTTTCCCGACGATCTTCACGAGCTCGGCGCGGCGCTCCTCGGACAGGCGGGGGATCTTGATCCGGATCACCTGTCCGTCGTTCTGTGGGTTGAGGCCAAGGTCGGCGGCGAGGACGGCCTTCTCGAGCGCGGGGATCTGGGTGCGGTCGAACGGGCGGATCGTGATGAGATCAGGATCAGGGGCCACGATGTGCGCCACGTGCTTGAGCGGGGTGGGGGTCCCGTAGTAGTCAACCGTCACGTCCTCCACGAGCGCGGGATTGGCCCGTCCGGTGTGGATCTTGGTGAGTTCGGCTTGTAGCACATCCAGGGTCCGCACCATGCGTTCCCGTGCCCCTCGCATGAGTTCGTGTTCCATGACCGCCCCCTTCGCGCGAATCCTAGCCCTGGTGCTCCCCCGCCGCAACCAGCGATAATCTGGCATGCGGCTGCGGATGGATTGTCTGCTTGCCGGCCACCCGTTTGCGGGGGAGATCCTTCGCCGCCTGGAGGCCGCCGGGCACACGGTGGTCCTCGTGGGGGGCGTTGTGCGCGACGCGCTCCTCGCCGCGCAGCGCGGGGAGGAGTTCGTGGCCCAGGACGTGGACATCGCCACCTCAGCCTCGCCGGAGGAGGTCCGGAAGCTTTTTGCTGACTGGCACGTTCTCTCCGTGGGTCAGAGCTTCGGCGTCGTCGTCCTCGTGGCGCCCCGCGGGGGGCAGCAGTACGAGGTGGCCACGTTCCGCACCGAAGATGGGTACAGCGATGGACGGCGGCCCGACCGCGTCGAGTGGGGGACCCTTGAACAGGACGTACAGCGCCGGGACTTCACCATGAACGGCCTCGTCGCTACGGTGGAGGGGGAGGTCCTGGATTGGGTGGGAGGGATCCCCGACCTCGCGGCGGGCATCGTGCGGGCGATCGGCGACCCGGCGGCGCGGTTCGCGGAGGACCGCCTGCGGATGCTGCGTGCGGTGCGGTTCGCGTGCCAACTCGGGTTCACGATCGAGGGGGCTACCGCGGCCGCGATCCGGACCCATGCCCCGCGGATCACGTCCGTATCCTGGGAACGGATCCGCGACGAGCTCCTCCGCATCCTCGCCACCCCCCGTTCGGGGGAGGGGATCCTCCTCCTCGACGACCTGGGCCTGCTTGAGCCCATCCTCCCTGAGATCGCGGCCCTGCGGGGCGTGCCCCAGCCCGAGGTGTACCACCCGGAGGGCGATGTGTTCACCCACACCGTGGCCGCCCTGCGCGTGGCGGATGGGCTATGGGACGATCCGCGGCTCAAGTTGGCCGTGCTCTACCACGATGTGGGGAAGCCCGTCGCGCTGGCGCGGTCGGGGGGGGAGAACATGGGCGGGCACTGCGGGATCGGGGCGGACATCGCCACCCAGGCCTTGACGCGGTTGCGGCTTCCGAAGCGGGATGTGGAGTGGGTGGCCCACCTCGTGCGGGAGCACATGCGGGTGGCGCGCCTCCCGGAGATGGGGCTCGGTAAACAGGTCCGCCTGCTAGGGGTGGGGGAGGACGAGCAAGCGCCCCTCGGGGACCTGCCGCGGCGCTACCCCCTGTTCGCTGACCTCCTCCGGCTCGTGGTGTGCGACGGCGAGGCGAGCGCCCACCGCTCGCGCGCCTGGCACCCCCTCCTCGCGCGCGCGGTAGGGTTGCTCGTGCACCTCCGCCGGGTTCGCGGGATCCGCTACGCCCGCGAGCTCTTCACCGGGGACGATCTCCTCGCGCTGGGTCTCCCCCCCGGGCCCCAGCTGGGGGAGGTCCTGGATCTTGTCCAGGAACGGATCCTCTCCGGCGAGATCGCGACGCGGGACGAGGCGCTGGGCTACGCCGCTGAGCTGGTGCGAGGTCAGAGGTAAGTCCGGGTTCGCCCCGCATGTCCCCTCGGGCGCTCGCATCTCCCCTCGCTGGGACGGGGCTACCCCGGTACCGTAGGCCGCGATGAGCGTCCTCAACCTTGGCCCGGAGTTGACTGTCCCCCTCGAAGAGGTCGTCGGCCAGTGCGTGGCGATCCTCGGCATCCGCGGTTCCGGCAAGTCCAACACCGCGGGGGTGATCTTCGAGGAGCTCCTCGAAGCCCATTACCCGCTGTCCCTCATCGACATCGACGGCGAGTACTTCGGCCTCAAGGAGAAGTACGAGGTCCTCGTCGTCGGGGGCGGCGACCACGCTGATGTGGAGCTGAGCATGGCCACTGTGGGCGAGGTGGCGAACCTGTCCCTCCACGAGGGGGTCCCGGTGATCCTCGATGTGTCCGACATGCTCGGCGGGGAGCGGGAGGCGGTGATCTTCGATTACCTGACCCGGCTCTGGTCGCTGGCGGGCCGGCTGCGGACCCCATACCTGATCGGGATCGAGGAGTGCCACGAGTTCATCCCGCAGGGGGTGCGGACCCGGCTCAAGGACGTCATCGCCCGCATCGCCCTCCGCGGCCGGAAGCGGGGGCTGGGGGCAGTGGTGATCTCCCAGCGCTCGGCGAAGGTGGAGAAGGATGTGCTCACCCAGGCGGGGATGCTGTTCCTCCACCGGGTGGTCCACGAGGCGGACATGCGCGTGTACGGGGAGCTTCTGCCCTGGCGGAAGCCCGAGGCGAAGGAGATCGTGTCCCAACTTGGGGTCGGCGAATGCATCTTCCTCTCTGGCTCCGTGGCCCGCAAGGTGAAGGTGCGCCTGCGGACTACGTTCCACGGCGGGTACACCCCGTCGTTTTGCCCCGTGGAATCCCCCAAGCTGCGCCAGGTACGGGGCCGGCTCCTCGAGGTCCTCGCCCAGGCTCAGGACGTGCCCCCGCGCCCTCCCGCGGAGGGTTCGGCGCCGATCGCGGTGCCCCCTGTCCCGGAGTGGGACCGGGTTCCCGATGTCCCCACCATCGTGGGGAGCACGGACCTTCCCCTGCCGGTCCTCATCCGGGTGGACCGACTGCTCCGTCGTCTCCGCCGTCTGCCTCCGGTCCAGCAGCGGGTGGTGGGGTTCCTCGTCCGCGAGGAGCCCACCGCCTACACCACGGACGAGCTCGCGGCGTGGGTGGATTGCCCGGAGGCCCTCCTCCGGGTGGAGCCGCCGGTGGCCGCGCTCGACCTCGGTCTGGTGGCCTGCGAACGGCTGGCGCGGGGCATCACCTACCGGGGGATGGTGCGCCAGTATGTGGACGAGGCGTTCCGCGGGTTCATCCCGACCCTCGGCCCGGAGGGGACGCGGCAGCTGGTTGCCTATCTCCGTCGGCAGATCGCCGATCTTGCCCCAGTTGAACGTGATCTAGCTTACACCCCTTGACGATCCGCCCGTAAGTGTGGTAGGATGCGGAAGACCCGGGGGGTGAGTTCCTGTCATGAGGCTGCACGTCGAGGAACGGTATGCTGCGGATTCGGATGCCGTCGCTAAATATGTCGAGAAGAAGGTAGAAGCCCTCTCCCGTTACTTCGATCGGATCCTCAAGTTGGACGTCATCTTGGAGGTCGAAGGGCCGCTGCAGCGGGTGCAGATGATGGGGTACCTCGTCAACCACAAGGTGGTCAAGGCCAAGGCAGAGACGAACGACATGTACGCCTCCATCGACCAAGCGGTGGACAAGATGCAGCGCCAGCTCGTGCGGTACAAGGAGCGCCTGCGGGTGGCGCGCAAGACCGGGCATACGCCGCCCGCGGGGCGCAAGGCCACGCCGGGCCCGCAGATCGAGCTTGTGGATGACTACGTACGGGAGCCCCTCACTCCGGAGGCGGCGGTGCGCGAGCTCGAGCGAAGTGGGCGGGAGTTCCTGGTGTTCTTCCAGGCTGACGATGACCAGCCCGCGGTCCTGTTTCACCGCGGGGACGGCCTGTATGGTCTCGTGGTCCCCCGCCGCTAGATGATGGGCAAGGAGGACGGACGCTAGCGGTCGCTCTGTACTCGGGGAGTTTGGCGAGCACCGTCGCCGTACGCCTGGCGGAGCAAGCCGGGGTCACGCATCTGCGCCTCGTCTATTTTCGGTCCCCGTTCTTCTTGGGCGAGGAAGGGGTCGGCCTCCGCGCGCAGCGGTCGGTGGGAGGGCGACGGTTTCAGTGCATCACACTGAAGCGGGATTTCCTCGCCCTGGGGCAGTGGGGTAGCGACCCCTCCTTCCCGTGCGGGGCATGTCGGCGCCTCCTCCTGGATCGGGTGGGGCGGCTGGTCCGCCGCCTCCATGCCGACCTCGTGGTGACGGGGGAGGTGGTGGGGAAGGGCGGGTTGGGCGTGGAGGAGCTCGTGAACCTGGACCGGGCAGCGGGGCTTGCGGGGCGGGTGCTGCGCCCTCTGTCCGCCCGCCTCCTGCCTCCAACCCATGCTACGGGGAAGGTGGAAGGGAGCGTGTTCCAGGATCTCGCGGCGGGAGATGGCCTGGAGGGGAGGCTCGCCGCGCTGGCCCAGGAGTTGGGCCTCGTTCCTTGGCTGGGCGGCCGGGAGTGCCTCCTCACCAACGGGGGGCTCGTGCGTCGGCTGCGGGACATGGGTGCGGAGGTCCCCCTCACGGAGAATCTTGTCCAGCTCCTCCGATTTGAGCACTTCTACCCGCTGGGGAGGGAGGCGCAGGTCGTCGTGGCGCGGACGGCCCAGGAGCAGATCCGCCTCCAACCCCTGTTCCTGCCGTCGGATGTTCGCCTCTACGTGCCGATCTCGCGCTCGCCCCTGGCGTTGGTCCGTGCCCCATGGCAGGAGAGGAGCCCCGACGAGCGGGAGGNGATCATCGCTNNCGCCGCGGAGCGGATGGCGGAGGTGGCGGGGCTCCCCCANGCCTCGGCATGGGTNGTCCGGTTCCGGTGCGAGTGGGAGGCGGAGACCCACCAGATGCGGCTTCCCATTGATGGGAGGCCGGCGCCGGCCTTGATCTTGTCCTAGTTGGTCCTATAATTGGCCGGTTGGTGCGACGGGACACCCCAGGAGCGCAACAATTAAGGAGGAGAGATTATGCCCATTTATCGTTACCGCTGCTCTCGCTGTGGTACCGAGTTTCGCGAGCTGCGTGGGGTTCAGGATCGGGCCCTCGTGCGGTGCCCCGGGTGCGGCGCATCGGAGGTGACGCGGCTCCTGCCGCGGTTCGGTGTTGTGTACAAGGGGAGTGGGTTCTATACGACGGATTACCGACGGGCGCGGTCGGGGGGCGCTTCGTCCGAGGGTTCGACGGATGGGGAGTAGGCCTGTTCGGCCTTTGAGGTGATGCGAGTGGCCATTTCCGGGGATGACATCAGGCGGATCAGGCTAGGGCTGGCCTCGAGCGAGGAGATGCTCTCCTGGTCGCGGGGAGAAGTGACGAACTCTGAGACCATCAACTACCGCAGCCACAAGCCCGAGCGCGGCGGGCTCTACGCTGAGGAGATCTTCGGTCCGGAGAACGACTACGAGTGCACGTGCGGCAAATACCGTGGCAAGAAGTACGAGGGGATCACGTGCGACAAGTGCGGGGTCCTCGTCACCGACTCCGCGGTGCGGCGGGTGAACATGGGGCACATCCGGCTGGCGAGCCCGGTGGTCCACTTCTGGTATCTGAAGGGGGTGGCGAGCCCCCTGTCCCGCCTCTTGGGGATCAAGCGGCGGGACCTGCGGCGGATCGCGTACTACGAGACGGAGACGTCCCGTGAGGACCTGTTCGTTGTGACGCAATCGGGCTCCCCCAAGGTGCGGCAGGGGGAGACGCTCTACGGGACGGAGGTCCGCATCCTGGCGACCGCGTTCACGTTCCAGGTGGAGCAGGCCTACCTCATCACCAAGGCGCCGCGGGTGGTGGCCGACGAGGGTGGGGAGGTCCAGGTCGAGGTGCGGAAGCTCGCCAACGGGGAGACGTTCCGCGCTCTGGTGATCGGCCGCCATGAGTACCCGGTGACATCCGACGCCGAGGTGTTCGTCGAGGATGGGGATACAGTCGAGGCCGGGGAGACCCTCTGTGAGCGGCCGGCGGGCGAGCTGTGCTCGCAGACGATGTTCGAGATGCTGCGCGCCCGGTACGAGGGGGTGGAGGGGACCCCGATCCAGGAAGTCGTGGACAACCTCGCCCACCTCGTGGTGCGGGTGGGGGAGAACGTCCCCCTGCGGTTGGGCCAGGAGCTATCCACCCTGGAGGCGCGGGCCTACGAGCGGTGCTTCCCGGGCGGGTTCGAGGCCGCCACGGGGGCGGAGGGGATCAAGCGGTTGCTGGGGGCGCTGAACCTGGACGCGCTCGCCGATGAACTGTGGGAGGAGCTCGATCACACGGTGAACCAAGGGGAGAGGCGACGCATCCTCCACCGCCTGGAAGTGGTGGACCAGCTCCGCCAATCCGGCAACAACCCTGGCGACCTCGTGCTCGAGGTCATCCCCGTGCTCCCCCCCGCCCTGCGGCCGATGATCCAGCTCGAGGGGGGGAAGTTCGCGACCACCGACCTGAACGACCTCTATCGGCGCATCATCAACCGCAACAACCGCCTGAAGAAGCTCCGCGAGATGGGGGCTCCGGAGATCATCCTCCGCAACGAGCGGCGGATGCTGCAGGAGGCGGTGGACGCCCTGATCCACAACGAGAAAAAGGACAACCCGATCCGCGGCCGGGACAACCGCCCCCTCAAATCCCTTTCCGAGCGGATCCAGGGGAAGCAAGGGCGCCTTCGCCGCAACCTCCTCGGCCGGCGGGTGGACTACTCCGGCCGGGCGGTGATCGTCGTTGATCCCGAGCTCAAGCTCCACCAGTGCGGGATCCCGAAGAAGATGGCGCTCGAACTGTTCAAGCCGTTCATCCTCGCCCGCCTGGAGAACCTCCCCTACGCCGACTACGATGAGATCAAGAATAAAGCGCTCGCTGGCGGTCTGCCCGAGGTGTGGGACACCCTCGATCAGCTCATCCGGGAGTACCCGGTGCTCCTCAACCGCGCGCCTACGCTGCATCGCCTCTCGATCCAGGCCTTCCAACCGGTGCTCGTGGATGGGGATGCGATCCACATCCACCCCCACGTCTGCCCCTCCTACAACGCCGATTTCGACGGGGACCAGATGGCCGTTCACCTCCCGTTGGGCAAGGAGCCAGTCCAGGAGGCTTGGGAGCTGATGCTGTCCGCGCGGAACACCCTCTCCCCGGCCCATGGGCGGCCGCTCGCGCTCCCCACCCAGGACCAGGTGTACGGGTTCTACTACCTGACGATCCTCGACCCGGACGGCGTGGGGAAGGGGAAAGCGTTCCGCTCGGTCGACGAGGCGCTGAAGGCCTACGACCACGGCGCGGTCGGCCTCCACTCCCCAATCCGGATCCGCATCGACGAGGGGATCGTGGAGACCACGCTCGGGAGGGCGATCCTGAACCAGGCTCTCCCCCCTGATCTCCGCGACTACGGGGCGACGTTCGATGTCCGCCGGGTGCGGGCAGTGCTCGAGCAGTGCTACCTCCGCTACGGCTGGGAGCGCACCGCGGCGGTCCTGGATGAGCTGAAGACCCTGGGGTTCCGCTACGCGACCCTCTCGGGGCTGACGATTGCTGTGCCGGATTGCGAGATCCCTCCGGAGAAGGCCGCCTTGGTGGAGGAGGCCCAGGCGCAGGTGGAGCGCATCAACCAGATGTACGCGCGGGGGCTGGCCACGGAGGAGCAGCGCTACCAGGCCGTGACGCGGGTGTGGCGGGAGACTGTGGATGCGGTGGAGAAGGCCACGATGGCGAACCTGTCGCGGAAGCCGTTCAACCCGGTCCATGCCATCGTCGCCTCCGGGGCCCGTGGCTCGGCCGGCCAGGTGAAGCAGATCGCGGGGATGCGGGGGCCGATGGCCGACCCCCAAGGACGGGTCCTCGAGTGGCCCGTGATTTCGAACTTCCGCGAGGGGCTGTCGATCTTGGAGTACTTCATCTCCACGCACGGAGGGCGGAAGGGCACGGCCGACACCGCGCTGCGCACCGCGAGCGCGGGGTACCTCACCCGGCGGTTGGTGGACGCCTGTGTGGACGCGATCGTGAAGGAAAAGGACTGTGGGACCCGCCAGGGGGTGGAGATCGATCCGCTCTACTTCGCGCCTCAGGGACAGGTGATGGAGGCCATCCCTGATCGGATCTACGGACGGGTGACTGCGGAGCCGATCCGGGATCCCGCCACCGGGGAGATCCTCGTTGAGGCCGGGGTGATCCTGGATCGGGAGACCGCGCAGCGGGTGGGGACCCTCGAGGTGCCCCTCGCGCTCGATGGGGAGGGGGTCGAAGACCGCATCGGCTTCTGCAAGGCGGTGGGCGACCTCTACCACCCCGAAACGGGCGTGCTCCTCGTGCGGGATAGCGAGGGACTCTCCCCGGAGCTCCTCGACGAACTGCGGGGGGCGGGGGTTCGCGAAGTGCGGGTCCGACCGCGGATCGTGATCCGCTCCCCCGCTCTGTGCCAGACTCCGGGAGGGCTGTGCCAGATGTGCTACGGCCTCGACCTCGCATTCCACCGGCTGGTGGAGCTGGGGACGACGGCCGGGGTCATCGCCGCCCAATCCATCGGCGAGCCGGGCACCCAGCTCACGATGCGGACCTTCCATACCGGCGGCGTGGCGGGGCTGGACATCACCCAGGGCCTGCCCCGTGCCGAGGAGCTGTTTGAGGCGCGCAAGACGACGAAGGCGGCCCACGCCACCGTGGCCCCTCTCTCCGGCCGGATCACCCACATCGAGACGACCCGCTCCGGCCGCGAGGTGGTGGAGATCACGTCCGAGCCCCATACCGTCGTCCTGCCCCGCGTATTCGTCCACGTTGCCGAGGGGGAGGAAGTGGACGTGGCGAAGTTCCGTTCCCTGTGCAGCCCGATCGAGGGGAGGGCGTTCCTGTTTGAGGAGGACGGGGAGCGGTACCTGGCTGTGCTTGATGAGGCTGGACTGGACAGGATGTACATCGTCCCCCCCGAGGCCGAGATCAAGGTTGCCCACCGGGCGAAGGTGGAGGAAGGCGAGCCGTTGACCACGGAGTACCACATCGAGGCGCCGATTGCCGAGATCTCGGGTCGGGTTACGCTCCAGCAGGAGGGCGGGATGAGGCGGGTCGTCGTCCGTGGGGAACGGGGCGAGACGCGCGCGTACGAGATCCCGTACGGGTCACAGGTGCTGGTCCAGGACGGCGAGGAGGTCGAGGCGGGCAAGAAGCTCGCCACCCGGTCGCGGCCGCTCGTCCTTCGCACCGACACGGCGGGGACCGTCCTCATTGGGCCGCGGTCCGTGGCGGTGGTGGCGGGGAAGGGCCGGGCCGTGATCGCCCCCATTACCCCCGACCTCCTGCCGATGGTGGAGCACGGCGCGCCGGTGCGGGAGGGCCAGGAACTCTTCCAGGTGACCCTTCCCCCGGGCGAAGTGGTGCTGGTGGACCGTGTGGAGACGACGGACGAGGTGGCCACGGTCCGTGTCCGTTACCGGGCGCAGGTGGAGTGTGCTGAGGGGACGATCGTGCGGGTCGGGGACAAGATCGAGCGCGGCGAACCGGTATCGAAGGGCGTGATCCCGCCCCATTACCTGATGGAGGTGGCCGGCGTCCAGAAGACCCGCGAGTACCTCCTCGTCGAGCTGCAGAAGGTCTACAAGTCCCAAGGGGTGGACATCAACGATAAGCACTTCGAGGTCGTGATCCGGCAGATCCTGAATAACGTGCGGATTGTGGATCCGGGCGAATCCACTTTCCTCTTGAACGACGTGGTCCCGCTGGAGATCTTCCAGCGCGAGGTGCGGCGGCTCGCCGAGGAGAACGAGGCGATCCGTCGCGGCCGGGATGATCTGATCGGGGCCAAGCTCCTCGCCCCCCTCACCCGGGGCGGGGCCACCGTGGCGGAGACGGGGGAGACGATCACCCGCGAGGCCCTCGACCGGGCAGTTGCCCTGGGCGTTCGGCAGGCCCGGGTCGAGATCCACGGTGAGGCGCAGACGGTGCGCCTCCTTGAGTACCGGATTCCGCAGGGGGAGCGGGAGCTCCTCCGCATCTCCCGGGCGGCCCTCCTCCGCAAGTCATGGCTTGCGGCTGCATCGTTCGAGCGCACGACGAAGGTGCTCGCCGATGCTGCCCTGCGCGGAGAGGACGACTACCTGGATGGGCTGAAGCCCTGTTTGATGGTGGGGAAGAGGATCCCCGTGGGTACGGGGTTCCCTGGCCGAAACGCTCCTGCCTCCCCGGAGTTGAAACCATAGGTAGGGGAACCTAGAATTGTTGGTGAGGAGACATGCCGACGTTTAATCAACTTGTGCGTTATGGACGGAAGCCGCAACGGTCGAAAAGCAAGTCCGTGGCTCTCGCCGGCTGCCCCCAGCGCCGCGGCGTATGCCTGCGCGTGTTCACCCGCACCCCCAAGAAGCCGAACTCCGCGTTGCGAAAGGTGGCGCGGGTCCGCCTGTCCAACGGGCGCGAGGTGACGGCGTACATCCCCGGCGAGGGGCACAACCTCCAGGAGCACTCCCTCGTCCTGGTGCGGGGCGGACGGGTGAAGGACCTCCCCGGCGTGAAGTACCACATCATCCGCGGGGCGCTCGATGCCGCAGGCGTGGAGGGCCGCCGCCAGGGCCGGTCCCGGTACGGGATGCGCCGTCCCAAGGAGGGTTAGGTGCCCACATTCGATGTCGTCATCCCGGGTCGGGACGTAGCGGCCGACGTTCGCCAGGGCTCGAAGCTCGTGGAGAAACTCATCAACTACGTGATGTGGGACGGGAAGAAGTCGCTTGCCCGACGCACGGTGTACGAGGCGTTCGACCTCCTCGACCGTCGGGGGGAAGGTCCGGCGCTGGATACGTTCCTCAAGGCTGTACAGAACTGCATGCCCAAGATCGAGGTCCGCTCCCGTCGGGTGGGGGGAGCGGCGTACCAGGTGCCGTTTGAGGTCCCCGCGCACCGGCAGACGATGCTCGCCCTGCGGTGGATGGTCCAGGCGGCCCGGGCCCGCTCCGAGCGGACGATGCCCGAGCGGCTGGCGGGCGAGATCTCCGCGGCGGCCCGCGGCGAAGGCGGGGCCTACCAAAAGAGGCAGGAGGCCCATCGCATGGCCGAGGCGAACCGGGCGTTCGCCCACTACCGCTGGTAGGCGGCCTCCGCATCCTCGGGGCACGCTGATGGCGGAGGGCGACGTTCGCAACATCCGCAACATCGGCGTGATCGCCCACATCGATGCCGGCAAGACCACGCTCACCGAGCGCATCCTCTATTACACGGGGAAGATCCATCGCATGGGTGAGGTCCACGAGGGGACCACCGAGATGGACTGGATGGATCAGGAGCGGGAGCGGGGCATCACCATCACCGCTGCGGCGACGACCGTTATGTGGAACGGGCATGCGATCAACATCATTGATACCCCAGGCCATGTGGACTTCACGGCGGAGGTGGAGCGCAGCCTGCGGGTCCTCGATGGGGCAGTGGTCCTCTTCTCCGGCGTTGAGGGCGTGGAATCCCAGTCCGAGGCAGTGTGGCGCCAGGCCGATCGGTACCGGGTCCCCCGGCTAGCGTTCGTGAACAAGCTCGATCGGGTGGGTTCCGATTTCTCGCGGGCGGTGCAGGACATGGTGGACAAGCTCGGGGCGACGGTGCTGCCGCTCGTTGTGCCGTGGCGGGATCGCGAGGGGCAGCTCCTGGGGATGGTGGACCTCGTGCGGTGGGCCGCCCTCCGCTGGGACCCCGCGGACTTCGGCCGGACGGTTGAGGCCCTGCCCATCCCGCCCGAGGTGGAGGGCGAGGCCGCGGAGTGGCGGGAACGCCTCCTGGAAAAGCTAGCTGAGGTATCGGATTCCGTTGCCGAGCAGTACCTGGCCGATGGCGACGTCGCCCCGGGCGACATGGTCGCTGCGCTACGGGAGGCGACGATCGGCCGGCTGTGGGTGCCCGTCCTGGGGGGGGCGGTCCTCGAAAACGTGGGTGTCCAACCGGTATTGGACGCGGTGGTGGATTTCCTCCCCTCCCCGGAGGACGTGCCGCCGGTGCAAGGCTTCGCCGCGAGCGGGGATCCGGAGTTCCGCCGCGCCTCGGTTGATGAGCCGTTCGCGGCGCTCGTGTTCAAGGTGGCGAGCGATCCCTATGCCGATCGGCTCCTGTACACGCGCGTCTACTCCGGGACCGCGGCAGAGGGCGAGGTCGTGCTGAACGCAACTTCTGGTCGCAAGGTGCGCTTGGTGCGCCTGTTCCGCCTGCACGCGAACCACCGCGAACGCCTGGCGCAGGTCGCGGCAGGGGACATCGTGGGGGTGATCGCTTCCGGTCCGGTGTTCACCGGTGAGACGCTCTCCGATCCGGAGCATCCCCTTCTCCTGGAGCGGATCGCGTTTCCCGACCCGGTGGTGTTCTTCGCCGTCGAGCCCCGCTCCGAGCGTGAGGAGGGGCCTCTCCGGGAGGCGCTCGACCGCATTGCGCAGGAAGACCCGACGTTCCAGGTGCGCGAAGACGAGGCGACGCGGCAGATTCTGGTGGGGGGGATGGGCGAGCTGCAACTCGAGGTCCAGCTACGGCGCGTCCGGGAGGAGTTCGGGGTCCCGCACCGGGTGGGGAAGCCGATCGTCGCGTACCGGGAGACGCTGGCCCGTCCGGTGGACATCACCGAGGAGTGGGACCAGGTGCTGGCTGGCCGGAGGCAGTACGCGAAGGTCCTCGTCCAGTTTGAGCCCCTGGCGCGGGGGGCGGGGTTCGAGTTCCGCGCTCCTGTCCCACCAGAGGTCCTCCCGCCGGAGTTCGTGGACGCGGTGCGGCGGGGGATCGAGGGAGGGCTTGGGGCGAGCCCAGTGGGGGGGTTCCCGGTGACCGACGTGCGGGCCGTGCTCCACGGCGGCCGGGCGCACCCCGCGGACTCGTCTGAAGTCGCGTTTGAAGCGTGTGGGACCCAAGCTTTGCGCCGCGCGCTCGAGGAGGGAGGGACCCTCCTCCTGGAACCCGTTGCGGAGGGCGATATAATCACGCCCACCGAGTATCTCGGTGAGGTGGTTTCGGATCTGGGCCGCCGCAGAGGCGAGGTCCAGTCCATCCAGACCCGAGGGGTGGTGGAAGTCATCCGCTGTGCTATTCCCTTGGGGGAGACGTTCGGGTACGCCACCCAGTTGAGGTCCCTGACCCAGGGACGTGCGGTTCATACCCTCCGGGTGACCCGTTACGACGAGGTGCCCCCAGGGATCGCGCGTGAGGTGCTGAGGAGTCGAGGATACGATGGCTAGGGAAAAGATCAGGATCAAGGTGCAGAGCTACGACCATGAGCTCGTTGATGCCGCTGTCCGCAAGATCGTGGACACCGCGATGGCGAGCCGCGCCAAGGTGAGCGGCCCGATCCCGCTCCCCACCGAACGACGTCTGTACGCGGTCCTCCGCTCACCTCACGTGGACAAGCGATCCATGGAGCACTTCGAACGCAAGGTCCACCGACGGTTGATCGATATCAAGGAACCGACCGCGGCTACGATCAACGCGCTCATGGAAGTGGAGCTCCCCACCGGGATCGACATCGAAATCAAACTGTGAGGGATGGCATGCCAGTTGAGTTGATCGGTCGCAAGGTCGGGATGACGCAGTGGTTCGACGGGGATGGGCGGGCGGTGGCGGCCACGGTCATCGAGGTCGAACCCTCGGTCGTGGTCGAGGTGAAGACCCCGGACCGGCACGGGTACGCGGCGGTTCAGTTCGGTGCTGGCGCGGTGGCCGAGCGCAAGGTGAAGCGACCGATCCTTGGCCAGTTCCGCAAGATCGGCATCCCCCCCCGCAAGCACCTCTACGAGGTGCGGGTGGATGATCCGAGCCGGTTCTCCCCCGGAACGGAGGTCGGTGTGGACCTGTTTGCAGCCGGGGAGATGGTGGACGTCACCGGGATCTCCAAGGGGAAGGGGTTCCAGGGAACGATCAAGCGCTGGCGGTTCCACTCCCGGCCTCGGTCCCACGGCCACAAGTGGTTTCGGCGGCCGGGCGCGGCGGGACGCGGGCTGACGAAGGTCGTCAAGGGGAGGAAGTACCCCGGCCACGACGGTGCCCAGCGGGTCACCGTTCGGAACCTGGCCGTGTTGGCGGTCGACAACGGCCGGCGGTTGCTCGTCGTACGGGGGTCGGTCCCCGGCCCACGGTCGGGCGCGCTGCGGATAAGGAAGCACGATGCCTAACGTTCGCGTTCACCGGTTCAGCGATCCGGAAGGGGTGCCGACCGAAGCGGCGGTGGCGGAGGCCGTGTTCGGCGCCCCCGTGTCGGCGGATCTTCTCCACCGGGCGGTGCGGATCCAGCTCCTCAACAAGCGTCAAGGGACGGCAGCGACGAAGACGCGGGGCGAGGTCTCCGGGGGGGGGCGCAAGCCGTGGGCGCAGAAGCACACGGGCCGGGCTCGCCACGGTTCGACGCGGTCCCCGATCTGGCGCCACGGGGGCGTGACGTTCGGCCCCCAGCCGCGGGAGTGGTCACTTGCGCTTCCAGTGCGGATGCGGCGGAAGGCACTGGCGGCGGCCCTCTCCTCCCGCTACGGGGGGGAGATGGTGTGGGTTGTGGACCGCATGGAGTTCGAACGGCCGCGCACCAAGGACGCGATCGCCCTCCTCGGACGGCTCGGCTGCCCAGCGAAGACGCTGGTCGTCGTCGCCCCTGAGGAGTACGGGATCCCCGTGGCGAACTCGTTCCGCAACATTCCCGGCGTGACTTGCATCCGCGCGGATGCGGTCACGGCCTACGACGTGCTGGCCCACGACGGGATCCTCCTCACGGAGGGAGCGGTGCGGGCACTGGAGGGGCGGCTGAGCCATGGGTAGGGAAATCTATCTGGAAGATGTAATCCTGCGCCCGGTCCTGTCGGAGAAGACGTGGCGGGGCATGGAAGAGGGCAAGTACACGTTCGAGGTGGCGGCGGATGCCGGCAAGAACGAGATCCGTACCGCAGTGGAGGGCCTGTTTGGGGTCAAGGTGGAGCGGGTGTGGGTCATGAACCGGTCCGGGAAACCGCGCCGGACCCGGCTCGACCGACGTCACGGGCGGACGCGGGGGGAACGGCGGGCCATCGTTCAGCTCGCCCCCGGTCACAAGATCGACATCGTGGGGTGAGTTAGAATGGGCCTCAAGAAGCTCAAGCCAGTTACGCCAGGGCAGCGCCACGCTGTGGCCCCCGACTACGGAGAGCTGACGCGGGACAAGCCGGAGAAGGGGCTTGTCGCCCCGCTCGCCCGCAGTGTCGGCCGCAACAACCAGGGGCGGATCACCACGCGCCACAAGGGAAGCGGCCACAAGCGCCGCTACCGGTGGGTGGACTTCGCCCGTGAGAAGCACGGGGTTCCGGCGCGGGTCGTGTCCGTGGAGTACGATCCCAACCGGTCGGCGTGGATCACCCTCCTTCACTATCGGGATGGAGAAAAGCGCTATATCCTTGCCCCGTTGGAGCTCAGGGTGGGGGACACGGTTGAGGCGGGGGAGAGCGCGGAGCCCAAGCCGGGTAACGCGTTGCCCCTCAGGCGGATCCCGGCCGGGACGTTCGTGCACAATGTGGAGCTCTACCCCGGTTCGCGGGGGAAGGTGGCTCGGGCGGCCGGGACAGCGGCCCAACTCCTCGGGCGCGAGGAGGATCGGGCGATCCTCCGCCTTCCGTCGGGGGAGATCCGCGTGTTCCACTTGGCGTGCATGGCCACCGTAGGGCGGGTGAGCAATCCCGACCACAAGAACGTGCGGCACGGCAAGGCGGGCCGGGTGCGCCACCTCGGGCGGCGGCCGAGCGTGCGCGGGGTAGCGATGGGCGCGGACGATCACCCGCACGGAGGCGGCGAGGGCCGCACCGGCGAGGGTCGGCCGTCGAAGACGCCGTGGGGGAAGCTCGCGCGGGGCGTTCCGACGCGGAAGAACAAGGCGAGCGACGCCAAGATCCTCAAGAGGAGGGAGTAGATGGCGCGGTCGAGGAAGAAGGGACCGTTTGTAGCCCGCGACGTCCTGGAGAAGCTCGCCAAGGTCAAGCGCGGGGAGATCGCGGAGGTCGTCACCTGGTCCCGGAGCTCGATGATCACGCCGGAGATGGTGGGGATCACGATCCGCGTCCACAACGGTCGGACGCACGTCCCGGTCCGGGTGACCGAGGCCATGATCGGTCACCGCCTGGGCGAGTTCGCGCCCACGCGGGTGTTCCGTGGCCACGGCGGCGTGAAGAAGAAGACTGCGGTTCCGAAGTGATCGAGGTGACGGGATGCGGGAAGCGATAGCCAGAGCGCGTTTTGTGCGAATGTCCCCCCTCAAGGCGCGGCTCGTGATCAACGAGATTCGGGGCAAGCCCGTGGCCGAGGCGCGGCAAATCCTGGCCCTATCGCCGCAGAAGGCGAGCCGGTTCATCCGCAAGGTGCTCGATTCGGCGGTGGCCAACGCTCAGCACAATTTCGAGATGGATGCGGACAAGCTCTTTGTAGTGCGCGCTGTGGTGGATGAAGGGCCACGGGTCCGCCGGCTGAACCCGCGGGCGTTCGGGCGCGCCGATATCGTGCGACGGGCGATGGCCCACATCACCGTGGCCGTGGCGGAGAAGGAGGAGTAGTGGGTCACAAGACGCATCCGGTCGGATTCCGGATTGGGGTCCTCAGGAAGTGGCGTTCGAACTGGTTCGCCCCCGACGCCCTGGTCCCCGAGTACGTGGCGGAGGACTGCCGCCTGCGCGCGGCGATCCACAAGGCGTACAAGGGGGCAGGGCTCGCCGAAACCCTCATCGAGCGGACGACCGAGGGGCGGGTGACGGTCACGATCCGCGCCGCTCGGCCCGGGATCATCATCGGGCGGGGAGGTGCCGAGATCGCGGCCCTCCAGGAGAAGCTATCCCGGGAGGTCGGGCGTGAGGTGCGGATCGGGGTCATGGAGGTCGAGCGCCCGGAGTTCGAGGCTCCCCTTGTGGCCCAGGATGTTGCGTTTCAGATCGAGAATCGGATCAACCCATACCGCGCGATGAAGGAGACGTTGCGCCGGATCATCGCCGCGGGGGCCCAAGGGGCGAAGATCCGGATCTCGGGGCGCCTCGGAGGAGCCGAGATCTCGCGGTCGGTGGAGATGAAGGAGGGGCGCGTCCCGCTCCATACCCTCCGTGCTGATGTGGACTACGGACTCGCCGAGGCGTGGACGAAGTACGGGGTGATCGGGGTCAAGGCGTGGGTGTTCCGCGGCGAGGTCTGGTCCATGTCCGACCGCTCCGGGGCGGAGGTGAAGTGAAATGCCGGCCCTGTTTCCCAAGCGGACGAAGTACCGCAAGCAGCAGCGGGGGAGGATGAAGGGGATCGCCAGCCGGGGGGCGGAGGTCGCGTTCGGGGAGTACGGGATCCAGGCCCTGGCGCCGGCGTGGATCACGAGCCAGCAGATCGAGGCCGTGCGGACTGCGCTCGCCCGCGGCACGCATCGCGGCCGGGTTTGGGTGAGGATCTTCCCCGATAAGCCCTACACGAAGATCGCCGCCGAGTCGCGGATGGGCAAGGGGAAAGGAGCGGTCGAGAACTGGGTCGCCGTGGTGCGGCCGGGGCGGGTCATGTTCGAGTTCTCCGGCGTGACCGAGGCCGAGGCCAAGGAGATCCATCGTCGTGTCTCGTGCAAGCTGCCCATCCCGACCCAGCTCAAGGTGCGGTTCCAGTTGGGAGGGGAGCGATGAAGGCCCGGGAGCTGCGGGATCTTTCCACGGACGAGCTGCGCGTGCGGGTCGCCGAGGGGAAGAAGAAACTGTTCACGCTGCGGTTCCAGCTCGCCTCAGGCCGACTGACGAACACGGCGGAGATCGGGAAGACGAAGCGCGACATCGCCCGCGCGTTGACCGTGCTCGAGGAACGGGAAGATGCGTAAACAACGGATTGGCCGGGTAGTGAGCAACCGGATGATGAAGACGATCGTGGTGCTGGAGGAGCGCCTCGTCGAGGCCCCTCTCTACGGGAAGCGGCAGCGGCGGCGGACCAAGTACTATGCGCACGACGAGGCCGGCCAGGCGCGGGTGGGGGACATCGTGCGGATCGAGGAGACGCGCCCCCTGTCCAAGCTCAAGCGGTGGCGGCTCCTGGAGATCGTGCGTCGCGCGGAAGGGTGAGACAATGATCTTCCCAACGACACGGCTCACGGTGGCCGACAACACTGGGGTCAAGGAAGTGGAGTGCATCAACGTGCTCGGCAAGAAGAGCGCCGCCGAGATCGGCGATATCGTGGTCGCTTCCGTCAAGAAACGGATTCCGACCTCGGAGTTCACGAAGGGCAACATCGTGCGGGGTGTGGTGGTGCGGACGCGGGGCTCGTTTCGCCGCGAGGACGGCAGCACGATTCGCTTCGATGACAACGCGGTGGTGCTCGTTGACAAAACGTTGCAGCCCCTGGGGACGCGCGTGTTCGGGCCTGTGGCGCGTGAACTGCGGGAGCGAGGGATGATGAGGATCATCTCGGTCGCCCCAGAGGTCGTGTAGGGAGCGGGAGGAACGATGCGGAAGGTGCGAAAAGGGGATCGGGTCAAGGTCATCTCAGGTGACGACCGGGGGAAGGTCGGCAAGGTCCTCCAGGTCTTCCCGGAGAAGGGCCGGGTCCTGGTGGAGGGGGTCAACATCGTGACCAAACACCAGCGCCCAACCCAGGCCGTGCGCGAGCCGGGGATCATCAAGCGGGAGTCCCCCGTTCACCTCTCGAAGGTGAAGGTGATCTGCCCGGAGTGCGGTGCCCCCAGCCGCCTGGGCGTGGCCGTGGTGGAGCAGCAGAAGCTCCGCCGCTGCAAGCAGTGTGGGGCGACGTTCTAGCGCCATGCTCTACACACAGTACCGTGAGGAGATCGTCCCGCAGCTCATGAAGGAGCTCGGGTATGCCAACGTGATGCAGGTCCCGCGGGTGGAGAAGGTCGTGGTGAACATGGGTGTGGGCAAGCATGACGACCCGAAGGTCCTCGAGGGGGCGATGGCGAACCTCGGGCAGATCGCAGGGCAGAAGCCTGTCGTGACGCGGGCCCGGCGGGCGATTTCGGACTTCAAGATCCGGCAAGGGGATGCCATTGGGTGCATGGTGACCCTGCGCGGGCCGCGGGCCTACGAGTTCCTGTACAAGCTGTTCAACGTCGCCCTCCCCGGGATCCGCGATTTCAAGGGGGTTTCTCCGGATGCGTTCGATGGGCGCGGGAATTTCTCGATCGGCCTCTCGGAGCAGATGGTGTTCCCGGAGATCTCCTACGACGACGTCGTCCGCACTCAGGGGATGGACATCACCATCGTGACCACGGCGCGCACGGACCGGGAGGGCAGGGCGCTCCTCACGGCGCTGGGGTGTGCGTTTCGCAAGGAATAGGAGGGAAGATGGCGCGCAAGGCCATGATTGAGAAGGCGAACCGGCGCCCGAAATACGCGGTGCGCAAGCGCAACCGGTGCCGGCTGTGCGGGCGGTCGCGGGCGTACATCGGCGATTTCGGCCTGTGCCGGCTCTGCTTCCGCAAGCTCGCGCTGGACGGGCAGCTCCCGGGCGTGAAGAAGGCGGCGTGGTGAGGAGGAAGGGATGACGGTGAACGACCCCATTGCCGATATGCTCGCCCGGGTCCGCAACGCGCTCGCCCGGTCCATGACCGAGGTGACGATGCCGTCGTCGCGGATGAAGGTGGAGATCGCGCGGATCCTGGTGGAGGAAGGGTACATCGAGTCCTACACCGTGGATGAAGGCGAGCCCTGCCCCACCCTCCGCCTCACGCTCAAGTACAAGCGAGAGGGGACCCGCTTCCGCCGCCCGGCGATCCAGGGGCTGCGGCGGGTCAGCACCTCTGCCCGGCGGGTGTACGTGGGCGCTGACGAGATCCCCAACACGCGTGGCGGCCTGGGAACCTCTGTGCTCTCCACCTCGCAGGGGATCATGACCGGCCGCGAGGCACGGCGGCGCGGGGTCGGCGGCGAGCTTCTGTACGAGGTGTGGTGAGACGATGTCCAAGATCGGGAAGAAGCCCATCCGCATCCCGCCGGGGGTCGAGGTCACGGTTCGCCCGGGGCGGGTCACTGTTCGCGGCCCCCAGGGGACGCTGGAGTGCCCGTACGAGCCGGAGTTTGTGGCGATCGAGGTCGCGGACGGGGAGGTGCGCGTGGAGCGCAAGGCTGAACGCGCCCCGTTCCGGGCCCGCCATGGCCTGTACCGGGCGCTCATCGCGAACATGGTGCGCGGTGTGACCGAGAAATGGCAGAAGGAACTGGAAATCCAAGGGCTGGGGTACCGCGCCCGCGCCGAGGGGCGCGCCCTCGTCATGGAGTTGGGGTACTCCCACCCCGTGCGGTACGAGGTCCCCGACGGGATCGAGTTCTCGGTTCCCGAGCCCACCCGGATCGTGATCCGCGGGATCGACAACCGGCTGGTGGGCCAGGTCGCGGCGGACATCCGCGCGTTCTGTCCGCCCGAGCCGTACCGCGGCACCGGCATTCGCTATCGGGGGGAGGAGATCGTGCGCAAGGCGGGTAAACTGGGGGCGAAAGGGTGACGGTTATGGCCAGAACAACACGCGCCGACCATCGGCTTAAGCGGAAGGCCCGCATCCGGCGCCGGATCCACGGGACCGCGGATCGCCCCCGCCTCTGTGTCTACAAGAGCCTCCACCACATCTACGCCCAGGTCGTGGATGATGCCCAGGGCCGAACGATCGCGTCCGCGTCCACGCTGTGTGCTGCCGTGCGGGAACGCGGGGTGGGCAACACTGTGGACGGGGCGCGGGCCGTGGGGGCGGTCGTGGCGGAGCGGGCGCGCGCGGCCGGCATCCGCGAGGTGGTGTTCGATCGCTCGGGCTATCCCTACCACGGCAAGGTTCGCGCCCTGGCCGAGGCGGCCCGGGAGGGGGGGCTAGAGTTCTGATGGCGAGGTACCCGGAGCAACCAGCACATGAGGTCATTGACATCCGTCGGGTGGGCAAGGTCACCAAGGGCGGGAAGCGTCTTCGGTTCCGCGTCGTGGTCGTTGCCGGCGACGGCGCGGGCCAGGTCGGGGTGGGGGTTGGGAAATCGGTCGAGATCCCCCAGGCCGTTCAGCAAGCGATCCGCGACGCCATGAAGCACCTCGTGACGGTCCCGGTGCAGAATGGGACGATCCCCCACGAGGTGCGGGGCGAATTTGGGGCCGCCAAGGTCCTCCTCCGACCGGCCTATCCGGGCACAGGCGTCATCGCGGGGAGGACGGTGGGGGCGGTGTGCCGCATCGCCGGGGTGCGCGACATCCTCACCAAGGCCCTCCGCTCCACGAACCCGCTCAACCTGGCGCGGGCCACCCTCGATGGGTTCAGGCAGATCGAGGGGGCGGACATGGTCGCAGCCCGACGGGGGAAGACCGTGGCAGAGATCCTGGAGGTCGAAGATGCAGAGGCTCGATAACCTGCGGCCCACCCCGGGGAGCAAACGGGGCAAGAAGCGCGTCGGGCGCGGCTATAGCTCGGGCCACGGCGGCCACGAGTCCGGGAAGGGGACGAAGGGCCAGAACTCGCGGTCCGGGGTCACGGTGCGGCCGGGGTACGAGGGAGGGCAGACGCCCTTCTGGATGCGATTCCCCAAGCGCGGGTTTCGCAACGTGGCGCGGGTCGAGTACGCGGTGGTGAACGTGGGCGAGCTCGATGCCCGGTTCGAGGAGGGCGACGAGGTGTCGCTGGATGTGCTCACCCACCGCGGCCTGATTAAGGATCCCCAGTGTGGGCTGAAGGTCCTGGGCGAAGGGGAGCTCACGAAGGCGCTCGTCGTGAAGGCTGATCGGTTCAGCCGGACGGCGAAAGAGAAGATCGAGGCCGCCGGTGGGCGCGCGGAGACCACGCAGCCCGTGGCGGGCCCGGGCGAGGAGGCCTAGGTGCTGGGGCGCATTCGCCAGGTGTTCGCGATCGAGGAGCTACGACGGCGGATCCTCTATACCCTGGGGATGCTCCTCGTGTTCCGGATCGGCGCCCACATCCCCGTGCCGGGAGTGGACACGAGACAGCTTGCGGATGTCCTCTCGGGCGCGTTCGGAGCGGGCTTGTTCCAGTTCATCAACATGTACACCGGCGGGGCGCTGCAGCAGTTCTCGTTGTTCTCGCTTGGCGTTATCCCGTACATCAATGCCTCGATCATCCTCTCCCTCCTCATCCCGGTGTTCCCCAGCCTGAAGAAGCTCCAGGAGGAAGGGCGGGAAGGGCGGAGGAAGCTGACCCAGTACACGCGGTGGGGGACGGTGGCCCTGGCGCTGGTCCAGTCCTATGCGATGGGCGTCCTGGTGATTCAGTACGGGTTAGCCCAACCGTCGGTGGGCTTCTACCTGAGCACGATCATCTCCCTCACGGCGGGCACTGTGTTCCTGATGTGGGTGGGGGAGCGGATCACGGAGAATGGGATTGGGAACGGGGTCTCGATGCTGATCATGGCCGGAATCGTGGCCCGCCTCCCCGCGGAGTTCCAGCAGGCGGCGCTCGAGATCTCGGCCGGAACGGTCCACCCGCTGTGGGGGATCGGGCTGATCGTGCTGTTCGTGGCCGTGATTGCGCTGACGGTGATCGTTCAGCAGGGCCAGCGGAAGATCGTCATCCAGTATGCCAAGCGGACCTCGGGGCGGCGGGTGTATGGGGGGCATACGACCCATCTCCCGTTGCGGGTGAACCAGGGGGGAGTCATCCCGATCATCTTCGCCTCGGCGATTCTCACCCTCCCCAGTTCGATCGCGACGTGGGTGCCCCAGCTCAACTGGTTGCAGCGCTACATCGCTCCGGGGAGCACGATTTACCTTGTGGCCTACGTTCTCCTCATCTTCTTCTTCACTTTCTTCTACTCGTCGCTCGTGTTCGATCCGAACGACATCGCGAAGAACCTGCGCGAGGCAGGCGGGTTCGTGCCTGGGGTTCGGCCGGGGCAACCGACAGCGGAGTACCTGGGATCGGTGACGAACCGGTTGCTCCTCGTGGGCGGGGTGTTCCTGGCGGGGATCGCCGTCCTTCCGTTCATCTTCTCCGCTGTGTCTGGCTTGCAGGGGTTCTCGATCGGCGGGACCTCAATCCTCATCCTCGTCGGGGTGGGCATTGACACGATCATGCAGATCGAGGCCCACCTCGTGATGCGCCAGTACGAGTCCCTCATCAAGGGCTCCGCGTTCCTGGGGAGGAAGGGCCTGTGAGGAACGTGGTCCTCCTCGGCCCGCCGGGCGCAGGGAAAGGGACGATCGCGGTGCGGGCGGCCGAAGAGCTGAACCTGTCCCATCTCTCCACCGGGGATGTGCTGCGGGACGAGGTGGCGCGCGGGACGGAGCTCGGGAAGAAGGCGCGCGGGTTCATGGACCGCGGGGAGCTCGTGCCCGATGAAGTGGTGCTGGCCATGGTGCGGGAGAGGGTGCGCGGGCGGGAGGGGGTCCTCCTGGACGGATTCCCGCGCACGCTGGCCCAGGCCGAGGGCCTGGCGGAGTTCCTCCCCGTGCACGTGGTGGTGTACCTCGCGGTGGGGAAGGATGAGGTGGTGCGGCGGCTTGGGAGCCGGCGGGTGTGCGCGTCGTGTGGGGCGGTGTACAACCTCGTCACCCAGCGCCCGCGCACCGCGGGGCGCTGCGACCGATGTGGTGGGGAGCTCCGCCAGCGGCCGGACGACGCGCCGGAGGTGGTGGCGCACCGGTACGAGGTGTACGAGCGGGAATCCCAGCCCCTCATCGAGCACTACGCCCGTCAGGGGGTGCTCGTATCCGTGGATGCGGCCCGGCCTCCGGAGGCTGTGGTGGCTGACGTGATTCGGGTCCTTCGCGCGTGATCGCCCTCAAGACGGAGGCCGAGCTGAGGGTGGTGGCGGAGAACGCCCAACTCCTCGCCGCGATCCTGGTTGAGGTGGCGCTTTGCGTGGAGCCGGACGTGGAGACCGCTGAACTGGACCGGCTCGCGGAGGAGCGGATCCGGGCGGCAGGGGCCCGGCCCGCGTTCAAGGGCTACCACGGGTATCCGGCGAGCCTGTGCGTGTCCGTGAATGAGGAGATCGTTCACGGCATCCCCTCCTCGCGCCGGATCAACCGGGGCGACATCGTGTCGCTCGATCTTGGCCTGACGCGGGGGGGGTACGTAGCGGACGCGGCGCTGACCGTGGGCGTGGAGGAGATCACGCCCGAGGCGGAGCGGCTGCTTTCCGTGACCCGTGGTGCCTTGCAGGATGCGATCCGAGCCGCTAAACTTGGCGCTCGCGTTTCGGATCTCTCTCACGCCATCGGCCGGCATGTGAGCCGCCATGGGTTGTACGTGGTGCGGGAGTTCGTGGGCCACGGCATCGGCCGGGAGCTCCATGAGGATCCCCAGATCCCGAACTTTGGGGAGCCGGGGCAGGGGGCGATGTTGCGGGAAGGGATGGTCCTCTGCCCGGAGCCGATGGTGAAGGGGGATGATCTCCCTGTTCACATCAAGGACGATGGGTGGACGGCCGTGACGGCGAGCGGGGCGCTTGCCGCGCACTACGAGGAGATGATCGCGGTGACCCCGGACGGGCCGGCGGTGCTGACGGGGGGGATTTGGGAGGCGTTTTGTCGAAGAAGGACGTGATCCGGGCGCGAGGAGAGGTGACGGAGGTCCTGCCCGACTCGATGTACCGGGTGAAACTGGACAACGATCACGATGCGCTGTGTGTGGCCTCGGGCCGGATGCGGAAGAACTTCATTCGGGTGGTGGTCGGGGATCGGGTGGTCGTGGAGTTTTCCCCCTACGACCTCACCCGGGGACGGATCGTGTACCGTGAGACGTGATTAGGAGGCGAGGGTGAAGGTCCGGAGTTCAGTGAAGAAGATATGCGAGAAGTGCCGGGTCATCCGTCGCGAGGGACGGTTGTGGGTCGTGTGCCCCAACCCGAAACACAAGCAACGGCAGGGGTAGGACATGGCACGCATCGCGGGCATCAACCTTCCGGCGAAGAAGCAGATCGCAGTCGCGTTGACCTACATCTACGGGATCGGGCCGTCGCGGGCGCGGGAGATCCTCGCGCGGACGGGCGTGGCCCCGAACACGAAGGTCATGGACCTAACTGAGCAGGATGTGACGGCACTGCGGCGGGAGGTGGAGTCTTATTTGGTCGAGGGTGACCTCCGGCGCCAAGTGCGCGCGAACATTCAGCGCCTGATCGACATCGGGTGCTACCGTGGGCTGCGGCATAAGGTGGGGCTCCCCGTGCGTGGCCAGAAGACGCGGACCAATGCCCGCACCTGGAAAGGGCCCCGGCCGGCCAAGGCCGGAAAGAGGAAGTAATGGCTCAGGCACGGAAGAAGAAGACGATCCGTCTCGACCGGGCGCGGGTGCACGTCCACTCCACGTTCAACAACACGATCATCACCGTGACCGACCTCACCGGCAACGCCGTCGGGTGGCAGTCGGGGGGGACGGCCGGGTTCACCGGGTCGCGTAAGGGCACGCCGTACGCCGCACAGCTGGCGACCCAGGCCGTGGTGCGGGATCTGAAGGAGTATGGTGTGCGGTCCGTGATCGTGACCGTGGATGGTACGGGCTCGGGCCGCCAGGCCGTGGTGCAGACGCTTCGCTCGCTTGGGATCCAGGTCGAGGAAGTGCGGAACGTGACCCCGGTCAGTCACAGCTAGGAGGCGGCGAGGATGGGCAGGTACACGGGTCCGAAGTGCAGGCTGTGTCGGCGGGAGGGCGTGAAGCTTTTCCTGCGTGGTGATCGCTGCTATTCGGCGCAGTGCCCGATCTCGAAGCGGCCCCAGGTTCCGGGCCAGCACACCCGCTTCCGGCGACGGGCAACGCCCTACGCGATTCGTATCCGTGAGAAGCAGAAGCTGAAGCGGATCTACGGTGTTCGGGAGGCCCAGTTCCGCCGGTACGTGGAGGCGGGGAAAAAGTGGAAGGGCGTCACGGGCGAGGCGATTCTGATGTCGCTTGAAAAACGGCTGGACAACGTGGTGTACCGTGCCGGCTTCGCCCACTCCCGGGACCAGGCGCGTCAGCTCATCGGCCATGGGCACATCCTCGTGAACGGGCGGCGGGCGGACATCGCCTCCCGCCTCCTCGGCGAGGGGGACATCGTGGAGGTACGTCCCCAATCCCGCGATAAGCTGCGGCCTCAGATCAAAGAAGCGGCCGAGCGCCGGCCGGTCCCGACCTGGATGACGCGCGATCTTGAGGGGCTGCGGATCCAGGTGAATGCCGACCCTACTGTGGAGGAGATCGAGCAATCGGTCAACATGAACCTGATCGTGGAGTTCTACTCGAGGTAAGATGGCTTCCTTTGTCTACCCAGATACGGCGACGTGGGCTGAGTCGGACGATCCCTGCTATGGGCGGCTGGTCGTGGCGCCGCTGGAGCGGGGCTACGCCACGACGCTGGGGAACGCGCTGCGGAGGGCACTTCTATCGGCGATCCCCGGGGCGGCCGTGGTGCGGGTGCTCTTCCCCGGCCACTTCCACGAGTACGACACGATCGCGGGCGTGCGCGAGGACGTGCTCCACATCATCCTCAACCTGAAGGGCCTCGCGATCCGGTGCCAGGACGAGGCCTTGCACCGCCTGTACCTGAACGCCACCGGCCCGGGGGAGGTTCGGGCGGGCGATATCGAGACCCCGACGGGGGTCGAGATCGCCAACCCCGCGTGCCCTATCGCCACCCTCGACAAGAAGGGGAAGCTCGAGCTGGAGATGGAGGTCGAGGTCGGGCGTGGCTTCCGCTCCGCCGAGGAGAACAAGCGGGACGATGCGCCGCTATCGCTCATCCCGGTGGACGCCGACTTCTCCCCGATCGAGCGGGTCAACTTCACGGTGGAGGCGACGCGCGTCGGCGGGCGATCCGGCTATGAGCGTCTGATCCTCGATGTATGGACGAACGGGGCGATCACACCGGCCGAGGCGGTGGGCCAGGCTGTGGCCGTGCTGCGTGAGCACCTGGCCCTCCTCGAGGGCGTGCGGGCGGAGCAGGGGGGGCGGGAGGCGGAGTCCGAGGTCTCAGAGGAGCTCCTCAAGCCCCTGCTCGAGCTGGGGTTTGAGGTCCGGGCCTGCAACCTGCTGCGGGAGGAGGGTGTGATTACCCTCCATGACCTGTTGGCGCGGACCCGCGAGGAGGTCTCCGATATCCACGGGTTCGGCGAGAAGACCCTCGCCCGGCTCGAGGGGCGCCTCAGTGAGCTCGGCTACGCGCTGCGTTCGGAGAAGGAGGACTGATGCGCCATCGCTGTAACGTACCCAAGCTCAGCATGAGGAGCGATCGCCGGCGGGCCGTAGTGTCCGGACAAGCGAGGGACCTGATCCTGTACGGCAAGGTGGACACCACCCTCGCCCGGGCCAAGGCGACCCAGGCGCTGGCGGAGCGTCTCGTGACATGGGCCCGGACGGGCGAGCAGGCCGCGCAGCGGCGGGCGTTCGCCATCCTTCAGAGCAAGGAAGCCACGGAGAAGTTGTTCTCCGAGCTCGGGCCGCGGTACCGCGACCGCGAGGGCGGGTACACCCGTGTCCTCAAGCTCGGGCCGCGGCGGGGAGACGGGGCGGAGGTGGCCCGCCTCACCTGGACCTAGTGTCCGGCCGACCAGTGGTCCCCCCCGGAGCGACGGCCGTCGGCCCCTACTCGCCCGGCGTACAGGCTGGGCCGTTCCTGTTCATCTCCGGCCAGCTCCCCCTCCTCCCCACGGGAGAGCTCGCGGCGGGGCCGATCGGGGATCAGACCAAGCTCTGCCTGCGGAACATCGCCCAGGTCGTCCAGGCGGCAGGGGGGTCACTGCGCGACCTCGTCAAGGTGACGATCTACCTCACCGACATGGATGACTTCCCCGCGGTCAACGAGGCCTATGCAGCGTCCTTCGATCGAGATCCCCCGGCGCGCGTCTGCGTCGGGGTGAGCCGCCTCCCCAAGGGGAGCCGGATCGAGATCGAGGCGATCGCCTACCTCGGGCCTAGCCTGTAGGGTAGAGGCACCCCGCCGCGCGGCGACGGGAGAGCGCGGCCAGCATCTCCGCCACCATCTCGGAAAGACCATAGCGTGGCTTCCATCCCCAGTCGGCCCGTGCGGCCGAATCGTCAATCGAGCGAGGCCACGAGTCGGCGATCGCCTGGCGGAAGTCCGGCACGTACTCGACCCTGAACCCGGGGACATGCTTCCTGATCTCCGCGGCGAGTTCTCCGGCGGTGAAGCTCATCGCGCTCAGGTTGTAGGTGCGGTAGCGCAGCTTCGCCTCCGGCGCCTCCATGAGGTCCAGCGCCGCCTGCAGGCAATCGGGCATGAACATCATCGGCAGCATCGTGTCCTCGCGTACGAAGCATGTGTACGGTTTCCCCTCCACTGCGAGGTAGAACATCTCCACCGCGTAGTCCGTCGTTCCCCCCCCGGGCGGGGTTTCGCTGGAGATGATCCCCGGGTAGCGGAGCCCGCGGATGTCGAGCCCGAACCGATGGGCATAGTAGTCGCAGAGGAGCTCGCCCGTGACCTTCGTCACCCCGTACATCGTCGTCGGGGAGAGGACCGTGTCCTGGGGGGTGCGGTCGCGGGGGGTACGGGGCCCGAACACGGCGATCGAGCTGGGATAGAAGATCTGACGGATCCCGCTCTCGCGGGCGAGCTCAAGCAGGTTGTACAGCCCATTGACGTTGACGTCCCACGCCCGTTGGGGGTGCTGCTCGCCGGTCGCAGACAGGACGGCAGCGAGGTGGTACACCGTTTCAATCCCGTGCTCTTGGATCACCCGGGCCAACGCATCCCGGTTCGCGACATCGAGGGACACGAACGGCCCGGAGGAGGCGAGCGCAGCGGAGGCTGGTTTGCGATGGCCCGCCGCAATCACCGCATCTCCTCCATACCGCTCGCGCAGCACGAGGGTGAGCTCTGATCCGATCTGCCCGGTAGCCCCTGTGACGAGAATGCGCATCTGTCCTCCCTATGGTGTGAAAGTGTTCAGATGGGCATTCTACCCGCCCGCGTTTGCTTGGGCGAGTCGGGCTGGGTAAGCTGCCGCTGAGGAGGAAGCATGGGGAAGTACGACTTCATCACCGCTGAGCTCGCCGATCTCAAGGCGCAGGGCCTCTACAACACGATCCGCACGATTGAAAGCGCGGTCGGGGCGTGGACTGTTGTGGACGGGAAACGTGTTTTGAACATGTGTTCCAACAACTACCTCGGGTTTGCGAACGACCCCCGGCTGAAGGAGGCGGCGCGAAAGGCGGTCGAGCGGTACGGGGTTGGCCCGGCCGCAGTGCGATCCATCGCCGGCACGATGACCCTCCACGTCGAGTTCGAGCGCAAGCTCGCCGCGTTCAAGGGAACCGAGGACGCGATCTCACTTCAGTCCGGGTTCTGCGCGAACCTGTCCGCGATCCCGACCCTGATGGGGGCGGGGCACGTCCTGTTCACCGACGAGCTCAACCACGCCTCGATCATCGATGGTTGTCGGCTGACGAAGGCGGAGCGCGTCATCTACCCCCACCGCGACGTGGGGGCGCTGCGCACGGCCCTCGCTGAACACAAGGCCGCCCCGCGGAAGCTCATTGTCACCGACGGCGTGTTCTCCATGGATGGGGACTTGGCCCCCCTTCCCGAGATCGTGGCCGTCGCCGAGGAATTCGACGCCCTGGTGATGGTGGACGATGCGCACGGGGAGGGCGTGCTCGGCTCCCACGGGCGGGGGATCGCCGACCACTTTGGCGTGCAGGGAAGGGTGGACATCGAGATGGGCACGCTCTCCAAGGCGTTCGGCGTCATGGGGGGCTACCTGGCGGGCCGGCGGCAGATCGTGGAGTACCTGCGCCAGCGGGCGCGGCCGTTCTTGTTCTCGAGCGCGGCCACCCCGGCCGACGTGGCGGCCTGCATCGCCGCCGTGGAGATCCTCGAGAAGAGCGACGAGCAGGTGCGGATGCTGTGGGACAACGGCCGCTACCTGAAGGGGCGGCTCGCCGATCTCGGGTTCGACATCGGCCACTCTGAGACCCCGATTACCCCGGTCATGCTCGGCGAGGCGACGACGGCGTGGGAGTTCTCGCGGCGGCTGTTCGCGCGGGAGGTGTTCGCCCAGGCGATCGTCTTCCCCACCGTGCCCAAGGGGAAGGCCCGGCTGCGGGTGATGGTGTCCGCCGTGCACACGAAGGAGGACCTCGACTTCGCGGTGGACGCGTTCGCCCGCGTGGGCCGTGAGTTGGGCGTGATCTAGGGAGCGCGCGTGGAGGCCCTGGAACTGTTCGCCCGGATCCTGTTCGCCGCGCTGGTGGGGGCGGCGATCGGGCTGGAACGTGAGCTTCGGGGGCGCGCGGCCGGCCTGCGGACGCACATCCTCGTCTGCGCCGGGGCGGCGTTGGTGATGGTCCTCGCCGGGGAGCTCGGCCACCCCGATGGCCCCGGCCGCGCCCTCGCCGGGATCGTCACCGGGGTGGGGTTCCTCGGGGCGGGGGCGATCGTCCGGACACGGGACATCGTGCGGGGGGTGACCACGGCGGCCTGTATCTGGCTCGTCGCCGTGCTGGGGGCCGCTGCCGGCCAGGGCCTGTACATCCTCGCTGCGGGGAGCGCCGCCCTGACGCTGGCCGTCCTGTTGGGGCTGAACCGAGTGGAGCGCCTCGTCCCCGCCCACTCCTACCACACCGTGATCGTCCACACCCAGGGCACGGAGGTGCAGCGCCTCGATGATCTGTGCCGCGGGGTGTTCTCCGGAGCGCGGCAACGGGTCCTCGCCCTCGACGTCCGCCTCGACCGGTCGAAGGACTGCGCCTCGCTCACGTTCTACGTCCGGAGCCGCGGTGAGGTCCGGTCAGCCCAGCTTTCGGAGGAGCTCCTCGCCCTCCCCGGCGTGTCCCGCGTCAGTTGGCAGTGAGCCGGGGCCGTTTCACAGGCCGAGTTCGCCCTGGATCCCCTGCATTGCCGTGAGGACGAGGGTGGCGAACTCGTCGAGGGTGAGCCCAAGCTGCGTGCACCGTGCGATCCCCTCTCGCGATGCCGACCGGGCAAACCCCTTCTCGCGGTAGCGGTGGACCACGTTCTGGACGGTGAGGCCGGCCAGCCGTCCGGGGTGGACGAGGGCGGCGGCGACGATGAGCCCGGTGAGGGGGTCCACCGCGGCTAGGGCGTGTTCGAACGGAGTTGCGGGCTCCTTCCGCCCGGCGTGGGCGAGGATCGCATCCAGGAGCTCGGGATCGTCAACCCCCTTCTCCCGCAGCCGGCGCACGGTGATCTCCCCATGGCGCTGGGGATCATCCTTCGTCTCCTCATAGTCCAGATCGTGGAGGAGCCCCGCCAGCCCCCACCGGTCGGGGTCGCCGCCGAACCGGGGCGCCAGCGCCCGCATCGCCGCTTCCACGGCGAGCATGTGTTTGACAAGGTTCTTCGTTTTCACGCTCTCTTGGACAAGGGTCAACGCTTCCTCTCTCGTCATCGCGTCTCCTTTTGCCCATACGGGCACACGTCGAGCAGGGGGCATGCCGGACAGCGGGGCTGCCGCGGCCGGCAGACCTCCCGGCCCAGGCGGATCAAGTGGAGGTGGAGCTCGCGCTCCTTCCCCGGCGGGACGAGCGGGGCGAGGGCGTCATGGGGATCGGCCGTTGTGTCCGTGAGCCCCAGTCGCTTTGTGACGCGGGCGATGTGGGTGTCCACCGGGAAGAACGGACGGCCGAACCCGAACAGGAGGACCACGTACGCCGTCTTCTTCCCCACCCCCGGGAGGGAGAGGAGCCACTGGGCAGCCTCCTCGTCCGGGAGCTGGGCGAGGAGATCGAGGGCGAGGGCCCCCCGCTCGTCGCGGAGCCGGGCGAGGACGGCGTGGAGGCGCTTCGCCCGCTGGTGATGGAGGCCCGCGCCCTGGATCGCCCCGGCGACCTCGCGCGGGGGGGCGGCGAGAACGTTTTCCCAGGTCGGGAACCGGGAGCGGAGCTCGGCGTAGGCGCGGTCGCGGTTGCGGTCGGACGTGTTCTGGGAAAGAATGGTCCGCACGAGGAGATCGAGGGGGGGCTCAGGATCGCCATGGTCTACAGGTCCGAACCGGCGACGAAGCCGGTCCGCCACCTCGACCATCTGGGCTGCGCGATCCATGATCGGGAAGGATAGGGGCGCCCGGGCGGGAGGGCAACATCGGGCGGACCGAAGGAGGGCCATGCTTCGCGTAGATACGGAGACGACGGTCGTCGTGCGGTGCCAAGACGGGGAACGACTTCCCGATGCCTTGCTCGGCCTCGGCCTCACGGCCGCGGGGTTGGTCGTGGGGATCGGGATGGTGCGGGACCTTGCGCTCGGGTACTGGGACGGGGAGAAGTACGTTGAGGAGCGAATCGCGGAGCCGGCAGAGCTCCTCTCGCTCCAGGGGAACCTGGGGGATGAGGAGGGGAAGCCCGTGCTCCATGCCCACGTCGTCGCCGGGCGGAAGGGCGGCGCGGCGATCGGCGGGCACCTCCTGTCGGCGACGGTGCACACCACGGCGGAGATCATCCTCCTCCGGCTGCCGGGGGTGAGGATGCGCCGACGGCGGGACCCCACCGGCCTCCTCGGCCTGTACCCCGAGGCCGCAGCGGGTTGACGGGTTTCCGGGGCGGGGCTACAACCGGGTCGAGCGAAGGTGGCGGAATTGGCAGACGCGCTGGCCTTAGGAGCCAGTGCCGCAAGGCGTGCGGGTTCGAGTCCCGCCCTTCGCACCACCTGGCCTCAAGACCATTCGCCCGTATAATCCCAGGGTCAGGCGGGAATAGCTCAGTTGGTAGAGCGCCACCTTGCCAAGGTGGAGGTCGCGGGATCGAATCCCGTTTCCCGCTCCAAGCAGTGCCGAGGTGGCGAAACTGGCAGACGCAGGGGACTTAAAATCCCCAGAGCGAAGGCTCGTGCGGGTTCAAATCCCGCCCTCGGCACAAGCGGGGTGGAGCAATTAGGCAGCTCGCCGGGCTCATAACCCGGAGGTTGCTGGTTCAAGTCCAGCCCCCGCAACCAGACTGTGGCAGGAAGCCCCATTGTGAGTGGACGTGGGGTAGGGTGTCGGCGGTGTAGCTCAACCGGCAAGAGCGCGCGGCCCATAACCGCGAGGTTCAGGGTTCGACTCCCTGCGCCGCCAGTTGGGGGGATGTAGCTCAGTTGGGAGAGCGCCGCGTTCGCAACGCGGAGGTCGGCGGTTCGACTCCGCTCATCTCCACCAGGCGTCCACCTTTGGCCCGCAGACTGCGCTTATCGCAGCGCCGTGCATTGTCGCTCGCCGGTTCCCGTCGTACGTCAGCTGCTCACTCGGGCCACTCGGGGATTGACAACCGAGGACCGACGGGCTACGTTGCCCACTGTGACGATTCCGAACCAAATCACCCTCGCCCGGATCCTCGCCACGCCGCTGTTCATGTTCTTCCTCTATGCGGAAGGGACGATCTTCAAGATCCTCGCCCTGGCCATTTTCGCCCTCGCCGCCATCTCCGATGCCGTGGATGGGTACCTGGCGCGGGCGTTGCACCAGGAGACGCGGTTTGGGGTGTTCGCGGACCCGATCGCGGACAAGCTTTTGGTGACCGCGGCCTTCGTTTCCTTCGTCGAGCTCGGGGAACTCACCGCTCCCCCCGTCGTGGCGATCCTGGCCCGGGAATTCCTCGTCACCGGACTGCGCATCCTCGCCATCGCGGAGGGGATAACGATCCGGGCGAGCATTCTCGCCAAACTGAAGACCCTGTCTCACATTGGCCTCGTCCTGTTCATCCTCTCCACCCGCTACTTCGGCCTCGGGCCGTGGGGACAGCAGCTGAAGGACGCGTTCCTGTACCTCGCCGTGGCGCTGGCCGTCATCTCTGGGGCGGAGTATTTCTGGCGTGCTCGGCAGGTGTTCCGCGGGATGTCCGTGCCGCACTGAGCGGGGACAGAGGGGGCATGGTCGGAGGTCTTGCGACCTCCTTTCGTGCGCACTGGCCTCCTATAAACCGATGGGGAATACCCAGGGAGGTCATCCGATGACACGACGGTGGTTGGTGTGGGGTCTCGTTCTCCTGGTGGGGGCCACGGCGTGTGCTGATACGCTGCACCTCAAGAGCGGCCAGAAGGTGGGTGGGGAGCTGTGCGGGGTGACCGCGGATTCCGTGGCGTGGTGCGCGACGGGCGGTCTGCAGGTCCGGTTCCCTCTGGGGGATGTGGCGCGTGTCGAGTTCAGCGTGGATCCGCTGGTGAGCCCGCGGCTCGCGGAAGGGGAATGGCGTGCGGCGATGAGGAGTGCGCAGCGGGAGCTCACGTCGTGCCGCTCGGCGCGGTACGGCCTCATCCTCGGCGGGCTGACGTTCGTGGGGGGAGGGTACTGGCTGGGGATTCAGGGCTACGAGGCTGGCAACGTCATCATCGCCCTGGGGGCGGTGGCAGCGGGGCTGGGCGTGATCGCACCGAGCCCACGTTGTCCGCTCCTGGAGGAACGGGTGAAGGCCCTCACCCGGATCGGGCTCGACCACGGCTGGCTGTACTGACCCCGTCTTGGGGCCACGGCGCCCCCGGGGAGAACCGGGGCGAAGCCCTCCTTGACGGCCGCGCGCCCCGTCTGTATAAACCAGCGTCCTGGGCGGACTTCCCCGAACCGTCCAGCTGTTAGTCCGGGGGCGTAGCTCAGTTTGGGAGAGCACCGGCTTTGCAAGCCGGGGGTCGGCGGTTCGATCCCGCTCGCCTCCACCAGGGCGTCGGGCCGGCGTACCCCCCTGACCCGTGTTCGTGCCCGTTGCCTGAAAACCCAGCGCAAGTGCGTACAGACCGGGGGATAGGGCGATCCACTGGACCTCCATGGGAAGTTCGCGGTCCCTCTATCGGGCGGGAGGAGTATGCGGTTGTGGGTAGGATGCCTAGCCCGCTTCCCTCCCATCCTCCGAGTTGTCCGAGGGGCCCCGCTCACGGGGCCTCTTCGCTCTTCTTACCCTTCTTCGCGGGGCGCCACCGGGCCCCGATGGCGGGGGAAGGGGAGGTACTCCACCGTGCGGGCTTGGTTCACCGGCTGTGGATAGAGCTGCATCAGCTTCAGCACCTCGTTCGGCATCTCCGCTGACACGGGCAGCCCCAGCCTCTTCGCCTCCTCGTAGGTGATGGGATAGTCGTGGGTCCAGCGCCCCTCGGTCAGCACCTTCGCCAGCTCCTCGCACGTGTCATCCGGGTACCGCCCGGCCAGGATCTCCCTCACCGCGGCTTGCACCTGGCGGATTGCCTTCTCCGCCGTGTCGGCCAGGATCAACGTGCGATCGTCGATCCTCTCCACCGGCTTCTCCTTGACGATCTTCAGCACCGAGGCCGCCGGGTACTCGCCGAGCTGGGGGTCCACCGGTCCCAGCACCGCGTGCTCGCACATCACGATCTCGTCCGCGGCCAGGGCGATCAGGGTCCCACCGGACATGGCGTAGTGGGGCACGAACACGGTCACCTTGGCCGGATGGCGCCTGAGGGCTCGGGCGATCTGCAACGCCGCCAGGACGAGCCCACCCGGGGTATGGAGCACGATGTCCACGGGCACGTCGGGGCCCGTCATGTGGATGGCCCGGATGACCTCCTCGGAGTCGTTGATGTTGATGTAGCGGAACACGGGGAACCCCAGAAAACTCATGGTCTCCTGACGGTGGATGAGGGCGATCACCCGGGAGCCCCGCATGTGCTCAACCTTGGCGAGGAGCCGCTGGCGGGAACCCTCCAGCATCTGCCGCCTGAGGACGGGCTGGAGGGCGGAGAGTATGAGGAAGATCCAGAAGAAATCAAGGATGGTCATGCTGTACCCCCTTCACTCGGGGCGGGCAGAGGACAAGCGCCCGCTTCCTCCGGCCGTACCCCACCTGTTCATCCCGACCTGCCGCTCTTCGTACCCCGACATGGGAACCCGCAACATGATATCCCCGTCCCCGAACCGGATCCAAGCCCGCGAGCTCCCCGGGAACCCGCCCCGGGCGGGCGGTGTAGATCGGGTAGAGGTGATGGAGATGAAGCCATGGATCACCCTCGTCCTCGTCCTGGCGTGCTCAGCCGTCGGAGTGGCCCAATCCGGGCCATCGCCTCTTGGGTTGGTTCCCACACCCGTTCCTGGCCTGTCCGCCACCGTGTGGACGGAGCGTGCGCAGTACACGGTGGGGGAGACGGCCCGGATCCACTTCTACATCTCCCAGGCGGCGTACGTGTACCTGTTCGACATCGAGCCCACCGGAAATGTGCGCCTGATCTTCCCGAACCCGTACTCCCCGAACGCGTACCGCCCGGCGGGGACCCATGTCCTCCCGGACCAACCCACCTACCAGTTCCGGGTCATGCTTCCGACCGGGCAGGAGACGGTGCAGCTCGTGGCATGTACCCAGCCCCTCGCGATGCCGATGGGTACCTACGCTGATCCCTACCCCCTCCTCGGCTCCGACCCCGAGTCGGGCCGGGTGGCGGTGCTCGGCCTCGTGCCCGAGCCGAGCTGTGGGTGCTGTGCGACGGCTTGGACCACGTTCCAGATCGTGCAGACCACGCCAACGGGGTTCTGGCCGTGCCCCCCCTGTTGGGGGGTCACCCCGTGCCCCCCGTGTCAGGGCATGGGGTACATCGTACCAGGGATGGGCTGGTTCTGGAGCCCATCCGGGGGATGGCAGTTCTTCGTCGGTGAATGCCCGACCGGTCCAGGTTACTGCTGGTACCTTGGATCCGACGGGCGGTGGAACTTCAAGATTCAACTCTGTTTTGGGAACTGCCCGTAGCGAGGGCCAGCCTCCCTTGGGGGAGGGGCCTCCCTAGCCCCTCCCCCCCCTCCTTACCCATCGTGCGCAGCGAGCCAGGCCGCAAGGAGGGCCCAGGCCGCGCCCTTGTCCATCGGCTGATTCCCGCTCCCACAGCGAGGGGAGAGCACGCAGCGCGGGCATCCCTCCTGGCACGGACAGGAGGAGAGGAGGTCCACGGTGCGGGCAACCCAGTCCCGCACCCGCGCGTAAAGGAGGGGGGCGATCCCGATCCCGCCCGGGAACGCGTCGTACACGAGCACCGTCGGGCGGCCCGTGTCCGGGTGGTGGACGGAGGAAACCCCACCCACATCGCCCGGCTCGCAGAGGGCGATGAGAGGGACGAGGGCCACGAGGGCGTGTTCGGCCCCATGGAGCCCGCCCGGGGAAGGCGTCGCGAGGGTCAAGTCCCTGTACTGGCTCCCGCTGCGCGACGTTGAGCCATCCCTGTCCCACGTGAGCCATACCCCCTCCGAGGTGAACTCGACCGGCGGAAGATCGAGGGGCCGCACGTCCACGACCCGGCCTCGATCGAGGACCTTGTAGGCGGGGATCGTCTCGCGGATGGACACCGTCCCGAGCCCCAAGTCGCTCGCCGCTCCGGAAGGAGCTCGTTCGATCCGCGCCTCCTCCAGGGTGAGGGCCTTCGTGGTGAGCCCGTCCGTGGACGGTTCGGCCACCGCGATCCCCGGTTCAAGGTCGAGGGAGCGCACGCGGAACGTCTCCCCCTGGTGGAGGAACACCGCACCGGGGAACGCCTCACGCCGCGCGCGGTGCTCATCCCACGTCTCGAGGACCTCCCCCGCTACGAGGATCTGCACCTGCCGTGCGGTGAGGGCGTTCAGGGACACCGCTTCCGCCGGGCGGACCCGGCCGGCGTACGACCACCCATTGGGGATGGCGGCGAGGAGGCCGGCCTTCTCGAGAGAAGTCGCATCCTCCTCCTCCGCCCCGAGGAGGGGGAGCTCGTCCCGGCGCAGGGGGAACTCCGCCGCCGCGCAGAGGAGATGCCGCACGGCGAGCTCCTTGTGGCGCGGGTTGAGCACAGGGACCTCCACCTTCCCCTCCGCGAGCTCCCGGGGGCGCCGGAGGAAGTAGCGGTCGAGGGGGTTCTCCTGGGGCAGGTAGACCACGAGGGCGTCGCGCCCCGACCGGCCGGCCCGACCCGCCTGCTGGCGGACCGAGGCCACCGACCCGGGGTACCCGACGAGGACCACCGCATCCAGCCCGCCCACGTCCACCCCCAGCTCGAGCGCACACGTCGAGGCCACGAGGCGCAGCGTCCCCTCCCGCAGCCCCCGCTCCAGCTCCCTCCGCTCCTCGGGACGGTACCCGGCGCGGTACGACGCGACCGCGCTGCTAGATCCCGAGTCGGGCGTGGCACCCTCGGGCAGCCGTTCCTTGACTGCCTGGGCGAGGGCCTCCGCCATCCGCCGCGACGGGAGGAACGCGAGCGTCTGCGATCCTTGCCGGACGAGGAACCGGCACAGGTCCACCGCCTGCACGAAGGGCGATCGCTCCGGATCGAGGTCCGGGTCCCACGCCCACCACGTGCGTGCTCCCTGGGGCGAGCCGTCCCGGTCCACCACCGCTACCGGCCGGCCGAGGAGGCGTTCCCCGAGAAGGGAAGCGTCGCCCGTGGTCGCCGAGGCCACCGCGTAGGTCGGATCCGCCCCGTAGCGGGCGAGTACCCGCCCCAGGCGCCGCATGAGGAGGGCCACCCCTGACCCGAACACGCCCCGGTACCAGTGACCCTCGTCCACGACCACGTACCGCACCCCCTTGAAGAACGGGGCCCAGCGGTGGTGCCACTCCAGGTACTGGTGAAGGGCGTACGGGTTCGTGAGGAGGATCTGCCCCTCCGCCCGCAGCCGGGGCCGGCGGTGGGACGGGGTATCCCCGTCGTAGACATCCACGCGCCCCTCCACCCCCAGCGCCCGGGCGAGCTCGGTCCACTTCCCGAGCTGGTCCTGGGCGAGGGCCTTCATCGGGTAGAGGAGGAGCGCGGTGGCTGTCGGATCCTCAGCCAAGGCCGCCACGATCGGGAGGGCCATCGCAAGCGTCTTCCCCGACGAGGGGCCGGTGGCGACGACCACGTCCTGACCGGAAATAAGCCGCTCCATCGCCTCCGCCTGATGGGCGTAGAGCCGGATTCCCTCCCTCGTCAGCCATGCGCGGGCCGCTGCCGGGAGCCCCTCCGGGGGCGCGGCGTAGACGCCGGGCCGGGGTGGAACAACGAAGGAGGAGACGACCTGCCCGCGGTACCACGGCTGGGCGGCGAGGGCGGAGAGGAGGTCAGCCAGGGCGGGTCACCCGGTCGAGGAGGACGGAGAGGAGCCTGGTCAGGGTGAGGACATCCTCCCGATTGTGGGCGATCACGGGGAGGAGGCTCGCCGCCGATCCCGTGCGGAGGTAGTTTTCATAGAGGGCGGGGACGTACTCCCCCGGCACGTCGAGCTCCCGCTCGACCCCGAGCACGGCCCTCTCCACCGCGCCGAGCGAGCAGTCGTGAAGCTCCCCTCCCCACCGCCGGCGGGCGAAGAAGAGGAGGTCGAGGTGCACCGGCTCCGGCAGCGGGCCCAGCCCGTGATAGGCACACCGGCCGCGGAGGTGGTTCCAGTCGTAGGCCTTCCCGTTGTAGGAGATGACGATCGGCTGGGGAGGGAGCTCCTCCCGCAGGGCGGAGAGGATCGCTGGCTCCTCCCCCAGCGTGCGGGCGAGGTACTGACGGACCTCGATCCCGTCGCCGTTCAGCCGGCCGATGCCGATGAGGAACGCCGGGAGAGAGGAGAGCCCCAGGGTCTCGATATCGAGGAACACGAGGTCCTCCCGGTCGGCGAACGCAAGGAGGTGCAAGAGGAGGTCGTGCGACGGTGAGAACCGCCGCGAGATCCCGTCGTGGAGAAGGGCGAGGTCGCCACGGGCGAGGGCGGACAGCCATCCGCGGGCCTGCGGGCCGTACCGGGGATGGGCGGCGAGGTCGGCGAACGTGCGGGCGCCCGCTGCCCGCAGCCCCCCCTCTCGCACCGGCCCGATCCCGAACAGGAGCGAGAACGCCTGGGCCACCGCCTCCGTGGAGAGCGACCGGTCGGGGAACGCGAGACGCGCTGGATGGGCCGAGACGAGGGCGAGGCAAGGACCGTACGCCGTTGGCACCTCCTCGCCCGCTCCGAGGGGGACCGGCGCGGCTGGGGGGATGGCCGGGGCCACCCCTGCTCCCCCGAACGCGCGGGCCAGGCTGGCGAGGTACCGCTTCTCGTCCACGCCGGGATTATAGGCCCTGTTCCTCATCCGGTCGCGCGGGGGCACCGCGGGGGAGCTCCCGTGGAAGGCCACGGCGGAGGGAGGCGAGTTCGCGGTCGGTGAGGCCCCAGAGCCTTGCGGCGAGGGAGTCCACCTGGGCCTCGATCGCGGCCAGGCGGTCGGTGTCGCCCTGGGCAGCCGCGGCGTGGGCCTCCTGGGATGCCGCAGCGAGCGCTCGGTGCCCCGGATCAGCCGGGTCGTACTTCGGAATGCGGATGTGTTCGAGGATGTGCATGGAGCCCATGCTCTTGCCGCCCTTTTGACTGTACGAGATTGCAGCGAACTGGAACAGATCGCTGTTGACCAACGCGGCGATGTAGCAAGCTTCAAGCTCGGATTGGCAATCCACAAGAGTAATCGTCTCTTGGGGGATCGCGGGCTTCCGGTTCGCGGGACCCACTATAGCGGCTGCAATCTTCGCGATCCTCGTCCACACCACCTTCCACGGGGCGAAGGTGTAGTCGCCGACGTCAAACATGGAGTAGAACGGACCCGTGTCTATCACCTTGCCTGTCTTGTCCCGGCGAGTGAAGTAGCGCTTGAACGCGGCGCGTTCTCGCAGGATCGGCTCAAACCGGTTGAGGTACTCCCATGTCTTGGGGTAGCGCGCCTTGAGGTCCTCCTCGGGGATCCCGCGCCGCGTCTGGGGGTCCTGAACCATCAAGATGTGGGCCGAAGGTTCAGCACGCCAGCGCGCAACATCCCGGCCCCGAAGGAGCGGGTAGAGGAGGTCCGGTTCAAGGACCGCGGTTACCTGCGGGACCTCGCGCTTCGCCCCTTCAGTGATGTTCTCCACCACGACCAGCCCGTCGGCCCGCGTCTCGAGGATGCGCACCCAGTACACGCCGTTCGCCCCCCCGGTGTTTGTCCCTTCATGGGCGGTGTAGTCGGACTTCCCGAGGACCTTCTTCACCGCGGCCAGGGCGAACTTGTCGGCGGTGAGCCACGGGGAGGTGGGGTCAGCGGGATCCACCGGCTCCGCCTTCTGGTCGAGGAGTCGGGTGGCGGACTTGACGTCGTCGAGGGTCGAGTCGTAGGAGAACCGCGCTCCCTTCTTCTTCCTCCACACGGTGTAGGGCACGGGGTAGTGTGTCTCCCGCCCCTTCTCGATCACCATCACCGCGGTGCGGTTCGACGCCCCCTCGAACGGGTTCAGATCCACCATGTCGTCCACGTGAACCACGCCCAACGGGGCACCCTTCTCTCCGATGCGGAACCGGCGGAATCCTTGCCCGGCTCCCGCGGTCTTGAACAGGGATTGCGTGATCACGAACCCGAGCTTCCCCTTGGGCTGGAGGAACTTGTCCATGGCCACGTAGGTCATGAGCATGGAGATGTCCTTCTTTCCCTTGCCGAGGATCACATCCATTCCCGTGTGAGGGAAGAGGCCATATCGGTCCCACAGCCTTTTCGTGTCGCCACGGTACCCATCTGGGAGGTGCTCCCAGTTCACCCACGGGGGATTCCCCACCACGTAGTCGAACTCTCCCACGGTGAGCGGGGCGAAGTTGTTGAGGAGAAGCCGCGCCCAAAGCCCATCAAGGCCCCTCTGGTGTAGGTCGAGGAGCTGGGCGTAGAGGGCGCGTAACGGGGGAGCCACGGCGGCCCGGTCGCTTGTGGAGAGGTTGAGTTGCCCCGTCACCTTGTCCAGGAAGGCATCTGGGCTCTCCCTCGCCCGCACCGCGTCCTCGAGGATCGAGCAGAACCGGCCCAGGCGCCCCTGGGCGAACACAGCCTCCGGCACGGCGAACAAACCCACCGATGTCCGCACCTGGTACAGCCCTGACGATTCGAGGTCGTGGCCCATCTCGGGCAGAAGCACGGAGTCGGCGAGGTACACGGGGATCGTGATTGGCCCGCGCCGGTGTTCGAGGAGGTCGCCGAGGGCGAGGAGGAAGTTCACGCGGGCGGTGATCACCGCCAGGGGGTTGATGTCGAACCCAACTACGTTCGCGAGGACCGTGTGCAGGAGCTCGCTCTCCGGGATCATGAGCCTCTCCCCGAGCTCGCGGTAGCGCTTGAGGAGGAGGACGAG
>Ga0067045_1002530_pt1 | contig 85478 bp, 80 predicted proteins | sample TerdegcTABiofilm_FD_59184 | JGI IMG/M metagenome (GOLD analysis project Ga0067045, IMG submission 59184) | Combined Assembly of (Gp0054472, Gp0054536) Wastewater bioreactor microbial communities from Singapore -Terephthalate degrading...
TTTTGGCCGCGCGATGCGCGCGGCCAAAAGACCGCCGCGAAATCGGGAGCATGGCCCGAAACCCTGACCGATGGGCATGATTGCCTCCGTACTCGTCGCATTTCCGTGGCTCTTTTCCGGCGCGATGCGCCGGAAAAGAGCCACGGAATCGAGGGATCCGGGGGGAATGATTCCCCCCGGGCGGGGGCCGGGGCGGCAGCCCCGGTCATTTCCGGGCGCGGACGCGGTCGATGATGGCGGTAGTGGAGATGTCGGGAAGCAGGGGGAGGCTTTGGACGCTGCCGCCTCGCGCCAGGACGACGTCCCTGCCCACGATGGCCTCGGGAGGCCAATCGCCCCCTTTGACCAGAATATCGGGCTGGATGGCGGTGATGAGGTCGAGAGGGGTATCTTCGGCAAAGGAGGTGATAAAGTCCGTACAGGCCAGGCAGGCCAGGACAAAGGCCCGCTGGTCGAGAGGGGTGACCGGCCGTGAGGGGCCTTTAAGCCGTGTCACGGACTCGTCGGTGTTCAGACCGACGATGAGTATGTCGCCCAGGGCCTTGGCCCTGGTCAGAAGGTCGGCATGTCCGGCGTGAAGCAGATCGAAGCAGCCGTTGGTGAAGACGATGGTTGCGTCTTTCCTGCGCTGGGCGAGGAGCAGAAGGAGCCGGGGCAGGGCGACGATCTTGGGATGATCCGGAACCGAGGGCATCAGATTTTGCGGGCCAGTGCCGCGGACGTTTGGAAAAAAATCAGTTCCAGCCAGTCCAGCCCGAATTCCAGGCAGGCTTCCTCGTCCGCGAGGATGCGCTCCGGGCGGCGGGGGTCCATGTCCAGGTGTTCAAAGATGTTCATGCGCCTGATGAAGTCCTGGAAGGCATCGGGGGTGTATTGGGCCAAAAAGGCCATGTTGGCCTGTCTGGAGTCGAGACGAATGCCATGGGTCCGGGCCAGGGCCATAAGCCGCATGTACCGGTCGTTGAAGCGGTAGTAATCGGCCAAGCCCTGGTTCTTGAGCCAGGAGGACGCATCCCAGGATGTGCTTTCCTCGAAACCCCGGCAGTGTGGTTCGCGGACAATGAAATACTGTTCAACGACCTGAGCGTCGTCATCGAGCCGCGTGGCCCGGCCGAGGGGATAGGTGCGGCAGGCGCCGGGACGGTTCTCGTAGACCCGGCACCCTTTCCCGGACACGAAGGGACAGGGCTTGCGGGAATCGGTTTGCAGCATGTTCAGGGCCAGCATGGGGAATCCCGTATCCGGGGTCAGGGTCAGGCCGGCATACAGTCTGACGAACTCGCCGGAATCCAGGCGCAGACTGCGACGCAGACGCAGGGCGTCGTAGGGGGTGAGCATGAGGTTTAGGTCCCCGCAGCAGGCATTGAAGCAGGGAACCGAGGGATGGCAGGCAAACCGGAAAGACTCGCCCGGAGGCAGTTCCGGAAGGGAATCGAGAAAGGCCTGGGTGGCGTCGGCGGTTTGCGAGTCGTGTACTTTGATCCGTTCCATGAAGTGTCTCCGGCGGTATGGTTACGCTGTCTTGCCGGCCGTGGCAACCGCGCCGGGAAAGGGGGATGAAGGGGTACGGAAGTGACGCGGACGGGGCTCTGGCCGCCGGCCCCCGGGCTTGACAGGTCAGGGGAAAAGAGTGAACTTTCGGGCTTATGGATAGGTTTGCCCTGCGGACAAGGCCGGGCATTCCGGACTGAAGCGGAGCACCAATGGGCGATATCGTCGTACGTCTTTCCAACCAGCTGGCCGAATTGGACAGATTGGCCGAGGAGGTCGAATCCTTCGGGGAGCGGAACGCATTTCCCCGAAAGGTCATCTATCAGGTGCGTCTGGTCCTTGACGAACTTTTGACCAACGTGATTTCTTATGGATTTTCTGACGGCAAGGAACATGAGATCGAGATCCGGATGCGCTTGGAGGATTCGCGTCTGCATCTGTGCATCGAAGACGATGCCGCGGCCTTTGATCCGCTTCAGGCCGAGGAACCCGATTTGCGTTCTCCGGCCGAGGATCGGGCCATTGGCGGCCTGGGCATCCACCTGGTGCGAAAGCTCATGGATTCCGTGCGCTATGAGCGGCGGGACGGAAAGAACCGGCTTTTTTTGGAAAAAAACATTTCTTGACCGCAAAAGGGGTCCAACAATGGAATTGGTGGAAAAAACGACCGGCGATGTCGTGGTTCTGGTTTTAAACGGCCGCCTGGACAGCAATACCTCCAAGATCTTGGAGGACAAGGTCATGGAGATCCTTGGGCAAGGGCACAAGAAACTGCTCATGGACTTTCAGGATGTGGATTATATCAACAGCACCGGTCTTCGTGTCCTGCTTCTGGCATTGCAGCAATTGAAAAAGAACCAGGGGAAACTGGTGTTGTGCAGCATCAAGGATTACATGAAGGAAGTTTTTGAAATTTCCGGCTACACCGAGATATTCCCCATTTTCGCATCCCAGGATGAGGCCATCAAGGGATTTGCCTGATTCGCATCTGCCAGGATGCGTGGCCCGAGCTTTTTTCCAGGATGCGAGGAGACCGCGCCTGACCGGCAAGGAGGCGTGCATGAAATGGTTGTGGTGTATCGTGGGGTTGCTTGTGCTCCCCGGGATGGTTTTCGCTGCGGGCCCAGGCCCCACCGAACTGGCCGGATTGCGGCTCGGCGCTGACATCGCCACGTATTCCCATCTCGTTGAGATGGATTCGGCGGCCAAGGGATTTTTCCGGCCCCATCTGGAAATGGTGGCCATCAAGGACAGAGAGGGACTGCGGAGCGCCTATGCGGATTACGGGACGTGCAAGAACAAGGGGCGCATCGTTCGCATCAAGGTGAACTATCGGGACGGCTCCCTGAAGTTCTTTGAAAAGCTTCTTGAAGAGATCAAGAAGCGGTATGGTCAACCTGAGGACTGGCGCGGCAATCCCTTCGGTACGCTTCGGGCCTGGAAGTGGAGCGTAAAGTCCGGAGATGACCGGATCAGCATGGTCCTTATGTATTATGCCGGGGATGACGGGGAATACACCGAGGGCAATTCCCTGCGCATCACCTCCAGAAATCTGGTGGAGGAGGAGGACCGTTGCTATGCCGAAAAAAAGACCGACGACGAACCGGTCAACGAAGTGAAAAAACCCGCGGACGTTTCCGAGATGGATTGGCTTTTGCCGAAGTAGGCCTGTCTGGGCCACGCGTGCGAGGACCTCGTGCCTTCCTCACTCTTGCATCGGCAATTTCAGGATAAAAAGGCCGTCCTGGCCGATTTCTTGAAACGTCTGGCCATCGTGGCCGGAAAGGTTTCCGGACCGGGCACGGACGAGGTTCGGCAAAACTCCGCCGCCCTGCTGGCCAGTCTGGGTGAGCCTTTCCTGTTTGTCGTCGTAGGCGAGGTCAAGACGGGCAAAAGCAGCCTGGTCAACGCCCTGTTGGGAGAATCCCTGTGCGACGTGGCCCCTGATCCCTGCACCGATCGTATCCGCATGATCGGTTACGGAGAGACGGCCTCCGAGATCGCGGCCGGACAGTATCTGATCCATGCACGCGTTCCCTGCGACATTTTGCGGGAAATCGCCGTGGTGGACACGCCGGGGGTGGACAGCATCATCGATCGCCATCAGGAAATCACCGAGCGGTTCATCCCCAAAAGCGACTTGGTTCTTTTCGTTTTTTCGGCCATCAATCCCTATTCCAGATCCGCATGGGATTTCTTTTCCCTGGTGCGCTCCGAATGGCGGCGCAAAGTGGTTTTTGTCCTCAACCAGTCGGATCTGGCCACGCCGGAGCAACTGCGCGTCAATGAGGCCTCGGTGCGCACGCTGGCCATGGAGCGAGGAGTTGACGATCCCGTGATTTTTTCGGTTTCGGCCACGCGCGGCATGACCGATCCGGAAAGCGGCGGCATTGAGGACATGCGGCGCTACATTCGGGAGATGGTCACCGGCGGCGGGCATTATGCGCAGAAGCTCTTGTCCCTCGGCGACGCAGCCCTGCGGGTTGTGCAGGAGGTATCGAAGCTCCTGGCCGACCGCAGGGGCGACCTCGACAGGGACAAACGCCAGGCCGATGCCGTCCGGGAACGCATCGCCTCGGCCAGGACCGCCGTGGAACGCGAAACCGCGAGCCTGACGGCCAGGGTAGCCGCGACATACGCACGCATGTCCCAGGATTTCGCCGCCGCATTCGAGTCGGAATTGACCTTCGGCAACATGCTCGGCCGGGCCGTGACCGGCATCTTTCGCCGCGGTCCCGGGGGAATCGAGGCCCGGGCGTCCGGCTTGACCAAGGATTTCGCCGAAAAACTCACCCGGGAGGTGGAGGACATCACCCGCCAGGGCGCGGCCCATGTTTCCGAAAGTCTTCTGGAGCGTGTCCGCCCCCTTCTGGAAGAGCTTGAAGGGTGCGGGGAATCCCTGGCGGCAGGCCGGGGAACAATGGATCATGCCGCGTTTTTCGGGGAAAGGGAAAAGGTGGCCCTGGAGGTGAAAAACCGGGTGGAAGCCCTTCTGGGCCGTGAAGGCGGGTTCGAGGGGGTATCGCCAAAGGGATTTTCAGGGTTGGACCCCAAGGCGGCCATGGGCGGAGCCTTGGTGGTTATCGGCGCGGTGTTCGCGGTATCGGTCAAAAGCGTGGTCGTGGACGTGACCGGAGGTCTTGTGGCCGCCATGGGCATGGTGCTGGCCGGGGGAACCCTGCTGTGGAAGCGCCCCCGGATCATGCGGGCCTTTCGAAAAAATCTGGCCGAGGCCGGCGATCGTCTGGAACGGGAGCTTGCGGAACGCCTTTCGGCCCGCATGGAGCATCTTTTCGCCGAGCTCGGGTCGCGGTTTGAACCGCTTTTTGCCGAGATCGGGCAGCGGGACCGGATCATCGAGGAACACTCGCGCAAGGTTGCGGAACTTAGCCGGGAGATCGGGGCATTCGTTAGGGAGATTCGAGAGGGCTCCGGAAGCGTCGCATAAAGACGCGACGTCTCCCCGGGCGAAGTCCGGGCTGGAAAATGACGGCCGACGTCGGCCGCCCCCGATGGTCACTGCGAAACGATTCCCAGGGCGGAGAGCTTGGCCAGCAGATCCGCCTTGGTCACGGGCTTGACCAGATAGGCGGACGCCCCGTCCTCGAACAACGCTTTGAGCGTGTTGTCCTCATCGTCCATGAAGGTCACCATGATGGCCTTGGCCCGCTTTTCCTCGGGAACCGCTGCGCGGCGTTCCAGTTCACGGATTTTTTCCAGGGTTTCATGGCCGTCCGGGCCGGGCATGACGATATCCATGAAAATGACGTCATAGGTCCGGCCTGAATCCAGGGCCCGGGCCATGACTTCCACGGCCTGAGCGCCGTTGTCGCAGACGTCGCATGCCCCGAGCCCTCGAAGGTGGGTCATCAGAACCAGACGGCTGGACTCGTCGTCATCCACGATCAGAAAACGCATGCCTGCTCCTTCTGGAGATGGATTGTCCCATTATTATCGCAATGCCTTGAGGACGACAAGCGTCAAATCGTCTTCCGGGCGCTGGGGGCTGACGAAATCCTGCACCGAGGCCACCACGGCATCAACCATTTCCTGCGCGGTGCGGTGGGCGTTTCGGCGTATGATCTCACGGAAACGATCCTTGCCGTACATTTCCCCCTCGGAATTCATAGCCTCCCATATTCCGTCGGTGCCCAGAACCAGGATCTGCCCGGCCAGAAGACCGGACCGGCGGTTTTCCTGGTATTCCCACGTCTCCTCCACCCCCAAGGGAATGCCCGGCCCGACGAGTTCCTCGAAATCGCCGCGCCCCGGATCGTACAGCAGGGCAGGATCGTGCCCGGCCCTGACCCAGATGAGTTCGCCGGTTTTCAGGTTCATGCTCAAAAAAAACAGCGTGATGAACCGGCCCGTAAGCTGGGTGTCCCGGCAGAGAAGCCTGTTGACGATGGTGATGCATTGTGCCGGCTCGGGATCCTCATCGGCCCGGGCATGCAAAAGCGCCCGCCCCGTGGCCATGAACAGGGCCGCGGAGATGCCGTGGCCGGTGACGTCTCCCAGGACCACATCGCAGGTTTCGGAGCGTTCCTGGGAAAATGACAGGAAATCATAATAATCCCCGCCTGTTTCATCGCAAAAAATGCTTATGGCCGCGATGTCCATGCCCGGGATGACCGGAGGGCGCTCGGGCAGAAGATTGCGTTGGACCTCCATGGCCAGGGCCATATCGTTTTTGAGCTTGACCCGCTCCACAAGCTTGGGTGCCATGTCGTTGAAGGCCCTGGCCAGATCGCCGAGTTCGTCGTGACTTTTCACCTCGGCCCGGGCCGTCAGGTCGCCTTCGGCCAGCGTGGCCGCGGCCCGGGCCAGCCTGGCGATGGGCCGGGTCACGGTTTTGGAGGCGATGACCGCCGCGACGATCAAAAACAGGTTGATGACCAGCGCGAACAGGCTGGTGTCGCGCAGCATGTGTCTGGTGCGGTCGATGATGCTGGCCTCGGCCTGTTGGGAGGGCGCGGTGATGACCTGCCGGGGCACGATGACCGCCATGGTCAAGCCGTCCTGAATGACCGGCTTGTAAGCCCACACGCTCGGCACGCCGCGATACGGCATTTCGAGTATTCCCTGGCGGCCGGCCGCGATGTCCTCCCGCATGACGGAAACGGCTTTCGGATCTTCGTTCTCCAGTCGCTCCAGGGAGAGCGGGGTCTTCCAGTCCTGGTCATGTTCGAGGTAGTCGCGAGTGGCCACGATGATCATGGCGTTCGGATCCCCATCCTCGGCCGTGGCCGGACGCAGCAGCATGGATCGTACGGCCGGGGTCCAGCGTCGGGACAGGTCGCTTTCCAGAAGCAGGGTGTCGAGGGGAAAGTCCACGCCCGTAACCCCGATGATGGAGCCGTCCGGGGCGTGAATCGGCAACGACAGGGTGGCGATGGTCCGGGAGGTGTTGGCGTCCACCATGATGTTCCAGACGCCCCGGCCCTGGACCTTGGCCGCCGTGTACCACTGCCGGCGTCTGGGATCGAAGTCCGGGGGGTAGCCGCCGTGGCCGGGATAGGCGCAGTGCAGGCCGTTGTCCAGGCTCACGTAGCTCCATAAAAGAAGCGGTTCGTGGCGCAGATAGATGACCCGGAAAAGCGGCAGCATCCGGGTCAGGGGACCGGCGTCGCGCAGGGCCGCCTCCCGGTCCGCGCCCGGAGACAGGCGAAAGACCAGATGGTCGGCGGTGATCGGAATGTCCGTCTTGGGTTTGGCCTCGCCGGCGGAATCGGGCGTGGCCCGCGGCGGTTCGAGCACGCCGATGCGCGGATCGCGGCGGTCGTAGTCGGTATCGAAAAAGATCGGCTCGATGGCCGAAGGCCGTTCGGCCAGCAGACGTTCGGCCTCGCGGGCCTGAAGCGTCAGGGCCATCTCCAGCACGTCGCGGGTATCGTTGACGGCCTCGGCGAAAAGGTTGACCGTCTGGGTCAATTCACGCTCGGCGGTGTCCCGCATGATGGTCGCGGCGTTTCCCGCCAGCTCGTTGCCCAGGGTCCGGGTTTCACGAATGGAATACCAGCGGACCAGCAAAACCGGCGGCAAAACCAGGATCAATAAAAAAACGAGCAGCTTCCAGCGGATGCGCATGGGAACTCCGAAAAAACGGATAGGAAACGGGCAGATTCCCGCCCGGCGAGTGTGGCCAAAAATGCGCGGCAACACAAGGGGTGGACCCCCGAATTTGTCCTTGTCGTCCTTGACATGGGAAGGCAAACGGCATAACGACACCCTCTCGCCTTGCTCTTCCTCGATCCGGGAAGGGCCATGGACCATAAGGAGGATGTATGCGTAAGTACGAGACGTTGTTGCTTTTCAGCCCCGAACTGGCCTCGGAGAACCTCCAGGAGATTCTGGAAAACCTCAAGGGCGTCATCGAACGCGAACAGGGAAGCATCCTGACCCTGGACGACTGGGGCATGCGCGATCTGGCCTATATGGTGCGCAAGCAGACCCGTGGCCACTATGTGCGCCTGGAATACGCCCTGCCGCCGGCGGGCGTGGCCGAACTGGAGCGCATCGTGCGCATCACCGACGGCATCCTGAAATTCGTGACCGTCAAGCTGGCCGACAAGATCGCGGCATAGTGGGGGAGCTCGCCATGGCATTCAAGAAGAAATTCACGCCCAAAAAAAAGTTCTGCCGTTTTTGCGCCAACAAGAACCTGCCGCTTGATTACAAGCGCCCCGACATCCTCAAGGATTTCGTGACCGATCGGGGGAAGATCATCGCCCGTCGGATCACCGGGACCTGCGCCAAGTGCCAGCGCCGTCTGACCACCGAGATCAAGCGCGCCCGGCAAATGGCCCTTCTGTACTACACCGCGACGCACAGCCTCGAGTATCGCAAGAAAATGTAAGGTGAGGGGGACGACATGCAACTCATTCTTCGCGCCGACGTGGAAAACCTGGGCCGCCTCGGCGAGGTGGTCACGGTCAAACCCGGTTACGGCAGAAACTACCTCGTGCCCCAGGGACTGGCCATGGCCGCTTCGGAGGCCAATCTCAAGGTCTTCGAGCGGGAACGCAAGAAACTCCAGGCCAGAATGGATTCCGCGCGCGCCGCAGCCCAGGACGTGGCCGACAAGCTGGCAGGTCTGGCCCTGACCATCGAGGTCCGGGTGGGCGAGAACGACAAGCTGTACGGCTCCGTCACCTCCGCCCAGATCGCCGATCTTCTGGCCGCCTCCGGCGTCGAGATCGACCGCAAGAAGATCGTCCTGGACGAGCCCATCCGGTCCCTTGGCGACTACGTGGTGGAAGTGAAGCTCCACCACGACGTGCGCGGCAAGGTGGCTGTGGCCGTGGTGCGCCAGGGCGGACAGGAAGAACCACAGGCCCCGGAAGCGGCCGAACATAGTGGAACCGCAGAGGAAGAAGCCGCGAGCTAAGGCCGCCGGCCTTCCGGACGGCTCCTCGGTGACCGGGAAGACCCTGGATCGGGTTTCCTCGGATCTGTTGCGCAAAGTCCCCCCCCAGAACCTGGATGCCGAAAAGGCGGTCCTGGGGGGGGTTCTCCTCAAAAATTCCGTTCTTTTCTCGCTTATCGACCTCGTCGGCGAGGATGATTTCTATTCCCCGGTCCACAAGACCATTTATCGCGCCTTCCTTGACCTCTCCCGCAAAAATTCGGCCATCGACATGGTCACCCTGGCCGACGAGTTGGCCAAGGCCGGACACCTGGAGGAGGTCGGGGGGCCCCTGTACCTGGCCGAACTGGCCCAGTCCACGGTCGGCGCGGCCAACGCCCTGCACCATGCCCGCATCGTCCGTGAAAAGTCCGTGCAGAGACGGCTCATTGGCGCGGCCACGGACATCATCACCCGCTGCTTCGAGGCCACCCAGGACGTCAACCAGCTTCTCGACGAATCCGAGCAGGCCATCTTCTCCATCGCCGACGCCAAGACCGTCCAGGGCGTCAAGTCCAGCAAGGAACTGGTGGCTGCGGTGTTCGAACAGATCGAACAGCGCATGGAGAGCAAGGAACTGGTCACCGGGGTGCCCACCGGCTACTACCAGTTCGACGAATACACTGCGGGGCTCCAGCCCTCGGACCTGATCATCATCGCCGGCCGTCCCAGCATGGGCAAGACCGCCTTCGCCCTGAACGTGGCCATGCGCTCGTCGGCCATGCACGGCGTGCCCACGGCCATCTTCTCCCTGGAGATGTCCATGGAGCAGCTCATGCAGCGCATGTTGTGCTCCTGGGCCAAGGTGGACTTAAGCCGTCTGCGCCGGGGCCGCCTGGATGACGACGATTGGGCCAGGCTTTATGAAGCGGCCAACAACCTTTCCCCGGCCCCCATCTTCATCGACGACACCGCCGCCCTGACCACCATGGAGATGCGCGCCCGCTGCCGCCGCCTCAAGGCCGAACACGGCCTGGGACTGGTGGTGGTGGACTACCTGCAGCTCATGCGCGCCTCGCGTTTCATCGACTCCCGCGAGCAAGAGATCTCCGACATCTCCCGCAGCCTCAAGGCCCTAGCCAAGGAGCTCAACCTGCCGGTGGTGGCCCTGTCCCAGCTCAACCGCAAGGTCGAGGAACGCGGCGACAAGCGGCCCATGATGTCCGACCTGCGCGAGTCCGGGGCCATCGAGCAGGACGCCGACGTGATCATCTTCCTCTACCGCGCCGCCGCGTACAAGCGCAAAGAGGAACTCACCCCCGAGGACAACGTGGCCGAGATCATCATCGGCAAGCAGCGAAACGGCCCCACGGGCATGGTCAAACTCACGTTTTTCAAGGAATTCACCGCCTTCGAGAACCTCTCGGACATTCCCCCGCCATCCGAATATGGCGTATGACGCATCGGCGGGCATCCGTGGCTTTCCGCCAGGCCCGGCAGCATGCCCAGTGACCCGCGTATGACGTCGCTCTGGTTTTTTCCCGGCATCGGGATTATGGGACCTGGGGGAAGCGGGGGGCGTGTCTGTTTCATCCGAGCACAAGCAAGGAGCTTTTGTGTATTACGACGAAGCCGAAAACTGGTCGCGCCAGGACATTGAGAAGGCCCAGATCGAACGTTTGCGCCGCACTCTGAAGAAAGCCGCAGACTCCCGGTTCTACGGCGGGCTTTTCCGGGACCACGGGATCGACCCCGACGCCGTTCGCAGCCTCGACGACCTGCGGCGCATCCCCTTCACCACCAAGGCCGACCTGCGCGCCGCTTATCCGGACGGCCTTCTGGCCATGCCGGTTGCGGACATGGTGCGCATGCACGTGTCCTCCGGCACCACGGGTGCTCCCACGGTCATCTACCATACGAAAAACGATCTGGACTGGTGGGCCTCGCTCATGGCCCGGTGCATGTACATGGTCGGCATCCGGCCCACGGACGTGTTCCAGAACATGTCAGGGTACGGGCTTTTTACCGGCGGCCTGGGCATCCACTACGGCGCCGAACGCCTGGGCTGCCTGACCATCCCGGCCGGGGCCGGCAACAGCATGCGCCAGATCAAGCTCATCATGGATTTCAAGGTCACGGCCGTGCACATCATCCCGTCCTACGCCCTGCACCTGGCCAACGTGGTCCGGGAGATGGGCATGGACCCGAAGGATCTGCCCATCCGCTTCGCCCTGGTCGGGGCCGAGCCCTACACCGAGGAGGCCAGACGCCGGCTCGAGGCCATCTACGACATGAAGGTCTACAACTCCTACGGACTTTCGGAGATGAACGGCCCGGGAGTGGCCTTCGAATGCCCGGAACAAAACGGCATGCACCTGTGGGAGGACGCCTACATCGCCGAGATCGTGGACCCCGAGACCGGGGAACCACTGCCTGACGGCGAACTCGGGGAACTGGTCATGACCACCCTCGGCCGCGAGGGCATGCCCATCATCCGCTACCGCACCCGGGACCTGACCCGCTTTCTGCCCGGCCCCTGTCCCTGCGGCCGGACGCACCGGCGAATCGACCGCATCGCCGGCCGATGCGACGACATGATCATCATCAAGGGGGTCAACATCTATCCCATGCAGGTGGAGGCCATCCTCATGGCCATGCCCGAGGTGGGCCAGAACTACCTGATCGAACTCGACCGGGTGGGGGATATGGACCAGATCAAGGTCAAGGTGGAGCTCAAGGACGAGTACTTCGTCGAAGACATGCGCGCCCTGGCCGCCCTGCAAAAGCGCATCGCCTCACGGCTTCGCGACGAGATACTGGTCACCCCCAAGGTTGAACTGGTCGAGGCCAAAAGCCTGCCCCAGGCCGAGGGCAAGGCCAAGCGGGTCATCGACAACCGGGGGGCCACGTCATGAGCTATGTAGGCGCGACGCTCTTTCTGGGACTGCTGCTGGCCGTGCTCGGGCTGCACGTCCTGAGCCTTCCGGCCAACTGGGTCCTGTTCGGTCTGGTGGCCCTGTGGGGCTGGCTCGTGCCGGGAGCACATTTCGGGTGGCAGTTTTACCTCCTTCTCGCCGCCCTGGCCGGAATCGGTGAGGTCATCGAGTTCGCGGCCCAGTATTTCGGGGCCAAAAAATACGGGGCCACCGGCAAGGGCAACCTGGGCGGGATGCTCGGCGCCATCCTCGGCGCCATCCTCGGCGCGCCCTTTTTCTTCGGGCTCGGGGCCCTTGTCGGCGCCGTTGCCGGGGCCTTTTTCGGGTGCTATTTCTTCGAACGCCGGCACGGCCGGGACAAGGCCGAGGCCACCCGGGCGGCCTGGGGCACCCTCTACGGCAAGGTGCTGGGCATGGCGGTCAAGATCGGCCTGGGCGGGATCATGTGGATCGCCGCCGTGCGCAAAATCTGGCCATAGACACATAAGGAAGACTAAACGATGCTTACCGGCGGCGATTTTCCCAAGTACCGGGGGCGGATGGAATACGTCTGCCTGGGATGCGGACAGCGATACGACATCCGCGAACTGCTCTACACCTGTCCCAAATGCGGCGACGTCTTTCTGCTCGAGGACACCACCTTCGACACCCTGGCGGAATTCCCCCCGAGCTACTGGCAAAGCCTCTTCGACAAGCGGGCCGCCACCCGGACCACGGCCCTGCGGGGCATCTTCCGCTTCCACGAACTGACCGCCCCCGCAGTCGAGGAACAGGACATCGTCTACCTCGGCGAGGGGCACACTCCCATCATCGCCGCCAACGACGCCCTGCGCGAGGCCATCGGCATCCCCTTCTTCTATAAAAACGACGGCCAGAACCCCAGCGCCTCCTTCAAGGACCGGGGCATGGCCTGCGCCTTCAGCTACTTGAAACACCTCGTGCGGGCCAACGGCTGGGATTCGGTCCTGACCGTGTGCGCCTCCACCGGCGACACCTCGGCCTCCGCGGCCCTCTATGCCGCCTATGTGGGCGGCCCCATCAAAAGCGCGGTGATTCTACCCAAGGGCAAGGTCACGCCCCAGCAACTGGCCCAACCCCTGGGCAGCGGGGCCATCGTCCTGGAAGTCCCCGGGGTCTTCGACGACTGCATGAAAGTGGTGGAGTACCTGGCCGACAACTACCGTGTGGCGCTTCTCAATTCCAAGAACGCCTGGCGCATCCTGGGCCAGGAATCCTATGCCTTCGAGATCGCCCAGTGGCGGGCCTACGACACCTACCGCACCTGCGTGTTCGTACCCATCGGCAACGCCGGGAACATCACGGCCATCATGGGCGGATTTCTCAAGCTCAAACGGCTGGGCATCATCCCATCCCTGCCGCGCATCTTCGGGGTGCAGTCCGAACACGCCGACCCGGTCTACCGCTACTATTCCGTCAGCGAAGCCAAAAAACGGCGCTACCAACCGGTCGCGGTCACCCCCAGCGTGGCCCAGGCGGCCATGATCGGCAACCCCGTGTCCTTCCCCCGGGTCAGATACTTCGCCGAACAGTACGAAAAAATCGGCGGCCCGGGCAGTTTCCAGGTCATCCAGGTCAAGGAGCAGGACATCATCGAGGGCATGCTTTTGGCCAACCGCCACGGCCACATCAGTTGCACCCAGGGCGGGGAATGCCTGGCCGGGCTGCGCGCCGCCGTGGAACTCGGGCTCATCGAACCCTCCGAAGAAGCCATCCTGGACGCCACGGCCCACCACCTCAAATTCATCGGCTTCCAGGAGATGTATTTCACCAATACCTTCCCGGCCGAATACGGCATCACGCCGCGCTCCGACTTCGTCAACGCCCCCGAGGCGATCATCGACGACACGGACAAGGCCACCCTGTCCCCGGCCGAGTACACGGCCAAGGCCGCCAAGGCCGTCGTCGACCGTCTCGGCCTGACCGGCAAGGGATAGGAAGAAAGAGTGCCTCCGGCGGCCAGGGAGGAAACCTTTTGAAAAAGGTTTCCTCCCTGGACCCTCCTTCGAAAACTTTCGTCGCGCTTCGCGGCCCATTGCCAGAAATCACACCATGGCCAAGCGGAAAGAACGCGCCGATCAGCTGCTTGTGGAGCAGGGGCTGTGCGAATCCCGGGAGCGGGCCAAACGGCTGATCATGGCCGGCCGGGCCGTTGTCGTGCGAGGCGAGACGAAGGAGGTCGTGGACAAGCCGGGGCGGCAGTTTCCGGAAGGGACCATCTTCGGGCTGACCCAGGAGGAACGGTTCGTCAGCCGGGGCGGTTACAAGCTTCTGACGGCCATCGAGGCGTTCGGGATTGAGGTGGGCGGAAAGGTAGCGCTCGATGCGGGCGCTTCGACCGGTGGCTTTACGGATTGTCTGTTGCAGCATGGCGCTGTCCATGTCTTTGCCGCCGACGTAGGGCATTCCCAGCTTCATGAGCGCCTGCGGAACGACCACCGGGTCACGGTCCTGGAAGGGATCAACCTGCGCCACGCCGGACCGGAGCTCCTGCCCGGTCCCGTGGACCTTCTCGTCCTTGACGTGTCGTTCATTTCATTGCGACTGATCCTGCCCCCGTGCCTGACCCTGGTGAAACCGGGAGGAGAGGTCGTGGCCCTGATCAAGCCCCAGTTCGAGCTGGGACCGGAACGAACGGACAGGGGGGTGGTACGTGGCGAGGCGGACCGGGCCGAGGCTGTGGCCCTGGTCACGGATTTCGCGAAACGCATCTGCGGCCTCGAACTGATGGGCGTGGTTCCCTCGAAAATTACAGGCCCCAAAGGTAATCAGGAATATCTCGCTTATTTCAAGAAACCTCTTGAAACCTGTTGATATAAATATCCTGAAACGTTTCTGAAACATCCTTTCCCGTAACACCCGCCAAAGTTTTCAAAAGGTTTCCCCCCTGGCCGCCGGAGGCATCCTTCTTCGGTCATCTTTCCGTACGCCGCCGGCGCAGTTCGGCGCGGCGTTTCACTTGGTGCATGAAGGTGCGCATGACGATGTCCCGGTTGGGCTGGTGCGAGCCGTCGTGAGGCGAGTCCAGGTAGGGCATGTTTTTCTTAAGCAAAAGGGGCTTGAGCACGGCCGAACAAACGGTGCTGGGCATGCAGGTGAAGGGAAAGACATTGACCACTCCGTCGAAGGAGTCGTGAGCGTAGGCCAGGGCTCCGGCGATGCTTATTCCGGCCTCGGTGCCGATGTCGAAGCTGTAGAGACGGTCGTCGTCCAGATACGATTCCAGGTGGGCAACATCGTGATCTGCGGCGATGTCCAGGCGGCGCAGGACCGGGAGGTAGGTCGCCTGTTGACGTTTGATCTGCCAATCCATGGTCAGGCGGGTCACCAGCCGCTGCTTTCCGGCCTGGGCAACGCCTTTGGGATTGCGGTTCTTGACGTGGGTGCGCCAGGCCAGACGGGCGTCGCGCCGATTGAGGTGGGTGACGAAATTGAACCACTCGGTCAGTGAGGCGTTGACCACCTCCCCGCCCAGGGCCTCGATGGTCCGGATCAGATCTTGGTTGGCGCCGGGGTGTGAGCGGAGGTAGATTTCCCCCACGATGCCCACTTTGGGACGGCGGGGGATATCCGTGTCCATGAGATCCCGGGCCTTTTCGGCCGTTTCGGCGGCCAGGGCGTCCATGGGGGCGAAATCCAGGGCCGTACCGGACTGTTCGATGACTTCCCCCATACGTTCCACAGCCTCGTTCATCAGGGCATCCACCGAGCCGGAAACGCGTTCATAGGGCCGGGCGCGCCAGGTGATGCGGTCCAGGACATCAGCGGCGATCACGCTGGCGAAGGCCAATTTCCGGAATCGTCCGGCGGTTTTTTGGGGAAAAATGGCCGAAGAATTGTAATCGTCGTCCGTGGACAGGGACACGATGGCCGTGTCCTGAAAATCCGGAAAGCGGTCCAGGATGATGCGATGCAGGGTGTTGTACATGCCAAACCGGCAGGGCCCGCCAGCCTCGGGCATGAAATAGACGTATTCGCCGGCCGTAAACGCCGCGCCCAGGCGTTTTTGCTCCTCGCCGAGGAAATGCAGCACGTCCCCCAGGGTGATCTGGCAGGGGAAGCATTCCTTCCCCGAGGTCAGTTCCTTACCCAGACTGAGGCCGGTCATGGTGGGCATGACCATGGCCCGGATCCCGAAGGCCCGCAGAGCGGCGACCAGAAGACGGGCGCCGAAGGGAGACATATCCGGCATAAGCAGGGTCTTGCCTGACAATTCCGAACGGCCCTGAAAAGGAGGCAGGGGACGGGGGACGGAAGCCTTCACGAAACCGCCTCCATCGGATGGGCGACCATGCCGCGATGCGTGTGGCGTACGGTCGGGGAGCGCATGTTCTCGCGCACCACATTGGCGAAGGCCTCCATGCGGGTGATCATCCCGGCCGCCGCGCTGTGCTCGTCGAGTTCGAGCAGGAGATAGGGTTTGTCGCCCATGATGTGTCCGTAGAAATGTTCGAGAAAGGAATCCGGGCCGCAGGAGAAATTCCCCAGATGCACCCCAAAGAGGTTCGGTGTCCCGGCCGTCAGGGTCGCCGCCCGCAGGATACGGCCTCCGAGTCCCCAGTACATGCCCCGGAAGGTGGTCAATTCCATGTCGGACAGGGAGAGAAAATCCGTGGGCACGGCCTTGATGCCGAGCCTTGAGGCCAATCGTCCCAGCCCCAGGCTGAGACGCTCGTCGTGGAGATTGTAGGGACGGCCGCTGACGATCCATACGGGCTCCGTCTCTGGGACCCGGCTTAAGATTTCCTGCCCCCGATCCGTCACCTCGGTCAGAAAAGCGGCCTGGGCCGCCAATGCCTGGTGCACCGCCCGCAAAACTACGGTTTCAGCCGGACGAAGCTTCTCCGGCAAACTACGCCGCACGGCGTCGGCCAGGGCCCGCGGCCCGTGGGCCAGATGCAGGGTGGGGCCGATGATGCGCTGCTCGGCAATGTTCAGGGCGGTCTTGACTAAGTACTTCGAACTTTGGACCATGGGGCAGAAAAGCCCTTTTTCCTCCTCACGGGGCGAGGGGATGTTCACCACCGTGGGTAAAAACAGGAGTTCGGCCGCGTCAAAAAGCCCTTTGACATGGCCGTGAAAGACCTTGATCGGAAAACAGGTTTCGGCGGTCATGGACTCCACGCCGGCGGTGACTGTTTCCCGGTTGGTGCGTTGGCTGTGGGTCACCCGGAGTCCGCATCCGGCAAGGAGTCTGGTCCAGAAGACCGCCCACTCCAGGGAATGCAGGGCCATGGGTACTCCGACCAGGGGAGCCGATGACGGCAGGGTGAGGTCCTGGGCCGTTTCCAGGTGCCGTCGGAAGATGTCGTCGCGCAGTTTGAAAAAATCGATTTCCGCCGGAACGTCGGAAATTCTGGCCTCATAGCGGCCGCAGTCGCCGCCCCAGACGCTTTTGCGGCCGCCGAACCGATAGACCTTGAGCTTGCATTCGTTGGTGCAGTTCTTGTCCGCCCGGCAGATGGTTTCCTTGAATTCGACCTCGGTATCGGCCAGTTCCTCGATGTCGCGCTCCTTGCGGACTTTTTCCCCGCGCAGGAAGGCGTCACGGACGAACAGGGCCACGCCGTAGGCCCCCATGACCTCCCTGTGCCGCGGCACCAGGATGGGCCGGCCGAGGACCTTCTCGAAGGCGGCCACGATGCCCTTGTTCAGGGAAGGGCCGCCCAGGAACATGATCCGCTGGCCGACGCGCCGGTTTTCCACCACCCGGCGCAGATAGTTGTGCACGATGGCATAGCACAGCCCGGCGATGAGATCGGATCGCTTGGCCCCCTTCTGGGCGTGGGCGGCCAGGTCCGCCTCCATGAACACGGTGCAGCGTTCGGCCAGGGCCACGGGATTACTGGCCGCCAGGGCCACGTCCTGGAATTCGCCCACGATGTTGATCTTGAGCTTGTTGGCCAGTTCGTGCAGGAAACTGCCGGTGCCCGCCGCGCAGATCTTGTTCATGACGAAATCCGTGGGGCGGCCGGCGTCGATGGCGATGTACTTGGAGTCCTGCCCGCCGATCTCGAAGATGGTGTCGATTTTCGGATCGATGGCCACCGCGCCCCGGGCATGGGCGGTGATCTCGTCGATGATCAGATCGGCTTCGAGGAAATCTCCGGCCACATTGCGGCCCGAACCGGTGGTGGCCACACCCATGAGGGTGAAGCGTCCGCCGAGGCTGGCGTTCAGGGCCGAAAGCAGTTCACGAACGACCTCGATGGGCTTGCCCCGGGTGGGTACGTATTTCTTGTGCAGGAGGCGTCCGGCTTCGTCCACCAGGGCGTACTTGGTGGACGTCGAGCCGATGTCCACCCCGAGCCAGGACGGAATCGGACCGTTCGCGGCATCGGGCGGCGGGGGAGGGGAGTTGTCCGGATCAAAGACGGTGCGGGTCAGAACCAGCCTGGGCGCCCGTTTGAACTCCTCCTCCGCGAACTCTCCCGGGTTGAGCAGCGCCTGCGGATCCACGATGTTTTTTCGGCCTGCCTGACGTGAGCACAGTGCCGCGCCGATGGCCCCCATGGAGGCATGGTGGGGAGGCACGGCCAGTCCTGGGAAATAACGGCGAAAGGCCCTGACCAGAAGCTCGTTTCCGGCCGGGCCGCCGATCAGGACCACGGGGTCGGAGAGAGTACGTCCGGCGAGCATGGTGCTCACGAAATTGGCCGCCGTGCCGTGGTGCAGTCCGGAGATGATGTTCGGGAGCGTCTCGCCCTTGTTTTGCAGGTGGATCATGTCCGATTTGGTGAACACCGTGCATCGGCAGGCCACGTGGGCCGGATAAGTGCTGGTCAGGCCCAGGGCCACGAAGTCGGCCAGGACCTTGTCGAGCTTTTCCTGGTTCATGTCGAACTGCCCGCCGTACATGGCCAGGGCCAGACGTTCGGCCTGCTGGTCGATGAACGAGCCCGTACCCGAGGCGCAGGGACCGTTCATGGCAAAGGATTCCATGCTCCAGTTTCCGGAGGCGTCGTAGGCGATCTGGAACAGGGCCGCATCCTGGCCGCCCATGGCGATGATGGAACGCACGCCCGGTACCAGATGCGTGACGGCCGTGGTCTGGGCAATGGTTTCCACCTCGAAAGGAGCCTGAAGCCGCGAGGCTGGAAGTTCCCCACGGCTTCCCGTGAAGGAGACAGAGCGGATATCGGAGGCTGGAAAGCGGGAAAGGATGTCGGCCAGGACCAAGCGTGTTTCGTCGGTGGCGCGTCCAAAATGGCGGGTGTAGGGGGATTCGTAAACCACTCGTCCATCGGCATCGAGAACGGCGCTGTTGACGCTGACGGCGCCCACGTCAACACCGATGTCGTACTGCACGGTCATCCCTCCGAAAAAGAGTCCATTCCCTGGAACCCGGATGGAAGCCTGGACTTTCGGGAGGCGAATCCGGGATTATCCGCCGACACACGACACGTTCGAATTCGGATTGCCATATCCTGAAAGGATGTCCCTCCTCGGCCGCCCGCGGCGAGGAAAACTTTCCAGGATTCGTCCTCAGGCCACAATTCAGTGATTGAACCGAAAGAACGAGTAACAAGGATATATCCGTGAGGTGGAAATTTGTCCACCGTCCCCGATGGCAAGGCTCGGGTGCGGCCTGAGCCGAGGATTTACCACCGGGTGGCGATCCATGCGGCCAGGGTTTCGCCGACGAGGCGATTGCCTTCAGCGTCCCAGTGGGCGTCCGAAGGATAATAGGGGTTGCGCCCGTGGTTTATGGCTGTCTGAAGCAGGGGCGTCAGATCCATGATTTCAAGATCCGGATCCACCATGCGGATGGTTTCCGCCACGAGCCGATTGGGAAGATCGAGGTCGAACTGGGATGGATCGCTTTGAAGGCGTCGTGCGGTTTCCTTGAATAGTTCGGGGTTGATCTGCACCTCGGCGGGCGACAGCAGGATGAGCACCCTGGCGCCGCCGGCGCGCAAGGAAGAGAGATACCGGGCCAGTTCGGCCACCCGATCCAGGGCGGGCCGCAGGGATTTCTGGGACGCCATACGGCAGATTTCGAGATTGCGCTCGGAAACCCGGGCGAACTGTTCCGGGGACATCGGTCCGAGGGCCAGGGTATAGGGCTCGGGGACGGAATACGGGACGGATGGTCCCAGACGATAGTAGGAATAGGCGGCATGGGCGAAATCCAAAAGACGCAACGGGAAAAGATGCGGAGGATGCCACATGCGCTTTTGGCCGGTGTGGCTGTCGAGGAAGTGGCCGCCCATGGTGTTATTGAGGCGGTCTTCATCCCCGACCTCCCGCCTTATGATTTCACCCAGATCATTGATCGAAAAAATATTGACCAGAACCGCATCATGCTCAATCTGCGGGAGCCAGTTTTTCATGGCGGCAAGATACTGGGAAACGGAGGAAATCGGTTCCCCAAAATTCACGACACGAACGTTGCGACCGGAATCCAGCAGACGTTTCTGAAGAACTCCATTATACGATGCGGACTCGTTGACCGTGGCGTGGCAGAAGGAATCCCCGAAGCTCAATATCCGGAATTCACCTTTAGGCTTTACTTTTTGCACAAGGCCATCATTATAGTTGAGGGCACGCAGATCAACGATATCTCCGGCAGGACGATAGGAGGCGATATAAACATATTCTTCGCAGAACCGGAGAGCTACTTCCGCGATCAGCACCAGGGCAATACATGTCAAGGGAATAACTATCCATTTCTTATGCCTGATTGTCATGACCACCTGGCCTTGGGGAAATCATTTCGGTTTGCGTGCCGGATACCCGGCAACGGGCGACGGACTGAAAAGGGACGGCACCTTGTTGCGGGACAATTCCTGGCCACATTGGGCATCAGGTTGATATAACTCCCTTTTTTAAATAAAAAAGTAAATAATCCTGGCGAGTTTTGCAAAGAGTGTCAAGAACGGGCAGATACACTTCACGGAGTCGCGCCGGCGGATGAAACGGCGGGAATCTGAAAACGCCCTTTCCTGATTCCTTTTTTTTCGCTTTTGACTTATGCTCGCCAAAACACACCAAGGAGAAACCATGAACCCCGACTTGGAAAGGGAAAAAAGCCTCTATACTAAAAAACTCAACGCTCTCGGCACAATCGAGGGGCTGCCCGCAGGCCTGGTCGCCCTCGTATCCGGCACCATTGATCGGCAACTGGCGGCCAAGGCCAGAATCATGGGCAAAGGTGAGGAAGAAGACCATGTTACGAACAGACTCGAGGATGTGGAAAAGGTCCTACGCGGCGCGAGTCTTTTTCCCAGGGAAAATTTTTTCGTGGACCGGGAGATCGCCACGGAACTGTTTGAAGCCCTGTCGGATTTGGCTGCGGAGTCCTTGCCCGTACTGTCCCAGGCCGCTTCCCTGACGGCGATGGCCAGACAGAAGGGGGAATTTGATCTCGCTTCGGCCATGGATGCCCATCTGGCAGGCGACGACAGGTTTTTTCAGACCGTGGAAAGCCTGACCCCGCAGGCCCCGCGGTTCATCGGATTTCTGGTCCAGGCGGCCATGTCCCCCGGACTGGAGATTCTGGGTGAAAGGATCTACGCCCGTTTCCCAAAGGACAGGACCTGGACACACGGCCATTGTCCAGTGTGCGGCAGCCCGCCGCTCATGTCCAGGCTTTTGGGCAAGGAAGGTGCGCGGCATTTGACCTGCAGCTTTTGCCATGTGGAATACCGGGCGAGACGTCTGATGTGTCCCTATTGTGGTGAGGATGACGTCAAAAAACTCGACTACTTCACCACTCCGGACGAGCCGGGCTATCGCGTCGATACCTGCTCGACCTGCAAACAGTACATCAAGACCACGGATTTCAGGAATTTCGATCGACCTTCCCAGCCCCTTCTGGATGACCTGGAATCCCTGGCCCTGGATATGGCCGTGCAGAAACGGGGTTTTTCCCGCCCGGTCCTTTCCGCCTGGGGTTTTTGAACATGCCGACCGATGTCTGGAATGCGTCGATGCCGCCCGTTGTCGGCCTTGGTTGTCGCCGCTATCGGGATGGGGCGTTTTCCGAGATCGTCGACGAGGTCGCCGTGGAAACAGGCATCGAGGTCGCCTGCGGACCGGGTCCCGTCAGTCGCCTGTATGCTGCGCCGTTTGATCTGGAAACGCTGGCCATGGGGCATGCCTGTCTGGAAATGTGTCCGCCGGGGTTTCGTCCCATCCCCCTTGCCGGGGACGACCGGACGGAAGCCGGGCGCGGGGATGGTCATCGTCGGTTCGTCTTTGACATGATCGCCCATGACACGGCCCGATCCGGGCCAAGGCGGCATGTTTTTCTTGCCCCGGGAAACGTGGTCGAGTCCATGCGCCGGTTCATCGCCGCGCCGGGACTGTGGAACGACACGGGCTGCTTTCATCGGGCCTGCGCCCTCGACCCGGTCATCGGCGACTTTTCCTTTCGCGCCGAGGACATCGGCCGCCACAACTGTCTGGACCGCCTCTGCGGTCAGGCTTTGCGGGCAGACCGGGGCCTCGACGGCCTGATCCTTTTTCTCTCCGCCAGGGTCACGGCCAGCATGTGTGAAAAAGCCCTGCGGGCCGGCTTCACATGCATCGTCAGCCGTTCGGCCGTGACCACCGAGGCCGTGCGCCTGGCGCAGGAGGGCGGGATATCCCTGGCCGGGTTCGCCCGTGAGGCGGAAAACCGGTTCACCGTGTTCTGTGATCCCCTCTCCCGGTTTGCAACATGAACAAGACGCAACGCATGGCGGCCTTCAGCAACAATTCCGGCAGGGTCCTGGGAGTGGTCCTGGCCGGAGGCAAAAGCGTCCGTCTGGGACGGGACAAGGCCGCCGAGATCTTTTCGGGGCAGAACCTGCTCGGCCGGACGGTCGGCCTGCTTTCCCAGGTGGCGTCGGAGGTGGTGGTGTCCGGCCGCGACCCGGCCGCGCTTGGGGTCGATGTTCCCTGGTTTCCCGACGCGGTTTCCGGAAAAGGTCCCGCCGGCGGCATCCTGACCGCGCTGGAGTCCTACGGTCGCCCGATCCTGGCCGTGTCCTGCGATCTGCCCTTTTTAGACGAGCAAACCCTGAGAAGGCTTTTACACGCCAGGAAGCAACGCCATCCCGACGTCCTCCTGACCACCTATCGTCGCACCGACTCGGGCTTCATTGAATCCCTGGTGGCCGTATACGAACCGGGCGGAGCGCCATTGTTGCGCCGGGCCATCGCAGCCGGAGTCAACCGCCTTTTCTCCGTATTCACGGAAAACCTGCGGCTTCATCTGGATTATGACCCGAGCGACGCCATCACAGCCAAACCTTTCTTCAACGTCAATTACCCCCGCGATCTGGTCCGGGCGCGGGAACTGGAGTGGGTTCCGTGAACGTTTCCCCCCTGATGGATGACCATGGTCGTACCGTCAGCTATCTGCGCCTGTCCATCACCGATCACTGCAACCTGCGCTGCCTGTATTGCCGCCCAAAGGAGCAGGTGCCGCACATCCCCCATGACGACATCCTGCGCTACGAGGAACTTCTGATCATGGCGGACCTGGCCCGGGAACTGGGCATCACCAAGATACGGCTCACCGGAGGGGAGCCGTTCATGCGCCGGAACTTTCTGTTTCTGGTGGAATCGATCCTCAAAAGGTATCCCGAGGTGGATCTGCGCCTGACCACCAACGGCACCCTCCTTCCCGGCAAGGCCAAGCATCTCAAGGAACTTGGGGTCAAAACCGTCAATGTCTCCTTGGACAGCCTGCACCCTGAGACCTTCTCCCGGGTGACCCGTTCCGATCTCTACAATGCCGTGCGGCAGGGCATGGACGAAATCATGGCCGCGGGGATGCATCTTAAGATCAATGCCGTGGCCCTGCGCGGCATCAATGATCGGGAATTGCCGGATTTCTTTGAGTTTATCCGCCGCAACCCCGTGGATTTCAGGCTCATCGAATTCATGCCCATGGGCGGGCAGACCCTGTGGAGTCCGGATTACTATTGGTCGGCGGAGGATATCATGCGCGAGGCCGGAGAACTCGCGGACCTGAGGCTCGACGAGCGGACCTCCAAAACCGCCGGTCCGGCCCGCATGTACCGGATAGGGAACGGCATGGGCCGTTTCGGCGTCATCTCCGCACTGAGCAACCATTTCTGTCATTCCTGCAACCGGTTGCGCATCACCCCGGACGGATACCTGCGCACCTGCCTTTTTTCCGACAAGCAGTACCGCCTGCGTCCGGTCCTGCGTCATCCGAAGCTCGGACCGCAGGCCGTGGGCCGGATCATGCGTCTGGCCTTGCGGGAAAAACCCCTGGGGTACCGGTTATTGCAGCGGCAAAACACGGATGGGGGGTCCATCCACGGCATGATGTCAGCCATCGGCGGGTAGCCTGCGTCCTGTCCCCGCGACAAGCGCTTGACCGGCATGTGGAAGGCAACGCGTCGATTCCGGCTCATTGCCGTCAGGGGTATACCGTGAACGAGGATGAATGGCGGCTTCTCGCGGCCCTGGCCGCAGAGACCGAAAACGAGTTCCCTGATCGGAAGATGCCGGGCGAGGTGGCCGTGCGCCTGGGCATCCCGCAAAAGACCGCTCTGGCGATGTATCGACGCTGGGCCGACGAAGGCCTCTATGAATACGATATCTCGCTCTACAGCGGACGCCTCACGGAAAAGGGGCTGAACATGCTTCGACGAGACAAGAACCGATGAAGGCCTCGCGACACATTCTGGCGGCGATTCCCCTGGCCGCCGTCGTCCTGGCCGCCGGACGGCCCCTCCCCGAAGCCGGTCTGGCCTCCACGGCCAGCGTGCTGATCGATATCGACCATGTCGGCGATTATATCCTGTGCCGTGGCGGCTGGTACGGAATCAGGGACTTTTTGCGCAGTTGCAACGAAGGCCGCCTAAACCGCCTCTACCTCCTGTTGCACGCCTGGGAGTGGATCATCCTGGGGATGGCCGCCTCGTTGTATTGGACCTCCTGGACCGCCGGCATGGTCACCGTGGGCATGGCCTGGCATCTTGCCTTCGACCAGGTGGGCAACCGAAGCATCGTGCTGCCCGGATTCTACTGGATCACCCGAAGGGCCGGCGTCGGCTTCGACGCGCTGCGACTGTACCGCGATCCGACGCGCATCTACGCATAGAAGGAAAGCTTGAGTCGCGGGCAGGAGGCCTTCACCGGGGACAGGGTCTCGATTCGGGCCAGGGCGTCCACATCCAGCCCCGTATTGTAGCGCAAAAAATCGTGAGGGGCCGAAACAAGCAGGTCAAGCGCCTGGGCTTTGTCCACATAAAACAGTTCCCCCCAGTTGTTGGAATAGTAAAAACCCGCCTCCACAATTTCCTTTTCTTCTCGCGGGACATGGAAGTTAATGAGAATCAAGGCCTTGACCAGCCGTTCCGGAACCAGACCCTCGGCCAGCGGGGGATTGAACGTCTCCCCCAGAGGAAAGGTCTCCCCGAGGGCCGCAAGCAAGGCCTGGACATCGGGGAAGGACAGAGGGGCCTTGATCGCGCCCGCCTTGAGATACACCCCGGGCCGATGAAAGTCGTTGGCCGTAAGCCAGCCCGCCAAACGCTCCAGCGACGGCTCGGAGCGGATATGTTCCGGGACCTTGCGGCCGTCTGGCCGCCTGCATTCCCCCCTGGCCGTAAATCCCTGATCCGGACCATCGAAAACGATTTCCAGACTGGCGATCAGTCCGTGCGGCGGACGCACGAAGGGGATGCGCGCGATCTTGTTCTTGCTGACGCCGAAACGGCTGAAGATGCGCCGTCCCAGGATGGCCAGATCTCGCTGGTCGGCCTCCGAGCCGATCATGGTTTCGTCCATGGACAGCCTCGCCCGAAGCCGTTCGTAGGTACCGAAAAGAAAATCGGCGATTTTTTTGCCCGCCGCGGTCAGTTCCGAAATGCTTCCGCCCGAGGGGGCCGGCTGTCGATCGGCTGTGCCGGAGGGTCTGACGGCTCGGCATTCGTCAAGATCGAAAAAGTACTGGGCCCGGAAAAGACCCTCTCCGGTGGCATGCTCCTCGACATCCGACCGCGATGCGCCGAGGTCACCGGGATCGATGCCGGTCTTCTGGGTGAACGCCAGACGCATGAGCGACAGGGCCTCGCTGTTCCCCTGGCTTTGGTGAAAGGCCCGCACCTCGTCCAGAAGCAATATGTACGGATCCATATCAAACAGGCCGGTTCGCCCGGTAAACAGATGTCTTTTGATCCGGTCGCACAGCAGCGTTCCCGCAGCCCCGCTCGACAGGTATTTTTCCAGCAGGGCGAATTTCATCACCGCCTTGAACGGATTCTCCAACGACTTGACGATGGTCCACAAGGAGGCCCCGAAAAAGCCGCCGCCGGCCATTCTGTCCACCGGCCCCATGTCCATCGCCTCGAAAGCCGCGGGGGCGTCAGGGCGGGCGAGACGTGAGACGGCATGCCGATAGGACGCGGAGTCCGTTCCGGGAGCGACATACCACCAGGCGGGCTTGCGACCGGCCAGAAAGAGGGCCGTGCGCAGGAATTCCTCCTTGAGCAGCATGGCCCGGGCCAGACCGCATTCCTCTTCGTCCCCGAGCCCAAGACGGTTCTCGCGGACATCGGCCTCGGTCATGACGAAGAAATGGGTCTCCATGCCCCGGGAAGCGGCCAGGGCTCGAAGCCCGTCAAGTTTCTTCCGAAAGCGGTCCATCAGCCGGAGGGTCATGTCGTCGTCGCCCAGGCAGACCCAGATGTCGAGATCCGAGGATGGGGTCTGGGCCACGGTGCCCAGGCTGCCCATGGAGAACACCCCGGAGATGGTGACGAAGCTTTTTGAGGGCGCATGGGGCGGGCACGCCTCGCCCATGATCTGCCTTAGCGCCCGTCCCGCCTCGAAAGTCGGATGATGGCCGGGAATCGTTCCGGGAACGGCCGCGATCCATCCGGCCGGGGTCCATGTCCTCGGGGCCTCCAAAAGACCCGGCAGGCATCTCAGGAACTGCGTGCCTTCCTCGCCGAGCTTTTCCATGGTCCAATCCAGGCGCCGCCGATTGTGGGCCAGGACGGCGACCCGGCGGCGCCTGGTTTCCATGTCGAACGACCAGTTCTCGATAAGACGCGTGGCCAGGGCCAGAATATCCTTTTGCAGAAAAGCCGGATCAGGCTCGGGATGTTCGGCCTGGATCCGGTCGAGAAATCGATCGCGCCCGGACCGCAGTTCCGCCGCAAGAAAAAGTGGATCGTCGGATTTGAGATCCTGGAACACGCACCGGGAAAGGTGAGTCCCGCGCCCGTGGCAGCAGACGGCCTCAACCCCCTGAAACAGGACGTTTTCAATGGTGCAGTCGGTCAGATCGACTCCCTGGAATCGGGCCCGGGAAAACACGGCATGGGAGAAGTTGACGCATTCGAAACGGCTTCCCAGGGCCTGGAAGTCGGCAAGACGCGCCCCGAAAACATCGCAATCCCGTAGGGCGCAGGCCGAGAGACGCACTTCGCGTGCCTCGCAGTCCCCCAGGCAGACTCCGGTCATGTCGCAACCGGAAAACACCAGCCCCATGGCCGCCATGCCGGAAAACCGGCAGTGCTCCAAACGGCAGGCCTCGAAACGAACGCCGGCCAGCCGGGCCAGGGTGAAATCCACCTTTCGGATGCGGCAGTCGCGAAACACCACGCGGGCCATCACGCAGTGCGAAAAATCGAGGCTTTCCAGATGCACCCTGGTAAAAACCACATCGCGCACTTCCCTGCCGTGATGGATCCCGCCGATGACGCGCAGGTCCGACGGGGCGTCTCCCGGGGCCAGATCGTCGAGAGAAGATGCCTCCGTGCGGCCGGTACCTTCCGGACGCATCCCGACCAGGGATTTGAGCCTGCCGAGCAGTCCCTCGGTCTCTGATTCCGAGGGTGGCGTGGCCGTGATCCGTCGTGGCCTGGGGGGGACGGAAACCGCTGCCTGCCGCAGGATTTCGGTCAAGGCGTCGAACATGGCCGTGGCCGCCGGGCTCACGGCTGCCTGTTGGCGCAGGTGCTTCAGAAGCGGAGCCAGACCCGCATCGTCGCAACGGGCCAGAACCCACAGGAAGGAAATCAGAAAGCGGGGACGCAAATCAGACGGCACGGCGCGGAGAAATGCCGGGAGCCATTGACGCGGCAGAAAAAAGGGCAGGGCGAACAGGACGAAGCGCGCATCCGGGCGGGAGGCGGAAAGCCCCGCAGCCTGCTTTACGGCATGCTCCGGCGCCGTCTGGCACAGGGTTTCCATGACGGCCAGGGTCACGGCCGGTTCCCGGACGGCCAGCAGAGCCGTAAGGGCGGCGATGCAGGATTCGGACGCCGGGCAGGGGTGATCCGCAACAGCCCGGCAAACGTCTCCGACGGCCGGGGGGGAAAGGCCGCCTTCCTTGTGGAGCAGAGGCTCGGCAAGGGCCGCGCTGCGCAGGACCGCGGCTATCCGGGCCATGAATTCGATCTGCTCCGGATAGAGGTCCATTTTGACCAATTGCGAAAGCCAGATACCCAACCGGCCATGAAGACATTCGTACCGAACGGCTGGAGAAAGAGGTTCGTCCCGCAGGCGGAGGGTGTCGCACAGGACCAGAACATCGTCCGGTTCCTGGTCGATGGCCGTTTCCAGGACGCTTTTGGCGAAGCGGGACACGTCCGGATGTATTTTTCGGGGAAAACGCAGCAGGACATTGGCCAGGAGGTGTTTTTCCCCGGCCGGAAGCGCTCCGAACACGGCAACCAGATGTTCGGGGGGCAGTATATCCTTGCCCGCGAAAGAAACGGCCAGCGATTCCCCCACCCGCCCCAGGCGCAACAGAATCTCCAGTCCGGCCTTGAGGACCCCGGAAGAACGGGATTCCTCAATCATGGCCGCCGTCAGATGGGCCAGATCCGAGGTGTAGCCGTCCGTGGCCGGGTTGTCGGGATTCTCCCGTTCCAAAAAGGCCAGGGTCTGCCGCAAAAGGGGCAGCAAAGCCGCATAGTCCGGCGCCGCCTCGGAAAAAACAGCCCTCCGCAGGAGGAAGAGAAGCATTTCGACGGGCGGCGCGGACATGGTTGGGGGGCTCGATCCGCGTCGATCACGACGCGGACGGCTGCAGGGTGTCCACGTAGTAGTTGGCCCGGCGTACCGGGTTGAGATAGGCGAAGACCTCCCGGGACAGGTCCTCGGGGCGCAGACAGCGGAGGATAGTGATCTCTTCCTCGATGGTCAGATCGATGACCAGGGCCTCTTTTCTGGGGATGTCGGGATGGTGCGCGAGCACGGTGGGCCGAAACGACGCCCTGGGATTGGAGGTCATGACCATGCCGGTCAGTCCGTTCGACAGCTCCACGATGCTGCCCGGAGGATAGACCCCGATATTGCGGATGAACGTGGCCAGAAGCATCTGATCAAAGGTGCCCTTGCGCCCGTACATGGCTTTCAGCGCCTCGTGGGGGGTGGCGTATCCGGTCTCGTCCTTTTTGTTGCAATACCTGTCATAGGCGTTGGCCACGGCCACGATCCTGGCCAGGGTCGGTATCTCCCCGGCGGGCAGGCCGGCGGGGAAGCCCTGGCCGTCAAGGGTCTCATGGTGCTTCAGCACCACCTCCAGGGCGGGGGGGGGAAAATCGGGAAACGCCGAGACGATCTTGGCCCCGATCCGGGGATGCTCCCGGTAGTATTCCCGGACCACCTTATTGAGGGTGGTGACGTTTCCTTTGGAAAACCGCTGGATGGGAACTCGCCCTTTGCCCACGTCGTGAAAAAGCGCTCCCATGCCCAAATCGCGCATCTCGTCCTTGCCAAGCCCCAGCTCCCTGGCCAGCATCATGGACAGGACGACCACATTGAGGGCGTGGTAATTGCGGGTCTCCTCCCGGGGCTTGGTGGTCATGAGGCTGACCACCACGTCCATGTCGGATAAAAAGGTGTCGACCATGGTCGACACCATGCCCTGGGCGGCCGTCAGAAGGTCATCGGAAGGCTTGGCGGCCTTTTTCAGGACCCCGACGACCTGCGAGACCGTTTCCTCATAGCGCCTTTCGCAGGCCGCGAAGCGTTCGTGACGCTCCTTGTTGCGGGCGATGGTTTCACGCTTGAGTCCAAGGAGTTCCAAGGAGACCGGGGTCTTGAGGGGCTTTTTGAAGGACCCCGAAATCGCCTGGCTTTTCTTTTTCTCAAGCTCCTCAAGAGGAATAGGCAGACGGTCGGACTTGTCCGAGATGCAGATGACGTAACTGATGCCCAGCCGCCGTATCTCTTCGATCTGTTCTTCCGATGTGATCTTGAACGCCTTGCGCGGCAGGGACCCGATCCCGACGGTGGAATCCAGCCTTACGAAAAGGCCGGGGCACACCTGTTCCACCAAAATGGGATATTCATTGACATGCATTGGACTGGCACTCACGGGGCCGGACGATTATTGACATTTCAGGGTCTTCGCGTATGCCTTTCACGGTAAAGCCATCTCCTCAGCCAGACTCGGACCGATGGCGGCACTGGTTTCAATGCGTGGCGTAAGCATATTCTTTCATACGCCCGCCGCTTTTTTCGTGTCAACTCGATGCCGACGCGCCAACGTCCGCGGTTCTGGTTTTCCGGCGCACCGCGACGGGACGCGCATCGATCCGGAGAGCAGGGCAGCCATGACCGTCACGGCGGATGAATCCCGCGCCAAACGCCTACGCGGCGTCTTTTCGACGGAATCCTCGCATTATCTGGGATTCGGAGGATCCAGACGCCGTGTCAGCCAGCAGATTTTCGTCATGGCCGAGGAATTGGAGGACGGCGCCTTCAGCGTGCAGCGCCTGAACCGCAACTTTCTTCCCTCCGGCCCAGTCAAGACCATCACTCGCGAAGACCTGTTGAAACATTACGTTCCTGAACCCTCCCTGTACATGAACAAGGTAGTTCCCATCATGCGCCGCATGGAGGAAACCGTGGAACGTGGAGACAGCCATCGGGAACACAACGAGCTCTTTTCGGCCGAGTTTGAATACCAGACCGCTTTGGGACTGGATGAAAATCATGTCCGCGCCACGTTCGGACTAGGGCTCACATACCTGGAACGTCATGAGATTGAAAGCGCAGAACTCGTGTTTCGCAAGTTGATTCGTCTTGAAGCGGCATTTCATGTCGAACACAAGCATCTTTTCAATGAATTCGGCATACAGATGCGCAAGCTCGGAATGTATCCACAAGCCATGAAATATTATGCACGGGCATATCAACTCTGCAAGGACGATGAACACCTCATCTACAACATGGCCAGGACCCTCTACGAAAAGGGAAAGCCAAAAATTTCGAGACGTTTTCTGGAGAAAGCCCTCCACATGAAGCCGGACTTCGAGGAAGGCCTTCAATTTCTGGAGTACCTCGATTTCCAGGAGGCGAAAAAGACGGGGGCGGACATGCCGCCTGAAACCTCCGAGGCCGAACGGCCGCCTTCCGCCGCGCCCCCCCCGCATCCGTGAAACGACCGGGCTTCCAGCCGTCCGTTTCCCCTCCGCCCGCCCATCATCCCGTATCGAACGAAACGCCGGAATGCCGGGCGGCACCGCATCCCTGGCATTCAGCCGCGCTCGCTCCATCATCGGCAAGGCCCCGCCAGGGACGACGGTCCATCACGGCGTGAACGCAAAGAGAGCCGGCCGGTCAGGAGGAAGTGCCGCCGCATCGGTCGAAAAAGGCGATCGTCCGCCGGATGCCGGCCGGGTGGTGGAGCAGGGCGACGTGACTGACCGGCGGTGTGCGCACTTCGCTCCAGGACGGACCGGACATGGAGCAGGAGGCGTTGGGGTGGACCATGTCGTCGGCCGGGCTGACGATGTTGAGCTTCGGCACGTCGCGGGGATCGGGAAGCCCGGCCAGGGCCGGAAAAAGCGGTGAATCGGGCAGAAGCGACCGGCCGACGGCCCCGGCAAACACCAGGGCGGCCATCCTGCTGCCGTGGTGCGGGGCGCCGAGGGTCACAGCGGCCGTGGCGGCTTCGGCGATGCGCGGATCGGCCAACAGACGACGCACGAAAAGACCGCCCATGCTGTGTCCGGCCAGGACGATGCGCGGCGAATCGTCGAGCAGGGCATGCACCTGCCGGGTCAGGTCCGCGGCGATGTCCTCGAATGATTTGCGCCCAAAGGAGTTGTAGCCCAGGGCCTGAACACGGGCATAGCCCGACCGGATCAAGGCCGGCTTGAACACAATCCAGGCGCTCGGGTTGTGATAGAGGCCATGGATGAGGACGACCGTCGGTTTCGTCCCGGGAACGGCGGACCGGGGGCGCCACAGGGGACGGAAAAATCCCGCCGGATAGGCCAGGCCCGCCAGGAAAAGGGCGGCCACTCCCGAAACGAAGGCATGGGCCATATCCAGGCCGGGACGTTCAAGAAGCGGGGGACGGGTGTTGCCGGCCTCATAGGCGTAGATGGTGTAGCTTAAAAAGGATGCGCCCACGGCGAAGGCGAGAATGGCGAGAAGAACACCCATCGCGGCCTCCCGTTCCGGTTTGGGAATGTCACGCCCTCCCGATAGCCGGAAAACCTTGTCCTTCGCAACCCATCCCACAGGGGGGCAAGAGACTGCTCCTGCGACGCTACCGGGGCCAGAGCAGGAAAACAGCGGCGGCCAGGACCAGGCGGTACCAGGCGAACGGCCGAAGCGTGGTACGCCCCATCAGCACGATGAACGCCCGGACCGCCGCCCAGGCCGCGAAAAACGATACCACGAACCCCACGGCCAGGACCACGAGGTCCGAAGCCTCGTACAGCCGCCACGTCTTGTAGAAGTCGTAGGCCGTGGCCACGCACATGATGGGCACGGCGGCGATGAAGGAGTATTCGGCGGCCAGGGACCGTTTGGCCCCGCACAGCATCCCGCCCATGATGGTCGCGGCCGAGCGTGAAAATCCCGGCCACAGGGACAGGCATTGGAAAAGCCCCACCCCCAGGGCCAGGGCCGGAGACACATCGTCCAGGGTCTCGTAGCGCACCCGGCGGCGCATGGCCTCGACCGCCAGGATGGCCACGGCCCCGCCGGCCAGGGCCAGGGCCACGGTGATCGGGCCGAAGAGGTAGGTCTTGATGGCCTTGTGGGCGAAAAATCCCACAAGGGCCGCCGGAAGGCAGGTCAGACCCAGAAGGATGACCCCCCGCCTCCCCGAGAAGCGACGATAGGGATTGGCGCGCAGAAGCCCGAAAAACCGTTCCCGGTACATGACCACGACGGCCAGGATGGCCCCCAGTTGGATGATCACCTCGAAACTGTCGGCCTTTGGGCCGGTGAATCCCAGAAGATGGCCGGCCAGGATAAGATGGCCGGTGGAGGAGACGGGCAGGAATTCCGTCAGTCCTTCGACAATGCCCAGGATGGCGGCCGAGACGATGTTGTCCATGGGAGGCTCGCGGGAATGGGGTTACCGATGCGCGCCGGGCGGAGATGGGGGCGCGAAAAAAGGTGGAGCGGACCGGCCGGAAGTACCCGAAGGCGGGTCACGTTGCAAGGCCCGGGCAGGTGGTGTAATCGGAAATCGAACGCAAGGAGCGCCCATGAGCACGATCATGCCCCACGACGAACTGTTCCGGAAGGCCGTGGCCTGGATATGCGCCGCCAAGGAGGAATCCGAGGATTCGATCCCGGTCCTGGTGGAAAAGGCCGCCGTCCGGTTCAATCTTGGCCCCAAGGACTCGGAATTCCTGATCAAGTTTTTGAGCGAACACCCCGACGGCGACGTGGCTTTCGGGGCCTGACCCCGGGCGCGGCCGGCGCCTGTCCGGCCTCGGGTCTGGAGGAAGCCGACACCGGAGACGCCTGCGGGGGCCGCCATCCGGCCGTGTCCTGCCTCTCGGGAGGCATGTCCCCGGGGTCTTCTCCGGCTTCCCGGTCCGCGAGCGCCATGTCCGTGATCGTGGTCCACAGGGCCTCCCGGCCAAGGCCTGTCTTTCCTGAAAACAAAAGGGGCGGCGCACCCAGGATATCCGTCCAGATTTTTTTCCGCATCTCCCGTTCGCGCTGCGTACACTTGTCGGCCTTGGTCAGAACCACCAGGGTCGGCACCGCCTGGCCCGAGGCATAGGCCAGAAGGTCCAGGTCCAAGGCCTGGGGCGGCAAACGACAATCCACCACGGCCACCACGGCCCGGAGCCAGGGATTGTCTTTCAAGTAGACGTCGATGAGCGTGGCCCATTTTTCGCGCTCGGACTTGGCGCACCGGGCGTAGCCGTATCCGGGAAGGTCCACGAGATAGAAATCCCCGGGACGGACATGGTAGAAGTTGAGGCTTCGGGTCTTGCCCGGGGTGGCGCTGATTTTGGCCAGTCCCTTGCGCTGTCCCAGGGTGTTGACCAGGGTGGACTTGCCCACGTTGGAACGCCCGGCCAGGGCCACCTGGGGCGCGGCGACGGTTTTCAACTGGGACGGCAGGTACACGGTTTCGGTCAGGTTCATGACCACCCGGGACGTTTCAGCGTTCATGTCGTGACTGTGGCCTGTGGGCCCGACGGCGTCAAGCCCGGTCCCGGATATGTTCAATAGCTCATTTCGGACTTGAAGTTTTGGGTGGTTTCCCCCACAGTGCCGGCCGGGAGCGTCCGCCGTGCGCTCCGGATACGGTAATTTCCACGGAGACAGCCATGCGCACCTTCACCATTTTGATTGCCAACGGCCCGAACCTGGGGCACATCGGCCGGCGGCAGCCGGAAATCTACGGCGAGCGGTCCATTTCCGAGCTTTCGGACCTGATCCGGGACATGCTCGGTTCGGAGCGGGCCGCGCGCATCAAACTGGAGTTTTTCCAGGCCAACGGCGAAGGCCAGCTCATCGACCGTCTGGAGGAGGCCATGCGCCAGGGCGTGGACGGCATCGTGCTCAACGCCGGGGCCTACACCCACACCAGCCTGGCCCTGGCCGACTGCCTGGCCTGGATCGGCATCCCCTGCGTGGAGGTGCATTTGAGCAACATCCTGGCCCGCACCGACGAGCCCCTGCGACACAAAAGCCTCATCGGCCGCTCCTGCGTCGGGGTCATCGCCGGATTCGGCCTGCACAGCTACGCCCTGGGCGTATGCGCCCTGTGGCAACGGTTCATGGACGCCGCAAAATCAACCGCAAAGGAGTGACAATGCTTTCGACCACGGATTTCCGCCGGGGACTCAAGATCGAGTGGGACGGCGTGCCCTACGAAATCGTCGAGTTCCAGCACGTCAAGCCCGGCAAGGGCGGGGCCTTCGTGCGCACAAAACTCAAAAACATGCTCAACGGCCGGGTGGTGGAAAACACCTTCCGCTCCGGGGAAAAAGTGGAGAAACCGGATCTGGAAACCCGCGAGATGCAGTTTCTGTATCGCGAAGGCGCGGACTTCGTATTCATGGATATGTCGACGTACGAACAGATTCACGTGTCCGCCTCCCAACTGGGCGACAAGGGCGGCTACCTCCTCGACGGCATGGAGCTCAAGATGCTCCTGTACAAGGGCGCGCCAATGGACGCGGACCTGCCGGCCTCGGTGGTCCTCGCCGTGGCCGAGACCGAACCCGGGGTGAAGGGGGATACGGTCAGCGGGGCCACCAAGCCGGCCAAACTCGAGACCGGCATCAGCGTCAACGTGCCCCTGTTCATCAATACCGGAGAGCGCATCAAGGTCGATACGAGGTCTGGCGAGTACATTGGCCGGGAATAAGGAAACGGGAGGCGGCGAGGCCAGGTTCTTCCGGGAGATGGCGGGGCTTTTTCTCCTTTTCCTGGGGGTGTTCACCGCGGTCAGCCTTTTCTCCTACGATTATCTGGATCCGAGCCTGACCCAGCATGTGGGGCCGGGATACGAGGTCCGCAACATGGCCGGGCGGGCGGGGGCCTACTGGGCCGGCCTGCTCGTCGATTTTTTCGGCGTCGGGGCCTGGTTCTGGCCCTTGTGGTTTTCGTGGCTGACGGTCCGGACCTTTCTGCGCGACATCGGGATAGGCTTTTTACGTTGGTGCGGCGTCATCCTGTTTTTCCTCGTGGTCACGGCCGTCTGCGCCACCCAGACCCTGGGTTCGGTGATCGCCCTGGGGCAGGTGCGCGGGGGCGGCTACGCCGGACGGGTCGCCTTTGCCGCGCTCTCCACCTGGTTCGGCGACTACGGCGGCGGGCTGCTGCTGTTTTTCCTTTTGGTCCTGGCCGTCCAGTTCATCTTCGGCCTGTCGTTTTCCGCTGTCTGGGGCCGGGCCGGACGCGGAATATGGTGGGTCGCCCTGTGGATATGGGATGTCGTGCGTCAGGCCGTGCCCGCCTTCCTCCAGTGGGTGTCCGACCGGATAGCCCGGCGAAGAGGGGAAGGGGCCTCACGAACCGTCTCCGGACCGGATGAGCCGCTTCCCGAGCCCGCCGAACGGTTTTTCGAGTCCCGCGATGCCGCGTCGCCCGAAACTGATGAGGATATCGTGGTTCCGGAACCGCCCTGGCCGGCCCCGGAGACGGTCGAACCCGCCAAGCGCCCGCGAAAGCCGCGTCCCACCCCGGTCAAATCCGATCCGGACACGCCGTTGCCGTCCCTTGAGCTTTTAAGCGTCCCGCCGCAGGAAAAGGGACAGGCCCTGGACCCCGAGGCCCTGAAAAAACAGGCCCAGAGCCTGGTCGGCTGCCTGGCCGATTTCGGCATCCAGGGCGAGATGCAGCGCACCGTGCCCGGCCCGGTGGTGACCATGTTCGAGTACAAACCCGCCCCCGGGGTCAAGATCAGCCGCATCGCCGGTCTTTCCGACGACCTGGCCCTGGCCATGAAGGCCCTGGCCGTGCGCATCGAGGCCCCCATTCCGGGCCGGGACACGGTGGGCGTGGAAATCCCCAACGCCAAGCGCCAGACCGTCTACCTGCGCGAAATCCTCGAATCCGAGGCCTTCCGGTCCTCATCGTCCAAGCTCACCCTGGCCATCGGCAAGGACATCCAGGGCCGGCCCCAGGTGGCCGACCTGGCCCGCATGCCGCATCTTCTGGTGGCCGGGGCCACGGGCAGCGGCAAGAGCGTGTGCGTCAACGGCATCCTCCTGAGCATCCTGTACAAGGCCCGGCCGGACGAGGTGAAGCTGCTTCTGGTCGACCCCAAGCGCATCGAACTTTCGGTCTACAACGACCTGCCGCACCTGGTGCATCCCGTGGTCACGGAAATGGCCATGGCCAAAAGCGCCCTGGACTGGGCCGTGCACGAGATGGACCGCCGCTACGAGGCCATGGCCCGCCTCGGGGTGCGCAACATCGCCGGCTACGCCGAAAAACTCGAAAAAATGGGCGACGACCGGCCCGAGGAACTGGCGGACCTTGTGCCCATGCCCTATCTGGTGATCATCATCGACGAGCTGGCCGACCTGATGATGACCGCGGCCAAGGAGGTCGAGATCAGCATCGTGCGGCTGGCCCAGCTGGCGCGAGCGGCCGGCATCCACCTGATCCTGGCCACCCAGCGGCCCAGCGTGGACGTGGTCACCGGGCTGATCAAGGCCAATTTCCCCACCCGCATCTCCTTCCAGGTCACCAGCAAACACGACTCCCGGACCATCCTGGACACGGTCGGGGCGGAACATCTGCTCGGACGCGGGGACATGCTGTTCAAGCCCAGCGGCGGCAAGATGAGCCGCATGCACGGGGCCTTCGTCTCCGACGAGGAAACGGCCGGCGTGGTGGACTTCTGGAAAGAGCGCGCCGCGCCGGGTTACGAGCTCGATTTTTCCGAGTGGCAGAAGGAAACCGCCTCCGGATTCGACGGTGGCGACAGCGGCGACAATGGCGGCGACGATACGGCCTCGGACCCGGTCTATCCCCAGGCCGTGGATTTCGTCATGGAACAGGGCCGGGCCTCCATCTCGCTCATCCAGCGCCGCTTCCGCATCGGCTTCAACCGGGCGGCCCGATTCATCGAACAAATGGAGCGCGACGGCATGCTGGGTCCCCAGGAAGGCAGCAAACCGCGCGCCGTGTTGCGAGGAAAAGACTAATATCATGAGATCGTTCATTCTGGCCTGTGTGCTGGTGGTCATGTGGGCGCTGCCGGCCCGGGGGGCGGATATGGTCGACGCCGTCCAAAAAAAATATGATGGAATCGTGGGGTTTACCGCGAACTTCAACCAGGACTTGAAAAATTCATCCAGCGGTGAGGACGAGAAACGCTCAGGCACCATCGCCTTCAAAAAGCCGAGTCTGGTGCGCTGGGAGACGGTTGCTCCGGAAAAAGAGCTTCTGTTGGTGGGCAAGGAGGCGGTCTGGGACTATTTCGAAGAGGACAAGGAGGCCTACCGGTATCCCGTGGAGGAGATCATAAGCTCCAAGACGATGCTCAAGTTTCTCACCGGCAAGGCCAATCTGCGCGAGGATTTCCACGTCTCCGAAGAACCGGACCCCGAGGCCCCCGGGCTTACCCGGCTCAAGCTCGTGCCAAAGGAACCGGAGCCCGGGCTGGTCCTGGCCCATGTCTGGATCGATCCGGCAACACACCTGATCATGCGTATCGCCATCCAGGATTTCTACGCCAATACCAATGTACTGCGCCTGGAAAACCTCAAACTCGACCCCGCGCTTCCAGACTCCCTGTTCGCCTTCAGTCCGCCAAAGGGCGTCGCCGTGCACGATAATACGGGCCTGGACGGTCGCACGCTGATGCGCTAGTTGTCGCATCCCGTAAAAAATACGCCCGTATTTTCATGAAAAATATAATTATTTCAAACTATTATTTTCAAAATTCATTACATGAATTTTGAGGACACCACACGAGCCGATCAACTGGACATCGCCGGCCGGGGCGGAGCGAATAGCCGCATTTCACGGGAATGCTGGGGGCAAACCCGAAATTGTCATACATTCCGATGACGTTTCGTCTTCTTTTTTTCATGCCGTTGCGTGTACGATTTGTCCGATGGACCAGCCTTACGGGCGGACATCGTTCGCTGCGGCTTCGGTTCACAACGGGCCGGAAGAACGTCGGTTCCAGCCTTTCGCGTGAGTTCGACGCCGCCCGTTCCGGCCAAACCGGCGGCGGCGCGCAGGGCGGCGACCTCGGCGGCCGTCAGGGGCCGGACCTGTCCCCGGGGAAGATCGCCAAGGCTGACCGGGCCCTGCCGGGTGCGGACCAGCCGCAGCACGGTCAGGCCCAGGTCCCGGCACATGCGCCGGATCTGGCGGTTGACCCCCTGGATGAGGCGCATTTCCAGCACCGTACGCGAACCCGGAAGGTGATCCCGGTCCGTGGCGAGCACCGACACCTCCACAGGGGCCAGCTTTTCGCCCTCGGTCAGGCGCATGCCGCCGCGCATGGCGGCCAGTTTGTCCTCGGCGACCTCGCCACGCACGATGACCCGATAGATCTTGGGCACATGCGTGGAGGGATGGGTCAGACGGTGGACCAGATCGCCGTCGTCGGTGAAAAGGAGCAACCCCTCGGAGAAATAGTCCAGCCGGCCCACAGTGAAGAGTCCGGGACGGCGAAGGCCGGAGGGGAGGAGGTCGAAGACGGTTGTCCGGCCCTGGGGATCGAAGGCCGTGGTCACGGTCTGGACGGGTTTGTGGAAAAGCAGGTAAAGGTGGGTTTTTTGGGGTAAAAAGTCGACTTTTTGGCCGTCTACGACGACAATGTCGCGATTCGGGTCGATTTTCAGGCCCGGTTCACGGATTACAACCCCGTTGACCGCCACTTTGCCGGCCGATACAAGCTCGTCAGCCCGTCTTCTGGAGCAGATACCGGCCTGGGAAAGGGCTTTGTTGAGTCGAAGCACCCGAGATGCGGACTCGTCGGGCGCCCCGGGAATCTCCTTGGACTCGGAACCGATGGGCGGACTCCTGGCCGGGAACTCGCCTACACCTGGAGCACCTTGGTTGCCAGTTGCAGGCTGGTGACCACGTCGAGCATGTTGGTGGTCTGGCCGACCTCCTTCTTGTCCAGAATCCCGAAAAAGTCCAGGCAGGTGCCGCACACCAGGATGGTCACGCCGGCGGCCTCGAAGGCCTTGAGCTTGTCCAGGACAGGGCTTCCGGTGACGGCCAGCTTCACCGCGCCGTTGACCATGACGATGCGCCACAGGTGTTCGCCCAGCTCGGGCAGGGTGGCCAGGAAATTGACCATGAGCTTCGCGCCGAGAACGTCATCCCCTCGTCCTATCACGTCGGAGGTGAGGAAGGCCACGATCTGCTCCCGGGCGGACTGGGTCTCGGCCGGCCTGGGAGCGGGAGTGGGGGAGGCGGGCGCGCCATGCCGGGTCCCGGTAAGGACGTAGCCGCCCTCGGCGAGGATGGTGGACACGGCATAGCCTTTGGTGGCAAGAAACCGTCCCACGTTTTCCTTGGCCGCCTCATTGTCCACAGTGGCCGTGATGACCGACGGGGAACCGGAATCAATGGCATCCTTGCAGCGAAGCACCGGCCCCGGACAGGCCAGTCCCCGGCAATCGAGGGAAATGGAACCCATATCCGCATCCTTTCCATTCATTTTTTCAAGCTACCAACATATCCGTGCGTCCTGGTCAAATAGATAAAAAAGATCGATTCATCTTGAGCCGATCAGGCCTGTCCATAGCATGTTTCATTTTTTCATACACCTTCCCAGAGCCCGCACCTTTCCTCCCGGACCTTCTTTCTGATATCTTCCCCCATCCGCAATCCCCGGAGAGCCTCCATGAACGTCCGTCCCCCTGTTGACAGCCTATCCCAACGCATCGCCCTGGCTCTTGGGGAAACACCCGCCGACCTGCTTATCTCCAACTGCCGGCTGGTCAACGTGCTTTCCGGCGAGATCCATCCCGCCGACGTGGCCGTGGCCGACGGCATCGTGCTCGGGTTCGGGAAGTACGAGGCCCGGGAGGTGGTGGACGCCGGCGGCCGCTACCTGTGCCCCGGCTTTCTCGACGGCCACATCCATATCGAATCGACCCTGCTCACGCCCCCGGAATTCGCCCGGGTCGTGGCCCCCCACGGCACCTGCGCCGTTGTCTGCGATCCCCACGAGATCGCCAACGTCATGGGGAAGGCGGGGATCGAATACATGCTGGCGACAAGCCAGGGACTGCCCCTGACCGTGTACGTCATGATTTCCTCGTGCGTCCCGGCCACGCACATGGAAACCTCAGGAGCGCGCATCACGGCGCAGGACATCGCGGGCCTTTTGTCCCCGGATTTCCCTTATGCCGACCGCATCCTGGGGCTGGCCGAGGTCATGAACTATCCGGGCGTGCTGGCGCGTGATCCGGCCATGCTGGGCAAGATCGCCGCGGCCCGGGGCCGAGTCATGGACGGGCATGCGCCCCTTTTGACCGGAGAGCGCCTGAACGCCTATATCCTGGCCGGACCGGCATCGGATCACGAATGCACCATTCTGGACGAGGCCCGGGAAAAACTCCGCAAGGGCATGCACATCATGATCCGGGAAGGGGGAACGGAACAAAATCTGGCCGATCTCATTCCCCTGGTAACCCCGGAAAACGCCTGGCGGTTCTCCCTGGTCAGCGACGACCGTGACCCCGTGGAACTGTGGAAAAAAGGCCACATGGACGAACTGGTGCGCCGGGCCATCGCCCTGGGCGTGCCGCCGGTCACTGCCGTGGCCATGGCCACGGTGAACACCGCCCGGTATTTTCGGCTGCACGGCAGGGGGGCCGTGGCCCCGGGATATCGGGCGGACCTTGTCCTTCTGGACGACCTTGCGCGGGTGACCGTCTCCCGCGTCTGGCTGGCTGGAACCGACATCCGGGACATCGACGCCGTCTGCCGCCCCGCGCCGGTTCCGCTCACGACCATGCGTCCGGCCCGCATCACCTCGGAATCGTTTCATATCCCGGCAAAACCAGGCCACATCCGGGTCATCGGCATCGTTCCGGGGCAGATCGTCACCCGGTCCCTGATTCGTAAACCGCGTCTGGAAGGTGGCCTGGCCGTTGCCGATCCCGAACGCGATCTGGCCAAACTGGCGGTCATCGAACGCCACCATGCCAGTGAAAACATCGGCCTGGGATTCGCGCAAGGGCTTGGGCTCGCCGCCGGGGCCATCGCCGGGACCATTTCCCACGATTCCCACAACCTCATCGTGGCCGGGATCAACGATGCGGACATGGAACTGGCGGCCAGGACCCTGACGGCAGCCGGAGGCGGGTTCTGCGTGGTTCGGGACGGCCGGGTCCTGGCCGTGGTGGAACTCCCTGTGGCCGGCCTCATGTCCGCAGGCTGCATCGAGGAACTGGAAGCGTCCCTTGAGGACCTGGGCCGGGCCTACGTCGCGATTTCCCAGCCCGTGGCCGGAAAGGACCCACAACCGTTCATGGCCATGTCCTTTTTGTCTCTGGCTGTGATTCCCGAGCTCAAACTGACGGACAACGGGCTGGTGGACGTGGAGCGATTCGCCCTGGTCGATCTGTTCGTCGCGGAGGAGGAAAGCGTCACCTGATTCGATTCTTCATGATGTCGGCGGGTTGCCGTATTTTAAAGTTTACATAATTTACATTATGAGACATATGCCCGTATTCAAGAAAAGGGAATGTCTCCGCCCCAAACGGCACGGTACCACCTCGAATCTTTTCAAAATCCGGAAAGAACCGATCGAGAAACAAGGAACCGTTCAGACAAGCAAGAAAAAAGGGTCCGATCATCTGATCGGACCCTTTGCTTCAAATAATTCGAGAAGTCGTTTCGACTATTTCGAAACTTTCCCCCAATCCTTCATGAAGATATCCAGCCCCTTGTCCGTCAGCGGATGCCGGGACAGCTCCCGGATCACGGCAAACGGGATGGTGGCCACATCCGCGCCCAGAAGCGCCGCCTCCAGCACATGCATGGGATGGCGCACGCTGGCCACCAGGACCTGGGAGCGAAAGTCGTAGTTCTTGAAGATGGCCACGATCTGCTCCACCACCTCCATGCCGTTCTGGGCCAGGGCGTCCAGCCGACCCACGAAGGGGCTGACGAAGGTGGCCCCGGCCTTGGCCGCGAGCAGGGCCTGGAGGGGATGAAAGACCAGGGTCACGTTGGTGTCGATGGCCTGGGCGGTCAGTTCGTTGACCGCCTTGAGGCCGTCCAGGGTCATGGGGATCTTGACCACCACGTTCGGCCCGATTTTGACCAGTTCGTTGGCCTCGGCGATCATTTCCCCGGCGCTTTGCCCGATGACCTCCAGGCTGACCGGCCCTGGGACTTCCCGGCAGATCTTCTCGGCCAGGGTTCGCCAGTCCTCGGACTCCCGGGAAAAAAGCGTCGGATTGGTGGTCACGCCGTCCACCAGGCCGAACTCCCTGGCCTGGCGAATCTCGTCCAGATTGGCGGTATCGAGAAAAAATTTCATGGATGCCCCTGGGATGTCAAAGCGACCACGCCGTAACCCCACATCACGGCTTCCATCCTGATCATTCACGACGCGGCGCGGGTCAGCGGCCTTATCCGGAACGCCAGCCGTACCGAATACTTAACTTACTATAAATACGGTCTGTTAGCAGCATGTTTCATTTATTTAAACACGAAAAGCCGGCAAAACCCGGTTCTCAGGAGGCATCCGACTTGACGTCTCCGGCCTCGGGAACCGCCTTGGTATCCCCCTGGATCATCTTGATATATTTGTCCCGGCATTCATAGCTGCAAAAATAATGCACCTTGTCGCCCTGACGGACCCGGATATCCCCTTCCTTGGACACGAAAGCGCCGCACATGGGATCCTTGACCATCTCCCCCGTGGCCACCAGATTGTCTTTTTCCTCGGCCTCTTTGGACTTCTTGCGCTTTTTGTCTCCGGTGAAAAGCTTCCACAGGATAAACCCGGCCGCGATGAGGATAAGCCATCTATACATTTCGCCTTCCTTTGTAGTTCGTGAAAAAGCATGTCAGCAGTTCTGAAATATGGCATTCCCTTCGATTTTGAAAGAAATTTTCGCAAGCGCCGCGCCGATCCCCTCCCCGTCCGGGAACACCAGGTCCGGGGCCACATCGAATAACGGCACCAGAATGAAGGCTCTGCGGCGCATGCGCGGATGGGGAAGGGTCAGAAACGACGTCTCGCGGACGACATCGCCGAAAAGAAGCAGGTCCAGGTCGATCACCCTGGGACCGAAACGTTCCCTCTCCCCTGCCGGGGGCCGCCCCATGGACCTTTCGACGTCGAGAAGGGCGCGAAGAAGGCCCTCCGGAGTCCAGGACGATCCCAGGGCCAATGCCGCCGCCTGGTTGCGAAACCAAGGCTGGTCGGTCTTGTCCTGGGGCTCGGTGGCATAGCACGGGGAAACCGCCGCAAGGCGCACCTCCGGCAGTCCCCCCATGCGGCGTAGGGCTTCGGCGAAGGCCGCCCGGGCGTCGCCCAGGTTGGCCCCCAGGCCCACGTAGGCGGTTACATGATGGAGGCGACGCGTGACAGGGCCTCCGTAAGGCGCTCTTTCCCCACGGTCAGGGCAATGCGGAAATACCCCTCGCCGGGAGCGCCGAAACCGTTGCCCGGGGTGAGCACCACCCCTGTGTTCCCGAGCACCCGGGACACGAACCCGGCCGAGGTCTCACCCGCAGGTACGCGGCACCATAGATAGAAGGTGGCGTCGGGACGGCGGCAGGCGATGCCCATCTTCTCCAGGGCGGCCACGGCCACGTCCCGACGTTCCTTATAGATGGCCCGGGCCGCGGCGGCATGAGGTTCGCCCTGGGCAAGCGCGACGATCCCGGCCTCCTGCACGGCCTGAAAGATGCCCGAATCCACGTTTTCCTTGATTTTTCCCAGACCCTTGACCAGACTTTCGTTGCCCACGGCCATGCCGATGCGCCAGCCGGTCATGTTGTAGGTCTTGGACAGGCTGTGGAACTCGATGGCCACGTCCCTGGCTCCTGGGATCTCGAAGATGGACAGGGGCTTTTTGGCCTCGTCGTAGTACATTTCGGTGTAGGCCGCGTCAGAGACCAGGATCGTCCCGGTTTCCCTGGCCTTTTTCACCAGCTTCTCGTAAAATCCGCGCGGAGCCGTGGCCGCGGTGGGATTGTTGGGGTAGTTGATGAAAAAGACCTTGGCCCGCTCCCACTCGGCCTCGGAGATGGCGTCAAGATCCGGAAGGAAGTCGTTTTCCGGGGTCAGAGGCAGAATTTTCGCCTCCCCGCCGGCAAATCCCGTGGCCACCGGATAGACCGGATAGTTCGGCGAGGCGATAAGCCCCAGGTCCCCGGGATCGATGAAGGCCAGCGGGAAATGGGCGATGCCCTCCTTGGATCCGATCAGGCTGACCACCTCGTTTTCCGGGTCGAGGTCCACGCCGAACCGGGCCTTGTACCAGTCGGCCACGGCCTTGCGAAAGGATAAAAGCCCCGTATACGAGGGATACTGATGATTCTCGGGTTTTTTCGCCGCGGCGTACAACGCCTCGATGATGCACTCGGGCGTGGGCAGGTCCGGATCGCCGATGCCCAGGGAGATGATATCCATGCCCCGGCTTCTGACTTCCGCCTTGAGCCGGTCGATTTCGGCGAAAAGGTACGGGGGAAGCGTGGCCACGCGCCGTGCGAGTCGAAACTGGGTCATGCGAGGGCTCCTTTCGGGGATGTCGCGGCCGCCGTGCGATGCCTGAACTTGCGGGCGACGCGGTGTGGGTTCATAAAAAGAGGAGATGGCCCGTGTCAATGAAAAGGGAACCGGGCCACGTACGTCCAGACTCCCGGGCCGCCTCTTCCAGGGGCGGCCCATCCAGGCGTCCCCCCTCTCCCGTCGCGCCCGACCGCCCTCCCCATCCCCTGGTGGACCGCTACCTGGAATATCTGCTGATCTCCAAGGGCCTGTCGGAAAACAGCCTGCGGGCCTATTCCCAGGACCTGGAGCTGTTCACCCGGTTTCTGGCGGATCGCGACGCGGACCTTTCCTCGGTCACGGATGAAACGATCTTCCTCTATCTGCTCTTCCTGCGCCAGCGCGGCCTGTCCAGCCGGTCCATGGCCAGGCATCTGTCGGCCCTGCGCGGGTTTTACGCCTTCGCGGCCGACGAGGGCTTTGTCCGGGAAAGCCCGGCCGAGCTTGTGGAAAGTCCCAAGCTTCCCCGGCTCCTGCCCGAGGTCCTGACACAACAGGAGGTGGAAGGACTTTTATCCGCGCCGGATATGGAAACCCCCCTGGGTTTCCGGGACAAGGCCATGCTGGAGCTTCTGTACGCCGCCGGGCTTCGCGTTTCCGAGCTCATCACCCTGACCCCCCTGGATTTCGACGCCCAGACTGGCCTGCTCAAAATCTTCGGTAAAGGTTCCAAGGAACGCATCGTGCCCATCCACTATCTGGCCCAGGACATCTGCCTCCGCTACCTGCAAAGCATCCGGGGGAGCTTCAAGCCGGTGCAAGGCTTTTTTTTCCTCAACCGCTCCGGCAAGGGCCTGACCCGACAGGGCGTGTGGAAGCTGATCAAGCGCTATGCCGTCCAGGCCGGCATCCAAAAGGCCATCAGTCCCCACAGCCTGCGCCACTCCTTCGCCACCCATCTGCTCGAAGGCGGCGCGGACCTGCGCACGGTGCAGATCCTGCTCGGACACGCGGACATCAGCGCCACGGAAATCTACACCCATGTCCAGGCCAACCGGCTTCTCTCGGTGCACGAAACCTACCATCCGCGCTCCCGGTTGCATGTAAAAAGCTAAACAAACACTTGAAGGGAATATGTCCCCATCGAACAAGCCCGCTCCCAGCACCGTCGTCACCGGACACGCCAACGCGGATTTCGACTGCCTGGCGGCCATCGTGGCGGCCGGAAAACTCTATCCGGACGCGGCCCTGGTTTTTCCTGGCAGCCAGGAGAAAAACCTGCGCCACTTCTTCATCCAAAGCGCCACCTACCTGTTCAACTTCAAGTCCTTCAAGGACATCGATCCTGAAGGCGTCACCACCCTGGTCATGGTGGACACCCGCCAGAAAAGCCGCGTTCCCCATGTGGCCAGCCTGTTCGAGAAAACGGACCTGGTGATCCACTGCTACGACCACCACCCCGACTCCGACGACGACGTGGCCGCCGCCTTCTCCCTGGTCAGGCCCTGGGGCTCCACCACAGCCATCCTGATCAAGGAGCTGCGCGCCAGGGGACTGCCCGTGACCCCGGACGAGGCCACCATCCTGGGCCTCGGCATCTACGAGGACACGGGCTCGTTCACCTTCTCCTCCACCACCGAGCACGATCTCGAGGCCGCGGCCTGGTTGCGGGCCTCGGGCATGGACGTCAACGTCATCGCCGACCTCATGACCCGGGAACTGAGCAGCGAGCAGATCACCATCATGAGCGGGCTCATCGAATCCGCCGCCACCCACGACATCAACGGCGTGGAGGTGGTGGTGGCCGAGGCCTACTGCGAACGCTACGTGGGCGATTTCGCCCTGCTCGTGCATAAGTTCCTGGACATGGAGAACATCCGGGTGCTCTTCGCCCTGGGGATGATGAACGACCGGGTGCATCTGGTGGCCCGCTCCCGCAGCCCGGACGTGGACGTGGGCCGCATCTGCGCCTCGCTTGGCGGCGGCGGCCACGCCTACGCGGCCTCGGCCTCGATCAAGAACAAGACCATCACCCAGGTCAAGGAGGAGCTTTTCGCGCTTCTGTATTCCCAGATCAATCCCCAGATCCGCATCCGCCAGCTCATGAGCCGTCCGGCGGTCAGCGTGGAGGAGGACCAGACCATCTCCCTGGCGGCCGAGATCATGACCCGCTACGGCCTCAAAGCCCTGCCCGTGGTCAAGCCCGGAACGAAAGCCTGTGTCGGGGTCCTCGAACACGACATCATGGACAAGGCCGTCAAGCACGGCCTGGGGGAGTTCACCGTGGACGAATACATGATCCGCGATCCGGCCACGGTCACTCCGGACACGGATCTGTATCCGCTTATGGAAATCATCCTGGGACGAAGACAACGCCTGGTCCCGGTGGAGGAGGACGGGGCCCTGGTCGGCGTGGTCACCCGCACGGACCTGGTCAACACCCTGGTCCAGGAACCGGCCAGGATTCCCGAATCCCTTCTTCCCGAACGCAAAAGGGAACGCAATATCTCCGGTCTCATGCGGGAACGCCTGCCCCGGGAATTGGTGGACCTGCTTAAAACAATCGGGGAACTCGGCCGGGATATGGGATTGGCGGTCTATGTGGTGGGCGGCTTTGTCCGCGATCTGCTGCTGCACCACCCCAACTTCGATGTGGATGTGGTGGTCGAGGGCGACGGGATCGCCTTTGCCGAGGCCATGGCCAAGAGATTCGGCGGCCGGGCCAAGTCCCATCCCAAGTTCAAGACCGCCGTGGTGGTCCTTCCGGACGGCCGGCGCATCGATGTGGCCACGGCCCGGCTGGAATACTACGAATACCCGGCCGCCCTGCCGACCGTGGAACTGTCGTCCGTCAAAATGGACCTCTATCGCCGGGATTTCACCATCAACGCCCTGGCCGTGCACCTCAACCCGGACCGCTTCGGCGAACTGGCGGACTTTTTCGGGGCCCAGCGGGACATCAAGGAACGCGTGGTCCGGGTCCTGCATTCCCTCAGTTTCGTGGAAGACCCCACCCGAATCCTGCGGGCCATCCGTTTCAGCGAACGCTACAACTTCCGCATCGGAACCCAGACCGAGCGGCTCATCAAGAACGCCCTGCAACACAACTTTTTCCACAGGTTGTCCGGTTCCCGCGTTTTCCACGAACTGACCCTGATCCTTGACGAGGACAATCCCCTCTCCTGCCTGCGGCGCATGCAGCAGTACAAGCTCCTTTCGGCCATCCACCCCCTGCTGTCCCTGGATCCGCCGAAAGAGACCCTGCTGGCGGCCACGGACAACGTCATCAAATGGTACCGGCTCTTGTATATCGAACCCAAGCCCAAGGCTTGGCTGGTCTTTTTCCTGGCCCTGTGCTCGGGGCTGGACGACGAGCAGTTCGGAGTCATCGCCACCCGGCTGTCCTTCTCCAAAAAGGTCCGCAGCGAGATACGCGTCCTGCGCCACGCCGTGCGGACCACGGCCCACAAGCTCTACAACTGGGAATACCTGAAACTGCCCGTGAGCGAACTGTATTTCCTTTTGCGGCCGCTTCCCCTGGAGGGCGCGCTGTACCTCATGGCCAGAAACCCCAAGGAATCCATCCAGAAGCACATCTCGCTTTTTTTGACCAAACTCCGGGACATCCAGATCGAAATCACCGGCGACGACATCATGCTCATGGGCGTGGACCCTGGGCCGCGCTACGCCCGCATCCTGCGGGCGGTCACGGCTTCGGCCGTGGACGGCGTGGCCGTGAGCCGCGAACGGCAGCTCGAACTGGCCGGACGACTGGCCCGGGGCGAGATACCCGACGAGCCGCCGGTGTGGAACGTGCCGGAATTGGGGGAAGGATAATCAAGGAGGGACGAATGCCTCCGGCGGCCAAAGGGCAAAGCCCTTTGGAATCCCACAAAGGGCAAGGAACCACGGCGAGCGTGCGGACGGCGTTCGCGCCAACAGGGGAAATGCGGGGAGGCACCGGCCGGTGCCTCGACTTTCCGGCCCGTTGCGGATAAAAACACCCCTCCACGAGTGCCATCAGCCATAGAGAGGCCAGCATGCCCTGCCCACTTGTATCCTGCCGCACTTTACGGGATTTCGATCCCGTCCTGTCCCGACTGACCGTCCGCCAGGCGCCGCCCCAGGGACAGATCGCGGAAAAAACCGCCGCCATCCTGGCCGATGTGGCCGCGCGCCGCGACGCGGCCCTGGTGGACTACACCCGGACCTTCGACTGCCCGGAGTTCACTGCGGACATGCTGCGCGTGGCCCAGGACGACATCGCGGCGGCGGCCCAGGCCGTACCCGCCGCGGACCTGAACATCCTGGCCGAGGCCGCCTCGAACATCCGCCGTTTCCACGAGGGCCAGATCCAGCGCTCCTGGTGGACGACCCGGCCAGACGGCACCATCCTCGGCCGTATGGTCACCCCGGTGGACAGCGCCGGATTGTACGTCCCGGGCGGACGCGGCGGCGAGACCCCGCTGGTCTCCAGCCTGCTCATGAACGCCATTCCGGCCCAGGTGGCCGGGGTTCCCCGCATCGCCGTGGTCTCCCCGCCCAAAAAGGACGGTTCGCTCAACCCTTACATCCTGGCCGCAGCGCACATCCTGGGCATCACCGAGGTCTACCGGGCGGGCAGCGCCTGGGCCATCGCCGCCCTGGCCCACGGGACAGAAACCATCGCCCCGGCCGACGTCCTGGCCGGACCGGGCAACATCTTCGTGACCACGGCCAAGCGTCTGCTGGTCGGCACAGTGGGTATCGACATGATCGCCGGGCCGAGCGAAATCGTGATCCTGGCCGACGATACCGCCGATCCGGACTGGCTGGCCGCGGATATGCTCTCCCAAGCCGAACACGATCCCCTGGCCGCCTCGATCTGTCTGACGACCAGCCAGTCCCTGGCCCAAAACCTTATCGCGGCCCTGGCATCGCGCCTGGCCGCCCTGCCCCGCAACGACATCGCCGCCCGCTCCCTGGCCGACTTCGGGGCCGTGGCCGCCGTCGCGGATATGGACATGGGCGCGGCCCTGGTCAACCGCCTGGCCCCGGAACACCTGGAACTGGCCGTGGCCGACCCTTGGGCGCTCCTCGGAAAGATCCGCCACGCCGGGGCCATCTTCCTCGGGGACCACGCCCCCGAGCCAGTGGGCGACTACTTCGCCGGTCCCAACCACGTATTGCCGACCATGGGCACGGCCAGATTTTCCTCCGGACTGTCCGTGGCCGCCTTCTGCAAGGAGTCGAGCGTCATCGCCACAGCCCCGGGTTTTGTCCGGGAACACGGCGCGAAGATCGCCCGGCTGGCCCGCATCGAAGGCCTGGAGGCCCATGCACGGTCGGTGGAATGCCGTTTTCTGCCTAAATGACCCTTCCGCAACACAAGGACGACCAATCATGAACGTGGTGACAACGACCGACATCCGCGAATATCCCCTGGTCTCCCGGGGCAAGGTGCGCGACATCTATGAACTGTCCCCGGACACGCTGCTCATCGTGACCACGGACCGCATCTCGGCCTTCGACGTGATCCTGCCCGATCCCGTCCCGGGCAAGGGCATCATCCTCAACAAGATCACCATGTTCTGGATGAACCGCTTCGCAAACCTGGTCCCCAACCACCTCCTGGCCACGGACCCGGCGGACTTCCCCGCATCCCTGGCGCCCCACGCCGACATGCTGGCCGGACGGGCCGTGGTGGTCACAAAGGCCAGACCCCTGCCCATCGAATGCATCGTGCGCGGCTACATCACCGGCTCGGGCTGGAAGGATTACAAAGCCACGGGCAGGGTCTGCGGCCATCTGCTCCCCGAAGGCCTCCAGGAATCCGAAATGCTTGTCGAGCCGCTGTTCACCCCCTCCACCAAGGCGGAACTCGGCCTGCACGACGAAAACATCACCCTGGACAAGGCCAAGGACCTTGTGGGCGTTGATATCTTCAACCAAGTCCAGGACATCTCCCTGGCCCTCTACTCCGCAGCCCGGGACCACGCCCGTCAGCGCGGCATCCTGATCGCGGACACCAAATTCGAATTCGGTCTGACTGACAAGGGGCTTCTGCTCATCGACGAGGTGCTGACCCCGGACTCCTCGCGCTTCTGGCCCGCCGCCGGCTACCAGCCCGGACGCTCCCAGCCCAGCTTCGACAAGCAGTACGTGCGCGACTGGCTGACGGACATCGGGTTCAACAAAAAGCCTCCGGCCCCGCACATGCCCGACGAGGTCATCGGCCGCACCCGCGCCAAATATATCGAGGCCTACGAATTTCTGACCGGCGAGCCGGCCGGCATCTGAGAACGCCTCCGGCGGCCAGGGAGGAAACCTTTTGAAAAAGGTTTCCTCCCTGGACCCCCCTTCGAAAACTTTGACGCGCTTCGCGATAGCTCACCCTGGTGATATCTGCCTCCCGTTCCCCTTGAATTCCCGGCTGTCGTTTGGGCCATGGCCCCGGACAAAGCCCCAAACGACAGCCGGAATCAGGGGGTCCGGGGGGAATGATTCCCCCCGGGAAAACATTTTTTTCTTGCCTTTCCCGCCTGTGACATCTATACTTTTTTGCTTTCGGAGAGGTGCCCGAGCGGCCGAAGGGGCACGATTGGAAATCGTGTGTACCTTTACCGGTACCGAGGGTTCGAATCCCTCCCTCTCCGCCATCATGAAAGGACGGAAGCCGGGCGGCGGCGACGCCGCCAACCCCGTCAGGTCCGAAAGGAAGCAGCGGTAACGGTTGTTGCCGGGTGTCCGGTTTCCATCAAAGGCGCGAGGTTCTCCCCGCGCCTTTTTTTGTGCCCTCGAACGCCACAAAAAACGGGACGGCCCGAAGGCCGCCCCGCTCAAGTGCAATCATCTCGGACGAGACTAGGCAAAAGCCTTTTCGAAAGGCGGCACGACCTGCTTTTTGCGGGACAGCACGCCGTCCAGCCACACGGATTCGCCCTTGACCTCCACGCCGAAGGCCTTCTTGACCACGGAGGGATCGTCGGAAACGATCAGCATCTCGGAGCCTTCCTTCATGATGTCGGTCAGAAGCAGGAACACGCTGTGGTTGCCGTTCTCAGCCTTGACCTTCTTGCAGTCGGCCAAAAGCTGATCCTTGATGGGCGTAAGGATGGACAGGTCCACGACTTCCAACTGGCCGATGCCCACCTTCTTGCCGGACATGTCGAAGTCCTTGTAGTCGCGGAAGACCAGCTCACGGATGGGGGTGCCTTCCACGGCGGACTTGACCTTGAACATCTCCACCCCAAGGGCCATCATGTCGGACACGCCGGCGATCTTGGCCAGGGCCTCGCAGGCCTTCTTGTCGGCCTCGGTGCAGGTCGGGGACTTGAACATCACGGTGTCGGAGAGGATGGCACAGAGCATGATCCCGGCGATGGGCTTGGGAATCTCAATGCCGGCGTAATCGTACATGGCCTTGAGCACGGTGCAGCTGCAGCCCACCGGCCAGACCCACATCTCCAGAGGATTGGGGGTGGTCACGTCGCCCAGCTTGTGGTGGTCGATGACGGCCACGATCTCGCCCTTGGCCAGGTTTTCCAGACTCTGGGACAGATCGGTGTGGTCCACGAGGATGATCTTCTTGTCCGTGGCGTCGGTAAGGATCTCAGGGGTGGCGATGCCGAACTTTCCGAGCACGAATTTGCTTTCTGGATTGATGGGCCCCTGCGTCACGGGGATGACATCCATCCCGGCCTTTTTCTTGTAGTAGTCGGCGGCGCCGATAGCGGTGGCGACGGTGTCCGTATCCGGATTCTTGTGACCAACAGCATACACAGCCATATTGATTCCTCCTGATGGTTTGGATCCCTTTGCGGGTCTTGCGTCCACGAAACAGCTTGTGAATCTTATCCCAATCTCGGGAATTTGCCAAGGGGTCTTGCCTAGAGAAAATACGGAAAATAAAAGGATCGCCCGGACTGTACCCGAAACGGGATATCACCTCAATACGAGAAACCACAAAACAGCCAGGGCCACCCCTGCGGAGAGTATAACATAGGCCGGACGATGGCGCAGGGACAGCACCCCGCCCAGGCTGCCCAGGATCCACAGGTGGGCGTAGGACATGGACTGTTGCGCCAGGACCGGATCAAGTGCGGCAAAAACAAGTTTTCCGGCGGCGACGAGACCCGCCAAGGCCAGGGAGAAGCCCACGCCGTTGATGACGGCCATGTCCGTCAGGGAGCGACGGACGAGTCTGCCCGGAGCGAAGGAGGTTTTCAAGCGATCGGCGGCATCCCTGGCCTTGACCTGGGCTGTGGTCTGGAATCGACGGTGAAAGGCCTCCAGGCGGGCGAATATCAGGGCCAGGGGAAGGGACATGACTGCGGCGACCAGAACGCCCGGAGCCTCACGCAGGCCGTAACACCGCGCCAGGACCAGGGCGCCCAGGGTTGCTGCGGCCTGGTTGGGCGGAATGTATGTCCCCGCGGGGAACAGATCGAGCCAGAACAATTCGAAAAAAATCGCCACGTTCATGCATGTGGAGATGTCGCCGAACACCGCCCCGTACACCAGACCGACCACCAGCGGGCGATCCAATGGAAAAAGATTGATGGAGAATCGAAACGACGAAAAAAGAACAAAAAAAAAGCGACGAAGAGGATGTGCGCCACAAGGCCGGAATCGATATGCATCAAAATGCCCTCGGCAGTTCCGAATCACCGGGAACGCAACGGAAATCGATCTTCACTCCATGCTGCGTGAAAAAACGCAGACACTTTTCGTCTTGCGTGCTGAGCGCCACGTGCGGACACACCTGCTTCTTGCCCGGGGCGTAGTGCAGATTGCCCAGATTGAGGGAATGAAAGCCGTACCCGCCCTCGAACGCGGCCCGGGCATCCTCGCAGGAGGAAAACAGGATCAACACGTCCAGGTCCTTGAGCGTGGCCCGGGAAAAAAAACGCGGCACGTCCGCCACGGCCAAAAACACGATCTCCACCCCGTCGGGAATGGCCAGGGACATGATTTCCTGGCGCAACACGTTGCCGGAAAGCTCATTGTTGACCACCACGATCATCGTGGCCCGGATGTACGGCAGCCATGTCTCAATGACCTGACCATGCACGAGCCGGTTGTCGATGCGCACGAAATGCATGCCTATCCCTCGGCCACTTTCTTGCGCAACACCTCTCCGGCAACAACGATTCCCTGGCACCCGGCCTGCTTGGCCTCCGCCGCCAGCCGCTCCAAAGGGATCCTCCGCGAGGTGAGGGCCTTGATCAGCATGGGCAGATTGACGCCGGTAAGCACTTCCAGGTGACCCGTCCCCAGAAGGGACAGGCTCAAATTGGTCGGCGTCCCACCGAACATGTCCGTCATCACCAGGACGCCGGCCCCCCTGTCCGTTGCGGCGATGGCCTCCTTGATGGCGGTCAGGGTCAGCTCCACCTCGTGGGAAACGTCGATGCTGATGCTCAGGCAGTTGTCCTGAGGGCCGATGATAAATTCGGCCGCCTTGAGCAGCCGGGCACCAAAATCGGTGTGGGTGGCGATGACCACCCCGACGGGTACGGTGGTTTCCGAGTCGGCTGTCATGATCGTTCGGCGGGTCGGTCTCGCCAGGTTGTGAACAGGCGCCCGCCCTGTCTCGGACTGACGTCGCTATTCCTTGTCGATATGCCGATGTTCGATTGACAGAATATATCCGGCCTTTATGAGTCTGTCAAAAACAGCCTCGGCCACGGCCACGGAACGATGCCGGCCGCCTGTGCAGCCCATGGCCAGGGCCAATCGATAACGTCCTTCCCGTACGTAGAGGGGAAGCAGGTAAAGCAGGAAATCCTCCAGGCGGGCCAGGAAGGTTTTTCCCGGCTCCCCGTCAAGGACATACTCCCTGATCTCCGGGTCCTTTCCGGACAAGGGCCGGAGGATATCGACAAAATAGGGATTGGGCAAAAAACGCAGGTCGAAAATCAGATCGGCCTCGGCGGGCGGGCCGTATTTGAAGCCGAAGGATATGACATGTACCTTGAGAAGTCCGCTCTTGCCCTCAAGGAAGCTCCATTTTTCCTGAAGCGTACGGCGCAGGTCATGAATGGAGAAATTGGTGGTGTCGATGATCAGGTCCGCCGCCTCGCGAATCGGGGACATGCGGTCCTGTTCGAGGATCACGGCCCTTTCGAGGCCGACATCCTGCTTCTCCAGCGGGTGCGGCCGCCTGGTGGTGGCATAGCGGCGGATGATCTCGCGGGTGTCGGCCTCGATGAAAACGATCTGGATACCCACGCCTTGGCTTTTGATCTGTCCCAGAGCCTTGCCCCACTCCCTGTCCAAGTCCTCTTGGCGCACATCCATGCCCAAGGCCAGACCGCGAGAGCGGGTGTCGGCCTGTCCCTCGAAAAGCCGGATGAGAATGGGGGCAAGGCTCACGGGCAGGCCGTCCACGCAAAAAAAGCCCAGGTCCTCAAAGACCTTGAGCCCGCTGCTTTTTCCAGACCCGGAAAGCCCGGTCAAGATGATCACGGGAAATGCGCGCTCGGTCATGACCGCCCCTTGAATGACGCGAGAGACTGAACGGATGCCCTCCGATCCCTGAACACACGTCTGGCTCCGGATGAAGGCACGATACACCCATCAGGAAAACAGGCTGGAAGGACGGTGGTTACTCCTTGCCCCCCTCGGGAGAAAAACAGGCGCGATCCGGAGGTCCGGCTCACCCGGAATCGGTCAATAGCCGCCACATCTCCTCCGGCCCCCCGGCGCGCAAAAACGTGCTCCGGAAGCCTTCGTCCGCGAGCAGACGGGAAATATGGGCCAGGATGCGCAGATGCATCCCGGCCACATGTTCCGGCGCAAGAACCAGGAAAAAAATGTGACATGGCTTGAAATCCAGGGATTCGAAATCGACGCCGGCCCGGCTCCTCCCGACGACGATCAGAATATGCGACAAGTCCGGCAATTTGCCATGGGGGATGGCCACGCCATCGCCTATGCCGGTGGTCCCCAGGGACTCGCGATCCATAAGAACCTGGTGAGCCTTTCGCACGTCGAACCCGGGGAAAACGCTTCCGACCGGAGCGACCAACTCGGCCAGAAGGTCGGCCTTGTTCGCGGCCCGCAGATCGTCGAGGACGAACTCGGGCCGCAGGTACTCCTCAAGGCGCATCTAGCTGCCCGTCCCGGGGTCGATAAGGCCGAAGTCCCCTTTCTTGCGCCGGTAGATAACATTGATCCGCTCGGTCTCGGAGTTGAGAAAGACCAGAAACTCATACCCCAGGGTGTCGAGCTGCATGGCCGCCTCGTCAACGGACATGGGCTTGGGTTCGTAACGGTCGGATTCGATGATGTTGCGCTCGCGGACCCCGGATTGGGACTCGGTGAAGCTGATGACCTCGGTGCGCACGGTGTCGGACCGCTTACGCCGATCCTTCTGCTTCTCGCGCATCTTGCGCACCTGGGCCTCGATCTTGTCCAGAATGAGATCGACGGTGGAATACATGTCCTCGGATTCCTCATGGGCGGAAATGTGCAGCAAGTCCGCCGTGAAGACGATGTCCGCCATCTGCCGGGTCTTTTCCACGCTCAAGTTCACCAGGAGTTCGGACGATTCGGAATTGTTCATGTATTTTGCAAGTTTGTCGAAGCGCTTGCGGGCGTAGTCGCGAAGATGGTCGGACGGTTCGAAATTCTTAAAGTTGAAAGTGATGTTCATCATATCCTCCTCTGTTCGGCCGCGACGGTCGCGGCATGACGGGCCGGTCAGAATACTTCCTTGCGCTTGGACGACGAGGCGATATCCATGGCCGTGCGATATTTGGCGACTGTGCGGCGGGCGATGTTGATTTGCAGCTTCTCCTTGAGAATATCGGCTATGGCCTCGTCGCTGATGGGTTTCTTGGGGTCCTCGGAGACGATGAGCTGCCGGATGGTGGCCTTGACCGATTCCGAGCCCACGGTGCTGCCGTCATCAAGTTCCAGGGAGCTATTGAAAAAGAACTTGAGTTCGTAAATGCCGTGAGGGGTGGCCACATATTTGTTGGATGTGATCCGGCTGACCGTGGATTCATGCATGTTGATGTCGTCGGCCACGTCCTTGAGGATGAGCGGACGCAACTTGGTCACGCCTTCCTCGAAAAAACCGCGTTGAAACCTGACGATACTCTCAAGAACCTTATAAAGGGTACGCTGCCGCTGATAAAGGCTTTTCATAAGCCATTCCGCCGAGCGCTTCTTGTCCTGAATATAATCCCGCTCCTTGTCGCCTCGCGGCTTGAACCCCTCCATATACAAAGAATTGAGCTGTAGCTTGGGCAGCCCCTCTTCGTTGAGCAGGATGATGAAATCATCCTCATATTTGTAGATATAGGCGTCGGGACTGACATAGATGGGTTCGCTGGATCCGAAGCTGGCCCCTGGAAGCGGGTCAAGACTCTGGATGATGTCGAGATATCCCTTGAGTTGTTCCATGCTGATCCGGAACTTCTTGACCAAGGGCTTGTAGCGTTTCTTCTCCAGGTCCTCCAGATGCTCGGAAACCAGCTCCACCAAGACGGGATCCGCATATCCAAGGACCTCCATCTGGACCAGCAGGCACTCCCGGGGACTCCTGGCGGCCACGCCCACGGGATCGAACCGCTGGACCCGGTGAAGCACGCCCTCCACCTCCTCGGGCGTCGTCCCGGACATGCCGGCCAATTCCTCGGCCGTGGCCGAAAGATATCCCGAGGAATCGAGACTGCCGCAGATGGCTTCGCCGATGGAGAGTTCCCTTTCGGTGAAATTCGACAGACGCATCTGCCAATCCAGATGGCCTTCCAGGGAAGGCTTGGAGGACAGCCTGGCGTCGAAGGCCATGCCCTCCTCGGGAATTTCCGTCTCGCGAATGTGGGATTGTACGGGGGTACTGGCAAAATCACCGAGGTAATCATCCCACTCGGCGTTTTTGATGAGCTCCCGTTCGATGGCCGTATTCTCGCCGCCGGGCAACGGACCGTGCTCCTCCTCGGCCATGACCCGCTCAGGCTTGTCCTCCTCCTGGACTTCCTCCAGAAGGGGATTCTCCATAAGTTCCTGCTGGATGCTCTCCACAAGTTCAAGACGTGAGAGTTGCAACAGCTTTATGGCCTGCTGCAGTTGGGGAGTCATCACCAACTGCTGCGAAAGTTTGAGTTGTTGCCGCAGTTCCAGCGCCATGGAGTCTCGTCTACACCTTTTGCTCTCGTTTTTCGATCAGCGGGACGTATCGGCCCCCACCAGGGACTGAGCCGCCTGCGTATTGGGATTTATGACACAGACAACGCCTCCTGGCAACACGGCCCGGCGACGTTCTAGGCATCCCATTTCTCCCACAACGCCCGCAAACGCCCCTTCGCCTGCAACACGAACCGTATGGCCTCGCGCACAGCGCCATGCCCTCCCGGACGCCTGGACACCCATGCGGCCAGACGAAGAATCTCGGGCTGGGCATCGGCCACGGCCATGGGAAGCCCCACCCGGCGCATGACCGGGGCGTCCACCCAGTCGTCTCCCAAAAAGGCGGTCTGCTCGAAGGAAATCCCCTTGCGGGCCATGATGTCTTCGAGAACCGGCAATTTGCGCACGTGCCCGCCGTGGTATTCCGCGACGCCGAGTTCCCTGGCCCTGACCTCGGTCGCGCCCTGGTCCAGGCCGCTGATCATGGCCACATCGAGGCCCGCCTCCTGGGCCAGCTTGATGCCCATGCCGTCGTGGACGTGAAACCGCTTCAGAATGTTTCCCGCCGGGTCATACAACAGCCCCCCGTCGGTCATGACCCCGTCCACATCCAGGACCAGAAGGGATATCCGGCGCGCCCTGGCGATCAGATCCACACCGACGCCTCTCTGCCGGAGGACCGTCGGACGCCGGCGCTTCCATGCGCGTCACAGGACGAAAACAGCCGATTCATGCCGAGACCGCAGGACACGGCGGACAGGCGTCGTTCTTCCCCTTGCCGTCGCGAGCCTCCCGAAGTTCCACGGCAGCCCTGATGAACTCACGGAAAAGCGGATGGGGCCGCATGGGGTTGCTCTTGAATTCCGGGTGGAACTGGCAGCCCAGAAACCAGGGATGATCCGTGAGCTCCACGATTTCCACCAGCTCGCCGTCCGGCGACAGGCCGCTGAAAACGAGGCCGGCCTCCTCGAACTGTTTGGCGTAGACCTTGTTGAATTCGTAGCGATGGCGGTGGCGCTCGGAAATCTCCAGTTCGCCGTAGGCCGCATAGGCCCTGGTGTCGGGCCTGACGGAGCAGGGATAGGCCCCGAGCCGCATGGTGCCGCCCATGTCCCCGTCGGCCTCGCGGCGCTCGATCTTCTTGGAACGAAAATCGAACCATTCCTTCATGAGATAGATGACCGGATGCGGCGTGGTCACGTCGAACTCCTCGGAATTGGCGCCCTCGAGCCCGAGCACGTTCCGGGCGAATTCGATGACCGCGCACTGCATGCCCAGACAGATGCCGAAAAAGGGAATCCTGTTTCCCCTGGCAAAGGCGATGGCCGCAATCTTGCCTTCGATTCCCCGGGATCCGAATCCGCCGGGGACCAGCACGCCGTCCACGCCGGCCAGCTTTTCGGCCACGTTCTGGGCGGTGACGTTCTCGGAATTGACGTAGACCAACTCCACCGCCGCCTCATTGGCCACCCCGCCGTGCACCAGGGCCTCGTGCAGGCTCTTGTAGGCCTCCTTGAGGTCCACATACTTGCCCACGATGCCGATGGTCACGGTCTTTTTGGGATTGGACAGACGGCAGATCAGGTCGCGCCAGGAATCGAGCTTGGCGTTCTTGGCCGGCAGCCGCAACAGGATGGCGATCTTCTGGTCCACCCCCTCATGATAGAGGTTGAGCGGCACCTCGTAGATGTTTTTGACATCCACGGCGCAAAACACGGCATCCGCGTCCACGTTGCAGAACAGGGCGATCTTTTCCTTGATCTCCCGGTTCAGCACCACTTCGCTGCGGCAGATGATGATGTCGGGCTGGATGCCGATGCTGCGCAGCTCCTTGACGCTGTGCTGGGTGGGCTTGGTCTTGAGTTCCCCGGCCACCCGCATGTAGGGCACCAGGGTCAGATGAATGTACAGGACGTTTTCCTTGCCCAGATCCGAACGCATCTGCCTGATGGCCTCAAGGAAAGGCTGGCCTTCGATGTCGCCCACGGTGCCGCCGATCTCGATGATGGCCACGTCCTCGTCACCGGCCACCCCCAGGATGGCCTTCTTGATCTCGTCGGTGATGTGCGGGATGACCTGGACCGTGCCGCCCAGATAGTCCCCCCGGCGCTCCTTGCTGATGACCGTGTGGTAGATGCGTCCCGAGGTGAAGTTGTTGTTCTGGCTTAAGGAAACGCCCAGGTAGCGTTCGTAGTGGCCAAGGTCCAGGTCGGTTTCGGCCCCGTCGTCGGTGACATAGACCTCGCCGTGCTGGAAGGGATTCATGGTGCCGGGGTCGACGTTGATGTACGGATCGAGCTTCTGGATGGTCACCTTGAGCCCCCTGGCCTTGAGCAGGGCCCCGATGGAGGAGGCGGCCAGTCCTTTCCCGAGCGAGGACAACACGCCCCCGGTGACGAAAATAAATTTGGTCTTCATGCGCTCACCGTCCCTCCTGATCTTTCATCGCCATTTCCTCCATCCGGCGCGCCCCGCATGTATCCCAAACACGGCGTTTGAGCCACCACTTTTTTCCCGCAAAACCGGCCGAAAATCTTGAATTTTCTTGCCCGGACAAGGGATTGGAAGGCACGTCGCCCCCGGCGCGGCATCTGGAGGCCCCGGGAGATCGCATCCGATTTCACACCCGCCGCATGCACCTGGCGATCGTGTTGACGCCATGATCCGGGCCATTTATGTTCCGCCCGGAAACGTAAGCGACACGGCGCTTTTTTTCAAGGAATCCCCGGAGGAATCCGCCATGCCCAGGGTGAGAACCATTGTGGTGACCGGTTTCGGCACCAACTGCGAGGTCGAGTCGGCCCATGCCGCCACGGTCGCCGGATCCGAGGTCACGAATATCGCCTTTTTTTCGGACATCACTGCGGGCAGGACGCGGCTGACGGATTACAACTTCATGGTCTTTCCCGGCGGGTTCCTGGACGGCGACGATCTGGGCGCGGCCCAGGCCGCGGCCCTGCGCTGGACCCACGCCAGGACCCGGGACGGCCAGCCGGTCATCGACCAGCTCAAGGCCTTTTTCGACAACGGCGGCATCATCCTGGGCATCTGCAACGGATTCCAGCTGTTGGTGAAGATCGGACTTTTGCCCGGCCTCGACGGCCGCTATTTCACCCGTGAACTGTCACTGGCAAACAACGACTCCGGCCGCTTCGAGGACCGCTGGGTGACGCTTGCGGCCAACCCGGAATGCCGGTGCGTCTTCACCCGTGGCATCGGCCGCATCGACCTGCCCGTGCGTCACGGCGAGGGCAAGCTGGTCACCCGGGACGCCGCCGTGCTGTCGGCCCTGTGGGCCGGGAATCTGGTGGCTTTGCAGTACACCGATCCGGAATCGGGCCGGCCGACCCAGACCTATCCGCACAACCCCAACGGATCGCCCGACGCCATCGCCGGGCTGACCGATCCCACGGGCCGCATCCTGGGGCTTATGCCCCACCCCGAGGCCTTCAATCATCCGACCAACCATCCCGGCTGGACCCGGGGGGAAACATCCCTTCTGGGGACCATGCTTTTTGAGAACGGTATCCGCTACCTCAAATCCTCAACCTGACCCGGCCGTTTCCGACGTTTCCCCCGGATGACGGCCACAGATGCTACGCTCCAGAGAGCGATCGGCATTGCCATGCACCCGATGGACGCCCCCTCTCCCCTCGTTCTGCCTGAACCGCCGCCCTGCCCTCCGGAGCTTGCCTCCTGGGAAGCGGCCATGGATCTGGCCCTGGCCGAGGCCCACACGGCCGCGGCCGGGGGCGACGTGCCTGTGGGCGCGGCGGTTTTCACCGCCGAGGGGCGACTTCTGGCCCTGGCCGGCAATTCGCCCCTGCGCCTCTGCGACCCCACGGCCCACGCCGAAATTCTGGCCCTGCGTCGGGCGGCCGAAGCGGCCGGAAACTACCGGCTGAGCGGAACAATCCTGGTGACCACCCTGGAACCGTGCCTGATGTGCATGGGAGCCATGGTCCACGCCCGGGTGGGACTTCTGATCTACGGCGCGGCCGATCCCAAATCCGGCGCGGCCGGGAGCCGGATCGCGGCCATGGATCTGCCTTTCTTAAACCATCGCATGAAGATTTTCGGGGGCGTTCGGGCTGCGGCATGCGGCGATGTGTTGCGGAATTTTTTCCAAGCCAGGCGGGGCGATCCGTGACCATCGCCGGCCATCCCCGGTGCCGGCTTCATCAGAAACGACTTGATTTCTCTCCCGATCGCGTCTATGTATTTTAATTCCGCCGCTGCTGTCCTTACTGCGGAGAGGTACCGAAGTGGTCGTAACGGGCCCGACTCGAAATCGGGTTGTCGGTGAGTAACCGGCACGTGGGTTCGAATCCCACCCTCTCCGCCATCACCTTCCTGTTCCCCGCCTCGTCTGGATGCATCCTGCTCTTTTTTTCATGTTCAGATTGTGATCCTCTTTTCAGATTCATGTTATGAAGCAAATACTCTTTCATTGATTATCAATCTCTCTTGTATTCCATCAATCAAAATACAAATCACTTCTTTCGAAACCGTTCGCACACGTGAAATGGATGGTGAAAGAAACAAATTCTTCTTTCATGCCATGATCAGAATACCCTTGGAATCGCATGTGACCACCGAATCAATTCTTTATTGACCCATTTTCTCCCATACGCTATATGTTTATGTAGAACGATCTGCTTCGTCTCTCCTTCCCAGGAGGTCATCATGAAATTGGCCGTGGCTGGGAAAGGCGGTGTGGGCAAAACCTCCCTTACCGCCTGGATTGGCGATTACCTCGCCCGTCAGGGGCGCGAGACCTGGCTTGTGGACGCGGACACCGCCCTCTCCCTGGGCGCCGCCCTTGGCTTGTCCCCGGAAAACATCCCCTCCCCCCTGATCCAGGACGAACCCCTCATCCGGGAACGGATCGGCACCGGACTCCTCGATCTCAACCCCCGGGTGGAAGACCTCCCCGAAAGACTCCGGGTACGGGCCGGCGGCCTGAACCTCCTGGTCATGGGCTCCGTGGCCGGGGCCGGGGGCGGATGCGCCTGCGGGCCAAACGCCCTGCTCAAGGCCCTTCTGGCCCATCTCCTCCTGGACCTGGACCAATGGCTGGTGGTGGACCTCGAGGCCGGTGTGGAGCATCTGGGACGCGGCACGGTCAGTGCCGTGGACGGCCTGGTCGTCGTCAGCGAACCGAGTTGGCGCGGCCTGTCCGTGGCCGCCCGGATCGCGGAAATGGCTGCGGAACTGGGACTGACCCGTCAGGTGCTGGTCCTGAACCGAGCCGAAAACGGAACCCCTCTTCCGGATATCCCGGGTCTTCCCCCACTGATTGCCTCCATTCCCGCCCTCCCCGGCCTGGCAAAGCGCCAGTTGGATTCTCCTTGCGTCCTCGATCTTCCGGAACGTCCGGGCCTGGATAAGACCTGCTTTGCCATTTTATCCGCCCTGGCCAGGCAAGAACCGCAAACGTCGAGGTAAGTCCATGAGATACGTCGTCGCGGGACTGCATGCCGCCGGCCGCAGCGCCTGCATGGAGCTGCGCAAGGCGGACCCCTCGGCCGAGATCATCGGCGTGGACCCGTCGCCGGAGCCTGTCTATTCCCGCCCGCTCATCAGCTACGCCCTGTCCGGAGAGATGTCCGCCGAGGCTATGACCGTGGCCGGGGAGGATTTCTGGACCGGGCTGGGCGTGGCCCTGGTCCGCGAGAAGGCGGTCCGCCTGGAGCCGGACCGGGCCAGGCTGACCCTGGCCTCGGGCAAAAAGCTTTCCTACGACCGTCTGCTTCTGGCCTGCGGGGCGAAGGCCCGGCCGGCCGGCGTCGGCGGGATCATGGCCCGGGAAATCTGTTATTTCCGGGGACGGCGCGACCTGTCCGAGATCATGGCCCGGGTCAGGACAGGAGGCGTGGCCGCGGTCCTGGGCGGCGGCCTGGTGGGCTTCAAGCTGACCATGGGGCTTCTGGCCCGGGGCATGACCGTGCATCTCATCGTATCTTCCCCCCGGCCATTGTCCCTCAATGTGGACGAACACGTGGGCGCCTGGGTAGGCGAACGCCTGCGGGACACCGCGGGGGTCACGCTGGCCACAAACACTTCGGTCACCGCCGTGGAACCCGGAACCGCACGCCCCCTGAAACTGTCCCTCTCGACTGGCAACGTCCTCGAAGTCGATCTGGTCGCCGCCGGCAAAGGCGTCATACCGGAAACCGAATGGCTTGCGGACAGCGGCCTGGAGCGCGACGACGGCATTCTGGCGGACAGGCGGCTTCGGACCTCGGACGAACGGGTGTTCGCCGCCGGGGACCTGGCCCAGGCCCCAGACATGGTCTCGGGAGAGCGGCGGATCAACGCCGTGTGGCCCGTGGCCGTGGAACAGGGCCGCATCGCGGCCCTGAACATGGCCGGGGTGAAAACGCCCTATGCCGGAACCCTGGCCCAGAACGCCATCCCGGTCTTCGGTTCCCGGATGATCTCCGTGGGCATGGTGAGTCCGGCCCAGACCCGGGACTGCGACGCGGTGGTCACGGGCGGTCCCCGGGAGACCTATCTCAAGCTGGTCTTTCGAGAGGACCGGCTGGTGGGCGCGGTGGGGCTCGACGCGCCGCCGCGGCTCGGGGAACTGGCCTTCGCCGTCCGCCGAAGGCTTCGCCGTCGGGACATTCCCGACGAGTGGCTCGACAATCCAGGAAACGCCGCGCCTCTTTGCGCCCCGGGCGCGTCTCTTCGGCAAAACGCACGGATATGGTGAACGCGGCCGCCCTTGGGGCGGCCCTGGGCACAAGAAGGAGGGTCTATGCTGAAAAAAACCGTCATTGTTCGACCGGAACTGTGTGTGGGCTGCATGCAGTGCATGATCCGCTGCGCCCAGGCCCATTCGCGGTCAAAGATCCTGGCCTCGGCCATCCGCGAGGACATCCTGGCCAAGCCGCGCATCCACATCGGCGTGGGGCCGGAACACAAACCCTTCCCCAACAAATGCCGTCATTGCGAGCCCGCACCCTGCCAGGAGGCGTGCATGCCCTGGGCCATCCGCTCGGACATCGCCGAGGGCCTGAAGATCGTGGACCCGGCCAGGTGCATCGGATGCGGCATGTGCGCCATGGCCTGCCCCTACTACGTGATCCGCTTCTACCGGGACAAAGACGCGCCCGAACGCCCGGCCGTGGCCGTCAAATGCGACGGCTGCCACGAGCGGGTCGCGGCCGGAGGGGTCCCGGCCTGCGTCGAGGCCTGCAAGACCGGGGCGCTCACGTTCGAGGACGTCAACCTGTACCTCAAGGAAGGCACCAACCGGCTGGCCAACGCCGCCTACGGCGTGCGGGCCTGAGCCCACACGGGAGGAACCATGCCCAAAAAAGACCTCAACGACTATTCCATCTGTAGCGACGCCCGGGCCATGATCAAAAAGGCCCGGGAGGACGGCGTGGAAACCGTCTGGGACCGCCTGGAGGAACAACTGCCGCAGTGCGGCTTCTGCGAGTTGGGCCTGTCCTGCCGCAACTGCGTCATGGGCCCCTGTCGCATCGACCCCTTCGGGCACGGCCCCAAACGCGGGGTCTGCGGGGCCGACGCCGACGTCATCGTGGCCCGCAACTTCGGCCGCATGGTGGCCGCAGGCGCGGCCGCCCACTCGGACCACGGCCGGGACCTGCTGGAGACCCTGCACGCCGTGGCCGAGGGCGAAACCGGGGACTACGGCATCCGCGACGAGGAGAAGCTTCGGCGCATCGCCGCCGAGGTGGGCCTCGACGTGGCCGGCAAGGACACGAAGGCCGTGGCCAAGGCCCTGGCCGACCGGTTCTTCGAGGATTTCGGCTTCCGGCGCGGCTCGGTGTCGTTTCTGGGCCGGGTTCCGGCCAAACGCCGGGAGGTGTGGAAAAAATTCGGCGTCACCCCCCGGGGCATCGACCGGGACATCGTGGAGATGATGCACCGCACCCACATGGGCGTGGACAACGACGCCGTGAACCTGTGCCTGCACGCGGCCAGGCTGTCCCTAGCCGACGGCTGGGGCGGGTCCATGATCGCCACGGAACTCTCGGACATCATCTTCGGCACCCCCACGCCCAAAACCTCAAAGGTCAACCTGGGGGTGCTTCGGGCCGACCACGTCAACATCCTGGTCCACGGTCACAGCCCCATCGTCTCGGAGATGATCCTGGCCGCCGTGCGCGACCCGGGACTTATCGCCAAGGCCAAGGCCGCCGGGGCCGCCGGGATCAACCTGGCCGGACTGTGCTGTACGGGCAACGAACTGCTCATGCGCCAGGGCATCCCCATGGCCGGCAACCACCTCATGACCGAACTGGCCCTGGTCACCGGGGCCGTGGAGGTCGTGGTGGTGGACTACCAGTGCATCATGCCGAGCCTGGTCACCGTGGCCGCCTGCTACCACAGCCGCATCGTCAGCACCTCGCCCAAGGCCAAGTTCACCGGGGCCACGCACATTGAGTTCGACGTGCATAATGCCCGGCAAAAGGCCGTGGAGGTGGTGGAACTGGCCATCGAGCGGTTCACGGCCCGGGACCAGTCCCGGGTGGACATCCCCGCCACCCCTGTGGACATGATGACCGGATTCTCCAACGAGGCGATACTCGCGGCCCTGGGCGGCACGGCCGGACCCCTTCTCGATGCGGTCAAGGCCGGAAAAATCCGCGGGGCCGTGGGCATCGTGGGCTGCAACAACCCCAAGGTGAAACACGACTACCAAAGCGCTAACCTGATCAGGGAATGCATCAAGCGCGACCTCCTGGTCCTGGTCACGGGCTGCGTGACCGTGTCCGCCGGCAAGCAGGGCCTGCTCGTGCCCCAGGCCGCCGACCTGGCCGGTCCCGGACTCTCGGCCGTGTGCAAGGCCCTGGGCATCCCGCCGGTTTTGCACATGGGAAGCTGCGTGGACAACTCCCGGATCATCCAGCTCTGCGGCCTGCTGGCCGACGCCCTGGGTGTGGACATCGCGGATCTGCCCGTGGCTGCGGCCGCGCCGGAGTGGTATTCGGAAAAGGCGGCCACCATCGGGCTCTACGCCGTGGCCAGCGGCATCTTCACGGTCCTCGGTCTGGCCCCGCCGATTTTGGGCAGCAAGACCGTGACCGATCTGGCCGTATCTGGTCTCGATGACGTCCTGGGCGCCTGCTTTGCCGTGGAAGGCGACCCGGTCAAGGCCGCCGAACTCATCGACGCCCGCATCACAGCCAAACGGACGGCCCTGGGGCTTGTTCCCTAACCTTGTTCCCATAACTTCGCTGCAAAAGACCCCGCCGCCTTGGCGGGGTCTTTTCGTCAACCGTCCTCAACCTTGGCTGGACACCATCCCATGCCCCCACCGGTTCGATCGCTATGACCGTTTCGAATGAAAGCATGCGTTGACCACTGGATTTTCTTTCGCACCAAGCGTAATTCAGTGTTAAAAGACGCATCCTGAACTCCACCAGCCCACCGACAGGGAGCGGACCACCCATGGCGGAAACCAACATCTTGCTTGAGGCCGGGACAAACGAATTTGAAATCATAGAATTTTTCATCGACGAGATGGTTGAAGGCGATGAAAAGCCCTACCGAGCCTATTACGGCGTCAATGTGGCCAAGGTCTTGGAAATCATCCGTCTGCCCACGGTCACGGAGCTGCCGCACATGCCGCATCCGAGCGTCGTCGGCACTTTCAATCTGCGCTCCAAGGTCATCCCCCTGATCGACCTGAGCCTGTGGCTGGGCAAACCCATGGCCCGCACGGATTCGACCAAGGTCATCGTGGCCGAATTCAACAAGGTCATAAACGCCTTCATGGTCTCCGGCGTAACCCGCATCCACCGCAAGAGCTGGGACGAGGTGGAGCCTCCCAGCGGCTACACGGCACGCTTCGCGGCCCGAAACTTCACCGGCGTGGTCAAGTTCGAGGACCGCATCGTGCTTTTGTTGGACATGGAGCAGATCATCTGGGACCTGAATCCCGCCCTGGCCATCCGCATGGACCGGACCGGCCGCAAGGACGGCATCGTCGAACATGAGGGCTACAAGACCCTGGTGGTGGACGATTCCAACTCCATCCGCCGGCTTATCGTCTCCTATCTGGAAAAGGACGGCTTCACGGTCGAGCAGGACATCAACGGCCAGAACGCCTGGGACAGGCTTGTGGAGTGGAAGCGTCAGGCCGCCGAAAAGGGAACCGGACTTTCGGAATTCGTGGACCTGGTAGTCACGGACTTGGAGATGCCGGCCATGGATGGACACAACCTGTGCAAACGGATCAAATCGGACCCGGTGCTCAAATCCCTGCCGGTCATCCTTTTCTCTTCGCTCATCAACAACCAGCTTTACCATAAAGGAATTTCCGTCGGGGCCGACGACCAGGTGACCAAGCCCGAGATCGCCACCCTGGCCGATCGGGCCAAAAAACTCATCGAAGGCGATCTGGAGGGCATTCCCAAGCGGGTGTTGACCGACTAGCATGTTTTGTACGGAGGGAGCGCGTCACAACTCATCGCGGGGAAAGCCACCCTGTGTGGTTTTCAAAAGCCCTCTCGTCTTGCGCCATTCCTCCCGTGTGCCTTCCTGAATCAGACCGACAGAATCGTATCCCGTTCGCCCTGAAATCCATACTGTACTACTCTATTATTGTATATTTTATAATCATTGTATAGATATTAACCGCTTAAAAAACTTCCTTTGCAGGACCACCAGCTATAATTTCAAGTATTACGGCATGTTGGCTATGGAACGCGATTTGCTTTTGATAGCGGACTCCTATATAATATTTTATAAAACGTACGGAATTAAGGCTCGCAAACGGCACGCTACATGATGGCTGTTCATGGAAAGCAGACGGTCTTCGGGGAGATGAAATCCACTTCACCGGGAAATCCGTATACTGAAATGGCCGTATTTTCCCAAAGCGCCATTGATAAGGATTCGAAATGCCCCTGATTGAACTCTCAAATATCTCAAAAAGTTATCTTGCCGGCCAAATTACCCATCCGGCCCTGAACGACATCACCCTGGCCATTGAGCCGGCCCGGCTGGTCACGTTCGTCGGTCCGTCCGGCAGCGGCAAGACCACCCTGCTCAACATCATCGGCTGCATGGACAGGCCCACCTCGGGAGAGGCGCTGGTGGCGGGCACCCGCACGGACACCCTGGATCGCCGCCAGGCCGCCGTTTTTCGCGGAAGTCATCTGGGCTTTATTTTCCAATCCTTCAACCTCATTCCCGTTCTTTCCGTGTATGAAAATGTGGAGTATCCGCTGCTTATGATCATCCCCGCCCCGGCCCGGGAGAGAAAAGAGCGCGTCATGCGGCTTCTCGAGGCCGTGGGCATGGCCGAACACAGGGACAAACGGCCCGACCAGGTGTCCGGGGGCCAGAAACAGCGGATCGCCGTGGCCCGGGCGCTCGTCACCAACCCGCAGGTCGTTCTGGCCGATGAACCCACCGCGAACCTCGACCAGCACACGGCGCACCGCATCATCAGCTTGATGCGCCAGATGCGGGACGCCTTTGGAACGACCTTCGTCTTCTCCACCCATGACCCGCGCATCGTCGAGCACGCCGACGAAATCCACACCCTGGAGGATGGGCGTCTCGTCCCGGAACATCGTGATTTCACGGGGGGAACGGCCCATGCGTAGCATCTTCAAGATCGCCTTCCGGAACATGACGCGCTACAAGCGCCGCACCATCCTGACATCCCTGCTCATCATCCTCGGAGTGACCATGGTGGTGCTTTTTTCAGGCTTGGCCGGCTCGGTCAAATCCATGATGATCGGCCTGATCACCGACTCCAACCTCGGACATCTGCAAATTCATGCGCGGGGCTATGTTTCCTCCATCGACACCCTCCCGCTCAACCTGAACATGACCGAGGATGACTTCCAGCACGCGGCCGCCATCCTCGAAAGTACTCCGGGAATCGAATCCTTCGCCCCGCGCCTCAAGCTCGGGGCCGTGCTCAGCAATTTCGTGGAATCCACGAACGTCCGTCTGACGGCCGTAGACCCGGTCAAGGAGCCCCTGGTGTGTCCGGGAATCAGGGCGCGGCTGGTGGACGCGTCTCCCGGGGTGTCCGCTCTCTTGGAAAAGGGACAGGTCATCATTCCCCAAAAGGTGGCCAGGGGCATCGGCATCACTCCCGGCGACACGGTTGTCCTGGTGGCCACCAACCGGGACGGATCGGTGAACGGTATGCAGTTCACTGTGGCGGGGCTCATCGAGGATATTCTGGGACCGTCCGGAAAAGACGCCTACATGCACATCGACGACGCCAGATCCCTGCTGCGCACCGGGAAGGGAGAGGTCACGGAGATCGTGGTCAGACAGGCCGCGATGGACGGCCTGGACCGCACGGCGGGACAACTGGCCAAGGCGCTTGGCCAGTTCAAGAATCCCAAAGGCAAACCGGCGTTCGAGATCCATACCTGGGCGGATCTGTCCCCCTTCGCCAACATCGCCAGCATGATCGATCTGTTGATCATCACCGTGAAGATCGTCATGATCGCCATCGTGCTCATCAGCGTGCTCAACGTCATGCTCATGTCGGTGTTCGAACGCATCCGGGAAATCGGCACCATCGCGGCCATGGGCACGCCGCCGGGAAAGATCCTGGCCTTGTTCGTGGCCGAGGGGTTCAGCCTGGGGCTGCTCGGAACGGCGGCCGGCATCGCTCTCGGCGTCTCCGGGCTGCTTGCCGTCAAAGCCGCTCACGTCACCTTCTCGTTCGGCCGCATGGACAACCTGCCCCTGCGCCCGGAAATCCATATCACGGAACTGGCAATCATCGCCGCCATGGTTCTGGCGGCCTCGGCCCTGGCCGCCCTGCAGCCCGCGTGGAAGGCGAGCCGCATGGAGCCTGTGGACGCGCTGGGGCACGTCTAAATCAAAGGAAAAATGCCATGCATATCGTAAAAATGCTCTTCACGGGACTGTGCGCTGTGATCCTTTCCCACCATCCGGCCCTGGCCGTGGACGGGACCCAGCTTCTCGAACAGGTGGACCGCAATCTGGCTCCGGTCAGCTACGAGATGTTCCGCAAGCTGATCAACATCGAGCCGGACGGCTCGAAACGCGAATACACCCTGTATACGGTTAAAAAGGACCAGGACAAGATCATCTCCATCTTTCTCGCCCCGGCCAGTGAAAAAGGACGCTCCACGTTGCGTCTGGCCGAGAACATGTGGCTGCACATCCCCAACGTCGGAAAGCCGGTGCGCATCACCAGCCTGCAATCCGTTGTCGGCGGCATCTTCAACAACTCCGACATCATGGGCCTTGATTTCAGCGTGGAATACAACGTGGAACGAATGGAGGAAACGGACGCGGCCCACATACTGTTCCTCAAGGCGAAAACGGATGTGGTCGCCTATGACCGCCTGGAGATGCGCGTGGACAAAAAGAGCATGGTTCCCATGGAGATCAAGTGTCTGGCGGCTTCGGGAATGCTGATCAAGACATTGTACTTCAAGGAGATCACAGACTTCGGAGAGGGGATCGTCCGTCCGGCGGTCATAGAGACCGACAGCCCCCTGCAAAAGGGTTACAAATCCATCATGGTTTTTGCGAAAGTCAAAAAGCGCGAATTCCCGGACGAGATATTCACCTTGAATTATCTTCCCCGGGCGGAATCACTTCGCCAGTAACGACACAACGGGCGGGCTCGAGTGAGCCGGACGTTTCGCTGACACGTCGTGGAGCTTGCGGGCAGATCATGGAGCGGTACATGGGAAGAATTGGAAGATGCTCGCGCGTTGTGATGTCCATCGGGATCATCGGCCTGCTCTCGATGGGAATCGTGCCTGCGGCACGCTCCTTTGCCGCCTCCGGAGAGACGTCCTATGATCTGGATTTCGAAATACCCGAGGTGGAATCAAAGGAGGTGTTCAAGATTTGGGGGTATTCGGAATTTCGTCCTTTCCTTCGGGTCCTGGACAAGAATTCCGCGCTCTACAAGCAGAAATATGCCAAGAACCCGCAAAACGCCGTTCAGACGAATTATCTGCTGAACCTCCGGCCGGAAATGTCTTTCGACTACGGACAGATTGGCGCCTACGCCCGGCCGCGCCTCGATGTGGACTGGAGCGAAGTGAAAAGCGGCAGCCTGGTACTGGATGAGCCCTCCGAGCAGTTCTGGGAGAATGATGCCCACTGGGGGGCGTCGATCATGCTGGAGGAAGGTTTCGTGACCTGGCGTCCCTCACCCAGCTTTACGGCCGAAGCCGGGAAGAAGGTGCTCAACTGGGGCAAGGGCTACGCCTGGAATCCGGTGGCCTTCGCCAGCCGGCCAAAGGACGTGGACGATCCGGATCACGCCCGCGAGGGCTACGTCATGTCCTATCTGGATTACATCCGCAGCTTCGACGGTCCCCTGAAGACCCTGGCCGTCACCCCGTTGGTCCTTCCAGTGGCCGACCGCCTCAACGCCGAACTCGCCAGCGGGGACTCCCTTCTTTTTGGCGGCAAGATCTACGCCCTGCTCTATGACATCGATCTCGACCTCATGTTCATGGCTGGAGACAACTATGACACCAGGATCGGTTTCGATTTCTCCACGAACCTGACGAGCAATCTCGAGATTCACGGAGAATCGGCAATCCGTTTCGGATACAACAAGAACATCATTGATACGGATGGGGAGATACGCAGCAAGAAATTCGACGCGCTGAATTTTCTTGTCGGCCTTCGCTACCTCAATTCCTTGGACACGACGATTATCGTCGAATACTATCACAACGGCGAGGGCTACAGTCCAGGCGAACTTCGAGATTACTATGACTTGATCAACGACGGATACGACGAATATATTGAAAATACGACAAACAGCGCTCTTCAGCGGAATCTGAAATTGCTCAAGGGCAATGCCCAGGGACAATCAAGCGGCTCTTCAAGCGGCAACGAAACCAGCCTTTTGCAAGACAGCTCGCAGGTGGCAGATACATACAATAAAAGCACGGCGGGACAAGACTACCTGTATCTGCGGATATCCCAGAAAGAGCCTTTCGACATCCTCTTCCTGACGCCGACGGTGACGCTGATCACGAACCTCGGGGACTTGAGCTGCTCGCTCAACCCGGAAATCTCCTACATGATCATCCCCAACCTGGAACTCAAGCCGCGCTTGGTCATCCCCCTGGGCCCGCCGCAAAGCGAATTCGGCGAAAAAATGAACTCGTTCCGTGGGGAATTCCGGGTCACCTACTATTTTTAGGCGGGATCATTCCCCAAGCCCCGTGCGCCATTCCTGAAGGGACAGGAGCCGGTCCTCGGCCATATTCATGACCGTGATCTCCCTGGTCAGGGAGACGAAGGGAAAACGACTCACCGCCTTGGCCCGGACGTCAGTTCCCCCCCGCGTCGCAACACCTCGCGCACCCTGGAAATCTCCGCCTCCATGGCCGAAAGCCGGACCAGCACCCCCTCCTCGTCCCCGCTACGCTCCTGGAGAAAGCGCACCGCCCCGTGCTCGAACACCAGACGACGATGGGCGGACAGGGCCAGGATCGGGTCGTGGGTAGCGATGACCACGATCTTGTCGCTGCGCACCAGAAGCTCCAGGGCCCTTGCCTTGTCCACCCCGGCGTTTTCGATCTCGTCGATGAGCAGGACCGGCGACCAGCTTAAGAGCGCCGTGTCCGCGACCATAAGCGCCCGCGACTGCCCGCCCGAAAGCTGGGTAAGCTGGACGTCCGGACCGAAGGGCTCCCCGGCCAGGGCGTTGGCCGCCTCAAGGACCCGATCGGCCACGGCCAGGGGGTCGGGGGCCATCCGGCTTTCGGCGTGGGCGGCCACGAAGTCCCGGGCCGCCATGTCCAGGACGAAGTTCATATTCTGGGTGAGTTGGGCCACCAGCCGACCCTGCAGGGCGAAACGCTCGTCGTCGTCCGGGGCCCGGCCGTCGAGCAGGAGCGTCCGGCCGGAAGGGGTGTCCCCCCGGGCCAGGGATTCGATGTCCGAAAGAAACCGGCTCTTACCCGAGCCTGTGGGACCGAGCAGGGCCGTGACCTGTCCGGGAACGAACTCCACGCCACCGGGCTCGGGGCGTCCGGACTTGTCTCGGCCGGCGGTCAAGGCCATGGTCCGGGGAACGAACACCTCCTCAGCGCGGGGCATCGTCGTCTCCGAAACGGGCCTTTTTCACGTTGCCCTTCTGGTAGCGCACGCCGATACGGGTCTCGCTCAGACAATAGGAGCAGACCGCGGCGGGCATGGAAAACCTGAGCTTCACATCCGTGACCGACGGCAAATCCGGGGCCAGGGCCATGATGGCCGCCAGTTCGGCGCAGCCCTGTCCGGTCAGGCCGTTGATGTGCCGGATCACGGCCCGGCTGTTCATCCGGCGGATACGGTGGCGGTAGACCTCGCGTTCGGCCTGGGACACCAGGTCCCCCTTGGTGACCACCACGATGTCGGCCAGCCTGAGCATGGGGCCGACCTTGGCCGGGGCGTCGATGCCCATGAGATTGTCGATGACGCACAGGCCAAGCGCCCCGCGCAGATGGGGGGAACAGCGGTTGCACAACCCGGCGGTCTCGATGACGAAGCAGCCGGCGCCGATCCCCTCGGCCCAGGCAAAGGCCTCCTCCAGGTTCGAGGCGTAGTAATGGTCCGGGCACAGGCCCCCGGAAAAGACCACGGACACCGGCACCCCGGCCTCCCGGTACAGTTCGCCGTCACGGCTTTGCAGGCAGTCGAACTTGACCACGGCGCACGGCGTTCCGGCGTCCATGAGCGCCCGACAGGCCTTGGACACGACAGAGGTCTTGCCGCACGAGGGCGGCCCGGCCACGGTGACCAGTCTCACGGATTTTTCCGGACCATGTCCCGGAACAGAACATTCAAGGTATCGCGGCGTTCGGTGATGTCGACTTCCTCGATGTAGTCCCAGCCCACCCACCTGAGCCCGGCGTCGGGGGGGAGTTTCGAGGCGGCCGCCGCATCCATGGGCACGAACCAGGCCGCGCTGTCGATGGCCGCGAAACCGGCCGCGAAAAAGGCGATGACGTCGGCCAGGCGGGCGCGTTCGCTCTTCTTGGCCAAGAAGTACAGGGGGCTCGACGCCGCGCCGTCGCGGGGCCAGATCACCCGCAGATGCGCCGGCCGGATGACGGTCTCGGCGAAAAAGGCCGGGATGATGTACACCGAGCCGGCCTCCTCGTCCCCAGACCCGGCGGATTTGACCATGGACGAGGAGTGCATGAACCCCTTGCAGTTGCCGGCCAGGGCGCGCAGGCCGTCCATGCCGAACTCCTTGTGGACGTTTAGGATCACGGCGTCGGCCATGTCGTCGCCATCCCCGCACATGACAATCTCGCCCTGGTAACGCGGATGCAGGACGTCCTCCCAGGCTTGCGGCACGGGTTTGTCGCCCAGACGGCGGGTGTCGACCAGAAACAGATACGGGGTAACCCCGTAGAGGGTATAACGGCCGCGCGGGTCGAGCAGACCGGCCCGTTCGTGCAGGGGATGAAGATCGTTGGCCGGCGCGGCGGAAAAAAGCCCGGGGCGCACGTGGCGGGAGACGAACTCGCGCCGCCAGAAATCCCCGAACCCGATGGAGCCGATGACCCCGGGTAGCCTGTCCGGATCGGGTTCGCGGTAAATGGGGTCGTAGGGGTCCACGGAGGTGCAGCCCATGGGGATATGGGCGCAAAGCGACTCGCCGCGCGTAGCGTGGTCCGCGATGATGCGGTCGATGCCGTCCTTGACCACCAGCTTCACCGGGCAGGGGGCGTACAAGAGCAGGTCCACGGGTTTTTCCGGGACCTGACAGGGCTCCTCGACAGCCATACCGCGCACGGATCGCATCAGTTCGTCCAGGGCCTTCATGTTGTCTTCTCCGACCTGTGGTCCCGTGCATCCTCGCAAAAACGTCGGGACCATCTACAATTTTGCATGTCACTCGGACAAGATGGGTGGCTGCCGAAGCGGTTGCCACCCCCACCCAGGCGGCCCATCCCGTTTCGGGTCCGGCGCGCCCTGGGCATGGAAACGTCCTCGGCGAACCGGTCTTCCAAACACCTGCGGCGGCATGAAGCAACCCCCGTGCCATGCGTCGGCCCTGCCGAGTTCCCGACGGCCATGGATGATCCGAGCCCCTCTTGGCGCTCACGCGGATTGCGACGAGACGGGAGGCCCGCGCGAAACCACCGGCGGGTCAGGTCCGCTTGTGCAGCATGATGTCCAGGATCACGGGGTCCAGGCCGGCCAGTCCTTTTTTGGCGATGATCCCCAGGTTGCGCATGGTCTGTTCCGGAGATGCGTCCACCACCCCGTCCGTGGCCCGCACGATGCAGCCGGACAGGGCCAGAAGCCCATTTTTTACGGCGGCGGCGGCCATCTCCCCGACCTTCAGGGCGCAACTGGTCTTGGCCCCGTCGCAGGCCACGGGACAAAAGGCCGCGATATGATTCTTGATGGCCCCGCCGATCTTCTCCACAGTGCCCCCGAAAAGGTAGGCCGTGGCTGCGGCCACGCCCGCGCCGCCGGCCATGCCGCTGCCGCACAACGCCGACAGCCGCCCCACTCCGGCCTTGATGGAACAGGTGATGAGGTAGCTTAGCATCACCGCCCGCACCGGCAGGTTCGCATCCTCCACGGCCACGTACTGGGCCACGGTGACCACCGGAATGCTGGCGGCGATGCATTGGTTGCCGGATCCGGCCAGGGTCATGGCCGGCAAGGGCACCCCGCCCATGCGCGAATCGATACCCGCCGCCGTGCGCACCCCGGCCCAGACCACCATGTCCTTCTTAAGGAGCCCCTGGCGGATGAGCCCAAGCTGGGTACGCCCCACGGCGATGCCCGGACCGTTGGCCAGGCCGTATTCCACCAGGGCCTCGTTGAGGGCCAGGCCCTCGCGCACATAGTCCAGATCCGCGGCGTCCATCTCGTCGACCAGATGCACCAGATCGGCCACCCGCATGGACAAAAGCCATTCCTCCAGGGCCACAAGCCCCGTATCCGTGGCCGCCGGACCGGATTCCCCGTCGCAACCGAGCTCCCGGCCGTCCAGGACCCGGGAGCTCACATGGTCGTGGCGTCCGGAAACCACGGCTGCAGCGGTATGTTCTCCTGCGGTGACGGTCACTTTGACATACAGCCCGGCGACATCCGAAGCAATTCCGGCCGTGACCTTCCCCCTGCGGACCAGTTCCCGGGCCTTTTCCAGGTCCTTGGGGCCGACGGTGGAAAAGACCTGAAGTCGCTGTGCCGGTTCCCCGGCCACGGCGCCCAGGGCTGCGGCCAGGGGGATGCCCGCTTCGGATTCGGCGTTTGGGATGCTCACCCCCATGGCGTTTTTGTAGATATTGGGGTCGGCCTCCACGACAATGGCCTCGGGATCGCGGGATTGCAGAAGCGAGGCGGCCACGGCGGCGGCCAGACCGATGGCGGCGGGTTCGGTGCAGCCAAGCCCGGGGTCGGTTTCCAGGCGCAGAAGCTGCCAGGCCTTGTCGTGCAGGATGTCCTTGAGGCTGAAACCCATACTGGCTCCTTGGAATTGGTGGGGTGCGGAATCAATACACAGCGGGTCGCCGTCTCCGGAGACTCGCCCCGGACGGTTATGTACCCCAAGAACCCGAGAGACAACAACATGTTGCAGGTCAAGCGCCCTGAAGGAAATGACCCACGCCAAAGGCCTGAAACAGACCTCCCCGGAGGTCTGACGCACCCAAAGCAAACGGCGCGCCCCGAAGGACGCGCCGTTTCGCATTCGGATCGCCGGGGCGGGGGCGCGCTTACTTCACGCGGCCTTCACGCCAGGCCTTGATCAACTGATCGTAGTCCACGGTCTCGCCGGCGGGCTTCTCATTGGCCAGCTTGGGCTTGGGGGCCCCGGGCTGGGCGAACCAGTAGTCCGCGCCCTTTTCGGGGTTCAGCTTGGGGGCGCATTCGCCCTGGACACCCGCGCGTTCCAGACGGGCCAGCACCTTGTCCTGGGCCTCGGCCAGGTTGTCCATGGCCTTTTGCGGGGTGACCTCGCCGGAGAGGGTCTCGCCGATGTTCTGCCACCACAACTGGGCCATCTTCGGGTAGTCGGGCACGTTGGTGCCGGTGGGGGTCCAGGCCACGCGGGCCGGGCTCTTGTAGAACTCCACCAGGCCGCCGAGCTTGGGCGCGATCTTGGCCATGTACTCGGAGGTCACGTCGGAGTTGCGGATGGGGGTCAGGCCCACGATGGTCTTTTTGAGCGACGTGGTCTTGGCCACGCAGAACTGAGCGTACAGCCAGGCGGCCTTCATGCGGTCCACGGGCGTGCTTTTGAGGAAGGTCCAGGAACCGCAATCCTGGTAACCGAGCTTCATGCCCTCTTCCCAATACGCGCCGTGGGGGGACGGGGCCATGCGCCACTTGGGCGAACCGTCGGCATTGACCACGTCAAGCCCGGGCTTGATCATATCGGCGGTAAACGCCGTGTACCAGAAGATCTGCTGGGCGATGTGCCCCTGGGCCGGAACCGGGCCGGACTCGTAGAAGGTCATGCCCAAGGCCTCGGCCGGAGCATACTTCTTGAGCCATTCCATGTACTTTTCCATGGCGTAGACGGCGGCCGGTCCGTTGGTGGCGCCGCCGCGGGACACGCTCGAGGCCACCGGCCGGCAACCTTCCACGCGGATGCCCCACTCGTCCACGGGCTTGCCGTTGGGCAGACCCTTGTCGCCAGTGCCGGCCATGGACAGCCAAGCGTCGGTGAAGCGCCAACCCAGATCCGGGCTCTTCTTGCCGTAGTCCATGTGGCCGTACACGCGCTTGCCGTCGATCTCCTTCACCTTGTCCGTGAAGAATTCGGCGATGTCCTCGTAAGCGGACCAGTTGACCGGCACGCCAAGCTCGTAGCCGTAAATCTCCTTGAACTTGGCCTTAAGCTCCGGCCGCTGGAACCAGTCGTAACGGAACCAGTAGAGGTTGGCGAACTGCTGATCCGGAAGCTGGTAAAGCTTGCCGTCCGGACCGGTTGTGAAGGACGTGCCGATGAAATCGGGCAGATCCAAGGTGGGCAGGGTCACATCCTTGCCCTCGCCCTTCATGAAGTCGGTCAGGGGCACCACATGACCGTAACGGAAGTGGGTGCCGATCAAGTCGGAGTCGTTGATCCAGCCGTCGTAGATGTTCTGGCCGGACTGCATCTGGGTCTGGATCTTCTCGATGACGTCGCCTTCCTGGATGAGATCGTGGGTGACCTTGATGCCGGTGATCTCATAGAAGGCCTTAGCCATGGTCTTGGATTCGTACTCGTGGGTGGTGATGGTTTCCGAAACGACCTTGATCTCCATGCCCCGGAAAGGTTTGGCGGCCTGGATGAACCAATCGAGCTCCTTGAGCTGGTCTTCCTTGGACAGGGTGGACGGCGTGAATTCCTGCTCCACCCATTTTTTCGCCGCCTCCTTGTACTTGGCATCGTCGTCAGCGGTGGCCAGACCCGCGACCACAAAAAACGCCACTGCGAGGAAGCCGATGCACAGCGAGGCTTTCCCCAAACCGCCACGTCGCAATCCTCTCATCTGCCGTACCTCCGGTTAAACGTTCCATGCCGCTACGCCATCGAAATCCCGGGTCCGGGCGCCGCCAGGAGGCGGGTCAGCCGAAACGCATGACCGCGCCGAGAAAGGCCAGAGCCAGGGCCAGGGCATACCAGAGACTGAGTTCGCTCAGGCCGATGAAGGCCAAAAGGATGTAGCAGCCGCCAAGAAGGCCGATGAACAAGCGGTCGCCGCGCGTCGTGGCCATGGGCAGAAATCCCTTGGTCTCGATCCCGGGCGACACCACCTGCCATACGGTCATGGCCGCCAGGACGCAGCCGATGAAGATGAAGAAATAGGCCGTGATCGGGGTCCATTCCATCCAGGTCAGATCCATGCCCCGCATCCTCCTTGAAAATGCATCAGACCCGGCCCAGGGCGAAGCCCTTGGCCATGTAGTTGCGCACGAACCAGATGACGATGGCCCCGGGGATCATGGTCAAAACGCCGGCGGCGGCCAGGCCGCCCCAGTCCATGCCCGCGGCGCTTATGGTCCTTGTCATGGTGGCGGCGATGGGCTTGGCGTTGACCGTGGTCAGGGTCCGGGCCAGAAGCAGTTCCACCCAGGAGAACATGAAGCAGAAAAAGGCGGTGACGCCGATGCCGGCCTTCACCAGGGGGATGAAGATGGTGAAGAAGAACCGGGGAAAGCTGTAGCCGTCGATAAACGCCGTCTCGTCGATCTCCCTCGGGATTCCGGACATGAAACCTTCGAGAATCCACACCGCCAGGGGAACGTTGAACAGGCAGTGGGCCAGGGCCACGGCGATGTGGGTGTCAAAGAGCCCCACGGTCTGGTAGAAGTTGAAAAAGGGCAGGAGGAAGACGGCCGGCGGGGACATGCGGTTGGTCAGAAGCCAGAAGAACATGTGCTTGTCGCCCAGAAACCGGAACCGGGAAAAGGCGTAGGCCGCGGGCAGGGCCACGGACAGGGAGATGACGGTGTTGAGGACCACGTACTTGATGGAGTTGATATAGCCCATGTACCAGGACTTGTCGGTAAATATCATCGTGTAGTTGGCGATAGTGAAATGATCCGGAACCAGGCTGAATCCGCCGAGGATCTCCTCGGTGGTCTTAAACGACATGTTCACCAGCCAGTAGATGGGCAGGAGCAGGAAGGCCAGATAGACGAGAAGGACGATCTGGCGCGTATTGAGCCTCATTTCGCCACTCCTTTGCCGAGATTGGTGATGACGGTGTAGAAGATGTAGCTGAAAAGAAGGATGACCAGGAAGTAGATGAGCGAGAAGGCGGCCGCCGGCCCCAGGTCGAACTGGCCGATGGCCATCTTGGTTAAAAACTGGCTCAAAAACGTGGTGGAGTTGCCGGGACCGCCGCCGGTCAGGACGAAGGGCTCGGTGTAGATCATGAAGCTGTCCATGAAGCGAAGCAGGATGGCGATCATGAGCACGCCGCGCATCTTCGGGAGCTGGATGTAGCGGAACACGGCCAGACGCGAGGCCCCGTCGATCTTGGCCGCCTGGTAGTAGGCCTCGGGAATGGCCTGGAGCCCGGCGTAACACAGAAGGATGACCAGGGGCGTCCAGTGCCAGATGTCCATGACCACCACGGTCAGCCAGCTGTCCACGGGGTCGGCGGTATAGTTGTAGGCGATGTTCAGGATGGAGTTGAGGGTCACCCCGGAGAGCCCGATGTCCGGCCGGGAAAAGACCACCCAGATGGTCCCGACCACGTTCCAGGGGATCAGAAGCGGCAGGGCCAGGATGACCAGGCAGGCCGAGACGCCCCAGCCCTTGGAGGGCAGGGTCAGGGCCACGCCGATGCCCAGGGGGACCTCGATGGCCAGGACGGTGAAGGAGAAAATGAGCTGACGCAAAAAGGCCTCGTGGAGCCTTGGGTCGTGGAGCACCTCCCGGTACCACTCCGGGCCCACGAAAATGCCCTGGCCCGGGGCCAGGATGTCCTGGACCGAATAGTTGACCACGGTCATAAGCGGTATGATGGCGCTGAAGGCCACCACGAAAAAGACCGGCAGGACCAGAAACCAGGCCTTGTTGTTGTCCCACTTCTCCACGTCGCCCCTCTCCTCGTTCGTAATCCACCGGGTTCTTTGGCGTTCCGGAAATCCCGCCCTACTTCAAGAGCCTGCCGTCGGCGAACATCCGGGTCCATTCCGGGGCGAACACGGCCACGGCCCCGCCCGACGGGATGGTCCGGCCCTCGGGAACCCGGGCCTTGAGGGTGGTCTGGCCCATGGCGGCGGTGACGATGCGACAGTCGCCCTGGTCCTCGACCAGGACGACCCGGGCCGGCACGCCGCCCTCGCCGGCGTCCTCCAGGCGCAAATGCATGGGCCGGATGCCCAGCTCGAGTTTCGCCCCGGCGGTGGCCGCCTTCCGGGCCTTTGCGGCCAGGGCGGGATCCAGGGGGATGCGCGAACCGTCCGTGACGGCCGCATCGCCGTCGATGGTCGCGGGCAGAAGGTTCATGCCCGGACTGCCGATGAAATAGCCCACGAAGGTATGCTCGGGATTCTCGAAAAGGTCCTGGGGGGTGCCGATCTGGACGATCTCGCCGTCATGCATGACCACCACCTGGTCGGCGAAGGTCATGGCCTCGACCTGATCATGGGTCACGTAGATCAGGGTGAGGTGGAACCGCTCGTGGATCTCCTTGAGCTTACGCCGCAGTTGCCATTTGAGGTGCGGGTCGATGACCGTGAGCGGCTCGTCAAAAAGGATGGCCGCCACGTCGCTGCGCACCAGGCCTCGGCCGAGCGATATCTTCTGCTTGGCGTCGGCGGACAGGCCGCTGGCCTTCAGGTCCAGGACCGACACCAGATCCAGGGCCTCGGCCACCTCCATGACCCGCCTGGCCGCGTCCGCCTGGGGCACACCCCGGTTGCGCAGGGGGAAGGCCAGATTCTCGCGCACGGTCATGGTGTCGTAGAGCACGGGGAACTGGAAGACCTGGGCGATGTTGCGCTTCTCCGGGGGCAGGCGGGTGACGTCGGCGTCGCCGTAGAGCACGCGGCCCTGGCTTGGGGTCAGAAGGCCGGAGATGATGTTTAAAAGCGTGGTCTTGCCGCAGCCCGAGGGACCGAGCAGGGCATAGGCCCCGCCGTCCTCCCAGACGGTGTGGATGCGTTTCAGGGCATAGTCGCCGGGGCCCTTCGGATCGGGCCGATAGCTGTGCGCCAGGTCGTCGAGCACGATGCGGGCCATGGACGGATACCTCGTCGGAATTAAGCGTCCTCGAACAAGGGGGCGCGCACCAGGACGCCGTCCCTGTCGAAGATGTAGAACTTGCGCGGCCGCACGAAAAACGCCAGCGGCGACCCGATGCGCCGCTGATGCACGCCCTCCTCCTGGATCACCAGGGGCCGGCCGTTGTACGTCACATGAAGAAATGTTTCGGAACCGTTGATCTCGGCCAACTCCACCCGGGCGCCGAGTTCGATGTCCCGGGGATGCTGGCGGCTTAAAAACAGGTGATGGGAACGCACCCCAAAAAGATATTCGCCCGGGGCCAGGCCGGCCAGATGGCCGTCCAGAGGCACGGCCAGGTCCTCGCCCAGATGGGCCGTGGACTGATCCACACGGGTCCTGATGACGTTTATGGGCGGATCGCTCAGGATTTCCGCCACCGTGACCGTGGCCGGACAGCGGTAGACCTGCTCGGCCGGTCCGGTCTGGAGCACACGGCCCTCGTGCATGACCACCAGGTTGCCGCCGAGCATGAGCGCCTCGGAGGGCTCGGTGGTGGTGTAGACCACAATGGAGTCCCGCCTGCCGAAGATCTCCCGCAGCTCGGCGCGTAGTTCCTCGCGCAGCTTGTAGTCCAGGTTGACCAGGGGTTCGTCCAGAAGAAGCAGGGAGGCGTCCTTGACCAGGGCCCGGGCGATGGCCGTACGCTGCTGCTGGCCGCCGGACAACTCCTGGGGCAGACGGTCCAGCAGATGGTCGATATGCAGCATGGCGGCGGTCTCGCGCACCCTGGCCGGGATGTCGGCCTTGGACGTGCCGCCGAGCCGAAGCGGCGAGGCGATGTTGTCGAAGACCGTCAGGGACGGATAATTGACGAACTGCTGGTAGACCATGGCCACGTTGCGCCGGCGCACGGACACGCCGGTGACGTCACGGCCGTTTTCCGCGATGGCGCCGCGCGTGGGGCGGTCGAGTCCGGCCATGACGCGCAAAAGCGAGGTCTTTCCGGCCAGGGTGCGGCCCAGGATGACGTTTTGCGATCCGGATTCGAGATGCAGATCGATGCCGGCGAGATACGTCTCCCGTCCGACACTCTTGTCAACTTTCGAGAGTGAAAAACTCATCCCCGACTCCCCGCCTGCGCCCGCTCATCGGACGACTCCTCGGAAATAATTCATGATTTCAAAATAGAATACGAGGTCTCAAAAATGTGAACTACCAGCTTCATGGTTTTTTCTCAAGCGAAAAAAGAAATATTTTGTAACAAATCGAAAAAAGACAATCCCGGGAACAGGATGACGCGACGCGACGGCCACCGGTCCGTCACCACCCCGCCTCCGAAAGACCCCGTCGCGTCCCGGACGCCGGCCGACCGGACGTTCCGGCCCGGACAAAACGCGTCCGGGACGGGCGCGGGAATCCTTCGAGCCGCCCCCGGGTCAGTCCTGGTCGGCCACGTGGTATTCCACGTCGGCGGCCTCGAGCTTTTCGCGCAGGATCGTGGGCGGCAGGGCGTCGGTGAACAGGGCGTCGATCTCGGTGATGTCCGCCAGGCGGACCATGGCGTTGCGGCCGAACTTGGTGTGGTCGGCCACCAGGAAGGTCTTGCGGGAATTGTCGATGATGGCTCGGGCGGCGCGCACCTCGCGGAAATCGAAGTCCAGGAGGGTGCCGTCAAGGTCGATGCCGGAGATGCCGATGATTCCGAAGTCCACCTTGAACTGCTGGATGAAGTCGATGGTGGCCTCGCCGATGATGCCGCAATCGCGGTGGCGGATGAGCCCCCCGGCGATGATCACCTCCACGGTGTCGTAGCCGGCCATGATCCCGGCCACGTTGAGGTTGTTGGTGATGACCCGCAGACGCTGGTGGTGGCGAAGCGCCCGGGCCACCTCCTCGGTGGTGGTCCCGATGTTGATGAACAGCGAGGCGTGGTCCGGAATGTGCTTGGCGACCATGGCCGCGATGCGGCGTTTTTCCTGACGGCACAGGATCTTCCGGTCGGAATAGGCCAGATTCTCGGTGCTCGACTCCAGCCCCGCCCCGCCGTGGTAGCGATGCAGGAGCCCCTCCCGGGAAAGCATGTTGATGTCCCGACGGATGGTCTGGGGAGTGACGTGGAAGGCTCTGGCCAGGGCCTCGATGGTGGCGAACCCCTTTTCCCGGACCGCGGTGAGAATTTTTTCCTGCCGTTTTTTCACCGAAGCGGACTTTCCCGCCGCGTCCCCGAAGCCGCCCTGCCCCTCGCCGCCGAGAGGCCGCTGGTCGGCCTGATCCCGCTCTCGTTGTATCATGTGGCGCTCTCCGGAAAGATCAAACCTCTCGATCTGTTTTCGTTTTTGAAAAAAATAAGTCGAGTATGTTGTTTTTAGAAAAAATTGATGACAAAAAGCGGCTCATCTGCTAAAGTTTGTCAGCTTAGCGATCGTGACGGTTTTGTGTTGTTCAATATATTCGTATCACTGTGCTTCTGTTTTCACAAGGGCAAACTGAAAGCGGGGACCCTTCCAAGCCGGATCCCCCGGCGGCATCCCCGCTTCGGACGGCGGCCCTTCCCCCCGAGAACCG
>Ga0067045_1027588_pt1 | contig 85439 bp, 87 predicted proteins | sample TerdegcTABiofilm_FD_59184 | JGI IMG/M metagenome (GOLD analysis project Ga0067045, IMG submission 59184) | Combined Assembly of (Gp0054472, Gp0054536) Wastewater bioreactor microbial communities from Singapore -Terephthalate degrading...
GATGTACTCTGGCAGCTCACTGTCAGTGCCCAGGGGGAGGTGGTCGCCATGCCTCTCTATGCTGCCGACAGGGAGTATTGCGACCGTTTTGTCCGCCTTCTCAAAATCGAAGCCGTTAGTGTCCTTAAGGATCATCACGAAACACCCTACGCAATAGCTCTGCAGGCAGACATATAAAAAAAGCATCGTTCAGGCTTGCATTTCGGCACGCAAGGTAATATATCGGTCGATGCCGGTTATTATTTGAGGACTACTTATGGTAAGGATCGGCATCATAGGGAAGACAAACGCCGGCAAGACAACGCTCTTCAATGCCATCACAATGATGAACGCAGAGATCTCGAACTACCCCTTCACCACGAAGGACCCGAACGTCGGAATCGGCTATGTCAAGACCGCCTGCATGTGCAAAGAGCTCGGGGTGAAGGATAATCCGCAGAACTCTGCTTGCGTAGACGGCTGGCGCTTTGTACCCGTAGAGGTAGTGGACCTTCCGGGCCTCATAAAGGGGGCATCCGAGGGCCTCGGACTCGGAACGCGCTTCCTGTCGATTGCAGCCCAGGCGGATGTGATCCTGCATGTCGTGGACGCTTCAGGGAGCATAAATGCGAAGGGGGAGATCTGCGAGCCCGGTATGGGGTCGCCACTGGCTGATTATTATGACATCGAGGAGGAGCTGGTTAAGTGGTACACAAAGAACCTCTTGGAGAACGCCGACAAGGTGAGGAGGGCACTTCAGAACAAATCGGTCACGCTACCATCGGCGCTTTATGACATCCTCTCTGGTATAAAGGTCACCTATCCCCAGATCACGGAGGCCCTATCCAAGACCAGGCTCGATAATCTTCCATTCGAGGACTGGGAAGAGGATGAATTCAAGGCGTTTGCAACCGAGATAAGGTACCTCTCAAAGCCGACGCTTATAGTTGCGAACAAGATGGACAGACCCGTGGCTGAGAAGAACCTTAACGGGCTCATTGAGACCTTCGGTAGGAGCTTCGTTATCCCCGTTTCTGCAGAGGTCGAACTCCTGCTGAGGCGGGCAGAGAAGGCGGGGGCAGTATCATACACGCCTGGTGACGAGAAATTCGTCGTCAAGGATGCCAGCAAGCTCACGCCCAAACAGAAGTGGGCTCTCGAGTACATCCAGTCAAGGGTCTTTGACAAATGGCTCCGGACCGGAGTTGACCTTGCCATCACAACTGCTGTCCTCAAGCTCCTCAAGATCAACGTCGTCTACCCAGTCGAAGATGCGAAGAAGTACTCTGACAGTAAGGGAAACGTCCTTCCTGACGCGTACCTGATGCCGCAGGGGGCCACTCCGAAGGATCTAGCAAGGCAGATCCACTCTGAGCTCTACGACAACTTCCTGTATGCGATCGACTCTGTGAGCGGGATCAGACTCCCGAACGATTACGAGCTGCGTGACCGTGATGTTATCACGATAGTCACAGCCCGTAAGAAAAAACCCTGAGACCAATTTTTATTAACTCTGGCATCTGTACTTTCAAAAGGGATAGATAATGGAATATGAGATAAGATACAAACCTTCCTACTCGATGGTTGTACTGAAGATGAAGGATGGGGAATCGGTTGTCGGGGAGTCCGGTGCAATGACATACATGACCCCGAACATCGAAGCCCGCACACGGTCAAGGTCAGGAGTGCTCGGCTCGCTCGGTCTAAAGCTGCTCGGGGGTCAATCCTTCTGGGTAACCGACTACTCCGCGAAGGGCGGATCAGGCGAAGTCGCCTTCGTATCAGCCCCGCTGGGAGACATAGACCACCTCGCGCTTGATGGTAAAAATGGCTGGATCATACGCAAGGAGTCCTATGTGGCATCCTCGCCGACCGTCGATCTCGACATCAAATGGGAGGGGTTCACGAGGGGGCTCTTTGGTCAAGGGTTATTCATGATTAAGGTCACCGGTACAGGGGATCTCTTCATTAACACGTTCGGTGCTATTGACCGGCACACCTTGGGACCGGGCGAACAGCTGATAGTGGACAACTTCCACCTGGTCGCATTCAACAACACGTGCACTTACAGGGTCGAGCGCTTCGGTGGACTAAAGGAGACGCTGCTCAGCGGCGAGGGCCTCGTAACCCGGATAACAGGTCCAGGGGAGATCCTCCTCCAGACAAAGAACCCGAGGGAATTCGCAGACTGGATATGGACCCTGATAGAGCCGCGCGTCCAGTCCAGAGCAAGATGAAGGTGGTCTTCTTGGAAGAGGCTGTCTCATCCTCCCAAATTTTTTCTGGGAGGGCTATCTCCATCCAGGTCGACCAAGTCCGGCTGCCCAGCGGAAGGCTCGCAAGAAGGGAGACCGTGGTCCACCCTGGCGCCGTGGCTGTTATTGCATTGGAAGGGGAAAAGATCCTCCTTGAGAGGCAGTATAGGCACACTGCAAAGAAGTTAATCTGGGAGCTTCCGGCTGGGACGATCGAAAAGGGGGAGGCGCCGGAGGACTGCGCCAGGAGAGAGCTGACCGAGGAAACCGGATACACCGCGGACAAGATGGAGCAAGTGTTCAGATTCTATGTTGCGCCAGGGTACAGTACAGAGGTCATCTACCTCTTTCTGGCCGATGGTTTGAAGAGATCCTCTAAAAGACTCGATGATGACGAGGAAATAGAAACGGTTTTTGTCCCGATCTCGAAGGCTGTTGAGATGGTCAGAGAAAATCAAATAGAGGACGCAAAGACTGCGTTAGGGATCCTGTTCTATGAGAGGTTCTTGGGCAAGACCAAGGAGTGAGTGGATTGGGCGAAGATAGTGTGCACGTATCCCGCATCAGGAAGAGCAGGGGACAGGGCTTCGAGCGCGAACTCGTAAAGCGATACCGGGAGGCGGGGTGGTGGTCGTACCGAACCGGCGGGAACAGCGCATACCTTCCAGACGTGATGGCCACAAACGACAACACCGGTGAACTCGACATTGTGGAGGCGAAAGCTGGTGCAAAGGATCACCTTTATGTCGAGTGGGATCAGATCGAGAGGGACATCTTCCTCATCAATGGATTCAAGCTCTATCCAAAGCGGAGGATCGTTCTCGCCTTCAAATTCCTCTCGAAGAAGCGAAAAGGGGATGGCTACCTTAGGAGGGAACTCAGGGAGTTCTACAAGCTAGTCCCTGAGGAAATGTGGGACTCGCTAAGGGGGAAAACGATATGCTGCCACTATGAGCGAGGAAACGAGCTGCCCGACTACTCTCCGCCGTTCAGGGTAAAGGGTCATAAGGGGAAATGAGTCAGAGGACTGCTTCAGAAGGATTTGCTGGGATAGAAGCGGGTACCCGCACCCGATTTTGCCGCCTCGCGGCTAGTATTGCCTTAGAATCTACGGTGCATATGCTCGGGCTTTAAAAGCATCAAAAATTAAAAGCTTATTTCTGACCGATACAATTATCTCGGAGGGCATCCGTTATGACCGCCGGCTCTGACGATGAGATCGAGAATATAAAAAAGCGCAAGCTCCTCGAGATGGAGCGCAGGCTTGCAGCGATGAAAAAAGAACAGGCTGAACCCCCTAAGAAAGTCGAGGAGGATCCCCTGTCCGTAGTCAAAAGGCACCTGGTCGGGAGGGGGATGGAGGTCTTGGAGGCAGCACTATCCCAGTACCCGCAGGCGACAATGGAGGTCGTCAAGTACATCGCCAGGCTGTACAAGACAGGAAAGCTCACCGAGGACATCCCGGGGGAGGATCTCTACGAGCTCTTCTGCAACCTTGGCATGCATGTCAGGCTCGAGACGTCGATAACGTACATAAAGGACGGAAAGCGTATCCCCCTCAGCAAGAAGTTCAAGGGCGAGGATTAATTTCCTTTTTCCAAGCCACAAATAAAATAAATAAAAAATAAATAAATAATAAAACAATCATTTTTTGAGATTTTCAAGGACGAGCTGTGAGAGCGTCTTCAAAGGCGGGAATCCAGCCTCTTTGGGTAGCCCTCCCATGTGGTACATGCAGAATACACAGCCTACGCCGACATCCGCGCCCTTCTCTTTCGCTTCGCTCATGAGCATCTCGGCGAGCCTGTTCGCCATCTCTGGGTAGAGCGGCTTGACACCTGCAGGGGCCCCACAGCATAATGCGTCCTTCCCATTTTCCTTGTACTCGACAAGCTCACCGACCCTCTTGACTACATCCCTCGGGGGCTGTATTATCCCACACCTCCTTACCAGTGGACAGGGGTCTTTGTAAATGATCTTCTTTGATCTTGACTCCTCAAGGTTTATCCTGCCCTCTCTGATCATCTGCTCGAGCATCTCAGAAATGTGCACGACCTCATATTCGGGCTTTCTGAAGAGCGCCGGGTATACATTCTTGAAGACGTCGTAGCACGAGGGGCACTCCGTGATGACGGTTCTGGCTCCCGTGGACTCAAAAAGCAGGGTGTTCTTCTCAGCGAGCTTCTTTGCCTCGTCAAGCATCCCAGTGTCGATAAGGAAGAGGCCGCAGCACCACTCCTTCTCTCCGAGTGTGGTGAAGTCTATTCCGGCCCTGATCAGGATCTCCATTGTTGCCTTTGCGGTCTCGGGGAGCTTGATCCCTGACCAGCACCCCGGCACATAGAGGTATTTTGCCCTCTCCGGCGGCTTGAACCCTTCCGGCAGGCAGGCGGTCCGCTTCTCCGGAGGCGCCGCCATGGGCGAACCCATCTTGATTATGGCATCTGCTATCGTCTTGTACTTCTCGGGAACCATATTCCTCTTCCTCAGCTCAGCCCTCGCACCCTGGACGACCACCGAGATCGGAATGTCCATGGGGCAGGAGCTGTGGCATCCGTCACACCTGGTGCAGAGGTAAAGTGTCTTCAAATCATCCTCTTTCAGGTCTTTGCCTTCGAAGAGGGAAATGGCCGCCTCTACCTTGGCCATCGCGCCGTACTTGGGGTTGTTTGATGCTTTGAAGAAAGGGCAGACCTCGACACAGGCGCCGCAGAGGGTGCATGTTGAAGCCATCTCTGAAACATTCTCAAGCATTTACTACACCCGTGATCTATTCCCTTTGCGGACTATTATCCTTTAACTGGCCGGGAGCGGATATTCCACCGCACATGCGTGAAATATATATATTTGACTGCGATATAATTGTCTGCTTTTTGCGGGGAGGGCTATACTTTGGGAATCGAAGGATCCGGCGGCAATGTGCACGCAGACGGTATCGCCAAAGGCGAAAGGTCGGTGGACTCGGAAAAGGAAAAAAGCAGGGATCTGGAGCGGCTGCAGGACGAGATCTGCAGGTATAAGGAGCAGTTGGACGCCCTACAGAGGGAGCTTGCAGAGTCAAAGAACAGGCTCAGGTACATGCAGGCGGACTGCGAGAATATTCGGAAGCGGTCAGAGAGGCAGATGGAGGAAGCCAGGCTAACCGCCAGCATGCCGCTGGTGTGCGACCTGCTTGAAGTGGTCGACGAGCTCGAGCTGGCATTGAAGAGCGCCTCTGGATCAGACACGCAAGGGGCATTAGTCCAGGGAGTAAAGATGACGCTGAAGAAAATGAAGAAAGTCCTTGAGAAACACGGCGTCTCCCAGATCGAATGCCTCATGAAGCCGTTGGATCCGGAAAGGCACATGGTTGTCTCCAAGGAGGAGCGGGATGACCTCGAGGAGAACACCGTCATAGAGGAGATAAGGAAGGGTTACTCCTTCAGGGGAATAGTGATTAGACCGAGCGTAGTGAAAGTCTCGGTAAAACCATCAGGGTCAACAAAACAAAAGGAGGAATGTTGATATGAGTTCAAACATACAGCCAGGAGAGAAAATTATAGGGATCGACCTAGGCACGACAAACTCTGCGGCTGCCATCTTCGAGGGTGGCAAAGCCACAGTGATACCAAGCGCGGAAGGTCCCACTGCCGCGGGAAAGATGTTCCCTTCGGTGGTTGCCTTCACCAAGGACGGGCAGCTGCTCATAGGCGAACCTGCAAAGAGGCAGGCGGTTGCAAACCCGGAAGGGACTATCTTCGAGATCAAGCGGAAGATGGGCACCGACTATAAAGTCAGCATATACGGCAAGGAGTACACGCCGCAGCAGATCTCTGCTTTCATACTGCAGAAGATCAAAAAGGATGCCGAGACATACCTCGGGACCACAATTAAGAAGGCTGTGATCACCGTGCCCGCTCACTTCAATGACAACCAGCGCCAGGCAACGAAGGACGCTGGTGAGATCGCCGGCTTCGAGGTCCTGAGGATAATAAACGAGCCCACGGCTGCCTGCCTGGCGTACGGGGTTGACAAGCTTGACAAGGAGCTCAAGATTCTAGTCTTCAGCTTCGGCGGCGGTACGCACGACGTCACAATCATGGACTTCGGGAAGGGCGTCTTCCAGGTTCTTTCAACCAGCGGCGACACCGAGACCGGTGGTGCCGACATCGACAAGGCGCTCATGGAATACCTCATCGAGGAGTTCAGGAAACAGACCGGAATTGACCTCAGGGGCGACCGGATGGCAATGGCCAGGCTGAAGGAGGCTGCAGAGAGGGCAAAGATAGAACTCTCGACCCTGCTCACAACGGACGTCGACCTCCCGTTCATCTACGCAGACGCCTCCGGACCGAAGAACCTCCACATGACGATAACCCGGGCAAAGCTTGAGGAGCTAGCCACCCCGATCGTACAGAAGACCGAGCGCACCATCATGAGGGCACTCGAAGACGCGAAGCTGACCCCTGCCCAGATCGACAAGATAATACTGATCGGGGGCACAACAAGGATGCCCTTGGTCCAGCGCTTCGTGGAGAGGATGCTCGGAAAGCCCGCCGAACGGGGCGTGGACCCGATGGAGTGCGTCGCGATCGGCGCAGCGATCCAGGGGGCGGTGCTCTCGGGTGAGGTAAAGGATATCCTCCTACTTGACGTCACGCCCCTTTCGCTGGGCGTCGAGACGCTTGGGGGAGTATTCACTAAAATAATCGAGAGGAACACCACCATCCCGACGAGGCGAAGCCAGATATTCACCACCGCCGCAGACTTCCAGACCGCGGTCACCATACACGTCCTCCAGGGGGAGAGGGCGATGGCTAAAGACAACGTCTCGCTCGGCATGTTCAACCTGGAGGGGATACCCCCGGCACCGCGCGGTGTGCCGCAGATCGAGGTGACATTTGACATCGATGCGAACGGGATCCTCAACGTCACGGCAAAGGACCTGGGCACGAACAAGGCCGCTTCGATCAGGATCACCGCCTCGACCAAGCTCTCCAAGGAGGAGAAGGAGAGAATGGTGAAGGAGGCCGAGCAGTTCGCCGAACAGGATCGGAAGAAACGGGAGGAGGCCGAGCTGAGGAACAACGCGGACAGCCTGATCTACACTGCTGAGAAGACAAAGAAGGACCTCGCTGACAAGCTGAAGCCGGATCAGGTGAGCAGGATCGATGCCGCAGTGGCTGCCCTGAAGGAGGCACTCGCAGGCACCGACGTCGAGAAGATAAAGGCAAAGTCAGAGGAGCTGACGAAGGTGCTGCAGGAGGTCGGCACTGCAATTTACCAGCAGGCGGCAGCCGAGTACCAGCGGCAGCAGGCCGGAACCCAGGCTGGGCAGCAGCAGTCAACAACGGGCGGGGCGCAAGCCCAGGACAAGAAGGTCTACGACGCCGACTACAAGGTCGGCTGACCTCTTTCCATCAATATCTTCTTTTTTTTAAAAAAAACCAGCAAAATGCTGAAATACCCACCGTACAAGCTGAGGATCGGTAGAGATGGCGACAAAAAGGGATTACTACGAGATTCTTGGCGTCCCAAGGGACGCGACGCCGGAGCAGATAAAGGACGCGTACCGTAAGCTCGCCCTGCAGTACCACCCCGACAGGAACAAGTCCCCGGACGCCGAGGAAAAATTCAAGGAGATCTCTGAGGCCTATGCCGTCCTCTCTGATCCTCAGAAGAGGAACCAGTACGACATGCTCGGACGGACAGGGTTCAACCAGCAGTACACCCAGGAGGACATATTCAGGGGCGTCGATTTCGAGACCATATTCAGGGACTTTGGCTTCGGAGGGTTCGGAGACCTCTTCGACCTCTTCTTCGGCGGAGGGAGGGGTTACGGCGGCTTCGGGAACAGGCAGATGAGGGGTAACGATCTTCTCTCGGAGGTCAGGATTACCCTCGAGGACGCGCTGAAGGGGGCCGAAAAGGAGATCGAGATACCCCGAAGCGAGACGTGCAAGCAGTGCGCAGGCTCGGGGGCCGCCCCAGGCTCTTCACCAAGGACATGCACGAGTTGCGGCGGGACTGGTCAGGTTCAGCGCGTCCATTCGAGTGGCTTCGCCAGGTTTGTCCAGATAACCGCCTGCCCCGCCTGCAAGGGATCCGGTTCTATAATCGACAGACCATGCAGCGTCTGCAGTGGAACCGGGTTAGCCAAGGTAAAGCGGAGAATCACGGTGAGGATCCCGCCAGGAGCAGAGGACGGGATGCAGCTCAGGCTGAGGGGGGAGGGTGACGCCTCACCGAACGGCGGTGCCCACGGGGATCTCTACGTAAACGTCCGGGTCGCCCCAGACCCGCGGTTCAGGAGGGAGGGGCCGGACCTCTACTATGAGCTCAAAATAAGCTACCCGCAGGCCGCGCTCGGGACTGAAACGACCGTCCCAACACTTGAAGGTCCCGTGAAGCTGACCATCAGTCCGGGGACACAGCCGGGCACGATCCTGCGCCTCAAAGGTAAGGGTCTACCCCGGCTGGACGGCTTTGGGAGGGGGGACCAGTTCGTCGTCGTCAACCTGGCTGTACCTGAAAGGCTAACTTCGAGACAGAGGGAGCTCCTGAAGGAACTGGCTAAGGAATTCGAGCAGCCCGTCAAGGAGAAGCGGAGGTTTGGCTTTTAGCCCGGGCAGCCGAACCAAGCACCTTCGCCACGGTGCAAGGCTTTAATACTACCTTGGTGGATTTTATCGGGTCTGATCAGCATGCCTGATAGCCTGCTCTACTGGAAGGGGTGCATGTCGCGCCTCAGGACAAGAAGCATCTCCGACTCGACTATGGAACTCTTCCGCAGGATGGGCGTCGAGTTCGAGACCCTCGGTGAAAAGGAGGGGTGCTGCGGTTCCGTCCTCCTTAGGACCGGCCATTTCGAGGCTGCCAAGAAGGTTGCTGAGGCAACCGTTGGCAGGATCTCCTCGCGCGGTTTCAGGGAGGTTGTGACTGCCTGCCCCGGCTGCTTCAGGACTATGGCCTCAGAGTACCCCGTACTCTTGGGCGGCGTGCCATTTCGTGTCCGCCACATTTCCCAATTCCTTGTAGAGAAGAGGCCGATGCTCGAGGGCCGCCTTGGCAGAATGGATCTTAAAGCTTGCTACCACGACCCCTGCCACCTCGGGCGGCACATGGGGGTCTACGAGGAGCCCAGGGAACTGATCAGGATGGTGCCCGGAATCGAGCTGATAGAGATGGGGGACAGCCGGGCGAGATCCCTCTGCTGCGGCTCCGGGGGAGGCGTCCGCTCTGCTTACCCTGATCTTTCCAGGGAAGTGGCGCGAACTGTGGCCCGGGACCAGATGCCCAACGGCGTCAGCCTCCTGGTTACCGCGTGCCCCTTCTGCAACTACAACTTCAGGGATGTCTGCTCGGGGCGGATCAGGATTGTGGATCTGCCCGAGCTGCTGCTTTCTGCCTGGAGGTGGTGACAATGACGGGGAGCGAAGATTGGTTGTCTTTCAAGCGTGAAGAGTTCAAGAGATGGATGGAGGACGAAAGGAGGAGGACCGGGCTCAGCAGGGCTGTCGCCTCATACACATCCGCCAAGGCGAACGCGCTGTCCCGGCTTCCTGAACTCGATGAGTTGCGCAGGGAAGTCAGGAAGATCAAGGAACTATCCATACAGCATATGGATGAGCTCGTAAAGCTCACGATGGACTCGGTGAGGGAGGTCAGGGGAGAGGTTTACCTCGCCAAGGACGCTGAGGAGGCCAGGGAGATCGTTTCCGACCTCACCGGCTCAGGTAAGCTCGTCGTAAAGTCAAAGTCGCTGACGGGGGACGAAGTAGGGATAAATGAGGCACTCGAGGAGAGGGGGAACAGGGTATACGAGACAGACCTCGGGGAATTCATCATACAGCTGAGGAAGGAGAAGCCAACCCACATAATAAACCCCTCAGTCCACGTTCCAAGGGAAGAGGTTGCGAAGACATTCTCGGAACTCTTGGGGAAGCCCGTGAGCCCTGAGATACCTGCCCTTGTGGGGGTCGCGAGGGATTACCTGAGGGAAAAATTCTGCAACGCCGACGTTGGGATCACCGGGGCTAACGTTCTGGCCGCAAAGACTGGAACGATCTTCATAGTCGAGAACGAGGGGAATGCAAGGTTCGTTAGCAACGCGCCCCCCAAGCACATATGCCTCACCGGGATCGAGAAGATAGTACCCGCCCTCTCCGATGCATTCAGGCTCCTGCAGGTTCTGCCGCCTTACGCAACGGGAGTCTTCATGTCGGCATACGTTTCCATGATAACCGGCCCGAGCAAGACGGCAGACATCGAGAAGACGATAGTCTACGGAGCCCATGGACCGAAGGAGCTCCATCTCGTCCTGCTTGACAACGGCCGCAGGAGGATGGCTGGGGATGACGCGTTCAGAGAGGCGCTCTACTGCATCCGGTGCGGGGGCTGCATGTACGAGTGCCCGGTGTACCGTGTGATAGGTGGGGCGTTCGGGAACAACTATTTTGGAGGTATTGGGCTGATCTGGAGCGCGTTCACCACCGGAGACGAAAGAGTGGCAGCCGCGGTCGATGCATGCACCAAATGCGGGAGGTGCAAGGAGGTGTGCCCCCTCGAGATCGATACGCCACGCATGGTCGAAAGGCTGAAAGAGAGGCTAGCAAAGAAAGGCTTTGTGCAGCCCAAACACCTGGAGATAATGGAGAGTATACTCAAAAAAGGAAATCCCTTCGGAGAGGACGAAGGGAAGACGAACTCTAAAGGTTGAGCCTCTCCCATCCACTATCCTTCTGCCTCGACCCGCCCTTCGAAGCAGCGTCAAACTCGGGGAGCTTGGGAAGCGTGCGGTCGAGCTCGGCCTCAGCCCTCGTTTGAGCCTCCAGAAGGATCTCGTCAGAGCCCTCGATAGGCACCACGCCACTTCCAAGAGGCTCGGCGCAAGAGGCATTGACAATCAGCTCGTCCATTAGCTCGTTCAGCCTCGAAAAAGACTCTCCGGACTCGGACATTATTGTGGGCACGTTCCCGCAGACGAGATCAAGCGAGGACTTGACTAATAAGAGGTCTCGTGCAAAATCCCCATATTCCTTTACGGTTCTAAGCCTTATCGAGATCTGCTCGAGCACAAGTGAAGCAGCAGTAATCGCCTTTAATAGCTTCCTGACCTCGCCGAGTTCATTGGCATAGACCTTCGCTCTCCGCATGTCCCTGTTTTGGTAATTCTGGACAACCTTCTCGAACAATGCCCGGTCGTAATGCCTGATCCTCGAGATCTTTACATTCAGCGCGTTCTGCTGCTGCGTTACGATCCTGATTGCTTCTTCGAGCTTTGGGCGTACGGGCCCCTTTATTTTGTTAGGTAAGGTGTCTTCCCTTCTCCCCAGCAGGCCCATCTGCCCTCATCGTTGATATTTTTAATGCTTTTAGTATAAAAGCTTGGCAGAGCAGATCGATAGGCAGAATGCGAATAGTACTTATACCTCCACAAATAACTAATTCCAGAGGTTGACACCAATGCTTGGCTCCGGGCACATCGGTTTCTGGCTGGGTCAGAGGAGCGAAAAGGAAGCAATCTCTGCCTGTGAGAAGCACTTGGAAAAGATATTCACAATTGTAAATAAGTTCAAATCGTTTGTGGATGCTTATTTGGACGGAGAGTTGGAGGAGGCAAAGGAGCTATCAGGCGAGATCATCTCCCTGGAGAGGGCGGCCGACAAGATAAAGGAGGAGATAATCAACGATCTCATTAAATCATCCATCCACCCGATGGATCAGGATGAGATAATGCGCCTCGTCATGACCTCTGACGACATTGCCGCCCACATCAAGTCAGCCACCAGAAAGCTCCAGTATGCCCACCCGAGGGACATACCTGATGAAGTGAAGTTCAAGATAAAGGAATTAGCGGGGTTCCTGCTTGAGGAAGCGGTGTCCCTCATGGAAACGATCGAATCGCTCCTGAAGAGGAGCGGCGAAGTGGTCGCGAAGGCAGAGAAGACCGAGCGGCTCGAGGAAAAGATCGATGACTTTCGTGTGGACCTTATTGCGGATATACTGGTCTGGGGGGACCGTGCCGAGCATGTCAGCGACTGGCTCATGGTCAAGGAGGTCGTTGAGAACATAGAGTCTGCTTCAGACCGTATGGAGGACACCGCAGACCTGATAAGAACCATCGCAATCCTGAGGAGCAGGGGCTGAGGGATGAGAAATAAAACCGAATTCGGTGTTAAATGATCCAAGCCATTGAACTCGTATTTTTCATTAAATCATGATTCTTGAATAGAAAGAAAGACTTTCATTAACGCTTGTATGTACAGCGATCCGCATCTTAAATGGGTGATCTGCGTTCAACCTTTGATGATCGACTTTGCAATAATTGTCTCTGGGTGATCTTCAGATCAGCTCAATATATGGCCATTTTTATCAGGTATACCACAACCCCGCTCAAAAGAATATTCACCGGCACCGTGATCATCCAGTAGGTGATCAGGAAAAGTGATGTGTTCTTACTCAATTTTTTCTTTGCTGCGATGCTTGCGCCAAGGATCGAGCCGACTGCAGCATACGACGTAGATATCGGGAGTCCGTAGCCGAAGAGGATGTAAGGCACAGTTGTGAAGAGATACACCACCATCGCGTTAGAAAGGCTGGCTGCGAGCCCGGTGGGGAGATCAAGTCTAGTGACCCTGAATGCCAATGTTCTGATTACTTTTGGACCGAATAAAAAAGCCCCCGCGATTATTCCAATCGTCCCGAATATGGCTAGCCAGATCATTGCGACCGAGTCCGGGACTTGCCCCATCTTTGAGGCGATCGTTATGTATACCCCTGTGGCATTTGCCACATCATTTGCGCCAAAAGAATAAGCGCTGAAACAGAGAGAGCCGATCAAGAGGATCTTGAAAAACTTTTGCAGTTTTACTTCGTCGTTCCTATTTTGGTAATTGGTGATTACCTTATATAGCGCATACGCAACCACCAGGCTGCAGAGGGGGGAGACGACCCAACTGATTCCTATTGTGCCCAAAACATTCAGGTTTATGCCTGAGACCCCGAACTCCACAAGCCCATAACCGATTACCGCACAGATGATCGAATGGGTAGTCGAAATGGGCATCCCCCTCATTGTGGCGAAGAAGATCCAAATGTTTGCAGAGAGTATTATTGCGAAGGCACCTGCGACATCAATCTCAGGCACAATCCCCTTCCCTATCGTCTTCATGACCATAGACCCTTGGAGCACTGCCCCAAAAAAGACGAAGACGCCAAAGAAGAGAAGCGCCCTCTTAAGCGTCAGAACACCTGATCCGACTGCAGCACTCGTCGGGTTCGCAGCATCATTCCCTCCGAGGTTCATGGACATGATAAAGGCTAAGAGGAGGCCAAGTGCCAGCAACATCATTATGAGGTCCATGAAACCACCTTGCGCTGGATGTACTGGTTGAGGTCTAACATTATGATCCATTAAAAAGGTTTCTTCAGGCGATATTCGGCACTTTCCCCAAGAGAAAAAAGGGCAGTGGTGGGAAATTGCGTTGCGCCCTCGGCTGTAGAAATCTCCTATTCAAGGAGAAATAAATTGTTCTGGAATTGAATTCTTATCAAGGGTAAGGTGTTTGAAGCGCCTAGTGGCACATAAATCCTAAGGAGTCCACTACTTTTTTCATTCCTTCTCCTCGAGAACAATCAAAGTTTCAAAGATTTTCTTAATTACTGCCTCGTCTTCAGAGAGCCTGTGATCGCTCGCCCCCCCTTCTATGGCTATCAGTTCGGCCTCGCCTATGCCAGTCCTTGCCGAAAGCTCTTCGATTGTCATGCCCTTGCTGTACCTGAGGGTCCTTAGCATTAGCCCTGGCTGACCGCTTTTCCTGTACACGCTAATAAAATCCTCCCAGGTTGCCTTGAAAACCATTCAGCCCACCAAGTAACACTCATCCGCCTTACAAAAAAAGGATTCGGTCTCTATCTGGGTGATTAACGCATTTCGGCTTAGAATTCAAATTTTTTTATTATCTTCTTCTCCTCTCCCCCTGTGACCTCGGCTATGACGTGTATGTGCTTGGACAAGCCCGAGCTCTCAATCCTCGGCTTCAGCAACTCGTCTATCTGGAATATCCCTGCGGAATTCGACATCGAAATCCTCACGACAACCGGCTTCTCCGGGGCAGCCCCTTCCTGTATCCTCACCTTCTCTATGCTGAGCGCTGAGACCGAATGGATGTCGACCCTCCCTGCCTCAAATGGGAGCCTGGCCCTGCCTTTTTCCATGTCGAGGGCATCCGCCACCTTTACCACGCCCGCCTCCAAAGTAAGCGGCCTGTGGGGCTCTTCGTGAGAGACGACTGCATGCATCACCTCTGAGATCACAATCACAGACTCATAAGGGTTGTAGACGCCATCAAGTATTGACTCCAGGGCGTTCATCGCGATGGCTGCACCGAACAACTCGTGGCCTTCCCTTGCCACCGTCATGCCTGCGTCGTGGAACAACGCCCCAAGGACAACAACTACCTCCGCGTCCTCCTTTTCCATCCCATAATCCTTTACGATGCTCGGCACAGCGTTGTTCTTCACCAGTATTCGCAGTATCTTCAGCGCGGAATTGGCGACTATCTTTACGTGCGTGGCTCCGTGATCGGTGTACCCGAGCCTTTCTATGGCCATTACGTTGGAACACTTCCAGATCGCCTTTAGTCTCTCGTCTTTCTCGACTTTCTGGACTATTGCCCTGAGTTTTTCGTTGCCTCCACAGGGAAGACTTAAGTCAAGGGACATTGCTAGCCCTCCGTCATACAATCATCTACTTCTGTAGTCAATTACCCTCCAAGGTAGGCCCCAACGAGGCCGCTCCTTATCATTCCTATAGCAATCGCCGACAGGATGAATGCCATTATCCTGGAGATGATCGTGGAGCCGGACTTTCCGAACACCCTCATCAGTACGTTTGAAGACCGCAGGAGCGTCCATTGCAGGATTACATTGGCTATTATTGCGAAGAATGCCACCAATGGCCCGTTTGGCGGCTGCATCAGATACATCACCGTGTAGATGCTGCCTGGGCCTGCCATCAGCGGAGTGGCGAGGGGAACTATTGCGACATCATCCCTGTTCATCCAGCGACCCTCCTCTTTCCCCAACAGCCCTTCAATGGACATGATGAAGAGGAGGACCCCTCCGGCTATCTTGAAATCGTTCATGGAGATGTTGAAAAAATCAAGTATGTACGAGCCTATGACTGCAAAAACCACCAGTATTATGAACGCCACCTTCACCGAGTCGTTGAGTATTTTGATCTTCCTCTTCGTCTCGAACGAACTCGTGAAGGTGTGGAAGAGAGGGACGTTGCCTATAGGGTCAAATATTATGAACAGGGTCAGGAAACCTTGAAGATAGATCCACAGATCATCGACCATGCGCAGTCAAGCTACCTCTCTACTGAAGTTATATATCAGCATTAGCCGAAGAAGATAGTGATGCCTCCGGAAAGGTTTGATAAGATCTGCCCGTCGCCAATCTCGTTTATCGAGAGGGGAGGTCGTCTCCCCTGCGGAGTGATAAGGTTCGATGTGGCTGAGCCCGACTTCCCCCCTCCAAAAGAGGCCGTGGAGGCAACCAAAGAGGCATTGTCGGGCGGGCTTTTTAGGTACTCCTCAAGCTGGGGCATCCTGGAGCTGAGGGAGGGATTGGCAAAATTCCTTGAATCTACCCGCCGTGTCGAATACTCCGCGGAGGAGATCCTTGTCACGACGGGGGGCAAGTTCGCGAACTATGCCTTCTTCGCCTCGCTACTGCGCCCCGGCGACTCGGTCATCCTCATAAAGCCTTTCTGGAGCAGCTTCAAGGCAGTCCCGGAGATGCTCGGGATAAGGACAGTCGAGGTATGGTCCAAACCCCCGTACCACCTTGACGAGGAGTCGCTCAAGATGGCGCTGAGTTCGGCTCCGAGGCCGCGGGCGATCGTACTCAACTCCCCGCACAACCCCACGGGAGGGCTGCTCGACAGCGGTGACCTCCGGCTCATCAGGGACCTCTGCGAAGACTTTGACCTCTTGGTGCTCTCGGACGAGATCGACTGGGCGTACGTCTATCCGCCGAACCGGTTCATATCGCCCGCCTCCTTGGAAGGACTCCGCGCCAGGACGGTAATCAGCGACGGCTTTTCGAAGGTCTTCTGCATGACAGGGTGGCGCGTCGGATACGCAGCCGGTCCAAGGGAGTTGATATGCCGCCTCCACGCAGTGCAGGAGCATGCGATAAGCGCGCCCTCGACCTTCGCCCAGTACGGCTGCCTAGGCGCCCTCTCCGGCTACAAGGACTATGTAGAGCGGAACCTGGCCGCCTGCAGAAGGAACCTCGACCTCCTGCTGAAAACACTGGATCAGGAAAAGTTCGTCCTCGACAGCGAGCCCGAGGGCGGCTTCTATGTCTATCCAAAGTTGAACCTTGACATGACCAGCTATGAATTCGCGGAGGCTCTCCTTAATGAGGGCGTCGCGGTGATTCCTGGTGAGTACTTCGGGGATCCGAGGGGGTACTTGAGGATCTGCTACGCGGTCTCCCCTTCTGTGCTGCGTGAGGGGTTGACGAAGATCAATTGCCTCGCAGGGAGACGTGCGGGGCGGTCGGCGCAGAGAGGCTAAATAGAAAACCGGCCGAATGGAACGGTTATTAACATTAATGTGCTCCTAACCATGTCCATCCTCACCCCCTGCGTGCGGAAAGGGAACTCCAGGATGTCAGCATGGGAATTCACCGTTCTCTCATAGGGCGCCGCTTTCCCACTGAGTATATTGCGCTGGGAGCCGCGTCAATAGCAGCCGTTGCTGCGGTTGGTTATTACTTCATGAAGAGAAAGCCGAAACCATAGGACGGTAGCCCGATCTATTTCGCGAATGTAAACAATAATCAAAAATAAAAAATGTGAAATTATTGACTTGCCTTATTTGGATGATGCTCTGAAGTAAGCACCACAGCTTGGGCACTTGTAAAGGCCAACAGTTACTGCCTTCTTGCCTTTTGGAGCTAGCGTCCACGTCTTTTCTGGTTTCGCAACCTCAGTACCGCATTTCGAGCACTTTGCCATTTTTACCATCTCTGGGACTTCCATTAACATTCCTATCGCCTTAAAAGGTTTACCAATGTTTTCGGGCACCGATATCTCATCATTTCTAGCGTGCCTGTCATTACAGTTCAATCCGCTTCTCTCAGGATTTAGTTTATCTGTTTACTTTTGTGCAAAGAAGCTAGAGGGGAAATTAAAAAATCGGGTGATTTGATGATCTCATTCCGTCTTACCCTGAAATAAAGGTTATAATGCGCATGCATCCAATCAGATCTGATCCTCATGACCACGTTTCTGCTGGACTCAACCGTATGCAACCACAAGAGCCGGGTCGTCGCCACATTCGACGCTGGAGCCATCCTGTTCGCTGTCGAGTCGTCGTGCCCGCTTGTGAAGGAGTTTGCCAGGGCGCTCTCCTCATCTCCTCTGAAGGTGAGGGACATCACGAAAAAGATCTGCGAGAATCCCATTTACATCAAGGCAACTGAGAACAGCTTGCACCCGAATTGCATTGTCCCATGCGGCGTGGCGATGTGCGCGTGGACTGAGGCCGGCTTGGTTTCAAAGACGCTGCTGGAGAGGTTTCCTGCCCAGTGTGTGAGGTATGAAAAAGGAGGCGGGAGGGAGATCGATCTCAGTAAGTCCTGATCCCTGCCTCTGAGAGCACCTTCTTGGCTTTCGACTCGTCGTCGACCTTGATCACTATCCTTCCCATGTCCATTGTGTATGCATAGTCGACGTTTATTCCCTTGTCCCCGAGGACCTTGACCGCGCTGTAAAGGTCCTTCATCTCTATTATGACCACTTCGACAAGGTTCACCGCGGTATTGGCATTCCTCAGCACTTCCGCAGCCCTCTCTGGGGCATCCAGTATGCACCTTACGATACCGTAATTCCCCGCCTCCGCTATCCCCATGGCAAGGACTCTTATCTGGTTCCTTTCGAAGAGGTCGATCACGCTCGAGAGCCTTCCTGGCTTGTTTTCGAGAAATATGCTGAATTGCTTGACCATAAAAATACCCCTAAATCTTCCTTAGGTCTATTATCCTTTGAGCTTTTCCTTCGCTCCTCGGAAGGGTCCTGGGCTCGGTCAGCTCTACTGCGGCGCTTATGCTGAGGACATCCCTGAGCTCCTCCTCGAGCCGCTTCTGGAGATCGACGATCTCTGTGAGTCTGTCGCTCTTGAAGTCCTCCGACACCTCTACCTTCACGAGAAGGCGATCCAGGGGACCGTCCCTGTCGACGACGAGCTGGTAGAACGGGGTCAGCCCCTCAAACCCGGATATTACCTCTTCGATCTGGCTTGGGAAGACACATATCCCCCTGATCTTAAGCATGTCGTCGGTCCTCCCCAGTATCTTCTTTATCCTTGCATGCGCCATCCCGCACTCGCAGGCATCGTCCTCGAGTATCGTTATGTCGCGTGTCCGGTACCTGAGCAGCGGCATCCCCTCCTTTTCGAGCGTAGTGACCACCATCTCGCCCTTCTCCCCCGGCTCCAGTACCTCGCCTGTGTTGGGGTCGATTATCTCGACGAGGTAATGGTCCTCCCAGACGTGCAGCCCGTTCTTTTTCCTGCATTCTATAGCCACCCCGGGACCGTTGAGTTCGGACATCCCGTATATGTCGTGTGCGGATTGCATGAACTCATCCTCTAGGACCTTGCGGGTGCTCTCTGACCATGGTTCTGCCCCCAATACGCCGACCCTCAGCCTGAGATCCTTCTTCGGATCAATGCCCTCCTCCTTGGCGCTCTCGGAGAGGAAGAGGGCATACGACGGCGTGCAGGCCAGTACTGTGGTGCCTAGGTCCTTCATTAACTTGAGTTGCCTCTTCGTGTTGCCTGTGCTCGCGGGAATTACTTTGGCTCCAAGCCGCTCTGCGCCGTAGTGGAGGCCGAGCCCCCCGGTAAAGAGGCCGTAGCCGTAGGAAACCTGCACGACATCCTCGCTCGTTACCCCGCAAGCCTCGAGGCACCTCTTGTTGAGCTCGGCCCACGCGTCTATGTCTTTCTTGGTGTATGCCACCACCGTCGGGTTTCCAGTGGTTCCCGAAGAGGCGTGCATCCTGACGATCCTTGACTTATCGACTGAGATCAGCCCTAGCGGATAGTTGTCGCGCAGATCAGTTTTTGTCGTGAACGGGATCTTCCTGATGTCTTCAGGTCGGAAGTTGGTGACGTCGACACCTGCTTCCTTGAGCCTCCGCCTGTAGAATGGCGAGTTCTCGTAGACCCTGGAAACGAGCTCTTTGATTTTCTTGGCTTGCAGTTCCTTGATCTGTTTCTTACTCATCGAATACGCTTGAACGGACATACTGGTCAGCGGGAATTATGGTGGGCTCACCAATTTTATTCCTTTTGGCTAAAAATTTTCGACCACCGTCTGTCTGCCCTACCTTAAAATACCCATTCGCCTAAAATGATCAGGGGGGTTGGATTGAAAGTTGCCCTTGTCAATCCTCCTTCGCGCCAGTCTTTTGAGATCCAGTCTGTGCTGGGCTTGAGCGCGCCGCCCTTGGGGCTTGCCTATATCGGTGCTATGCTTGAAAGGGACGGATACGATGTGACTATAATTGATGCACCAATCTCCTGTGAGTCACAATTTAGCGTGATAAAAAAATTACAGTCGATGGAGCCAGATGTGATAGGAATCACATCAACGACGCCTAACATAGGTGATGCTGTGAGTTTAATCACAAAAATCAAACAGAAAATGCCCGAATCAGTTACAGTCCTCGGCGGATGTCACATCACGTTCCTGCCAGAGGTGACGATGGACGCGTGCCCTGCGATCGACGTCGGGGTGATCGGCGAAGGTGAAGACACCATGCTGGAGCTCGTGCGTTCGATAGAGAGCGGGAAGCAGCTGGATAGAATAGACGGCATCGCATTCAGAAAAGAGGGGAAGATCAGGAGGACCAACCCGCGTCGGCTGATCGAGAACCTTGACAGGCTCCCTTTCCCGGCGAGACACTTGTTGCCTATGGATAAGTATACGGCACTTGGAGAAAAGACGCCGATCGGAAACGTGATCACGAGCAGGGGATGCCCCTTCAGGTGCATATTCTGCGCCTCGTCTAGGCTCTATGGCAACACCTTCCGTGCGAGGAGCGCCGAAAACGTGCTTGAAGAGGTCGGCGAACTGGTGGACAAGTACAGGGTCAAGTTTATTGAGTTTGTAGACGACACGTTTACAATAAATAAAAGAAGGTCTTTCAGATTGGCAGAACTGCTCAGGAAACTCGATATTTTTTGGGCTTTCGGTTCCAGGGTGGACACGGTCTCGACTGAACTCCTTCAGGCGTTCAGGCGGGCTGGCGCCATAATGTTTTACATGGGGATCGAGTCCGCATCGGAGAGGGTTTTGCGTTTCCTGAAGAAGGGAATAACGCTGGAGCAGATCAGGTCAGCCATCTCCTCTGCCAAGAAAGCTGGGCTGGAGACAACGGGCTCTTTCATAATCGGCACTCCCGGTGAGCGCAGAGAGGAGGCAGTCGAGTCCATAAAATTCGCCATCTCGTCGGGAATTGACTACGCCCAGTTCACCGCAATGACTCCTTACCCCGGGACTGAGGTTTATGAGATAGCCAAAACAAACAGGCTCCTTGAGACCGAAGACTGGTCCAAGTACACCACCATAAAGCCGGTAATGCGGACTTTGGAAATGACAACAGAGGAGATCAGATCGCTCATCTCGATGGCCTACAGGAAATTCTACCTTCGGCCAAGTTTCCTGATTAGACAAGTGGCCAAAAAGCGGATCCTAGTGCTGAAGCCCATCTTGAGGCGGTACCTTGCCAGGAGGAGCTCCTGATAACCGGCGCCCTCCAGGGGGAAGTTTGAGTAGCGAAGGGGCTAAAACCGATACATCATCCGCCGATAGCCTTTATCAGATCCTCCTTAAGATCCTTCTGCAAGCTCTGCTGGTAAGCGCTAACCACCTTGGAGGATCTCTGGCCCAGGATCTTCTTGCATATCGAGGGATCCCGCACAGTCTCCAGCAAGCGGAGCGCAAAGGCATGCCTCCACCCTGCAACCCTCAGACGCCTGCCGAGGATCATCCCTGTGTATCTGTGGTTGATGTTGAGCGCCTGGCGCCTGCTCAGCCCAAAGATCTTTTCCTCGCCCTTCTTGTCCTTGGCATAGTCTTTCAGGTACGGCAATATCGAGGGCATCACCGGTATCTCGCGCGCATTACCCCCTGAGTCGACACGGATCACTCCCTGCTGGAAGTCAATGTCCCCCTTCCTTATCGAGAGCAGCTCGGACGTCTTCATACCTGTCGTCGGGTAAAGGCTCATCAGGACGAAGTCTCTGAGGCTTATCTCCTTCTTCCTGTACATCGTCCTTATCCTGTCCAAGAACTCGCCCACTTCCGACCACGTTGGGACGTCCTCGAGTTTCAGCCTGACCATTTTTAATTACCGTCGTGATTTTTTCAATTTATCTTTATGGCTTCTGAAACCTCCTTCATCCGATCGCCTATCGCGAAGTCCAGATAGATCTTCACCGTCTCGAGCCTTGAGTGACCTATGAGCCTCCTGCAGAGCTCAATGTCCCTTGTCTTCTCGAGTATCCTGATTGCGTAGGCGTGGCGTAGGGCATGGCTCCTGATCCGCCTCCCCAAGAACCTCTGCGTGTACCTGTGGGTTATGTTGAGGACCTGGCGCCTGCTAAGGTCGAATACCCGCTCGCCCTCGACCTCCTTGAAGTACTCCCTGACGTAAGCCCTCAGGTCCTGGCTGAGAATCGTCTGCCTTGCGAACCCCTCCCCTTTCTTCTTGAGCTGGGTCACTGTGATGATGTTCGTCACGAAGTCGAAGTCGGACTTCTTGAGCAGCAGGAGCTCAGACGTCCTTATCCCGGTCGTGGCAAGCAGGCCTATTATGCAGAGGTCCCTGAGAGGGACTTCACCCTGCCTGTGTGCCTTGATCATTGAGTTGACCAAGAGCTCGACCTCTCTCCAAGACGGGACGTCCCTTAGCTCCAGCTTCTGCTTTGGCACGCAGGCTCCCCTGTTTCCCTAATATGTCGGCTCTGAGGGTATAAAATCTTTTCAAAGTTCTACGACTATGTCGAACAAATCCGCTAGCCTTTCGAGAAGCAGCCTCTCTCTTGCGTTTATCCCAGAGCCTCTGTCGTCGAAAAAGTCCCCCCAGTAGGCCGTCCCAACAAAGGTCTTTGCCAGGCCTATGGCTTCCCGAAGCAGTTCCGGCCTCCCGGACTGGAGGTAGATCGTCAGGTCGTTCACAAAGAGCACGGGGGTGGGGGATGCGACATAACCTGTCAAATATGGTTCGATTGCCTTTGCGTTCTGCATGGCTAGAAACGTCACTTCCTCTGCAGTCCTCCCCTCGAGGCGCGGTGCAAATACCCGACCCGGCGCGTAAATGCATCCAACCAGCGAACGCGAAGGAGGGGTTGTGAGCTTTCCGCCCACTTTTCTATTTCCCACGTCCTTCTCCCCGGGTGCCATATCGATAACCGTTATTGACCCGATCTCTTCTGCGTTGGCGGCCTCGGCGAGGAGGCGGCTGAGGAGGACGGTCTTCCCTTTCCCGACCTCCCCGCGTATCAGCGTCTTTTTGCCCCTGATCGACGCGTAACTAATTTCCTTCAATTACGCGCCTCCTCTTCAAAGCCAAGACTACAAGGTAACCCATGAGAGCCCCAGGGACGCTGCTCATAAGGAAGAAGATTGTGAAGAGCTGCCACTGCGCAGTCAGGCCGAGAAATGGCTGCATCGGGGGCGTGCCGATAAGTGGTGCGACCAAGAGGGCGCTCAGCAAAGCCCCGAACGCCGTCCCCAATGGCTCTGTAAGTCCGGCCGCCTCTCTACGCATGAGGTACTTGTAAGCGATGCCGACGACCACGGCGCCCGGGATTCCCCCCGGCAATGCGAAAAAAGTCCCGGTTCCTATCCCTATCCGTATCATGCCGATCAGCCCGGCAACGACGCCCGCATTCAACGGGCCGAGCAGGATGCCTGCGACCACATTTATCATGTGCTGGAATGGGAAGACCCTCGTCGGTCCTATGGGAAACGCACCAGGAAAAATCGATAATGAAACGCCGAGCGCTACGAGTATCGATGAAAGAACAATCCGATAAGTGGGTGTTTTTAAATGTATTGTTTTTTTACTTTTGTACAAAACTTTATCTTCAATATTGTGTTTTTTTAACATCAATCGGAATATCCCTCCGCTGGCATTGCCCAGATCAGGTTCAAAGGGTCGGTGACGGATTGGTCGCCCTCTCAGCCCCTCTCCAGGAGCTCCCCTTCCGCACTCCCAATTTCCCGTAAGTTTATAAGTATTGCTATTACCCGTTTATTAGAACAGCAAAACTTGATGTTTTTACAAACAGAAAACCTTTTAATTTCTAAAAATATATAATTTTATATTTATTAGAAAATTTATTTATAATTATATTTTTTACTATTAAGAATAATTCTACTCAATTAATGACTATTAACCAATGCATTTTCAAGAATATAAGTTTTCATATATTAAAAACCTGAAGCAAAAATAATTAATCATAATTTGAAGTTTGTCGCTTACCATCAAACTGCGCACTCCGGTGGAAAAGGCTGAGGCTCTTCAAATAACTTGAAATTAAGTGCGCCTATGTTTTTAGAAAGCTGGGCGCAACGGCGAAAAGGCCGTTTCTCGGGGCTGTGCGGGTTTATCCCTTGGGGAATGACTGGGCGTTGCCCGCTTAGGGCTCTGCGGCACCGTCCCACTTATCATTTCCCATTCTGTGTGAGATTGGGAAATGGTGCGATGGCAGGGTTCGCAAAAAAATTTCTTTATATTTCCTTATTATGGAAATAATGGGAACTATAAATTCTCTGCGGTGTTTGGTCTCGCGGAAAATCACCTGGAGGCCCATGCGCTGAGATTACATCCAATTTTTATTAGAAATGTAAATATAAAATTTTATATTTGGTAACCTTATTTTCAGGTTAATTTTTGCAAGCCCGTAAGCCTCTCGCCGGTGTATTTGTAAATCAGTTTACTATGAGTACAGGAAGCTAGATCTGAACGCGAGAACTATTGGTATCTGATACCTTGAGATATGGTGTTAAAAACCATAAATTATTATATATCAAAATCTCTCATTAACACAGGTGAGTGTAGTGGAGTTGACTTTTAATGCTTTGGTCAGCGGGGCACAAGCTGGCGTCGTCAATGCGACGCTGCCTTGGCAAGTTGCGTTTTATAGTGCCGGCCCCCCTCCAGTGGTTGCCGATCTGCTGACCAGTGCGAGGAGAGGGGCCTTTTACATGGAGCTCGTCAAACTCTCAGACATACGAAAGACGCTGGATGCTAGAACCATACTCGTCTCTGCCAGGCGCCGATTAGGAATAGAGGAGGTGCGACTGGCCACATCTTTCGGAGTATGTGTAGTACGCGATGATGATTCTGAGGGTTTGCGCATGGCTTCTGGCGGCGCTGATGTGGGAGAGGTCAACTCGCGTTTTGTTGCGTCGGTGATGCGGAACAGAAGCAGGAGAGTGGCATCAGAGTGCAGGGGCGTAATACTTGCGCTCCTTAAAGAGAAGTGGCTCACCCCTGGAGAGCTGGTCTCTGAACTTCAGCTGTCGTTCGATGCAAAGACTGTTGTCAACCAGCTCAGGTCGCTTGCGAGGTGTGGCACAATACACCTGTTGGGACGAACTGTATCGGGTGAAGGCTTGTACGGCCTGCCAGGCATCCAATACCCTGTTAGGGCTGACCTATCGAAGACGTCAAAACTGAAATACCTGAGAGGCGCAGTGACCCAGGTGTTGGCATCCTGCGATCGCCCCGTGAGTTCAGCCGAAATTAGTGAAATACTTAATGTAAGTAAGCACCAGATTAGATCATTGCTGAAAAAACTAGCTAATGAGCATAAAACAACAAGAACTAGTGATGGATGGATTTTATTTAGGGAAAAAAGTTGATGTTTTTTCCAAAATCCATATACATATTGAATTAGTAGTTTATTTTAAGTTTTAAAAATTCCAAGCAGCTTAAAGCCGAAAAAAATCCTAAGCTTTAAAAAACATTACTGCGGAGAGCAATAATTGTATACGTGCGTGCATACTTATGATGCCTGTTCACATCAACGACATATATTATGACCCGGAAAAACATTTTTGTGGACTGTACATAGCCTCAAAAATATCTATGCCTGACTTTGATCCTACACTTGAACTCCTGAGGATTTTGAATGAGAATAATGTTTGTTTTTTAAGCATATCTTGCCATAGAAGTGATGACATCATTCACAACTTCATAATCTTGGACCTTACACATAAACCTGAGTTAAAAGAGGAAATGGCAAAAAAGATAAACCAAAAATTTGGATCAAGGCTCGTCTACTTCGAGTGTGCCGACTCAGGCGTCCCCGGTCTGATCTACAATCTCAATGGCTACCCTGTGATACTGAATGTCTCCGGCCACCCCATGCAGGTAGCTGCGATGACGACTTCGGGGTGGAAGAACCTCGTAATAGGTATGATCAGGAGATACAAAGGCGACGCCACGTTGATGCTCTGGAATATGGGCAACGACTTTGGTGAGGCGCACGGGAAGACCCTGCTTGAAATAAAGGGTCTCAGCGATAAGAACCGGATCAGGATCGGGCTCGCCGTCCTCCAGGCTCTTGGCTGGGGGAAGTTCGAACTGGTGGAGTGCGACGAATATGGTAAAGTGGTGGTCATAAGGGCCACCGAAAACTTCGAGGAACTCATAACGTGGGAACTGCTCGACTATGAAAACCGCTTTCTCCTCGGATTCTTTGTCGGGTTGGTCAGCAAGGTGTTCGACAAGGCTTGCAGGGGCACTGAAGTAAAGTGCATGAAGCTCGGCGATCAATACTGTGAGTTCCTCATCAGGTGATCACACGAGCGGCTCTGGACACTTATCCGCATCATAGGGGATCTTCTCAACCTTTACCAGGAACCGCTGTCTGCTCGCCCTCACTTTTTCCAGGACGAGGCACTTCCCTTTCTCCGTAAACGCGAAGACCGGCACAGCCGAGCCAGCTTGGAGCAGCGCATGCGTCGCAGCCGCCTCCCTGATCCACTTGGAAGCGCATCCTGAGGCCAGGTCTGCGACCTCTGCCATCCTGTACGCCTCGTCTTTCCCGATCCCCGTCAAGTGAACGCCGAATATCAGGACGTCCGGATACTTGGCCCTTATCCTCTCCCCGTCTGTAGGATCGGTTATTGTGACCGCAACGTTTGAGTATCCCTGCTTGTAAGCGAGTTCGACCCCCGCCACCTGATCGATCCTCGCGTTAAAGCGGTCCAAGACTACTCCGCCGATCGATTCTATCCTTTCAATTAGCCCGGGAATTGGCAAAGTCGAGACGAGCCCGGACATCCTTCCGCCTATCCCCTGCACCAAATCCGGGTTCGAAGTTATGACCGTGCCAGCGCCTTCGCAGACGATCACAGCCACATCAAGGATCTTCGACCTGATCCCTTGGCTAATCATTTCGGATGCCCCGAACGTCACAAAGTCCTCCGATGATTCGAGCAAACGGTTCTCAGTACACATCCCGTACGAAGTAATCCTGCTCTCGATGTTTTTCCGGACTTTCTCCGGAGTGATGACGTCTACTGGGGTGGAGAACTTTTTCGCGAGTGGGCATTCCCTGATCATTGGCGGTCCTACCTCTATGACCCTCCCTTCCCTGACGAGAACTCTGGACCTGCCCACTGCTTCCAGCACATGCTCGTCTTTTTCTGGCATATCCGCATCGAAAAGTTGATACACGTCTTCAGATAATATCTCTTTTGCCGATGAAGATAGTCATGCAAACCGATGGGAAAGATGAGGGCCCCTAGGGTATCTGAGGCATCTCCCATCTGAAAATCTGCAGTAGGCCTTCCATCCGCTTGACTTTGCCTTCTTTTCCAATCTTTTTTCGAAATGACTTTCAATAATTCAAAACGAGTACAGAACAAATGGGCTAGGTCCGCCGTCTCGATTCTGCTTCGTTCTTAAGCAGGTACCTGATGACATAATCCATCGTCTTCCTGCGTCTGTCCTGGCTGTCCTGGAACCTCAAAGTCTTCTGGAGTTCAAGCAGGCTGATGTACGTGTCCTCCTTTACCCTGATCAGAAAAGTCCTATCTGGCAAAAAACCCACCTGTAAAAAAAGATTAGAGGAGAGAGTACATAAGGATTAAGGCGATGAAGAGTATCGAGATCGTGTTCATCACTTTGATGAGCGGGTTGATGGCAGGTCCAGCTGTGTCCTTGAACGGATCTCCAACGGTGTCACCAACAACTGCAGCAGCATGAGCAGGGCTTCTCTTACCGCCAAAGTTGCCGAGCTCGATGTACTTCTTCGCATTGTCCCACATCGCTCCTCCTGTCGTCATCAGCAGCGCTAGTAGGAGTCCCGACAGGATAACTCCCATAAGCATGCCTCCAAGGGCTCTCTCATTGAGAAGGAACCCTACGAGTAGAGGCGAGAGTATTGCGATCAGTGCAGGTACTGCGAGCTCCTTCAGCGCCGCCTTGGTCACGATGTCGACTGCCCTGCCATAGTCCGGCTTTGCAGTCCCCTCCATGATGCCTTTGATCTCGCGGAACTGCCTCCTGACCTCCTCGACGATCTGGAATGCAGCCCTGCCGACAGCAGTCATCAGCATGGAAGCGAACAGGAAAGGTATCGCCGCGCCAATAAGAAGACCGGTCAGCACGAACGGGTCCTCTATCGATAGGACTACTGATCCTATCCTTTTCACGATCTCGTCCTTATACGCGGCAAAAAGCGAGAGCGCAGCAAGTGCCGCGGATCCGATTGCGTATCCTTTTGTCACAGCCTTTGTGGTGTTGCCGACAGCATCAAGGGGGTCTGTCACATCCCGGACCTCCTTCGGGAGGTTCGCCATCTCTGCAATACCGCCTGCGTTGTCCGTTATCGGTCCATACGCGTCGATCGAGACGATCATCCCAGTTGTGGACAGCATCGCCGCTGCCGCTATTGCTATCCCGTATACGCCGAGCTCAGGAGATGATGCGCCGCCGGATATGAAGTATGAAACCAGAATGCCTGCAACGATGACTATCACGGGGAGGAATGTGCTGCGCATGCCCATGCCGAGGCCGGCTATGATGTTGGTCCCTGCGCCTGTCTTCGATGCTTCAGAGACGAAGAGCACAGGCTTGTGTGAGTATGACGTGAAATAGTCTGTTATCACTACCATGCAGACCATGACAGCGAGTCCTACCAACGAGCACAGGAAGACGCCGATATCCCCTCCCATGAAGTAATGGCTGACGAGGTAGAAAGCGACCGCCGAGACAACTGTTGTGGCTGCAAGGCCCTTGTAAAGTGCATTCATTATCTTGCCTTCCTTTCCAAGCCTGACAAAGAAGGTCCCTATGACTGTGGCGAATATGGCCATCGCACCGATCACAAGAGGCAGAGCTATGCCGCTTGTACCGAATTTCGAGAGGACAGCAGGGGAAGATGCCAAGAGCATTGCAGCGAGCGCCGTCACGACATAGGTCTCGAACAAATCCGCACCCATGCCCGCGCAGTCGCCCACTGCATCACCCACATTGTCGGCGATTACGGCGGGGTTACGGGGGTCATCTTCAGGTATCCCTGCCTCAATCTTGCCGACCAGGTCTGCCCCGACATCGGCTGCTTTTGTATAGATCCCTCCCCCGACCCTAGCAAAGAGGCTTATCAGGCATGCACCGAAGCCGAACCCGACTAGAAGGTTTGCATCGCCGAAGAGGATGTAAAAGAATGTGAGACCAAGTAGCGCAAGCCCGACGATAGAGAATCCCGATACCGCTCCGCCTTTGAATGCGAGCGAGAGTGCGGCCTGAAGGCCGTACTTTGCCTTGTTTGCCGTCCTGACGTTACCCTGGGTAGTCATCTTCATACCGACGTATCCACAGAATGCTGACAGTGCAGCGCCTACGGCGAAGCCGAGTGCAGTCTGCCAGTTGATCGCGATGATGAGGACTACGGCGATCACGGCTGCAAATATGGCAACCGTCTTGTACTGACGGTTAAGGTATGCGTCGCCGCCTTCCCTGATCGCTTTTGCGATCCTCTTCATCTCCTCTGTGCCCTCGTCCTCCTTCATCACGCTCATCGCAAGGTATCCTGCGTACAACAGCGCGACTATGCCTGCCACGATCGGCAGGATGGTCTCTATGTTAAGTCCAACCGTAAGCGGTGTCAATAACTCACTCATGAATATTCCCCCTTACCTCCAATGTTAATGGAGAGATTCAGGAGGGGGGTATTTAAGCGATTCGATATTTTGAGCTAAATTTATCGAATAAAAGAAAGATAAAGTTAAACGCTCAAGGGTAGGCGGAAAAAGCTCATTTAATTTCTCCCATTCATTCGACGGGTATGTAAGTTACTTCGCAATTGCCTTCCTTGAGTGCTAACACAATCCGCTTCATCCATTTTTCGTCCTCTTTTGGGAAATCCTCCCTGTAGTGTGCTCCCCTGCTCTCTTCCCTAAGCAATGCTGCCATCGCAGTCACTTCTGCCATATCGAGCATCATCTGGACTAGCGTGAGTTCGAGGCTATTCTCAGCGCGTATGCCCTCTTCACGGATCCTGTTGAACGTCGCCAACGCTTCCTGCAGCCCACGGGCACTTCTTATGATCCCGACATCATTCCACATCGTCTCTCTGATTGTACTGATCGCATCTTTGGCAAGGATCTTCCCTTCACCGATATGATCTTGGTAGGGGAACTCCGGGTCCATCTTGAATGCGCCCAAGTCGGCCCAATCAACCGTGCTTGCATACATCGAAGCAGCCATGCCTGACCTGAATCCGAATGCTATGGCTGCAGCAAACGCGTTGCCGCCAATCCTGTTTGCGCCGTGTGCTCCGCCCGCCGCTTCACCCGCAGCGTAGAGCCCTTGAACCGACGTAGCCCCGTTGGGATCCGTCTTAATCCCGCCCATCATGAAGTGTGCATATGGGGAGATCGAGATTTTCTCAGTCCTCAGGGGCACCCTTCTGGCCTCGAGGTCTATTACCGCCGACCTCAGGGCAGGGTTGATCTCCATATCGCCGTTCTTTATGTTCCTGCAGTCCAGGAAGACCTTCCTCTCCTTGCCTCCCGAGATCATCTCCTTGGCGATGAGTATTGAAAATGAGTCCCTCGTCATCTTCCAAGGTTCGTTTATACCGTGCTTCTTGAAGATCGAGTTCCCGTCCTCGTCCAAGACGTCCCCGCCGTGCCTCAGGAGCTGGGGGTAGTCTATGAAAAGCTTCGGGAGACCTTCTTGCGAAACCATCATCGGGTAGAACTGGACGAACTCCATGTCCACAAGCTCGGCTCCCGCCCTGAATGCCAGGCTGCAACCGTAGCCCGAGGATCCGGCAGGCATAAGGGTCTTTGAGTAGATCTCCCCTGACCCGCCTGTCGCAACCACCGCTGCTTTTGCCTTGATAAGGACCGGCTCGCCCGAGTCCGTCCTTGCGCCGATAGCCCCGACCACCCGGTCCCCGTCTTTCACGATCCTCGTGACCATGGTCCTCTCGAGGAATTTGACGCCAAGCCCTTCTGCCGCCGTCCTGAGCACTCTTTGGAGGGCGGTTGCCCTTCCCTTCATGTAATACGATCTAGGCTTGGAGTGCCCGGGGATCGGGTAAGCCTTGATCTCCCCGTTTTCATCCTCGAACTCCACTCCCAGCTCCACGAGTCGGGAGAAATACTTCGAGACGTCCCTGACCATTGTCTTCGCTAGTCTCTTGTCATTGATCATGCACCCCCCACGGAGCGTGTCTTGGAAGTGCAGTTCTGGAGTGTCCTCAGGGTCACCGAATGCAGTCACTGCAGAGAGTATGCCTGCAGCAACGGCAGTTGTATTAGCTCCACCGACGAGTGTCTTTGTCACAATTGCAGTCTTAGAGTGGTCCGATGCGGAGGAGATCGCTGCACAAAGCCCAGCCAAGCCTCCACCTATCACCAAAACTTCTGTTTCCAGCTCCAATTCATACACCATCCATTAACCAGCTATTCTCCAAATAAGGCAGGTCAGCCTCCGAAGGGCGGGAGACCTATCAGTACCTCCGAGCCGTCGGAGATCGGGTTCTTCATGTCTGCCTTCGAAAGTAGGACTCCGTCCAGCGTTATCATTATCCCCTGCTCCATCTCCGAATCGGTCAACAGACGCCTCATCTTTTCCCCGTATTTCTCAATCAGGCAGCGTACCAGATCCTCGACTGTGGCTCCTTCCTCCAGCTGGAGTTCCTCTTCCTTCACCCCAGTCGCATCCCTCAGAATTGAAAGGTAGGAGACCTTGACCCGCAAGCCAGTCACCGGTTCTCAAAGGGCGGAGCGCCCTACTATTCCTCTTTCTTGCCCCTTGCCTTGAGCTTTTCAAGCACTTGGGGCATTGTCGTGTATTCCATCTCCTCCGGTCCCAGCCGCTCTGGCATGAACGGACCGTGCCTCCTCATGTAGTCTGCTATCTCGCAGGCCTTTGCCCTAGTCATGTCAAATGCGGGGTCATCAAATAGGTCAGAAGGTCCTGTGAGCCTTCCATTCTTGATCTGGAAGCCAAGTGCGATGAGCCTCGGCGGGCCATCGAACCTTGTGCACCTTGCGTTGCGCTGGGCAACTGGCATCAGCGGACCGTAGTGGGAACCCCTCATCCATCCGGCCACGAGGTGCGGGAATGCGAACGGCTCGAGGATCTCACCGACCGCAGGGAGTCCATGCTGCGCCCTGACTATCGCAACGGGATCGTCCTTCCCGACATACCTTCCAGCAATGAGGCAGAGTCTTGTGATGCTCACCCTTGATGCAACAGTCCCGTCCTTCTTGCTGATCCTCTTGAGTATGTATCTGCCCGTTGTGCCGATCAGTGCTAGGAGGTCGTAGGACTCTTCCGGGGTGTTGAGCTCGAAGGAGGTGCCTTCTAAGACATCCAGGACCTCGAATTTGAAGCCGTCATGCATCGTCGGGTCAATTACCAATCCAGCCGTCGAGAACGGGTCTGCAAAGACCTTGTAAAGCGGAAGGTTGAACGCCCCCGGCTCGGTCTTGTCGGCCATGAAGATGACGACGGGCTCGCTCTTCCGCTCCTCAAAGTCCATCTCGGCATAGCCAGGTCCCAGCCCCTTGAGGTTTCCTGAGAATGCGTCGCAGAGGAGATCCTGCCCTGCAGCGTAAAGGCCTAACTCTTCTGCTACCTTGGCGGCTTTCTTGAAGGTCTCCCAAGCTATATTATGGATCTCTGTGTTATCTTCACCTTTTTTGTGAGTGATTATGAGCTCGAGATCATCACCGCAGTTAGTCACATAAAAGTCACTAATCAGCCCTGATTCTTTTGCGTCTTTTAAAGAGTCCTGCGCAACCTTAAGCTGCATCGGGTGCACGACGTTGTGCCCTGCCAATGATCCTACATCTGCCTTCAATACGCTCAAAGTCGTCCTGACCATTTAAAACACCACTTCAGTTGATTATCTTCCTCTTATCTTAAAAATGCTGTTGTCTTCTGGGGTCAGATCGGATCAATTTTGTGACGATGATGGCTGGCCGCTTTATGTGATTATATTATGCGAAGAAAGCTCCCTATCACAAGTATCATAATCACATATGCCGCAAGTGCGGAGTAGACCAGATCCTTCCTCGAAAGAAAATAGGCCCCAGCCATGATGACCCGCATGAAAGGGGTCGATATGAGCACAAGCACGCCCAGCCAGGCTATCTCTGCTGAAGTGAAGAAGCCGATTGATGTTATTGCAACCCCGCTCAAAACCCCTGTTCTGAGGACCCAGGATATGAGTTCTTCAACGTTCACCATGCCAGAATGCCTCCTGCCTTTAGCAATAGGATCATCCCGAAGAAGGCAAGCACAACCGCAAGGACTTTTCTTAACACCGCTGATCTCGACTTGGCGAGAAGACGCGTCCCCATATACGCGCCAATCATTATCCCCATTATCGTTGGTGCCGCAAGATGGAGATCCACCAGCCCGCTCTGGAAGTAAATCACAGCGCTTGCAGCCGCCGTCACACCAACCATGAAATTGCTCGTCGCAGCCGCAGCCTTTATGGGGATCTTCATCACAATATTCATTATCGGGACTTTTATTACCCCGCCTCCTATGCCGACTATGCCTGAAACAGCGCCTGCGATCAGGCTTGCCACTGCGCCAATCTCAAGGTTCTTTACATCGTACTTCACCGTCCTGCATGCCTGCTCGTCGTAGAACTCTCCCTCCAGAGAACCGCATCCAGAGGACTCGAAGCGTTCCGTTTCCCTTTCCCTGAACATTGTAATTGAAGTGTAGAATAGGACGCATCCGAGAAGTGCCTGGATCGCAGATACTGGGAGAGAGAGAGCTAGGAATGCGCCAGCCACAGCCCCGCTAACCGTGAAAGCCTCGAGGACCATGGCTAGTTTGAGATTGGTCATTTTGTCCTTTATGTAGACGCTGCCTGCCATGCTGGAGCTCGCTATCACTGCGATCAGACTAAGCGCCACTGCCTGGTGTGCGGGGATGTTCAGCGCCAGGAGTAGAAAGATTATCATCAGGACGCCGCCCCCCAGTCCGAGCATCGCTCCTAAACTCCCGGCAAAAATGCCGAATGCGAGTATTGCAACAGGAACAAGGCTTTCCTCCAAACCTACCATCTCTTTTAGCACCTTGCAGCGTCTATCAACCACCAAAGTCAAACTGTTATATATTGATGTTTTTCAATTAAATCTCTGTGGTGGCTATGCGCTCAGACGTCATAAAGAAGGGAGTCCAGAAGACTCCCCACCGTGCCCTGCTCAAGGCCCTCGGCTTGGTGGATGAGGAGATCGAAAGACCAATCATCGGGGTAGTGAACTCATGGAATGAGATCATACCGGGACACGTCCACTTAAACAGGATAGCCGAGGCCGTTAAGGCAGGGGTTAGGATCGCGGGCGGAACCCCGCTGGAGTTCAATACTATTGGGATATGTGACGGTATTGCCATGGGGCACGAGGGCATGCGGAGCCCGCTGATCAGCCGGGAGATCGTCGCCGATTCAGTAGAGGTCGTCGCAAATGCCTACTCTTTTGACGGACTCGTCTTCGTCTGCAGCTGTGACAAGATAGAGCCCGGGATGGTGATGGCTGCCCTGCGGCTCGACATCCCGTCGATCTTTGTGACCGGAGGACCGATGCTCTGCGGGGTGCTGAAAGGGCAGAGACTTTCGCTGGACATGACGTTCGAGAGTATAGGCGCTTACTTGGGCGGGAAGATCAGCGAGGATGATTTGAAGGAAATTGAGGAGTTCTCGTGCCCTGGGCCGGGCTCTTGTGCAGGGATGTATACGGCGAACACGGTTGCGTGCCTGATTGAGGCGATGGGGCTATCCCTGCCTGGCAGCGGCACCATCCCTGCGGTTGACGCAAGGAGGATCAGACTGGCCAAGTACGCGGGAATGAAGATAATGGACCTGATCAGATTAGGGATAACCCCCAAAAAAATCGTCACTGAGAGAGCGATCCGGAACGCCATCGCAGTGGACGTCTCCATGGGCGGGTCGACCAATGCAATACTGCACTTGATGGCGATTGCCAACGAGGCTGAGGTTCAGTTAAAGCTAGAGATCTTCGATGAGATCAGCAGGAGGACCCCGCAGCTAGTCAGCATGATGCCTGCTGGCGATGTGCCGATGGAGGAGCTAGACAGGGCAGGGGGCATAATGGCTTTGATGAAGCAGCTCCTGGAGGTAGGCATTGTCGACCCTACGCCAATCAGCGTCACAGGCGAGAGTATAGGCAAGAGCATCATGAAGGCAAAGGTCGTCGGGAACACCATAAGACCTCCGCTCAATCCCATAAGACCAACGGGGACGCTCGCGATACTCCGGGGAAACCTCGCCCCTGACGGTGCGGTGATAAAGACCGCGGGGCTCAGGAGGCTTGGTTTTGAGGGCAAGGCGCTTGTATTCGACAGGGAAGAAGACGGGATAAGGGCTGCTGAGGACGGCAGGATAACCGAAGGCACAGTTGTGGTGATAAGGTATGAGGGTCCGAAGGGGGGCCCCGGGATGAGGGAGATGCTGCAGCTTACATCAATCTTGGTAGGCATGGGGATTGGTGAGAAGGTGGCGATGATCACCGATGGCAGATTCTCCGGTGCCACACACGGCATGATGGTGGGGCACGTCTCGCCTGAGGCTGCAGAAGGGGGTCCAATTGCTGTGGTAAGGGACGGCGACACGGTCAGGATAGACATCGAGAAGCGCCTCTTGGAGGTCGACCTCAGCAGCGAGGAGATCGCCTCTAGGCTCTCGGAGTGGTCCCCGCCCGAACCCAGATACAGAAAAGGTGCCTTCTACAGGTACAGCAGATCGGTTACCTCGGCATCTACAGGTGCCGTGCTAAGGTAGTCGTCCAATATCATTCGGATCCTCATCCGTCCCTTTTTTGTTTGCTTTCTTTTTCTACAGCCTTCTATCCTGCACGTCTCAGTCATGCCTGAGCGCCACGACCGGATCCATCCTAGAGCCCCTCCTGGCGGGATAGAATCCTGCAAGCAGTGCGACCGCTACGGCAAACAATAATACAAAGATGGCGATGTCTGCCCTGACTATTGGCGTATAAGAGAAGGCGGTAGTTGAGCCGAATGAGCTCGCCGTCCGGCTCATTCCGGCAGAGAGGACCACGGGTATGAGGTGAGAAATGCCCGTGCCGACCAGGAGCCCGAGTATTCCGCCTATAACTCCCATGATGGTTGCCTCGGAGAGGAATATCAGCAGTACGTCATTGTTCGTGAATCCAAGTGCCTTCAGCACGCCGATCTCGCGCGTCCTCTCGATGACTGAGACGAACATTATGTTCATTATGCCCAGTCCAGCGACGAATAGTGAGATGGCGGCTATCGCCCCAAGGAGAACTGTGAGCTGCCCAGTTATGGTGGAGACTATTTGGGTAATCTGCTTCACGGTCAGTATGTTAAGACGGGTTCCGTAGATCGCCTTTATGTTGTCTACCACATAGTCAACCGAGTCGACATCGGTCGTCTTTATGAAAAGGGCGCTGTAGCTGCTCTTTCCGAGGAGAGCCATCGCTCCCTTGAGGGACATGAAGATGCTGTCGTCGACAGAGACGAGCGTAGCGGTCCCATAGGGCTCGAGCGCGCCGACGACCTGGACGGTCTTCTTTACAGGGTTAACGATGCCGATCTCGATTGTTGTTGACTGCCCGACTACGACCAAGGGGTAAGACAGATCCTGGGGCTGCTTCACCGACGATCCGACAATGACCTCGGAATAGCTCAAGGGCTGGAACAGTCTGCCCTCTTCATAGGAGGCGCCGCTTATCAGGATCTCGAACTCGGTGCTGTCGACCCCCACCAACGTGAAGAGCTTGGACGTTCCCCCTCCATACACCCTCACGGGGGTGGTCACAACCGGCACCACATACTCAATGCCAGGGATCTGGAGCATCTTATTGACGTCGGTCTGCGTGATGACGACTGCACCTGAAGCTGGTCTGATGCTGATTGTGTTCGGTCCGAGCTTGTTTACTTGCTCGAGTATGCTGCTCTGAATGCCCTCCGTCTGGGAGACGAGCGCTATCACCGCAGCCGTGCCGATCATGATGCCCAGTATGGTGAGGGCTGCGCGAAGCCTGCGCTGCTTAATGCCCCGAAGCCCCCACCTGAGTATGTCCGAATACCTCATCGAATGCTACCACGCTTCTTGCGTCTTAAGAGCAGTACGACAAATACAAGAGCAACCGCCAGAGACAGGATATATGGCCAGTAGTTATTTATGAAAAGCTGGTATTCGGGCTGCGCAGGCTGTGCCTGCCCATTGCTGTTTGTGGCGACCTTGATATTTATTGGCACGATCAGGAAACCCTGTTGGATCTGACTGAGGCTGTCCTTGTACATGTAAGTCAGGTTGAGGTTATAGACCCCGCCCGTCAAGTTCTCGCCGACCAGACTAAGCGTAAATGAGGAGGGGACGTCGACCGCGATGTCACCTATGAAGATCCTGTCGCTGGTGACCGGTTTGAGTTCGGCGCTCTCTGAAGGCGTCAGTATTGCGCTCTTCGCAGGCGAGGTTCCTAGGTTGATCATGGTTACAGAGACCGAAAAGGGCTTACCTGATGATACATTCTGCGGGAAGGTCGATGTCTCCAGCACGACCAGATCGACCTGGCCTTTCACGAGTATTCCTGCCTGCTTAGTCTCCTGCTTGGACCTCTGGAGGGCGTCCGTGTAGAATAGCGAAGTGCTAAGCGTGGCTACAGAGCCAGCTGAAGAGGGGGGCACATATACCGAAATGTTCACGTGCGCCTCTTCTCCGGGGTCCAGATCCCCGAGAACCCACGTGCCGTCGCTTCCCATCAGAACCAGGGATGAAGACTGTGGGACCGAAAGGGATCCGGTGCCCGTAATCGAGGAGAGCTGCGATCCTGAAAACCCGATGCCCAGAACCGCCCCGCTAACAGGCTCTGACCCGATATTCTTGAGAGTTATGCCAAGCTGGTTCGTCCTCCCCGCTATTACCTCCTGCGTGCTCAGCGAGATGCTAAAGGTTGTTGCCTCCGAAGGAGCGGACAAAACCCTGATCCCTGCATACCTTGTCTCCTGGACGTAAGTGAAGCCATCGGAATAGGAGAGCTGGACAGGGAAGAGGAAGACTGATCCAGAGGTGGAAGCAAGAGCGTAAACGGTCACAGGGATGACGACGGTGCCGTTGACCCCGATCGAGTCGAACACCCACCTCCCAACGTTTTCATAGATAATGAACTGCGAGGATCCCTGTAATGTCGTGGTGGTGGGGGTCAAGGCAGTAAGGAGTGATGAGCTTCCTGTGAGCTGTGACGTCCCTGCACCACCGGGGTACCCGAGCACGACTGTTACATTGTGCGCCTCCCTCATCCCTACGTTCTCTACGATAAGGTAGGCTGTGTTGTTCTGGCCGGGCCTGAACTCGTTCGGCGAGAGCCCGGGCACCAGTATGGCAGAATTGAGGTCCCTATTGGCAACGCTGAAGCCGACCGATCGAGTGACAGTCGTGGTGACAGAGTCTCCGCGGTAGGTGATGCTGAATGAGATCTGCAGGATCTGCCCAGCTGCTGAGGGCGAGACGTAAACGGTCATGTTGAAGGACTTTGCCTCACCGGGGCTGAATTTTGAGAGATCGAACCTCCCGTCCCCCCCGACAATCATTATGAGGTTCCCTCCGGTGAGGGAAGTGCCGATTGTTGCTGAGGCAGAAACCTCATTTGCAACAGCGTCTCCCAGGTTGGTAAGTGTGAATCTTATCGTATTCTCAGCCCCAGCGGCCAGGATCTGCCTATCAGATGCGAGTGAAAAGTTGACTGCACATTCTGCAGACGGGACGGATAACAACGGCATCAACAGAGCGAGGAGCAAAAGAGAGACCGCTCCCTTCTCGCGCCACCGGGCACAAATCATCATCCTAGCACCGTTGATAAATCGAAGCAGACATCTTTTATAGTTTCTACTTTGCATGCAAGACATCCTCCCTCTCTATTCTGCCATCCCTAAAGTACCAAATCCTGTTGCAGTGAGCAGTCAGCTCCAGGTTATGCGTGACCATGATTACTGTGACGCCTTTCTCTGCATTCAGCCGCTTCAATATCTCGATGATCTCCATGCTGGACTTTGAGTCCAGGTTGCCCGTCGGCTCATCAGCCAAGATGATCTGAGGGTCATTTGCCAGCGCCCTCGCTATCGCGACCCTCTGTTGCTGCCCTCCACTGAGCATCGACGGGCGGTTCCGTTCAAAGCCCTTAAGCCCGACCATCTCGAGGAGCTCATAAGCTCTCTTCCGCCTAAGCTCGGATGGGACGCCTGCGGCGACCAGCGGGGTCTCGACATTTTCGGCGGCACTCATGTAGGAGAGGAGGTTGAACGTCTGGAAAACGAAACCGAGCTTCTTGTTCCTCAGCTCTGCGAGCTTGTTGTCGTTGAGTGTAGAGATGTCCACACCGTCTATCATTATCGTGCCTCTCGTGGGCCTGTCGAGCGCCCCCATTATGTTGAGAAGGGTGGATTTGCCGCTCCCGGAGGGACCGACGATGGCAATATACTCCCCGCGCTTTGCCAGGAAGCTGACCCCACGGAGGGCTGCGTATTCTATCTCGCCAAGCTTGTAGACCTTCCATAGGTCATTCGCCACAATCACCATCCGGTCATTTCCGTCGTTTCCTCCAGGTTCCGATTCCAAGAAAAAAGCACCCCCAACAACGTCCTTTAAAAAAGGGATTTACGCCTTATAAAAGCCGTGCTGTCTGCGTCAAAAACCCAAAAAGATATTATATGTTTAGCCGAGACCTTCTAACCGGTGGCTGTTTTGGATGCTTTTCGGTTGAGCAGGATCTGGAGCAATTCGTTCGTTGACCCATCTGCTACTCTTGGAGAGAAAGTCAGGATGGATGGTGACTTCATCTACATCGCCCCCTTTGCAGAGGTCTTGGGGGAGGTGACGATCGGCGGCGGCACAAACATCCAGGATGGTGCGCGGGTCGCGGGGGATTCTAGCCTCGGTTCGCTCGTGAGCGTAGCCCACAAGGCAGAGGTCGTCTCATCAAAGGTAGGCGATTTTACATTCATAGGATTCAATGCGAGGATAAGGAATGCTGAGTTGAAGGCTGGCTGCTTCATAGGGCACGGCGCAGTCGTCGAAAACACCGTCCTGGAGGAGGGATCATACGTCCCTCCGGGCGGGCGGTCTCCTGTCGGGGTCGTCGACGACGCCCTCACCGCATTCAAAGAGGAGGTCTTGGAGGTCAACGCAGAGCTCGCCCTCGGTTACGTGGATTTGTACAGCTCATCGCAGGCAACTGATGTGCAAATCTCGCCATCCCCCAGGACAAGCTGGAACGAAAGGATATCGTTCCCAAAAGCAGAGAAGGTGAGGCTCTTAGGCCGGGCCAGGGTGATCGGCGAAGTCGAGTTCAAGGGATATGCCGAGGTGGGTGACAGGACCTCGATCAGGGGCGACGAAGGATTCCCCATTGTAATAGGGGGGAACGCCAAAATAGGGGACGGGGTAGTCTTCCACAGCCTTAAGGGGCACGGGATCGAGGTCGGCTCTGGAGTTACGATCGGGGACGGCGCGGTCATCCATGGGCCCGCTAGGATAAGGGACGGGGCCTTCATCGGACCTGGGTGCACATTGCTCAAGTGCGAGGTTGAGCCTGGCATATGCGTCGAGGAAGGCTCCATACGGGTATGCAAGCGTCTTGGCAAGGACGGGGCAGTAGGCATAGACAGTGTTTGAGGGGGTCATGCGACAGAAAAGGGATTTGTAGTAGACAGGGCTGACTGGGACGTGGAAGATTGGACTGGTTTGTAATTCTGGTCGAATGGCTCAAGGGATACGGCTACATTGGTGCGCTACTGATTGCTTTTTTCGGCAATCTGATACCTTTCCTGCCCGTGCCCTTCCTCATACCCGTATTCCTTCTTTCGGGTGTGATGGAACCATTGCCACTGGGGATCACCGTTGGGATCGGCGCAACAATCGGCAAGTGCGTCTCGTACATGATCGGCAGGGGAGGCGCAACCTTCCTTTCGGACAAGAAGAGGCAAGAGCTAAAGTGCTTTTCAAATGCCATGGGTAAGTTCGGAGACCTCGCGATCTTCATATTCTCGGCATTCCCCCTCCCCGATGATGTGATAATAATTCCTTTTGGCCTGGCAAAGTATAACTTCAAGCGATTCTTCGCCATGCTCTTGCTGGGCAAGCTGTTCTTGGGACTTCTGGTGGCGTATGCAGGGCATTACTCTTTTGAGGTGATTATAGGTTTCTTGGGCGGGGATAATGTCCTGTTAGGTGTGCTCGGTTCGATATTGCTCTTGGTCATACTGACAGCAATAATCCTTATGATAGACTGGATCGAGGCGGTCGAGTACATAAATAGCAATGGCATTTTGGCGTATGTCAGGATGATGCTCAGCAGGATCTTCAAAGACAGGAGGATAAGGCAGCAGGCCAAGGATGTGGAGAGTGGCGCATGAGCCGGAAGGGAGGCATCCCTGTGTACTGGCAGCATAACTTCGAAACTTGGCAGCCCCTGCCCCGAGAGTAGCGACTCGGGCTCTTTTTTCAACTTTTTAAGAAGCCCCCGCGATAGGACAGGGACAGTTAACTTTCATCATCAAGGACGGGCGAAATCATAGCGCTACATCCGCCGACCAGCAATTCCGTATTGCACAGGATCCGCGGCTCATGGAATAGCATGAAATGGTTTTTAACAGGGATTTCCAGATTAGTCTCCGGTGATGGTTTTGAAGGTAACTCTGCTTTCTCACACGCCCGACCCCGAAAGGACGGCGGCTGCTGCAGCGAGGCAGTGCTATTCAAAGTTCAGCGCGACGAAGGCGTATTCAGTTCTCTCTCCAGAGGACGTTAAACGTCTGCTGAGGAAGATAATTGCAAGCGGACACCTATCTGTCCTCGAGCATGCGAGCTTTACCTTCGTCATTGAGGGGATCTCGAGGGCATGCAGTCACCAACTCGTGAGGCATAGAATAGCCTCATACTCGCAGCAGAGCCAGCGCTACATCAAGTTCGACGAGCTTGAGTTTGTGATACCTGAGAGCATATCGAATGATTCGGAGGCGGGGAAGATGTTCTTGGAGGTGCTTGAGGGATGCAGGGAGACATACCGGAAACTCTTGGCGAAAGGGATTCCTGCTGAGGACGCGCGGTACATACTGCCGCAGGCATCGCCCACAAAGATCGTCGTCACGATGAACGCGAGGGCACTCCTGAACTTCTTCGAGCTCAGATGTTGCCTCTCCGCCCAGTGGGAGATCAGGCGGGTCGCGGAGGAGATGCTCTCCCTTGTGAGGGCTGTGGCACCCGCGATCTTCGAGTCTGCAGGCCCATTCTGTGTCTCCCGCAGGATATGCCCTGAAAAGAAGTACGACTGCCCGGTGTGGGTCAGGCTGTACAAGAAGGGAGGTCACTGAAGGTTCTTGGAGTTGGCAGGGCAGGGCAGGCAGGACCCTTAGACTGATTCTTCGAAGAAAGCCTTTATCCTCTCCAAAGACTCTTCCTTGACTATCATCGTCACCCTCTGGTCTGGCTCCAGTGTGTGGTTCGGGTCAGGTCGGAGCGTCGTACCGTTCTTCTTGACCTTTATTATCAGCCAGTCGGTTATCAGTGGGAGATCGATTATCCTCCTGCCTGCTACTAGCGAGTTCTTTGCGACCTTCAGATCCACGATCTTAATCCCTACCGGGATCGTCCCCTCGATCGGGAACTCCTCCTTGATTAGTCTGAGCACCTTCTCGGCAGCGGTGAGCTCGGGGCAGAGTGTGTCAGTTATACCCAGCTTTTCGGCTATCTTTGCCATCCTCGGATCCCCTATCCTAGCGATAGTCCTCTTCACGCCGAGCTCCTTTGCTATAAGGCAAGCCAGGATGTTTGCCTCGTCCTTGCTGATCACGGATATCACAAGATCGAAAGTGGCGATATCCGCGGCTGCAAGGTCATCCATGTTGGTGACGTCGCCCTTCAGCGTAAGGACGTCATACTGCTCCGAGAGCTCCCTGCAAACGTCCTCGTCGATGTCCATAATGGCGATCTCGTGCCCTTTATTGTTCAGCTCCCTGATCAGGTACCTGCCGATGCCGCCAGCGCCAAAGATGAGGATCCGCATAAATCAAAACTTCATCTCGGATCCAACTATCAATAAATACATATATATAAATTTAAAATAGGCTTTCTGTCCAGAACGGGGTTCAATCATGATCGAGGGATTGAGGGAAGAGATCCTCGGCGGCCTGCTGGGCCTCCTGCTGATCTTCGGCGGGATCCTACTCATTCCGGTCGTCCCAGCAGTAATTTTTGCAGAGTTCGAGACCGCAGTCCCTTTCCTAGTAACCGGGCTCGCGGTCGTGCTATTCTCCGCTCTGGCAAGGAGGAAGGTCAAAATAAAAGAGAGCTACTCGAGGGTCTCCTCGATAATCATCGCTTCGGTCGGCTGGATACTCGTCTCGGCTATTGGGGCAATACCGTTTGCCGCGGTCTTGGGGTACAACCCCCTCGATGCGCTCTTCGAGTCAATGTCCGGCTTCACGACCACCGGGATGACGCTGATCACGAATTTCGAGTCGGTTCCCTCCTCCATACTCTTCTGGCGGAGCCTGACGCAGTGGATTGGGGGAGTCGGGATAATCCTCCTCTTCACACTGATCCTTGTTGGAGGGGGTGTCGGGAGCTGGAGGCTCTACCACCTTGAAGGGAGGGAGGAGAAGTTCACGCTCAGTACCATCGCCACTATAAAGAGGATCTGGCTGATCTACTCGATACTGACTGCCATATGTGCAATAGTCCTTTTGTTGCTAGGGATGCCTCCCTTTGATGCCATAAACACTGCAATGACTGCGCTTTCCACAGGCGGTTTCCTTACAAAGAACAGCATCCTTTACTTCGGGAAGCCTGAGATCCAGGTTGTCCTCTGTGTTTTCATGACGATAGGGGCAATAAGCTTCTCGTTATTCTACAATATACTGAGGTTTGATGTCAAGCACATACTTAGAGATGTTGAGACGAAGTTTCTCATAGGAACCTTGCTGACCTGCGGGGTTCTTGTGGCGTTGATGCTTTGGCTTGCAGGCTTCGACACAAGATATGCGCTACTCGAGAGTTTCTTCAATACTATTGCAATAATGACTACTACAGGGTATTCGAGCGTTGACTTGAATGCCTGGCCTCTTGCATCAAAATCAATACTCCTCCTACTTATGATGATTGGCGGGTGCTCTGGCTCGACCGCCGGCGGGATGAAGGTGTGGCGCTTTATCGTCATGTACCGGGCTGCAAAGATGGAGATCAGCAAGATCTCCCTGCCCCCGATAGCCATCAAGCCCATAAAGATCGGGGGCAGAGCACTCGAAGAGGGCTATGCTGTGAGGGTCGGTGCGTTCGTCTTCCTCTATGTGTTTGCGATACTCGTCCAGTTCATCGTTATATCTACCATGGTGCCCGATCCGCTCGGCGCCATCTCACTGGTCGCCTCTGCGCAAGGCAACGTGGGTCCTGCATTTTATCCTGTCACGGAGGTGCCGCCTGCCGGCAAGGCACTCCTGATCGCCTCCATGTGGTTCGGAAGGCTGGAGCTCTTCCCGGTGTTGGCACTCTTCAGCAAGGAGCTTGTAGATGCCTTGCGGACCAGGAAAGAAAAGGCGTACGTCTGATCTGCATGTGAATAAGGATGCTTATTAAATAACCTGTCCATACATTTTTTCTGCTGGTGCCGTGCATGTTCAGGGAAGAACCATATACAGACATGCGGGAGCTCCTCTCAAAGGACAGGATCGCTTCGTCATTGGGGGTTAGGATGCTGGAATGGGGCTCGGGGAGATGCCGTTTGGAGATGGTCGTTGACGAGAAGATGCTTAACGCGTACGGTTCATGCCATGGATCGGCGATCTTCGCGCTGGCAGACATCGCCTTCGCGGTCTCTTGCAACTCGGGAGGCGTAAAGTCAGTGGCGCTGTCGATGAACATAAACTACAGGAGGCCGGCCAGGCAAGGTGAGAGACTGATCGCCGAGGCCAAAGAGGAGAGCGCGGGGTCTACCACCGCACTGTGCAGGATCAAGATCACGAACGGTGATGGGAAAATCGTTGCGCTCGCAGACGGGCTGGCATACCGGATCAGGGCTTAGCCCATGGCAGAGGCCCAGCTTTTTTGGCTGACGGTGTGACGCCAGTGAACTGCCCCGCCCTCACGGACGGGTCTTCTTGCGGGATTGAAGATAAAATTGCGATGAGGTTTTGACTCTTAATCACCTGAGTGCCTTTAGCCTCGCCAGCCTCCTCGCCTCGCCTTCTTTGTACCGCCTCTTTTCGTCGTCTGTCTCGGGTATTAGCCTAGGCACCTCGGTGGGCTTTCCTGACTCGTCAAGAGCTACCATTGTGGCATATGCCGAGGCGGCGTGCCTTACCTCTCCCGTCATCAGGTTTTCAGCCTCTACCCTCACTCCTATCTCCATCGATGTCTTCCCCACATAATTAACCGAAGCCTTCAGGATGATCAGATCCCCTATCTTCACCGGCGTGTGGAAGTCCATCCTATCCATCGAAGCTATAACGACGTTCTTCCTAGCATGCCTCATTGCCACCGCAGCAGCCACCTCGTCTATGTACCTCACGATCGAGCCCCCGAACACATTTCCAGCAGGGTTAGCGTCTGAAGGGAACATCCATCTCGTAGAAGTCAACGCAGATTCGCTTACCTTTTTAGCCTCCAACATGAAAAACCCCCTACGTTTTGTATACGATATTTGCCTCCAAATTTATAACTCTTCTCGGCTGGCAGTTGACCCGGAATGGGCAGTAACTTCGGGGTGGCTATCAGTCGCCTGATTGAGTTGAGCAAGAAGACGGTCTCTTCAATGGCGGATTAGCAAGATGGAAAACAGAAGAGGTTAAAAAAGGAAGGGAAACAAATTTTTGGCTGTTGGGAAGGGGTTGACTTGGGATTTAACGGCAACAGGAGGGGGGTATGCACGGATCCACTCTTTGAGATATCGGATCGGGTCATCGTGAAGCTAGAAGAGATCGGCACAGTGGTGGATTACGATGAACTTGAGCGTTGGGCAGACGGAGAGGGCATAGGGAAGTACACGCTCAGGATGGTGCTAAATGACCTTGTAGAACAGGGGGCGGCAGTCGCCCCGGAGGGTTTCTGCGACGACGGATGTGGATTTGAGCCCCCAAAGCCGAAGAAGATCGGCGTCAGAAAGGCTGATCCCAGGGATGTAGAAAGGGTCAGGGCATACCTTGCGGAGTACTGGAGTGTTGGCCTACTCCGGCTTTTTGATGACATGGCGAGGGCTGGTGTAAAGAACGTCAATGAGGCGGTGAAGGAAGTGATAAGACTCGGGTATGCGGAGCTGTCAAGGATTGGGGTAGTCAATGCCTTTTCACTTCGGGCCACCAACAAGAAAGGATAACCCCGGATTAATTAAAACGACCAAGAATGGCTTGACGGCTAAAAGATAATAGTATGCTGCTGTTTTCTTTCTGTGGTGAGATGAAATGGAGAGAGAAAGCGGAGAGAAGGAGAGGGAGAAGAGCATAGGTATCTTCAATGGGTCTGCAAAAGTCGGCGAGATACTTTCAGGTTTCACGCAGGTCGCGATCACACCACAGGACATGACGAGCCCCATAGCATTACAGATGGCGCTCAGCAGAATATACGAGGCGATGACAAAGGTCGTCGAGACAGGGCCGAAGAAGAAGTTCATAGCAGAGGTACGGTTCAATGATTCTATGGGAAACCCGGTCGCCTTTGCGCTCGACCTTGGCGAGAAAGTACCGATGTTCACTAGCAATGAGGTGAAGGCTAGGATCATGGTAGAGTTGTACGAGGAAAACACAAGCCCCTAACGCTGTTTTTTTTTTTTTTTTTTGATGATCAGACGTTCGCCGGGAGACCTGCAATTCACCTTTTTGTTTGTGTTTCCCCTTTTCCTCAGCCACTTGCTCGCAGCAGTAAGAAGTCTCGGCAGCCTGCTCTCCTTGAAGTGGACTCGGATTCATGTCATTCTTAATGAATTCTTCTAAGCAAACAGCCGGGATTCTGTGAGATGTGCGGTTCATCACATCACAGTCCGGGCTCGGAGGCAAAGCATCTCTTCCCGTGTACAGTACGGCCTTACTCGCACACTGAACGTCGACTCCTTGGCCCCCTCGTTCACAAGCACCTTTTCCAGGCATGACCACGAAAGCACACGGCGTTCTAAAAGATAGTTTTATCTTGATTTTGTCGGAATTCTTATTGGCGATTTGGGCTTTGGACTTGAGCCATGTCTCATATGCGATAACAGGCTTTTTCGTTGCGTACTCAATTTATTACCTCATCCTCTTCGCTGCGACCTGCAGGACGAAAAAAACTACGTCCGATACATCAAACAAAACCAAGTTTCTTGTCCTTATCCCAGCACACAACGAGGAAGCCGTCATCGGCGACATATGCAGCGACCTCCTCAATCAGATCTATCCACGCGATCTTTACAGGGTGATAGTGGTCGCCGACAACTGCACAGACGGTACAGCAAGGGTCGTTAAGAGCTTCGGTCAGGAAGTGCTGATCTGCGCGGAAAGGCGGTCTGAGGTAAAGGGGAAGGGCGCAGCGCTCGACTTTGCCCTCGATAATATGCGCAGGCTGGTTGACGGGTTTGAGCCAGACTACGTCGTTGTATTCGATGCGGACAACCGGGTTCCAAACGATTTCCTCTCCTCTCTCTCCTCTAATGCAAAAGGCTTTGCAGCCATACAGTGCAATGTCAAGACGAAGAACCCCAACTCTTCGTGGATCGCAAGGGCATCCCACTATGAAGGTCTCGTATTCCAGCGCCTCTGGCAGTGCGGGAAGGACAGGCTCGGTCTGTGCGCAGCGCTAGAGGGGACTGGGGAGGCAATAAGATACGACGTGATCTCGAGGCTGAAGTTTGGCAACTCGCTCACTGACGACCTCGACCTGACAGTACGCCTGGCTAAGGAGGGCATACGCGTCCGGTACCTCCAGCACCCTTGCACGTTTGATGAGAAGCCGGACGATGTAATGATCGAGGTCAAGAGGAGGATAAGGTGGGCAACTGGGCATTTTCAAACTTTCTTCCATAACGGGCCGGCGCTCCTCAAAAAGCCGAGCAGACTCACCCTGGACGCGTTCTTCTACTTCACGAATATGATTTCGCCACTCATATTGATGGTCTCTTGGACCGCAACGATCCTGGTTTCTTTTGGGGTTGCAAAAACAGTCGTGCTACCCCCTGCCCTCACCATCGCCCTCGCACTGATTATATTCCCCATACTGGTAACTGTTTCCTGGATGGAGGGCGATAACGGCTTTCTCAGGAACCTGCCCTTATTCTATGCATTGACGGCGCTCTGGCTCATCGCCGCACCCGCCGGTCTTGTGAAGTCTGTTTTTGGCTGCGGGAGCTGGGACAGGACGCCGCATAAGTTCACCTCGGGGAAGATCGGGGTCGTCCAAGGGTCTCTGGCAGCATCACCGGTAGCCGCCCCATCTACTACAATAAAAACCTGTGACGAAAAGTGGCTCAAAGTTACCCCCTCTTTTGAATGTCATTGTAGGGCGGCATGGATAGGCGACTTCGGACGGAAGATGGGCGTAAGGGCAGATGGTTACGAGGGCCCGCGCATAGGTTTGTCCGATATAAGTTGTCTAAACGTAATCGGCATTAACGTCACGACGGCATATGTCCTGCTCCTAAGGTAAGGCGGATGGATCTAGGCGAGGCGGTAGCCTAAAAGGACTTTGTACGACCGACTAGTGAAAGTGCTAGGAGTGTGGAACCTCACGATTTTAGTCGAGAATGGTGGCGGTGCTTCATTATTTCTACAATCTAAGAAGCCGATCCTTGAATTCGACGAGGTTCCTGACGAACCTCCTCCCCTTTTTTAGCCCATCCCTGTCCAAGTAAAATGCCATCACACCCGCCCTCCTCGCCCTTGCGTAGTCTAACTCGAGGCTGTCCCCCACGTGCGCAAGCTCCTGCGGCCATATATTGAGCTCTTCGCATGCCCTCCTATAGGAAGAGGCGTCTTTCATTGTGCCGAAGTCGGATATTGTCGAGAACGTCTTCTTGAAGAACCCTTCAAATGGGGTGGATGTAATGTCGAGGAAGAGTCTGTGGGAGTTCGAGATGATCACAAGATCGAAGTTCTCTCTGAGCGTCTCCAGGACGCCAAATACTTCCGGATAGGGGGTGACCGCCTCCTTGTACTCAAGAAGGAGCTTCCTCGGGTTGACCTCGAGGCGGTAGCGCTTAGTCCAGTATGAGAGGTCGTACCACTCCATGCGGTTGGGTCCTATTGACTTATAGTCAGCAAAGAGCTGCGCCTTAGCCTCGTCGACGCTTATTCCCCACGCCTCAGACACCAGTTGGGGAATGACCTCCAGCCAGATCAGGTTAGCAAACGAAGGGGTGACTAGCGTCCCGTCCATGTCGAACGATATTGTTGAGATCTTTGACCTCTGCATCCTAGACCACCATTGGCTCAGCCGATCAGTCCCAAGTGCTCCAGGAGTATCCTCAGTCCTATGGAAATCAGGATGATCCCACCTATCGCCCTGACCCTGTTCCCTAGATATCTGCCAACTCGGTTTCCGAAGAAGGCACCGGTGAATGATATCGCGAAGCATACAGCACCTATCACGGCCGCGGGGGTCAGAATTGAAACCCCAAGTGCAGAGAATCCGAGACCGACGGCGAGTGCGTCTATGCTGGTCGCAACAGAGATAAGGAGGAGATGGCTCAGCACAAGGGGGTTCTTTCCTGAGACTTCGTCCGTATCCCAGACTGCCTCGTAGATCATCCTGCCCCCGATGAATGCAAGAAGCAGGAACGCAACCCAGTGGTCAAATCCGGCTATCAGCCATATGAACGCAGACCCCCCAAGCCAGCCGATGATCGGCATTCCCGCCTGGAATAGGCCGAAGAATGCGCCTATTTTGGCAGATCCTCTCACACCGATCTCCTTCAATGCCATACCGCTGGCAACAGCAACCGCTAGCGAGTCCATGGATAGTCCTACGGCAACGAGGAGGATCTCCACCAAATCCATGAGCAATCATCCTGATGAGGGAGTCTGCCATACATAATAAGCGTTGCGCAGGTCATGTGGATTCAGTAACGGGGCACTTGAGGATGGATAGATAGAAAGGCCTTTGGATTTGCTTTCGGCTACCAGTTGCTGGTTCAGGAGGGCGGGCAGTACTCCACCCACTCTGTGACTACACCTGCTGCTTCTTTGCCCATTAGGATCTCGACAAGCTTCACTCCGACGTCGATCGAAGAAGAGATCCCTGCCCCTGTTACGACATTCCCGTCTACGACAACCCTCTCCTTCAGTGGGCATGCCCCGTAGCCCGAAAGCTGATCCACCACTGTGTGGAAAGAGGTTGCCTTCTTCCCTTTTAGTACTCCCGCCTCGGCGAGTATGAACGCCCCGGTGCAGACCGAGGAGACGATCTTGCCACTCTCATAAAACTTCCTTACTGCCTCGAGTATCTCGTTGTCCTTCTGGGCCTTGAGCCTACCTGGGCCGCCTGGCACAAACAGGACATCGTACTCCGGAATCGAGTCCAGAGTTCTTTCCACCATTATCTTCAGGTCGTGGTAGCATTTCACAGGGCCTAACTGCTTTCCAACCGTCTCGAGTTCGAAGTACGCGTCCTTAAAGACGCCTTCCCTGAAGAGTCTCCTCGTTGCGCCGAGGACCTCCCAAGCACCTGCCAGGTCGAGCTCCTCAAGCTCCGGGAATGACAGCACTCCGACTTTTATTATTCTTACCAATATAAACAACTCCTTTTTTAAATTATAACTTCAATTAATTCACCAAAAACAAAATAAGATAAAAATAGGTTGTTTCACAGCCTCAAACCAGAATCCTTCGGTCAAGGGCTTATTTCTTGATGGTCAGCTTGATCTCGATCGTCGAGACGTTCCTTGGTGGGTCGCCCAGGACTTCTGTGCCAATGGTAACCTCTTTCTGCACAGTGCTGCCGGTCATGAACCGCTTCGAGACTACCTCGGCCACGTCTACTGCAGATGAGATCGCGTTTCCCCTGGCCTTTATGGTTATGCTCCCGCTCTCATTGAGTTGCATGAGAGCTGCCATAGCATAGCTCATCACTGGTTTCTTGCCGACCAAAATCACATCCCTTGGCATTTCAGGTTTCTTTACTTCACTCGGTGGTGTAGGTGTTTCAGCCATGTTGTTCACATCCGAATCGATTGTAGTTGAGTATATATCGAAACATCCCCTTAAATATTTAACCAATAGAGTGAATTGTAGGACAATTACGGCCGAATCAAAAGACGGATACATGGAAGGGTTAAGATGGTACACGACCACAACATAGTCAGGGTGGATTCAAAGGGGCGTATAACAGTCCCCCTCAAGATCAGGGAAGAGCTCGGCCTCCAGAGCGGCACATATGTAACAGTGAAGCTCGAGAGGGAGGAGAAGCGTGCAGCCATCTCGCTATTCGCAGGACCTGATGCGCACCTGGTCGAGCTTCACCTGAAGATCCCTGACAGGCCCGGCGCGCTCGCGAGGGCAGCTAAGGTCCTCGGTGATGCAAACCTCGACCTCATGATGTCTAGTTCGAGGACCATCAAGAAGGGTGACCTTGCGGAGTGGATAGTTGTGGCAGACGCCTCCCAGTCAGGGATCCCTCTAGAGGATGTTAAAAAGAAGATACTCGAGAGCAGGGCCGTCATTTCTCTCGAGGTGAAGGAGTTTTCGGCTGAGCAGTAGCCGAGTCGGTCGCCATCGTTCATTACCGCATATGCCTTTCTTGAGCGGCTCTTGAGCTTTGTGCATTGCCTTGCATTACTATTTTGAATTCTATTCGCTTGTTTCCTGGCAGCCCCCTGTCCAGTATCCTGCACCTCACCGCTGTGCGCAGTGCGAGCAGACCGCCCTCTTGAAGATCCCGAGCCGTTTCTTCTCCACCAGGCAGTTGGGGCAGACCGTCCTCCCGCACTCAGGACACTTCCTCGAGTGCTCCCTGCACACCCTTTCGCCGCAGACCGAGCAGACGAGGGAGCAGGTGTTGCAGAATGGCTTTCCACAGATTTTGCACAAATACGGCAATTCCTTCTTACAGAAAGGCTTGCCGCAGGCGCTGCAGGTCCATGAGTGATCAACGCAGACCTCCTCCCCGCAGGCGCTGCACTTGACGATGTGGGATTCACAGAATGTATTGCCGCAGACCGCACACTCCACCTGCTCCAAGACGCACAGCTCCTTGCCGCACCTCCTGCAGTAGTCGATGTGTTTATCGTAGTGGACTTCGCAGTACATGCTGCCGCAGACCGCACACTTCTTTACATGATCGCTGCAGTAGCGCTTCTCCTCCCCGCAGTCTCTGCACACCTTTGCGCAACTAGTGCAGATCTTCTTGCCGCAGACTGCACACTCGACATAAGGCTCGTCTGCGCAGAACTGCTTCCCGCACTCTGGGCACTTCCAGCTGTGGGACTGGCAGGAAGTGCGCCCGCAGAGTGAGCAGCTGACTAGGTGTTCTTTGCAGAATACCTCCCCGCAAGTGTAGCAGAAGATGGGCCCCTCGAGCGTCGTGATCTGGGAGCCGCACTCGCTGCACTCCCCGAACTTCCCCTTGCCGTTGACCGCGTTCCACACCATCCTGAAGTCTCGATCCTCGCCATGGAAACTTATTCTGAAGAGCGCCTCCAGGTGGGGGATCCAAGTCACCTGCATAGCCTCTACCGTGACCTCTTCTTGCTTGGGCTGGAAGACGAGGTTTATCAGAGGCTCATTGACAATCGCTTCAAGCTCCTGGGCTACCTTCTTCGATTCTCCCCTGATTTTTTCTTGTATCTCACCCTCTTTCCTTGTGAGCGAGACGATCTCTTCCCTTATCTTGGCGAGCCTTTGTTCTAGCCTTGAAAGCCTCATCTCCCTCGTCTGTATCTGCCGGGATACCTTCAGTGTTGATCTCCCTTCCTTTTCAGACTTATTCCTCTCCTTCTCAAGGGATTTGATCTCATCCTTTATCGAGATCACCAGCTTTTCGAGGTTAGCAAGCTCATCTTTGGCAGCCGACGCACCCAACCGAACCTCTTTGAGCTGCTGATTGTATCTTTCCCTGATCTCAGCCTCGGTCTCTGATCTCATCGAATCGGCTTTAGCCCTTAGCCTAGACTTGAATTCATCCATCGGTTCCCCAGGTCTTGAGAACTCCCCTAGTTTCTGGTTGTAATGCACCGTCTGGGTGAGCTTTGAGACGGCGAAGATCTTGAACGTCCCCTTCAGGTTCTCTACCGTCGAGGCGTCGAGCAGGGCCGCTGCCGCCTGCACGTGCTCACCCTCCCTTGGCGGCACCGGGGATGTCGGCTGTGAGAGGACGTCCTTCGCATCTATACCGAATGCCGATTCGTACCTCCAGTCGAGCGGCTGCACGTCCGCGGAGGCAGGGATCAGCCGCCTGATCCTCTCCTTTATATGGAGATCAGGGTCTTTCCTCTTTGACTCGACTGTAGCCTCAGCGAAGAGTGCAGGAACGTATGAGAGCTTGAACTTCAGCAGATAAGCGGCGTCGACCGACCGATCCTCCTTCAGCCTCTCAAGAATATCGGACTCGCTGATGTTGACTGGAAGGTACAATGAGGGCACCGAGTGCGGGAGACGCGGTTCCAGCTGTCCGCCCTTCTGGGCAGCTGCCCCTTCCCTGAGCAGCCTCTCCTTGAGCTTCGAGATCCGCTTTTTCATCCTGTCTCTCTCCTCGGGCGAGACGAAGTCCAATGGGTTGAATCCAGGCGCGCCGTGTGTAGTCTCCCTCTCCCTTACCCGGACTAGGAGCGGTGTCCTTTCTACGACGTCTCCGGTTATCACCGCATTACCGGGCTCGAGCCAGCTTATATCGGCCTCCCAGTCCTTGCCGAGGCCCCCGCTCTCGACGGCTATCCTAACATCGTTCGGGTCAGTCAGGCGGTGTATTATCCATGTCGCGGAGAGGCTCCGGACGGTCATATCGAGGAGCTGAGGGCGTTGGGTCATCACGATCATATGTGCTCCGAACTTCCGACCCTCCTGGGCAAAGCGCCGGACCGACTCGAGGACCTGCCTCACCGCCGGATCGTCCCTCCTGTTCCTCCCTGCAAAGAGGTGGGCCTCGTCGAGGGCGAGGTAAAATGGCGGGATCTGCATGACCATGATGGCTTCGAGCAGCTTCGTCAGGACCTTGTAAACGACCTGACACTGCTCCTCGTTCCCCAGCCCGCGGAGGTTTATGATAGTGCACTGCATCTGTGAGACGATATCGTCAGCCTTCGATGAGTCCAAGGCAGCGATATCCAGGTCTGCACCTGGGTTGAATGTGAGGTTGGCAAACTCGATTATGCTCTCGGAGTACGACTTGGGGGCAACGCCGAACTCCTCAGACTGCGCATTCGCAGGGACTTTGAGGCTCGAGTACTCGCCGTGGGCATCAATTATGACTAGCGGTATACCCTTCTTGATGAACTCCTCTGCGATCACCCCCATCGTGTACGACTTGCCCGACCCGGGCTTCCCGACTATGAATATGCGGGTCATCTTCTTGATCGGCAGCCAGACCCTGCAGTCCAGGTTCATTAGCTTCCCGACGTAGATCCCTTCAGCTTCTCCGGTGTCTATCCCCAGCCCTTTCCTGAGCAACTCTTCTGAGGCGGACATCACCTCGGATCCAGGGATGAACGGTGTTTTAGGCGGGGCACCAATAACAGAACACTCGGCCACCATCTTGCTATCGCCGGCGCGCTCTACTTCTTTTATCATTAGCAGAAAGTCCTTGCCTTCGTGCCTCACCTGGACGTAGTCGTTCTTGCCGACATCCTGCCTCTCAAGGATCATTGAGAACCTCTCTGTTCCGGCAGTACCTTCAATCTTGCCAACAAACCAAGAAGACACTCTGTGAACCTCGCAAGTCTGATTCTGGTGGTAGTATGGATCGCAGATTTATTAAACGCTACCCAAGGGGGTTGATCTCGTTATTAGTCATTTTAGGTATTTTTTTCGAATCAGATTTCCATGATGCTGTGAAAAAAGAGCAATAACGAATACGAAAAGACTTATATAAGGTTCGAATAATTCTATTTGCGGTGCCACTAATGAGAGTCAAGATCCTTGACACTACCCTTAGGGAGGGGGAACAGACTCCTGGCGTTTCATTCAGCATCGACGCTAAGGTGGAGATAGCCAGGAAATTGGACGAGGCCAAGGTCGACATGATCGAGGCGGGGCATCCTGCCGTTTCCCAAGACGTGACCGAGGCAATTAAGAGGATTGTGGCGGAACGGCTTGATGCCGAGATCCTCGCCCACAGCCGCGCGCTGATACCCGATGTGGAAGCAGCATTAGCATGTGGCGTAGACCGCGTCGCGATCTTCCTAGGTATCACCGAGAAGAAGCTCCAGGCAATGAAAATGACCGAAGAGAAGGCTATTGAAACAGCAGTGAAGAGCATCCAGTATGCAAGAGACCACGGGGCGAAGGTCAGGTTCACCGCAGAGGACGCGACGCGTGGCAACTACGACTTCATCGTCAGGATATGCAGGGCCGCGATTGAGGCCGGGGCTGACAGGATAAGCATCCCTGACACCGTGGGCATAACGCCTCCGGACAGGATGAGGGACCTCTTCTCGAGGCTCTCCAGGGATTTAAGGGCCGAGCTCGATGCCCACTGCCACAACGACCTGGGCTTCGCTGTCGCCAGTGCGATAGCGGCGGTAGAGGGAGGGGCCACGGCAGTCCATACCACCGTTAACGGGATTGGGGAGCGGGCAGGGATCACACCGCTGGAGCCTTTTGCGGTGGCGCTGAAGGTTCTACACAATGTCGACACAGTCGACCTCACGAAACTGCCTGAGCTGTCATTGCTGCTCGAGAAGCACAGCGGCATACCCGTCTCGCCCCTCCAGCCCATCATCGGCGAGAACGTCTTCTCGCATAAGGGCGGCGTCCACGCAGCAGCGGTCATCTTCGACCCACAGACCTATGAGGCTTTCCCGCCCAGCATAGTGGGCAGACAGAGGGAGATCGTGATCAGCAAGTATGCGGGGAAGGTGGCGTTGGAAGACAGGCTGAAGCGCCTGGGGGTGGCTCTGAGCGAAGAGGAGTTGACGAAGGTGTTACAGTCAATAAAAGAGAGGCCAGAGGTCAGGAGCTACCGTGATGTCGACCTCCTGGAGCTTGCTGAGAAGGCGGCGGGCAAGAAGCTCGAGGTGCAGGTGCCGAAGAAGATCGAGGCGCTGGTACTCGTAAAGTGCGAGTCAAACGTATACACCACAGCAGTTGCTAGGCGCATCCTCTGGATCAGGGGAGTCCACAAGGTGCTCGAAATAAGCGGCGACTTTGACATAGAGGTAATGCTCAACGTCGAGACTGTCAACCAGATGAACGAGGTACTGGAGAACATAAGGAAGATAAAAGGCGTGACAGCAACAAACACCAGGATAATACTGAAGAAGTTCAACAACGACTCCTGACTCTTTTTTCCCTCTTTTTATCTCCGCAGGCCGTGCTTCTACATTCTGGCCGATCGCCCTGTTGTTCTTCACTTTTTTTCCTACAATGCACCCTGAGTCACTCGGTTTTCCTCTCCACTACAACTTTGCAGTTCGTGGCCAGTGCTGCGATTGCACCAAGGGCCGCCATCCAGGGCGCAAGGATCGCACCTACAACGAATACAGTCGCGGGCAACTCGAGGAGAATCTTGCCCTGTTCATTCTTCACGATTATGCGGGTTATGTTGCCTTCCCTTATCAGATCCTCTATCTTTGATACAAGGTCCTTCGCTGCCACGTTGAACTCTTCTGTGAATGTCTTTCCCAGCCTGTTGCCGCATCTTCTGCAGAAGTTCGAGTCCTCTGTGTTCTCGGTCCCGCACTTAGGGCAAAACATTAAGAGCACCGCGATCATCTAGCAGATACAGCTATTTCTGATTTTTGGCAAGGCCTTTAGATCCATCCCGTCTTTTTTGACCCCCAAGGTTTTTATCGCGAACCGCCCACCGATAGATCAGGTGTCCCAAGTGCTAAGGGAAGACGCCATTGAACTCGTAAGGAAGCATGTCAAAAAAGAAAACAACCTGAAGCACATGCTCGCCGTAGGTGCTGTGATGAAAGGGGTCGCGCTGAGGCTTGGCGAGGATCCTGAGAAGTGGGAAGTCACGGGAATACTACATGATATCGACTTCGAGGTCTGCAGCGGGCTGTGCGATCACACGCTCGTCGCTTCGCGTCTCCTTGATGGACTGGTCGAAGACGAGGTTCTTCAGGCAATCAAGGCCCATAACTATGAGAATACGGGCGTGATGCCGGACAGCAACTTCAAAAGGGCGCTGATAGCGAGCGATGCCGTTTCGGGGCTCGTCGTGGCAGCCGCATTAGTGATGCCCAGCAAGAAGCTCAGGGACGTCACCGTGGAGACCCTGATGAAAAAGTACAAGAGCAAAGACTTTGCCAGGGGCGCGGACAGGGTCAGGATAGCGTCATGCAATGAGATGGGGATCCCTGTCGAGGAGTTTCTCAGGATAGCCCTTGAGAGCATGCAGAAGATTGCTGGTGAGCTTGGTCTTTAAGTTAAGTGTAAGGAACATCCTCGCAAGAAAAATGAAATGTTTATATTCCTATTGTTTTTTATAAGAGGGGAAGAAAACCACAAATAACAAGATCCGAGCAAAGAATATCGAAATATCACTCTTGGGCCTTAACCAGGCACCCACAGGGTCGGTTTCACCGGATTGAACTTCTTTTCCATTCTCTATTTCACCTTCCTTGCCTATTCTCCACTACTTAATATATATCATATATACTCTAATATATAACTTTTTCTAGTATATTTTATTTTGTATAATGGTGTGGCTGAATATAGAAGTGTTGAACACTTGTTTTTGGGAATATAGAATTGTTTAACACTTCTTTCCGATGCAGGGACGTCAAGTCGACCATCAGACCAAGGCGTTCTCGGAAGATCTTTCACACGAACACCTTCGCTCAGTAAGACTGGGTATGACTTCACACATTAGCCTTTTTACTTTGTCAACATTCGATTTGAGTGTATCCACCACTTCTTGTGCAGTCACCGGCTTCTCTGCCCATACGTCATAGTCAGTGACTGTTGCGATTGTCGTATAACAGATCCCTGCTTCCCTTGCAAGCGTGACCTCGGGAACCAGCGTCATCCCGATAATGTCTGCGCCCCATGACCTGAAGAGCTTTGATTCGGCCTTTGTCGAGAACCTTGGCCCTTCAATACAAACATAGCATGCAGGTGAATGCGTGGTGATCCCAAGCTTGCGGGCGGATTCAATCGCCTTTCGGTTCTGGTCAGGGCAGAAGGGATCCGCAAGCGAGAAGTGCCCCACGACCGCACCGTCATAGAACGAATAACGCCTGTTCTTCGTAAAATCAATGAACTGGTCGGGGACAACTAGGTCGCCTGGCCTGATCTCTTCCTTCAGGCTGCCCACAGCGGACGGAGCGAGGATCCTCCTTACTCCAAGATCCCTGAGAGCCCATACATTCGCATGGTAATTGATGAGATGTGGGGGTACTGAGTGTCTCTTCCCATGCCTTGGAAGGAAAGCCACGCGGACACCCTTTATCTCGCCCACAGAGATGATATCTGAAGGGGGGCCAAAAGGAGTATGGATCTTGACTTCGGAAACGGATTCGAACATAGCCGGATCGTAGAACCCGCTCCCCCCGATTATGCCGATTTCAGCGTTGCACTTGAAAGACATGCCAATCACCAATTCCATATCTAAATTTATACTTTTGCGATTATTCGGTCACCGTCCCTCTTTATGAAACCCTTCGATTCGAGCCTGTTCAGTGCCCTCTCGAAGAACCAACGTTCGAACTCAACTCCGTACCACTCCCTGACCTTGCCAACAAGCTCGTCTAATGTCCACGCCGCCCTTCCTTGGGTCTCCTCGACGACTTTCTTCACGAAACCTATTATGTCTTCAAGCCTGCTCCACGGGTACTGGTACCAGATCCACTCCCTGACTTCCTCTGCGTAATAGTCGGGGCGTATCTTGCTGCTCCCAGAGATCCACTGGAGTGAGGCTATCCGGATGGCATCAGGTCTGCAGTTCGTCCATACGTGGTCCTTTGCTATTATAAGTGACTCCCCTGTGTCTGCGATGTCATCAACAATAAGCGCCTTTTTACCGCCCATGTTGCACTGCAGGGGGGTCCGAACGCCTGCCTCCTTTGCCACCTGGGCAGCAGAAGGCCAATGCGAGATCTGCAGGGAGACCAGTTCCCCAACCACGAGTCTGTCGCAGACCAGCCTCGCTGGCACATAACCTCCCCTGGATATAGCAACGACCACATCCGGAACCCATCCCGATGCGTAAACCTTATCAGAGACCACGCGGCTCCATTCCTCGACTTCTTCCCAAGTCACTTTCTTGCACTTGATCTTTGGCAAGGAAGACACCAGAAATACGTAGTATTGTGCAGTTTATAAGCAATGATCAAGCGATGGGGCGGGTTGCCTGAAGCGGGATTGGTCCGTCAAGCAGGTATCTCTTCTCTCTTCGGCTCATAGGTAAAGAGCACGATCGCTACCAGCGTCGCAATTCCGAGCAACCCGCTTGCCAGGAAGGGCGAACTGTGCGAAATTGTGTCGTAAAGGAGGAACCCCACGATCGGCCCTGCGAATGACCCGAAACCAAAAGCAGTATCGAATAGCCCGGTCAGAGTGCCCCTAACGTTCGAGGGGAGCAGGTTCTGCTGGAACGCGGTGTAGGCTGGAGAGCCCAGACCGTAGAACGCCGATCTCGCTACCATCACGGATCCGATCTCCCCCACATCCCTCGAAAACGGCATTGCCATAGTCAGTGCCTGGGCGACAATCGATGTCGAAACGATCGTCCCCTTCTTGCTGTACCGATCCGCAATCCTGCCTCCGAGCAGTTGGGTGCCGAGCATGATCATGCCGGATATTGTGAAAATCACAGCCATGTTAGAGACTACTGCGTCTTCGCTCAGGCTGTACTCATGCTGGACAAAGTAGACTAGCATGGGTTCGACGAAAGAAGTCGCGAAACCGTACGAGATGAGCAGGAATAGCAGTGCGTAAACAGTCCTTCTGAACTTCGGATCAATCGCCTTCATCGGTAAGACAAGGCTCCTGCTCCTCGGTTCAGAGACCTTTGTGCCCCTCACAAGCAGCACCACCAAAACCATCGATGCCAAGGAGAGCAGGGCAGACGCATAGAAAGGGGTCCTGAAGCTGTCGAGCAGCCCCATCCCTAGGGCATTCCTCGAGTACCATTGGATTGTACCACCGAGCGCCGGCCCGACCATCCAGCCGCTCATTGAAACTGAGTTGAACACGCCCATGGCAGTACCCCTCCTCTCAGGGATGGACATCTCTGCGACCAGTGCGGTAGACGCGGGCCAGACCATTGCAGACGCGACCCCCTGGAGGGCCCGGTACATTATCAGCTCGACCCAGGTGGAGGCGAAGGCAAACAAGACCGAGAGGATGGAATACAGGGCAAGCCCGACAACTATGATCCGCTTCCTGCCCAGCCTGTCTGAGAACGACCCAGCGGGAGTGGCTAGCAGGGTCCTTGTGACGAGAAAGGCGGAGGATAGGATGCCGATGTCAACGCCGCTTGCGGCACCGAGCAGTTGGGCATACACGGGGAGAAATGGCATTATCAGCCCGAATCCTAACATAACGACGGCGGCCGATACTGAGAGTGCAAGTACGGGGCCCAGCGACACAGCGGTTTATCTCCGGCTCAATAGTGCGATCACTATTACGGTTATTCCTAGCCATATAAAAATAAAAGGGAAGGAGAAAGTGCTCGCTATGAATGCCTTGATCGGCTTCGAGAGCCCGGTAAACTCAAGTGTACCGAACAGAACCAAGATCAAACCGAAGACCACAAGTGCCCTCTGGGCTCCCCTATTAAGGGAAAATGCAGTAGTGCCGCCCCCCTGCTGAGGCGGCGAATAGCCTTCCGGTGAACGGGGTATGATCACCCATGCAATCAAATACAGGAGGATACCAAAACCGTAGATTACCGTGAAGACTATCCAGATGAGTCGCACAATAACCGGATCGACGTTAAAGTACTCGGCTATTCCGCCGCATACCCCTCCGAGTATCCTATTTGAATTAGACCTGTAAAGGCGTTTTGGTACATTCGAAATTTGAATCACCTCTTAATGGTATTTGCAGCCAAATTTCATTCTAGGAAACCAACCCTATCACTCTTTTAAGCAGGTTGACCCCGTCGATCTCTCCGAGGGAGCCGCTCCTGCAGGCAGATTCGCCAAACTCGCTTGTCCCGTCAGGCCGTATCCCTGCTCCGGTGACGATTAGAGGCACCGGATCGTCCGAGTGCGCCCTCAATGAACACGGGGTCGAATGGTCCGCGGTGACGACGACAACTGTTTTTTCAAGGTCGACTTGGAGGTGCCCGAAGAAGTGCTCGTCGATCAGCTCAATCGACTTCCTCTTCCCGGCGCAGTCTCCGTCGTGTGCAGGCTCGTCCGGTCCCTTTATGTGGATGTACACGCCTCCGTAACACTGGATCAACTCGTTCGCGAGCTCCGCACGCCTCTCATAGTCCAATGAGAGGTCGCCTGTTGATTTCGGGAGCTCGACCGAGTCCATGCCGCAGAGTAGGGATATCCCCCGCTCAACAGGCATCTCGACCATCGCCGCAAATTCCATACCGTACAGCTCGGTGACGGGTGTGAAGTTCGGCAGCGAGGATCCCGCGTCCCTGCCGAGTATACCGTTCGCCGGCGGCTTCCCCTGGGCAATGCGCTCCTTGTTAATCTGGTGGGCCTCGAGCACCCGGTAGCTCTTCCGGGTGAACTCGTTCAGTAGTTCTGCCGCTCTCCTAGCTTCTTCGCTCCCGTCCAAGGGGGCTGCGGCCTGGACCTTGTTCTCGAAGGTCTCGAGCGCTATCCCCATCCCCCCCTTCTTTAGGTAGGCAGGGTCTGTGTTCGAGATGTTTCCTGAGAGCTTTCCCTCCTTGCACCTGATCAGGAGCACACCCCTGTGGCCAACCGTACTCCTGAACTCGAACTCTGCAGGGAAGGACTCGAGCTTCACCTCCCTGTTGATCGCATCGGCAAGCAGCCGGGCCTCTTCAGTCGTGAGTGACCTCCCGCACCGCCTGTCTATTATCGTGAAGTCGCTGCTGAAGGTGGCAAAGTTGCACCGTACGGCAAGGTCGCCATTCTCCATCGCCATCCCAGAGCCAAAGACCTCGATCGGCCCCCTGCCGGTGTAGGTCGTGTGCGGGTCATAGCCGAGCATGCTGATTACAGCCACGTCTGACTCGGGCGCGATCCCCCTTCCGACAGTGTAAACAACCCCAGACCTCCCATTCTTGGCAAACCTGTTTAGGTTGGGGCGGTTAGAAGCCTCGAGCGGTGTCCTGTTGCCGAATCCCGCGACTGGCCTGTCGCCTAGCCCATCAAGCAGGACGTAGAGTAAATGCTTACCTTGCATTTTCTAGACCTCTGCTCAAGTCGATCCAGCGCAGTATTTAACTATTCTTTAAAGCCCCCTCTAGAGACCGCCTGGAATATTCTGTTTTGGACTTCGAGGGCGGGATGAGCGGTGTTTGCCATGAAAATGCGCGTCCTCTGGAGCAGGGTTCTGAAGAAGTTGCTTCTGAGCAGGAACTTCCTCTCATCGTTGACGAGCTGGTGCGGGTTATAGAATCCGTTCCTGGAGAGAATATCAAAGGCTTCACCAGGATCAAGCTCCCTGAGCACCTTGCAGTCTGACGCGTCCCTCTTCAGCAGCACTACTTTTCGGAGAGTGGTCATTGGTATCACGCCGTCGTTCCCGACCACCCACCTAGCGTTGACGACAGCCCTCCCCTTCTTGTCGAAGACAGCCCGGTCGAGCATGTTCTTGTACTCGCCCCAGATGTGCCCCAGATCTGCATCGACGTAGCAGTTCTTCTCCGATCCAAATGCCAAGAGGCTCCTGTCGTAGACCCTGACGAAGAACCAGTCATCAGCCAAGAGCCTGACCCCGGGGTTCCTGAGCATCCCCCAGCTGTGGGTAGTCTTGCCGACCCCGCTCCCTGCAATGATCGCGACCCCGGATCCGTTGACGTCAAGGGCTGCACCGTGGACAGAGAAGATCTCGTGCGAATCTTCAAGGATCTCGCCAGCCACAGCGAGGGCGACGCTCTTGATCCAGCCGTAGTAATCTATGTTGAAGATTACGGCCGTCTTGGTGTATGGGTCATACTTTACATGAGGCGGCTGTACAGGATCCTCGACGGCAAGCACCCTCCCGTGGGACCTTCTGTTCTCGTCCGAGGAGTAGAAATTGTCGGACCAAAGGTCAGAGATCAGCTTACTGTCTGCCAGCAGTTTGATGCAACACCCGTAGACGTCAGCCTTCCTGGTATGAAGCGGGCGCCTGGTGAGGTCCGACCAGAGCCTGTGCTTTGTCTCCACATCCATATACTCTATATCGTAAGGCAATCCGATCCCCACTAAAATATCATAGGATAAGGCTATAACCATAGCCTTTATTCTATATCAAAAGTCGCCCCTCGTTTCGGGAAAGCCTATATCGCAACCCGGCAGATCTAAAAGGGGTGAGTGGGGTGGCAACAGCCCTTCTTGTGATAGACATGCTGAATGAATTCATCTCGGGCAGAATGAGATGCGACGGCGCCGCCAGCATAATCCCGAATATACTGATCCTCGCGGAGTATTTCAGAAAGAGCGGGCGCCCCGTAATATACATCTGCGATACACACTACCCCGGGGTTGACAAGGAGCTAGAGCTATGGGGAGAACATGCGATAGCTGGGACTTGGGGCGCCGAGGTCGTAAATGAGCTAAAGCCGAAGGAAGGAGACTTCGTGCTGAGGAAAAGGCGGTACAGCGGCTTCTTCCAGACCGACCTCGACCTGCTCCTGAGGGAGCTCCGCGTCGACAAGGTGGTGCTCACCGGGATCGACACCAACATCTGTGTGAGGCACACCGCAGCGGATGCCTTCTTCAGGGGATATAGGATATCAGTCATAAGGGATGCGGTCGCATCCTGGGAAGGGAGCGAGGAAAGCGAGAGGGGAGTCAGTTACATGTCGGAGATATACGGCGCCGATTCTCCTACCTCGCAGGAGATGATCGAAATATTGGACCGGGAAACACGTACAAACCCTTAATATAACCCGGATCGGAAGAGATCCGAAGTGTTGTTGTCAGTACTACTTAAGTGGTGTTTAAGATGGATCTCAAGTGGCTGCTTGAACACCTCCTGAATTCAGGGGCAGAATACGCCGAAGTCAGGTCCCAAAGGAATGTCGGGATGGAGGTTGTGCTCAAGAACGGGGTGGCCGAACCTCCAGAGTACATTGAGGCGCACGGGATCGCCGTGAGGGCAGTGGTGCAGGGGGCGCTCGGGTTCGCATCTACAAATATCCTGACCAAAGAAGGGATGAGGGAGGCGGGCAGGAGGGCAGTCAGCTCTGCGAGAGCAATGGCAGGCGCCTGCAAGAGCGTGCGCCTCTCAGACGAGAGGGCGGCAAAGGCGGGGTGGAAGGCGGAGCACAAGACGCCCCCCACTGATGTGGAACCCAGCGAGATCATCGAACTCCTGAAACGGGTCGATGACTCAATAGTGGGGGTCAGGGATGTTGAATTCCCAAATAGGCTGCTCGCCTTCGGGGGCAGTGTCACAGAGAAGGAGTATGTCAACAGTGATGGCACCGAGCTCAGATCGCTGGTGCCAAGGGTTGCAGGCTACTTCATCATCACCGCTTTTGAAGGTGGAAAGGGCTCCCTCCAGCGGATAGTGCAGCTCGGCGAGTCGGGCGGCTGGGAGAGGACAGGGGAAATAGCCCCTGACGAGGTTGCAATGGAGGAGGCAACGGCGATGGCCAGGATCCTCAAGGAGGGGAAGGCTCTCCAGCCAGGGAGGTACGACGTGGTAGTAGGAGGCGAGGTGACGGGTATAATATCACACGAGGCCTGCGGTCATCCGCAAGAGGCGGACAGGATCATGGGCAGGGAGGCGGCGCAGGCCGGAGAGTCCTATCTGAAACCAGAAATGATTGGCAGGAAGATCGGGAGCCCGGCAGTGAACATCTCCGATGATCCGTCGCTCCCTACGTCTTATGGCTTCTACCTGTACGACGATGAAGGGGTCCCGGCCCGAAGAAAGGCGTTGATCAGGGGAGGGCGTGTGAACGAGTTCTTACATGGCAGGGAGACCGCATACGACTTTGGAGTCTCCAGCAACGGGGCAATGCGGGCATCGTCCTACGCAAGGGAGCCGATCGTGAGGATGTCGAATACATTTATGGAGCCAGGGGACCACTCCATAGATGAACTGATCGAGGGCGTGGAAAGGGGCGTGTACATCAAAAGTTTCCAAGAGTGGAACATTGACGACATCCGGTGGAACAACAGGTATGTGGGGCTTGAGGCCTATATGATAGAGGGAGGGGAAGTCAGGGAGCCTGTAAGGGCACCCGTGATAGAGGCCACGACTGAAGTGATATTCTCAAGCGTAGATGCCGTCGGAGATGACCTCATATTCAAGGCAGCTACATGCGGGAAGGGTCAGCCTGAGCAGGGCGTCCCGGTCTGGACTGGGGGACCCTCGATGCGCCTCCGCGGGATCTACCTGAAGTGCAGGTGACAAAAATTCAATCCGTTGTTCAAGTCATAGCTGGAGAGGGTTCAAAGCCCGAGTATGACCGCCCCGTTGTAGAGGAACCAGACGGCGAATGCGAGAAGCAGTCCGATCGAGAAGTATATGACGACCCTGTAGACCCATGGCCGTCCCTTACCTGCCCAGTTGAGGACGGACGGAAAGCTCGTGATCCATATCAGGATGCCGGTGAAGAAGCCGATTATTATTATCAGACCGATGCTCGAGATGAGGGAGAGCCCTGCGCTCATCCACCAGGAGAGCTGGAATGGGTTTGTCAGCCCAACGGTCAGCCCGGTCAGGTAAGGAATGTGAACGCTCTTCTTCGGCGTCAAGTCCACCTTCCTTGAAGACCGCCAGGTGAGGTAGGCAAGGAAGAGCATAAGGCAGAAGCTGACGATTGAGAGGAGGCCCCTTGCTAATTCGTTGAGGACCAGCAACCCGCTCAGCGTGTAGGTGATCACCAAGAATGTTGCATCGGAGGTCATCGCACCGAGCCCGATGAGGAAGCCGCTCAAGCGGGATGACGATATTGCTTGTGCCGCCATCAGCGCGTTGATTGGACCAGGCGGCGCTGCCAGCGACATACCCAGCGCTATCCCTGCAAAGAAGACCCCTATTTCCATGACAGACCACTTTTCAGGAGATATGTGGTGAAAAATGTATTAAACCTTAGGCTCAGCTCTTTTTTTCTCTGCGGCCTGCTGCACCAACTTTTTCAGAACCGCTACGGAATATTAAGCGGGAGTGGGGTGTTTGGTGGGCTTGAGTGTGATATACGACCTGGAGATCACGATACTCTGCGACAACACAGTCCTCCCCAGTGCAAGGGGAATGCTGGGCGAGCACGGATTTTCTGCACTGATCAAGCACGGCAGCGAAGGAGTGCTTTTCGATACAGGGCAGACTGGGATGCCCCTGATCAACAACCTGGAGGCTTTGGGGCTGGGAGGGGTAGATGAGATTGTCCTTAGCCATGGACATTACGATCATTCTGGGGGGCTGCCCAGGCTGATCGAATCCGGATATGCGCCGTCAAGGCTGGTGACACATCCAGACGCATTCTTTCCGAGGTTCAAGAAGGTCAGGGGGAAACTGGTAAAGATAGGAATGCCCTTTGACCACAGGATCCTTGAAGCGGCAGGCGTTTCAAAGAACCTCTCCAGCGAGCCTCAACAGGTAAAAAGCTGGTTAACGACGACCGGGGAGATCGAGCGGAATTCGTTCGAGCGCCCCGAGACGGAGTTCTTCATAGACAGGGGTAATGGCGTCGTGAAGGACGACTTCAGGGACGACATGGGCATTGTTGCAGCCGTGGAGGGGAAGGGGCTGGTTGTCGTGACTGGCTGCGCACACTCGGGAGTCGTAAACACCGTGAACCAGGCGAGGAAGATAACGGGCATTCAGGAGGTCTACGCGGTGATCGGGGGCTTCCACCTAAACGACGCAGGGGCGGAAAAGCTAAGGATGACTGCCGCAGCGTTAAAAGACATGGGCGCGGAGAGGATAATCCCGTGCCACTGCACTGGCTTCGAGGCGATGCGTTACATGTCCGAGGCGCTCGGCAGCGCTGTTGAGATAGGGGGCGCCGGGATGAGGATCAGGCTTTAGTTCAAATTTTTTTTACCTTGCCTGCTTATCATGCCGTCTTCAGCACCAGTTTTTCTCTACGTAACATTCCCGCTTGTCAACTGAGCTGAGAACAATTTTGAGGTTTGGATCCAGGCTTTAATGGAGCGGCTTCTGGTGACGGCACGATTACTGGGCCGGTTTTTCAAAACTATAACCTGGTTTTAGCAAGTTTTATATTCCATTTGGGGGAGGTCTCAGTCGAAACCATATGGGCTACGAGGAGTCCGCGATCTATCCGGTTGAAGCGAAGCACAGAGTATTCTCATTCGTGGACATGGCACTGATTTGGGCGGGGTCAGCTATAGTGGTCAATGTCTGGTACAGCGGGAGCTACTTGGCTCCGGTGGGTTGGGTGCCGGGCCTTCTGATGATCATATCAGGGTCTGCGGTGGGCAGCGCTATCTTCGCTGCTGCAGGGATAATCGGTGCAGAGAAAGGGGTGCCTTCGATGGTATCTGTCAGAGGGAGTTTCGGGATCAGGGGCTCCTACCTGATGAGCGTTCTCAACTACCTTACGCTCATAGGATGGACGGCATGGATGATCTACATAAATGCATCCGCGGTAGACATGATAGTCAAGATGATCTTTGGCGTGACTGGCTTCCAGTATTGGATTCCGGTAGGAGGCGCTGCATGCACGCTCCTCGCGCTATTTAGGGCAGAGGGTTGGAAGTGGTTCACAAGGATATCAGTTACTCTGCTAGTTATCATAGCCCTAATCATGAACTTGGCTGTCTTCGGCGAGATAGGGTTTGAGGCGCTAGCAGCGATCCCGGCGGAGGGGATGCCGCAGAGCATTGCCTTCGACCTGGCGCTCATAATACCGCTTTCCTGGGCGCCGCTGGCTGCCGACTATATGCGGTTCGGAAAGTCGGTCAAGGGTTCGTTTGCCGGCGCGTTCCTAGGCCAGGGGTCTGTCAATGCATGGTTCTTCGTCACGGGGCTCGCGTGCGCATTGGCATTCGGCTTGACCGACCCTACTCTGTATGTCGCCAGGATCGGCGGGGTAGCCTTCGGGATCATTGCGCTCCTGGCGATCTGGCTGGGAACCATAACGACCACTTTTCTCGACATCTACTCAGCAAACATGTCTCTGATCAACATGTTCCCCAAGGTCAAGGAGTGGCAGGGGAGCCTGATCACCGGCATTGCGGGCACCGCAATCGCTTTCATACCTTGGATGGATGCGTTCGTCTCGTTCCTCTACATAATTGGCGCGGTATTCATTCCGATGTTCGCAATAGTCCTGGCAGACTACTTTGTGGTATCCAAGAGGGGCTACGATATGCGAGCCCTTTATGATCCTAAGGGCAAGTACTGGTACTGGCATGGTCTGAGCGCCCCTGCGATGGTCTCATGGGTATCAGGGACCGCATTCTATTTCTGGATCCAGTCCTCTCTCCCGGAGGTCGGCGCTACAATGCCAGCCTTCATCTTCACATTCTTGGTCTATTTGCTCCTCATATTCCTGAAAAGAGGGCTGAAGTGAGCGCGAATTAAGAGGAGTACGGGCAGCCGTCACGGAATATGACTGCATGGACGCAGATCCCGATAAGGATATAGTGCCTTTGGTCCATAATCCTGCATATGCCGAAAATAATCCTCGTAAAGGATCTTGTGAAGGAGTTCTCGAAGAGGAGAGCCGTTAACGGGATCTCTCTCGAGGTCGAGGAAGGGGAGATCTTCGGCCTGATCGGCCCCAATGGGGCTGGGAAGACCACAACGCTCAGGATAATCGCCACGATAATAAAGCCGACCTCAGGGCAGGTGATGGTTTGCGGCAAGGATGTCGCGAGGGAGGCCTCAGAGGTCAGACGCCTTATCAGCTACCTCCCGGAGGAGGCAGGAGCGTACCAGAACCTCACCGGTCTCGAGTACCTGAGGTTCATGGCTTCGTTCTATTACGGAACCGAGGACGAGGTGAAGGCAGCGCTGGAGGAGGGGATCAGGATATCCGCGCTCGGCGAGCGGCTGAAGGAAAAGTCATCGGCTTACAGCAAGGGCATGAAGAGGAGGCTCCAGCTCGCGCGCGCACTCATGGTGAAGCCCAAGCTCGCTATACTTGACGAGCCGACTTCTGGGCTCGATGTCACGCACGCATTCCAACTCAGGAGGCTGATCAAGGAATATGCTGAAAAGAACAGGATAACGGTGCTGCTCTCCAGCCACAACATGCTGGAGGTCGAGAAGATGTGCGACAGGGTCGCGTTCATAAACGAGGGGAAGGTGGTCGAAAGCGGCCACCCCGACCAACTGATCTCAAAGCACGGGGCGGAAACGCTTGAGGAGGCTTTCATGAGGGTGGTCGGGTTTGCCTAGCGGACTCAGGCTCCTTGTAATAAAGGAGATCAAAGATCTCCTGAGGGATCCCAAGATCTTGGTAGGCATCATCATATTCCCCGCACTGCTGCTGCCGCTGATGGGTGCCGCGATAAGCGTTTCCACAGGCTCCACGATCGAAAAGGCGTACGGGAACCTCTCGATCTATGTCGTCGACGACGACGGCGGCCCCCTCTCCCAAAGGCTACTCGAGTACTTCAACGCAAACTACGTGGAGATCAGGCAGCTTGCCGGACCCCCTGAATCGAGCCTAGGGCTCCTTTCAGGCGGCGACGTCTTGCTCCACATCCCGGAAGGCTTCTCCAGCAACATCACTGGCGGCAACTGGTCAGGAGTGGTCATGTACATCAATTTTAAGGATTTCTCGATGGTAGAGTTCATAAAGTCAGGTCGTGTTGACCAGATCTTAAACAGCTTCGACACCGAGCTGGTCAGGCAGATCGTCTCGGAGGAAGTCCCAGGGAAGGACCCGAATTCCATACTGAACCCGATCAGGCAGGACTACAGGTCAATAGTAAAAGGCGAGGCGTTCCGGCTCAGCCCTGCTGTCCTCCAGACGACCGTCCAGATGCAGACGCTCATGGGACCGATCGTAATTATGCTTGTCCTTATACTCGCGATGCAGATCGCAGCGACATCGATAGCGATCGAGAAGGAGGCAAAGACGCTAGAGACGCTGCTGACCGTGCCCGTGAGCAGGATGAGCATACTCTTCGGAAAGCTCGCAGGATCCGTCACCGTGGCTCTGATGGCAACAGTGGCCAACGTGTTTGCCTTCACCTATTACATAGGCGCTGTTCTTGGTAGCACAGGGGCGGCGACAGGGGACCTTGGAGAGGCGGGCCTGAAGCTGATACCAAGTCCAGAGGGATACCTGATCCTCGGCCTTTCCATATTCGGAGCCCTAATTTCGGCTCTGGCAATTGCACTTACACTAGGGACGTTGGCGCAGGACGTCAGGGGTGCCCAGTCCATAATCGGCATTGTGATCGTCCCGGTCTTCCTTCCGGCTATATTCATGATGATGGGAGACCTCAGCGCCCTCCCCCAGGCAATGCAGATATTGCTCTACCTGATCCCATTCACCTACCCTGCACTTGCATCTCAAGCGCTCATAACCGGGAACTACGGGATGAGCCTAATAGGGCTGGCCTACATGGCGTTCTTTACGCTGGCTATGCTTTACATAGCAGCAAAGATCTTCAGCTCGGAGAGGATAATGACTGCAAGGATAAGTTTCAAGGCCAAGAAAGCAGACTGATCTTTTTCGATTCATTTTTTCTTTCCCGATATGCTCCCGGTCGTTTCCATTCTTGATGTCAATTACAACGGATAGCGATAATCCAACATTGTGGAACGGGGTCTGCCATGCTGCTTTAGCAGAACGAAGATCATGGCGATCTCTTCTCCATTCTCCTGAATAGGATGAAGAAGACCGTAATGTAGACGGAGTAGATCGCTGATGTTGCATATAGCGGGAGGTCCAAACTGTAATCAAAGAGGGATCCGCCGATCTGTGCGGCTATCGAGTTCGGGATCCTCCAGGCGATTGCTGTAAGTGCGGACGTCGTGGCTCTCTCGCTGGGGCTGGCGTACCTCATTATGAACGCCGTGAGCAGGGGAGAGGACATGTTCATCAGTATCTGGCGGGAGACGAACAATATGGCAGCAGCCCCAAAGTTCGGGCTGAGCGGGATGAGCGCCATGAGAGGTATTGAAAGAACCTGGGGCACAACGATCGCCTTGAGCGAGCCGATCCTGTGCGCCAGCGAGGGGGCAAGGAAGAAGAAGGGTATGGCAAGGAAGCTCACAATCGAATTGACCGTACCTATTGGCCCCGATTCGACCCCGAACTTGGTGCTCAGGTAGTATGAGAGCATCGGGATCGAGAGGCCGGCTCCGAATCCGATCAGGATCTGCGTGAATGTCACCCTGATGATCACGGGGTTCCTGCTTATCCTGAGGCCCCTTCCAGTTCTACCCTTCGGCTTGTTTACCCTGAGCACCGGGAAGACCGCGGCAAAGCCCATCGGCACCAGCCAGATTATGCTGATCCTGTACGCATCGGGAAGAGAGTATCCCGAACCCGCAAGCAGTTCGGGTATCCACCCGATCATTGCGCTCAAGCCGTAGACCGCCTGGACGAGGACCGACTGGAACGTGTATGCTGACTCAAGGTCGCTGTCATTCACCTTCTCCGATATGAGCGCGCTCAGCGAAGGAGAGTACAACGCGCTCCCCAGGCCAAACAGCGAGGCGGCCAGCATGATCAGGGGCTCCTCTCGAGAAGTAACCACGATCAGTACTGCGGTAGAGCTTGAGGCAACGCCGAGCGCGACCAGTTTCCTTCTGTCCATCCTATCTGACATCATTCCAAAGGGCAACAAGAGCAGGGCTGCCGAGATCCCTTGGATCAGCACGAACCTCCCGACGTTGGTCCCGGTGAATCCAACGGACTTGAGGTACAGCTGAAGTATGGTGTACGTCAGCCCGTCTGTCATAGCGAAGACTGCTGCCGACATCATCATCAGTCGGAAGTCCCTGTTGGATGCCACAGAGAGCCCGTTGACCATAGACGCGTCCCTGCTCGATATGAAGTCAGTTTAGATGCGAGATCCCTTTATAAACCTAAGTGGGTTTTAAAGAACGTTCAAAAGGCATGCGTCATCTTTAAATACATTCGAATGGAATGATTAACAAGTTCATACTGGAGGGCAGAAAATGAGTAAAGGTGTACGCCTTTTCTGTTGAGACCCGTGTCAGATCCACCATACGCCCCTCTGAAATTCTTGAAGAGTCCCTTGTAAGGCTTGCAGAGAAAGTAATGACCGAAGCGCAGCAACAGATCCTTAGGTACATACTCTGCAGAGAGGCCAATGGAGACCCCAAAACATATTCATGGTATGTGAGGACGCTCTCGAAGGAGCTAAGTCTTCCCGAGTCTACAGTGAAGTGGAGCCTGAAGAACCTGAGGGATGCGTGCCTGATAGAGGCAGGCAGCGCTGCTGAGAAGGGGCTACCTTTGAGGCTCACGTACCCCGGGATGGTAATAGCGGGGAGGGTATGCGGAAGGCAGCAATAGCACAGTCACAGATCTCCCTCACTTACTTTTCTTTATTTTTTCGCCAAATGCGACCTGCTTTACCCAGTACGAAAGGCAATTGTCTCTAAGAAAAGGCTGATATAGAAGAACTAAAACGTGCTTAATAACCGTTATATCGAGCATTTATAAAACAGAGCACAGGAAAGTGGTAGCTTGATCAGGGTGAAAGAGGGGGATCTTCTCCGTCTTCCTTCAATACTGGGCGAGATGGGATACCGCGTAATAGTCCCGACGGAGGGGAACGGCGTCACGAAATTTGCGGACTTCACCTCCGGCGCACGGATGAAACTCGACTATGTCCGAACGATCAATTCACCTAGGGATTTTTTGCTTCCAGATGGCGAGGTGCTCTACAGGTACAGGAGTACGGCAACGGTCACCTCCTACGGGCTGAAGATCAGGTTCCCAACTGTGGAGGGACCGTGTCCGGTCACCATAAACGCAGAGTACACCGCCCCGACCGAGCGTCTCGCATTCTTCGCGATCCACCCCTGCCATGCCAACTCGATCAGGTACCTGGACAGGGTAATGCTGAGCGACCCTGCAGATCCTTATTACATGGCCCGGAGGGAGAAAATGTTTTTGGCAGTGCTGGAGTGCGAGGAGGGCGACGACTACTGCTTCTGTGTCCCCGCAGGCTCCTGGAAACTGGAGGGGGACCATTGCGACATCCTCATAAGGAGATCAGAGGACGGGTTCCTGCTGCAGCCCAGGTCTGAGGCGGGAGAGAGAGTAGCATCCAGGCTCGACATGCCAGCAGAGGACATTCCTTTCGAAGAGAGGCCCCCCAAAATGAGGGGCTCGTTCAGCATCCGTGCGTCCGAGGTTGAGATAGACCGCGGCGGGGTTGAGGGATTGGATTCCTGCACCCTATGTGCAGCCTGCACGGTAACATGCCCCACGTGCTACTGTTCGGATATTGAGGACAGGTTCCACTTGGTGGATCCCTCGAATGTGGAGAGGGTGAGGAGGAGGATGTCGTGCCAGCGAAGGTGCTACAGCATGATAGCCGGCGGGAGCATCTTCCTGAAGACGAAGGAGGAGAGGTACAGGTGGAGGCTAAAGCACAAGTTCCCGTTCTCTGTAAAGGCATTTGGGATCCCTGGATGTGTCGGCTGCGGCAACTGCATCGCCTTCTGCCCGGCTGGCATAGACATGCGTAGGACTGTAGGGAGTGAGCAAAATGAAGGCTGACGTGAACCCCTACGTCCCGAAGTCAGCCACGGTCGTGGCGGTCAAGAACGAGAGCCTTGAAACCAAGACACTCAGGCTTAGGCTCTACAACTGGAAGGCAGAGTTCCTGCCTGGCCAGTTCGTCCAGCTCCTCCTCCCAGGTGTGGGCGAGGCTCCGTTCTGCATAGCATCTTCTCCAAGCGAACAGAAGCACCTTGACCTAACTATAATCAGGCGCGGGCTTGTGACGATCGCCTCGCATTACATGAGGCCCGGGGACGTCGTCGGGATAAGGGGCCCGTTCGGAAGACCTTTCCCTGTCAGCCGGATGTTGGGCAAGGACCTCCTCATAGTCGGGACTGGCATAGGCATCGCGGCACTGAGGTCGCTTATACTCTTCATAGTCGAGCACAGGGAGGAATTCAACGAGGTCAACCTCCTCTACGGGGCACGCTTCCCAGAGGATCTGGTGTACAGGGACGAGATGAAGTCCTGGACCGATAAGATGAACTTGATGGTCACGCTGAGCAAGGCTTCGCCAGAATGGGGCGGGCTTAGGGGCAGGGTGACGGATCACCTGAACGGAGTTGTGAAGGGGGAAGGGCAGGTTGCCATCCTTTGCGGGTCCCCTCTTGTGATGAGGAGCGTCGCAGGCGAACTGCTCGGGAGGGGGATCAAGACAGACCAGATCTTTGTCTCGCTGGAGAGGCACATGAAGTGCGGTATAGGAAAGTGTGCGAGGTGCATTATACCAGGCGGATGGCACGTGTGCAGGGACGGGCCGGTCTTCTCGCTCGACGAGATATCACTTGATTCGATAGGTGAATAAAATGAAGGCAGCATTCTATTCCCTGACCTCCTGCGAGGGGTGCCTCACGACGCTGATCACCAACCTCGGCCCCAACCTCGAAGCGCTGTGGAGGATCTTCGACATCGACTACTTCAAGCTCGTCCGCGAGCCGGTCGGGGGAGACAAGGTTCCGAGGGTCGACATAGCCTTCGTCGAGGGGGCAGTGGTGACAAGCCTTGACAGGAGGAGGATCTCGAGGATAAGGGAGAACTCGAGTTTTATAGTCGCACTCGGGACGTGCGCCTCATGCGGCAACATAGCCTATAGCGCATCAAGGAGCGTAGACCTAACTAGAAGGAGGTTGAAAGATTTGGAGGTCTTCGAGGCGGAGCCTCTTTCGTCGTATGTGAACGTGGACTTTGAACTGAGCGGTTGCCCGGTCAGCGCGGAGGAGTTCACGGAGGCCCTACTAAGGCTACTTAACGGGATAGAGCCGAAGCAGCCGGACTTCAGCGTATGCTACGAGTGCAAGTTGAAGGGCAACAGGTGCCTGCTCGAGGTCGGGAGGGTGTGCCTCGGTCCGCTTGCTATGGGCGGATGCGGGGCGGCGTGCACTTCGGTCGGCGCCCCATGCTACAGCTGCCGCGGGCCAGCCATCGAGGCAGACTTAGATGCATATCTCAAGACGATAAAGAGGCACGGCATTGAAGAGGGTAAAGCGATGAGTGCAATAAGGGCATTCACAGGCAAAAAGATCACGGAGCTGTTGAAGGATGGACAGAGATGAACGTATGCATGTAAATGAAAACGAAGTGATCTTGGACACGAATGAGCTCAGGCTCATCGAAGGGCACGGCAGGCTCACGGTGAGGCTCTCAGGGAGCAGGATAGAGGCAGAGTTCCGCAACCTCGAAGGGCCAAGGTTCCTAACATCGTACCTGAGGGGGAAGCCCGCTGAGATGGCGCCTCTGGTGGCATCCAGGATATGCGGCTTGTGCTACACCGCCCACTCGATAAATGCGGCTGAGGCGGTCGAGGAGGCGCTCGGCATCACACCGGATGAGGGGGTCGTCGAACTGAGGCGGCTCCTTTACCTTGCGAACAACCTTAGGAGCCACATGATGCACCTGCTCTTCCTTTCCCTGCCACCGATCAAGGGGCTCATAAGCGTGCTGCGGCTGAGAGAAAAGGATCTGGTGGCTGCAGGCACAAGGCTGCTGTCGACCTCGACCCAGCTGATCGAGTATTGGGGCGGCAGGTCGGTGCACGTCCCGAATGTGGTGGTCGGCGGATTCGGCGCCCTCGTAAGGGGGAGGGAACTGATGGAGTCCATAAAGAAGCTCGAGTCCCTGAGGGGGGACGCCAAGCTCTTCGTGGAGCATGTTCTGGAAATGGAGCTCCCCGAGCTCGAGAGGTTCAGGACGATGCTGTCTCTGAAGGCGGAAAACTACCCGACATATGCCAGAGAAGCCCCCCTGGCGGTCAACGACGGATCAACAATAACTGACGAGGAGTATGTCAGTGAGCTCGAAGAGGTGGTGAGGGAATACTCGACTTCGAAGCATGCATATTTCAGGGGCTCGGAGGCGACGGTCGGCGCCCTGCCGAGGATAATGCTCAACAGGAGGAAGCTCAAACCGGAGGCGAGGGAGTATGCCGAAAGGATCGAGTGGAGGATAAACCCATTCCTCATGGTCAAAGCACAGGCGGTCGAGTTGATGCACTACTTGGAAGAGATCATTGAGACGGGTGAGAGGCTATCCGAAACCACGATCGTCCCAAATGGTTTCCCCAGTCCGGGGATCGGCAAGAAGGCGCAGGTGAACCCGTGCTTCAGTGATAGGGACGGAAAGGGTATTGCGATCGCCGAAGCCCCCAGGGGGACGCTCTGCCACGTCTGCGAGATAGAGGGCGGGCTGATCAAGGACTACAGAGTCTACACGCCGACGGCTGTCAACTCAAAGAGCATTGAGGTGGACTCTGTTGAGATGGTGAAGAAGTTCAGGCCCCTAGGCAGTGAAAAGCTGAAGTATGTCCTTGAGGACCTCGTCAGGTGTTACGACCCTTGCCTTTCGTGTGCGGTCAGCCTGGACTTCCTTTCCGACCGGTAGGGGGACACACCTCCTTCCGGAGCAAAGGTACATAGGATCTGATGGCCCAGAAATGTTTAGATATCCCCGCCCGAAAAGTTCTTGCCATGGCGCTGACAAAGATAACCAGTAGTGAGCTTGAAGAACTTATCTCTTCGGGGAGGAGGTTCGTGGCCATCTTCAGCACAAGTTGGTGCGGATTCTGCAGGAGCCTTGTCAAAGAAATTGAGAGGAAGGCGGGCGGGTGCGAGGTTGCGGTAGTCGACATCTCCGATGATTCAGACCCTGCATGGGAGAAATACAATATAGACATGGTCCCGACGGCTTTGCTCTTCAATGGAGGGCGCGAGGTCGCGAGGAAAAGCCCGAGATGGGATGGTCTGGGCTTTACCGACATCAGGGAGCTGCTTGAGCAGGCTTAGTGCTCATCGCTTAAGGCTGATCCTCAGCGCTACAGGAAGCGAGGCTGCCGCGACAACGGACAGCGCAAGGAATATCGATCCAGACCCGAAAAGGAAGCCAACGTAACCCATAGTCACAGGGCCGAAGAACTGACCGAATCCTATTGCGGCTTCGAAGATGCCCGCCCCCGCGCCCTTTGAGGGCAGTTCGAGGAGGCGGGTCAGCGCAAAAGCATAGAGCAATCCCAGGGCAGAACCGAATAGAACCGCCATCGTTAAGAAGCCAAAGATGTTCGGGAAGGCCCAACCTACGAGTGTAGAGAGAAGGAGGAGCCCCATCCCCATAGAGGCTGAATTCCTTTTCAGGTAACGCTCGTACAGCAGGAAAGACAGAGTCCTCATCCCACTTGCGCTGCCAACAACGTATCCCGCCATCGAGGCAGTAATGCCCACGCTCAGGGCGTAGGGCGGGAAGAGGAAGTAGAAGGTCAGCATGGCAAACCCCCAGATGACCATTACATAGACTACCCCCAGAATGGGGCGTGGGCTCCAGTTTTCCCTGGAGTCAGATTCCTGTCCGCGCGCGGCTCGCGGCATCCTGATCGTCAGGACGGTAACAAGTCCTGAGAGGATCAGTACTGAAGCTAGAAGAAAAGCAGAGATCAGCCCCCCCACGGAGACGACTGCGCCCATGAGAAATGGCCCTGCGGTGTAGCCTGCACTCCAGGCGACGCTGTAGTATCCGACCTGGCGATCCAGACCCCCTGATCTGCTCCTGTCTGCGACGAATGCCTCTGCGGACGGCCAAATCGAGGAGAACGCAATCCCCTCGAGGCAGCGGAGCGCCCCGAAAATCAGGATGTCCGCTGTGAAGGTGTAAGCGCAGACCACGGAAAAGTACAGGATCAGTCCGCCTGCAAGCAGGGGTTTTCTCCCCACTCTGTCAGACGCCCGCCCAAAAAAGACCGAGCCGATGACATATGGAACCGCCATCACCGCGCCCAATATCCCGAGCTCCCAGTCGTTGGCATTGAGCGATAACCTTGCGTACAGCGGAACCGCAGGGGACATTATCCCAAATGCTGTCGAAAACACAGCTATAGCAATGTAAAATCTGAGCAGCTGCGGTTTCTCCAAAGGGGCGGGCATGAGAGGGCTCCCTGGCACGTAGGCCTAGGAGCGAGTAGGCACGTCTGCTTTTAAAAACTTTTTATCGGTGCGCTCATCTGATGAACGTGAACGAGACGAAGCATATCACGAGCGCTATTGCAGAGTGGTATGTCGCGTAGACGCTCATGTCAACAATCTTTGCTATCAGGAGGCCAACCACGAATGCGGTGAGCACTACCACCATCATGCCAGTATCCGCTATAAGGGTAAGGGTTGCCGCGTTGGGCATCACGGCGATGGGTGTTGAGCCGAATGACATGCTGCCCAGCGAGGGGAAGAGCATGTTTGCCATAAAGACCATGACTGCGGAGAGGAAAGCGGGTGTCGCATACCCGAGGAAAGAGTAGGTCCGGGTGGTGCTCTTTGCCTTGGATTTCTCCAGCACTACGCTGTTGACAAAGCCGGTCAAGTTCTCGAGCACCTCGGGCGTGCCACCACCGGTGTCGACTACTTCGCTTAGGATGAAGAAGGTGTACCTGCAGAGCCAGCTCCTCACAGCCATAGTCTCCGCGATACGCCTGAGGGGCATGTTCATCTCAAGGTGCTCCGAGACCCTCTTCAGAAGGCGGTCGAAGACCTTGTTGTACTGGCGCTGTTTTGAGAGGTTGATCAGCGCCTGGCTTATGTCGTACCCAATCTTCATCATCTCGGTTATATCCCTGAGGAAGTTCGGCAGGGCCCTCTCGACCTTGGATATCTCGCTCTGCTCCCTAAGATACTCGGCCCCGGTGATAACTGAAAAGATCAGAAGCGTCGATGCAAGCCAGTACGACACCGGCTGGATCAGGAGGAAGGTTGCGGCACCGAAACCGGCCGCGACAATGATGGCGATTGTGAGGGCCCTGCTCATGTCATAAGAGTCGTAGAACCTGGGCTGGGAGAAGTGTATCCCGAAGATCATGAAGCCGCCCAGAAGCGGAAGGACCAGGTATCCGTACAGCTGCATCATCACAACGCTGTAGTCGCTCGCAAATGCCACAGACATGGCGATGAGCAGTGACGGGAACATAAGGAAGACCGAGAGAGAGATCTCGCCCAGCGTACTTGCCGACTCGGCGTAGCGCCTCCACTTCTCGATCACCGACGCGAGCCCGTCTTTCACCTTAGAGTTGAGGTAGACGACCAGGTCGCCCCCGCTCCTGAGGACGGAGGTGTAGCCTAGGAAGATCGTCTTGACGTTTTCGTCCGGGTGCTGCTTCGCGACGTTCTCGATCGCCGCTAGCGGGTTGTGGGAGAAGAACATATAGTCCCTTTTCACAACGAGCGCCTCCCGCTTTATTTTCGGGAGTATCCTCCACTCGGCTAGCCTATCGAGGGCGCTGAACAGGGAGAGGCCCGCCGCCTGTATTGTGGCAGCGTAGACCATGAAGAACGGGAACTCGTTTCCGGTATCACTCTTCCTGTTCGAGATCTTTACCTTCACTTCCATTATTGGCAGCAGCACGATCAGGAACGGTGATAGGACGAGGAGGAGTGCAAGGGGGTTCCTGAGAACCAGGAAGAGCACTACCCCTGAAGGCATCAATGCAGCGAGCGTTATGAAGAAGAGGGCGCTGTAGAACTTGGAATACACGGCAGGGTTCAGGAACATCAGCGCTTTGGGTATCTCTTCCTTCACAGAACCCTCTAGTGTTTTTGCTATGAAATTAATTAGTGGCTGCTCTCCCATCGTTGAGGAGAGGATCCGCAAGTATCTCCTGTCGCCCTCCTTCTTCTGTTTCTCTTTTTCCTTTGTCTCATCGAAATGTTTGAGCGCGAAAGGCTCCCTTGTCCCCAAGTAGAGGCGCCTCCGGAGTGCCACTACCATCGTCAAGGATACTGTAATCACCAGCACACCTATCGTGGGGAATATGAAGAGGACGTCCACGTCAAGCAGCAGCTCGGCTGCAAGGGTGCCAAAAGCCACTACTACAGATATCAACGCAAGTAAGAGGGGCGTGTTCTTGCCCAGGTTGCGCAGCATCCTCCCCAATCACATCCTTGACACGTAGTACCTCTTTATCTCCTCTGCCACCTGCCCGTACTCGAGGATGTTTCTCGATACGAGGTCCTCGATGAACTTGGTCCTCCTCGTGAGCTCGTTGACCATCTGCCTCTTTGTGAGGCCTATCATCGTCGCCACCTTCTCGAGCTTCTGGCTGGACTTTACCACTGCGGACGGCTCGAGTGGGTAGTGCTTGTCGTCCTCGACGTGCCACTCGAAGATCTTGCTGCTGACGACCTCGTTCGGCCCCTTTACGCCCGTAATCTCATCGAGTTCGATGACGCGCCTGATCGGCTTCTTCCCGGGCAGCCTGAGCATCCTCGATATTGCTACGCAGCTGATGAGCGGTAGGAAGGAGGGGGAGGCGTTGATCGGGGGGGTGGTGAGCCTCATCACCATCGATTCGATCGAGTCGCCGTGGAAGGTGCACCCGCCGCCGTGCCCGGTGGCCAGGGCCTGTATGAAGACGTAGGCTTCCTCTCCCCTGATCTCGCCCACTATTATGAACTGGGCCCTCTCCCTCAGGGAGAGCTTCACTAGATCGTAGAGCCTGATCTCGGTCTTTGACTCTGCGATCGAGTATGTGTGCCTAGCCACGAGCGGCTTCCACCCCATGTGCGGAAGCCTGAGCTCGGGCGTGTCCTCTATCGTAACAATCTTCCAGTGGGGAGGGAGGAGGGAGGCCAGCGCGTTCAGCAAAGTCGTCTTGCCGCTTGCCATCTCTCCGACGATGAATGTTGATCCCCTGTTCTCCAGGAGCATCCACCAGTAGGCGGCCATGAGCGGGGATATGCTCCCGTACTTGACTAAATGGCAGAGCGTCAGGGGATCCGTCCTGAACTTCCTGATGGTGAGGCTCGACCCGAAGGGCGTCACCTCGTTAGCGAAGGTCAGCGCGCACCTGTGTCGCTCAGGGAGCGAGCCCTCTGAGATCGGGTACGCCGTCGAGATGTGCCGCTTTGCCTTGTGGGCGAAGAGCATGATGCTCGATTCGAGCGACTGCTCCTCTTCGAATGCTATGTTGGTTGTCAGCCAGTCGAGGTGGGAGTAGTCCCTGTGGAAGACCCAGACCGGCTTGTTTGAGCCTGCCAGGGAGATGTCCTCGATCTTGCCGTCCTTGATCAGTACGTCGAAGACCCCGTACCCGAGGACGTCCCGAACGATGTAGTACTTTATCTTCTCGAGCTGCTCGGGCGGGAGCTCGAGCTTCATCTCCTCAACTGCATGTTTAAGCCTCTCCTCGAGTATCCGGATCGGCTCCTTTTCTTCGGTTGGCGGCAGCGTGTAGTAGATCGCGTTCATGAGAAGGTTGTAGACATACATATCGTCCTCACTCATGAGCGGCTCGGTGACCCAGTAGAATCCGTCACCTGAGAGCTGGTAGATCCCTACCTTTGCACCGCCGACTGAATACTCTTCAAGCAGCTTGGCACCCTCCGGCAGTGGCTGGACATAATCCCCTGCCTTGTGCAGCGAGAACTCCCTTGTCACGTATTTCTTCTCGACCTTCGAATTCAGTTTCTGAATAATACCTTACCTCCTTCTACGACAATTATGAATGCGTTCCCCCTTGACGTGATTATCATTATTGTTGCGTTTGACGACGCTGTATCAACCCCACCGATCGAGTAGTTGTACTCGGTCATCCCCGGGTTCAGCACTATCGGGATGGAGGCAATGGGGTTGACCACGAGCGAGTTGCTTGTCTTGTTGTGGACAACGACCTGTGTGATCTTTATGGAGGAGCTGCAGGTGTTGGTGATGTTCAGCTTCAGAGGGTTGCCAGCAGCGTACTGAAAATAGAGCGACTCCGCTGAACGCTCCCTCTCTAGGTTGCTTAAATAATCAGCACTCCTCACATAGTTATTGTACTCAGAGGCGACGATAGCGATAATAGAAGTGAGGGCCACTATCGCCAGTATAAAGAGTATCGCCCCCAGTACATTTGTTATCCCCTTCCTACCCTTCTCGCGGGCGATCATCTAATCACACCCTGAACTCGGCGGACACGAAATTTTTCCTCCCAGTTATGAGAGAGACCACGTGGACAGAGGCGCTCGCAAGAGAGACGTCTATCTTTATTAACGAAACCTCCCCTGCCTGGACGATCTGCGGAGAGTAAGAGACGACGTTTGTGTCGATCACTACCTTTTCAATTGTCGCGTTCCTTGCCCCGTAGTTGGAAACGAGTAGGTAAAGACCGCTGCTGTTCTGAAAAGCGTACAGGATGGAGAGGCGTTCGTAGTTCTGCTCGCTGCCAGATCTGAAGATCCCTGACAGCAGTCCCGTCTCACCGGAATAGTACAGGTTGAAGCCTTGGAGGTATATTGCCATCGCCACGAGTGTTATGGCTAGCAGGGCTAGTGTTGCGACTACCTCAGAGACTCCTTTCTGCTTCTTTGGCAACAGCATCACCTGAGATTAGTGTAGAGTGCGAGCATGAGGGAGAGAGAGCCAGTGTCATACTCGTTAAGCAGATCAGCAGGTCCTCCCCAGTGGACGTAGTATCCGGAACCGACATAGACGCTTCTGGCGGCAGTCTGGCTGTCACCGTTCTTTTTCTCGTAGAAGACGAATTTTGTTGGTGGTAGATCGGATGACGCGAGGTTAATCGGATATCCGAACCTCATTTTGTCTGGAAGCAATCCCGTGGAATTAGTAACGGTCAGGAAGTACATCAAGCTATTTCCATCCGTATCGGACAATACCTGCTCATCGAGCTCCATCGGCGCATTGCTTGAAGGAATAGTCACCTTTGTAGAGTTCAGAAAACTCTGGATGCCAGTGCCCTCCCCGCCTTCTGGTTTGATCATTACAGTTCCATTAGACAGCTGGGCGAAGGCTTCGCCCCCCACGTGGACCCAAGTCCATCCATAGTCGCCCACGAGCGTCCCCAAGTTGCTTATGAACGATTTTGCGGCACTTCCGTTTTGTACCGCCGTAGAAGGAGCAGGAGTGACCGAACCAAAGGGGTTAATTATGATCAGGCCCTTTTGAGGGCTAGACAGTATCGAGTCCCACCTTGATATCGTGGTCACCTTTTCATAGGGGATCCCTAGCCTTATTGCAGTTTCCTCCGCTCCCGCAATTATGGCTGAGCTGTTTTGGATTTTTGTCTGGCCAGGATCAACATAAAAATCATCTATTGCCAAGAGGATGAGTTTGTTCCTTGAGAATTCAACTCCTTTGCACTCAACCATATAAGAGAGTCCAAGATCTCCCGTGACTTTTACGGCATAGCTGTTGCCAACAAAGAACTTGTTGCCAAACATTCCTGACGCGCCGACTTCAACAGAGCTCATGGGCGAAAGGCTTATCCCCAGCATCTGTGCTGCAGTTGCGCCGTCCTCTCCGATTACTCTAACATCCAATTTTAGTACTTTATCGCTGTTGCTCTGCAGAACTACCTTGAAGTAGGCGTACCCGTAGTGCTTCATCAATGCCAATTCCTGCACGCTTATGTCTTCGGGAGTTGGGCTGGAGAAGACCCTGTTGATCTCGGCCGAGAATATGCCAACAGTGAGGAAGGCAACGGCAACCATTACGGCCACAGCAATGATCGGGACCAGCCCTTTCTTTCCTTTATTTACCTTCCTATGCAAAATACCCTCACCTCAGCCATCCTTCCATTAGTCAGATCATTTAGATCAATCCGGTATTCTGATCCGACAAGAAAATTGCGCCCTATTGTAGCGCTCTCAAGAACAAATGATGCGGTACCGTGCGGCTGGACCAGCTGAGCGTCTCCTACAGGAAAAGCATTCATGTCGGAATCGTACAAGACGCACTGGAGGTTCAACGTGCTGCTCCCAGTGTTCTTTACATTCACGATTAGCAGTACGTAGTCGTTTTGCTTTACCAGAACCGCCTTAGTGACTGCCAATGAGGAGATAGGTGAAGAGAGACGAGAAGAAATGAGCGGAGACATCGCCGCTACTGCCACAATCGTGATGGTGCACAGGAAGATCGTGGCTATTATCGGAGAGACTCCCTTCCTTGATCTTGATTTCGATTTACCTAGCCTGGGCAATAAAGACCTCTGACAGAATCCGCTACAGGTCTTGCTAGGATTATACCCCATATATACCGTTATATAATTTGCAACTAAAACTTATATTCTTTTTTGTCTATTGAACAGAAAAACAGTAGCACGAGAAAACACATAATACATCAGTTGCACGGTCAGAATGCAGGGGAACAGGAAACGCCCTGCTCTCTGCAGTACCTCTCTATCTTGCGGCATACAAAAGAATAGTCAAAAAGGGAAACCCCTCTAAGATCTTCTTCTGATATCGCCCCCTTAAGCCTGAACCTGACGAGTGGTTTCAGGTTTATCCTGTCGTAGAGCACCTTGCTGCCAGTCCTTGCCGCGGCTCGGACTATGTCTCTTATATCTTCCTCAGAGTCGTTGAAGCCATGGATTATCGGACCATAAAAGATCCATGTCCTTATGCCAGCTTTGCTCAGAACTTCGAGGGCATGCAAACGGGATGAAGGTTCAGGAGCTCCTGGCTCAAACCTTTTCCTGAAGTCACTTCTGTGCGAGGTAATCGTAAAGCCCACCTCTGCATCCATGCCCGTCAGCAGGTCCAGATCGCGCAGCACCAATGGGGATTTTGTCTGGATCGACACCGGGAACCCAGCGTCTCTGAAGATTCCCAGTGCGCCCCTGACGATCCTGAGCTCTGCCTCCACCGGCTGGTATGGGTCGGTCGAAGTGCTGATGCCGACTACCCCTGGCCTGAGCCTCCTGCATTCAGACCTGAGTTTTTCAAGGACGCCCTCCTTTACCTCGACCCTGGCCGGCCACTCGGGAAACCTGCCTCTCATCAGGTCAGGCACGTAGCAGTAGAGACAGCCGTGCCCGCAGCCGACGTACGGGTTAAAGGTGTATTCTAGTCCTGGGAGCTTGCTCCTTGAGAGCACGCTTTTGCACTTTGCGTAGGCATGAGCAGCCATCAGGACCCACCTCCCCTAAAGTATTCGTCGATCCTCCGCTGGAGCATTGCGTCCTTTAGGATGACGCTTTTCGAAACCCATTTTGCGACCGGGACTCGAACCAGCCCCCCGAGGTGCGTCAGTGCAGAACGGAGATCCTCGAATTCAGAGTGCGGCATCCTGAACATGGCACGCACATTCTCCCTTACGAACCACACGCCTAACGGGAGCGGGAACTCGGGCATAATCTCCCTCACCACGAGTGCCGTAGCCTGCCTTCGGATAGACCTGAGGTGCTCCGCGACCCCGAGCCTGCAGGAGAAGTAACAGCCCCCTATCCCCGGGTACTCCTTCCGCCCGCCGTATCCCTCATAGTCCCCCTCGACAGCGGCGG